>R15__coassemble_1207_pt1 | contig 13922 bp, 9 predicted proteins | sample R15__metabat2_low_PE_001 | metagenome-assembled genome bin R15
GTCTTCTGCATTTCCTTGTCCTTAGCGGCTTGGAGGTCTTTGTTGAAACGCTCTTTGGCAATACCACTCTTGTAGTCCCTATACTGACTTTCGTGCATGGCAAATTCAAAGAGTTCCTCATCATCCTCTCCGCGTTCCCAACCATTCTCCTCCATTTCCTTTATAAATCGAGGCAGTTCATCTGGGTAGTTGTCCTGCGGATTCTTATCAGTAAACTCGAAGCCCTTCTCCTTCGCAAGTTCCTTAATTTCAGGAGCCACATCTCCAGGCAGTTTACCGCTTTTTCCCAAAATCATTCCCCAGATAGAAGCGTCCATCATAGAATAGCGCGGTTTACCCATCGACTCGGCAAGGAGATTCATAAGAGCGATATTCTTTACGTACTGGCTGAACGGAGTGACCAGACAAGGAGTACCCACCTTAGGCCATACATACGATACCTCGTTAAACAATTTCACCAAGAGCGCATCCTCGCTCAGCGGCTCTTCTCCCTTGCCCTTGCGGTTGTTGTTGATAGCATCCATCACACCCTTCAAATCCGCCATCATACTTCCCATCATACCACCAGGAAGACCACAGCCCAACAGAAGCGACGACATCAGTTTATTGCTCGGATTCATAAAGTAGCCGAGGAAATCATCAATAAATTCCTGAGTCAGTTTTCTTGCCTCCATATAAGCATCCATATTTATCTCTGGAACATCAAATCCGTATGCCTTCAGCATACTCTGCACGGAAATGATATCTGGGTGAACTTTTCCCCAAGAAAGTGGTTCGATAGCAGTATCTATCACATCGGCACCGTTTTTGCACACCTCGAGTATGCTCGCCATTGAGAGTCCGGGACCTGAATGACCGTGATACTGGATAATTACCTCCGGATGCCTCTCCTTTATCATCTTCACCAGTTTGCCAAGCATTGCAGGCTGACCGATACCAGCCATATCCTTCAGGCAAATCTCCGGAGCACCAGCCTCTATCACCTGTTCCGCAATCTCAGCATAGTATTCGGCAGTATGAATCGGACTTGTAGTGATACACAGGGTAGCCTGCGGAGTCATCCCCGCCTCCAGGGCATATTTGATGGAAGGAATAATATTCCTCACGTCGTTCAGTCCACAGAATATACGAGTGATATCAACCCCCTGAGCATGTTTCACCCTGTACATCAACCGCCTTACATCAGCAGGCACAGGATTCATTCTCAGAGCGTTCAGACCCCTGTCAAGCATGTGAGTCTTAATCCCCACCTCATTAAACGGCTTCGTAAAAGCCCTTACAGCCTTGTTAGGATTTTCTCCATAAAGCAAGTTCACCTGCTCAAATGCACCACCATTGGTCTCCACCCTCGAAAAGCACCCCATCTTGATGATTACCGGAGCAATTCTCTCCAACTGGTCCCTGCGAGGCTGATATTTACCACTCGACTGAAACATATCTCTGTAAACGAGACTGAACTGAATTTTCCTACCCATAATATTATTTACTATTTACGAATTTACTATTTACCATTTATTTGGTCATTTGGTTATTTACTATTTAAGACCGCAAATTTACAGATAAATTTTAATATTAGCAACAATTTTTCTCATTTTACCTACATTTTTTATTTAAAAGTACACAATCGCAGCCTCAACCAAAAGAGTATGATTCTCCCAGAAGAAACAGTACCACCCCCTAAGTACCACCTATTTTTATACTACTCACCTACTATTCACCTACTATATATGTCCTATTCAAAATAGGAGATAAATAGGACATAAATAGGACATAAATAGGACATAAATAGGACATATAGCCTTGAAAAGGCGGAGAAAAGGCCTCAAAAATACTTAAAAAGTGTTGAATAAAACTTAACGAAACTAAAAAAACTTGCAAAACTGAATTCTTCGTTGTATTTTTGCGCCTTGAATAGAAGTAAAGATGCAGAAAACGTTGTTTTTCATACCTGTTTTGATGCTTTTCTTAGCGGGATGTGCTGAGAAGAGTTATTTTATTGATGGGAGTTCCAACGTGTTCTCTCCAAGTGGAGGTATGGCGTATATACGCGAATTTTCTGCATCAGCCAACCGCTCCATCGACTCCTGCGAAGTGGTTCACGGGCATTTCCAGATGAGCGGTCCTATAGACTCCACGGTATTTGCATCGCTCTATATGGGTGGCAGCACCTATATCCCTGTAGTCCTTGAAACGGGAGACATAAACGTCAACATTGCCAACACCTCGGTAAAGATTCATGGTACCCCTCTCAACGACAAGCTATATGCCTTCCTTGCCCAGCGCGACTCACTCGTCTATCTCCTCTCCGACCTCCCCCGCAGCCAGGCATATCTCTTCATGCAAGGTCTTTCCCCATTTGAAATCCAGGCGCGCTTGCAGCAGAAGCAATCCGAATACATAAATGCCCTCGATAATCTGGAAACCCAATTTATCAAGGACAATTACGACAATGTGCTGGGAACAACGTGGTTTATGGAACTTTGTTACAGGGCTCAGGCTGCCAATTTCGGCATACCTATCTTGCTCCCCGGGCTTAAGGACATCTATGAAAAGGCTCCCAAGCGATTCAGAAAGAATTACCGCGTGGCTGCCTTCATAAATGCTACCCATTCATACTGAGAAGGAACTCTTCGTTGTTCTGAGTCTTTTCAATATGACCCATCACAACATCCATCGACTCAAACACATTCATATCGCTTATATGCTTCCTCAGGATCCACATTCTGCGGCGAGTGATATCGTCCTGAAGCAGTTCGTCACGACGCGTACTTGAAGCCACAAGATTGACAGAAGGGAAGATTCGCTTGTTGGAGAGTGAACGGTCGAGTTGGAGTTCCATATTTCCTGTACCCTTGAATTCCTCAAAGATAACTTCGTCCATCTTACTGCCGGTATCAATAAGTGCAGTTGCTATTATGGTGAGCGAACCACCACCTTCTATATTTCTTGCAGCACCGAAGAACCTCTTTGGTTTCTGAAGGGCATTGGCATCAACACCACCGGTGAGGACTTTTCCAGAAGCAGGGCTCACGGTGTTGTATGCTCTTGCCAGACGTGTTATACTGTCGAGGAATATCACCACATCGTGACCACATTCCACCATCCTCTTTGCCTTTTCCAACACGAGATTGGCAATCTTCACGTGATTGTCGGCCGGTGCATCGAATGTAGAAGCGATTACCTCTGCATTTACGGTACGCGCCATATCAGTCACTTCCTCAGGGCGTTCATCAATAAGAAGCATCATCAGATATGCCTCTGGATGATTCCGGGCTATACTGTTGGCAATATCCTTCATAAGGAGAGTCTTACCAGTCTTAGGCTGAGCCACTATCAAGGCACGCTGACCTTTACCTATCGGTGTGAAGAGGTCGACTATACGTGAGGAATAACTGTCGCCCTTTCCGCTGCAGAGGGTGAATTTCTCGTCCGGGAACAATGGGGTGAGGTATTCAAACGGCACTCTGTCGCGAACTACGGATGGTTCACACCCGTTTATCTTATTAACTCTGACAAGTGCAAAGAATTTCTCGTTGTCCTTCGGTGGACGGATAGTACCTTCCACCACATCGCCAGTCTTCAGGCCATATTGCTTAACCTGGGCGGGACTGACAAAGATATCATCTGGTGAAGAGAGGTAGTTATAGTCAGAACTACGGAGGAAACCATACCCATCCATAACCTCAAGCACACCGGAGGAAGTGATTATATCGCTGAAGTCATAATTGGCGTCTTGACCTTCGTTTCCAGGATGAACTTCGGTTTCTAAGCCAGTCGTAGGACGAACTTCGGTTCCTGAGCCAGTCGAAGGATACACCTCTGATGGAGTATAGTTGTTCATTGAATTCACATCATCACCATCTGCTTCCTCTTCCATATCCTGGGAAGTAAAGTCCCTGATGACAATAAAGTCTTTGCCAGCCTTGATAGCCTCTTCTATTTCCTTATATTTTATTTCCTGGGGTGCAGTGGCTATCATATCACCGACTAAAGCCCCCTCAACCATATTATTATCCGTAGATACGGTTTCTGCCTCTGAAGCCGAATCTGCTGGCTTTTCCTCTGTCTTCACTTCGGAATTTACCTTTACTTCCTTTGCAGCAACTTCAGTTACATCTTCATTTGGTTTTTCCTCTGCCTCTGCTACTTTTTTGGGACGACCACGTTTCTTCTTCCCAGGCTGTTCCGGTGCCGGTTCATCAGTTTGAGGTTTTGAGGCGATGTCATCCTTTCCTGGTTCCTGAGCCTGTCGAAGGACAGGACCCTCAGAAGCCTCAGGAACTACCTCTAACCTCTCTTCTCTAACCGCTTGAACCTCTACCCTCTCATCTTCATCATCATCGATATTAATTCCAGCCAACAATGCAGCTGCTTCCTCTGCCTCAGTTTGTTTCTTATTCTTGCTACTAGGTTTCCTTCCCCGCTTCTTTGGTGCTTCTACAGGTGCTGCCTCATCAGTTTGAGGTTCTGAGGTTTTGAGGTTCTGAGGTTCTGAGGTGATGTCATCTCTTCCTTCTTTAGGTTCAGGAACCACCTCTAACTTCTCGTCTCTCATCTCTCCTCTCTCGTCTCTCGTCTCCTTCGGCTGCTCCGAAAAAAGGTTCGAGAAAAGATCGCCAGAAGCATTTACTGCCACATTCTTTGACGCTGACACCTTTACCGCATCGTTTTGGTTGGCACTATATACATGGTCAACCATTTTCATCCTTGTACGCTTGCGAGGTGATGGTTTCTCCTTGTCCTTTGCAGCAGCAGCCGACTCTATAGCCGACTTATCCAATATCTCGTAAATCAATGCTGTCTCATCCATATTGCCCGGCTTTATTCCATATTCAGCCGCAATACTCTTCAGTTCTTCAAGGTCTTTGCCTGAAAGTTTCTCTTTCGTAAATTTCATAAAAAATGGGATTTTGTGTTTTGGATAGAACATATCCGAGTGCAAAGGTAAGAATTTTTTTTTGATAACAAACAATCGATAATTCATATTTTTTCGTTTAATTATTCATTTTTATTTTTTCGTTATCATTTTTTTTCATACCTTTGCACAAAATTTAACGAATTGTGCAAAATTATGACTCAAGAATATACTAACAAGAGTTACGTCTCCCTCTTTGAGGCAGGCATAAAAAAATATTGGAACAACAAAGCACTTACCGACTACCAAGGAGATACATATACCTATGCCGCACTTGCAGAGAAAATAGAAGAACTACATATTCTGTTCCAACTCGACGGGATAGAGCCAGGTGACAAAATCGCACTTTGTTCACGCAATTGGTCTAATTGGGCTGTGGCATTCCTTGCCACAATAACATATGGAGCAGTGGCAGTACCAATACTCCCCGACTTTAAGGCAGAACAGATACAGAATATCGTCAACCACTCAAATGTCAAACTGTTCTTTGTGGGAGATAAAGTATGGAACTCCATTGATACAGAGTCCATGCCTCAGGTGCAGACCTTCATCAGCCTCATCAATTTCACTCCGTTGAAAACCACAAACGAGACTTTAGCCGACGATTGTCAGAAAATCCAGGACCTCTTCAACCAGAAATTCCCTGACTTCAAACCATCCGATATAAAATACTACGAATTCGATCCAAACGGAGAAGACCTGCTCATCATCAACTACACGTCAGGCAGCACAGGAAAGTCGAAGGGAGTGATGATACCTAACCGCGCCATTTGGTCAAATGTGCAGTTCTATATAGATGAAATAGGTGATATAGTAAGAGAAGGGGAAGTGGTTTCTCTGCTTCCTATGGCTCATATGTACGGTCTCGCCTTCGAAGTACTCTCTGAGATGGTGCTGGGAATGCACACATATTTCCTCACTCGCAATCCAAGTCCATCGGTCATCTTCAGGGCATTTGCAGAAATCCGACCTATCTTCATGGTTTCCGTACCGCTTATCATTGAGAAGATAATGCAAAAGACCGTTATGCCGAAACTTGAGGGGATGAAAATGAAACTCCTCCTCCGGCTCCCAGTGATAAGCCAGAAGATAAAGAACAGAATCAACAGTCGGCTCGAGGCTGCATTCGGAGGACGGTTCTACGAAATCATCGTAGGCGGTGCTGGATTCAATAAAGACGTTGAGACAGTTCTCCACAATATAGGATTCAAATACACAGTCGGCTATGGCGCCACAGAATGTGCACCACTCATAACATACGACTTCTGGAAAACCACCAAGAAAGGTTCGTGCGGTAAGAAAGTGCCAAGGATGGAAGTGAGGATTGACAGTCCCGACCCAGCACATATCGTCGGCGAGATACTCTGCAAAGGCGACAATGTGATGCTCGGTTATTATCGTAACGAAGAAGAGACCGCCAAAGCACTCGACTCAGAAGGATGGTACCACACAGGTGACCTTGGAATTATTGACTCCGACGGCTATCTCTTCATCAGCGGAAGATGCAAGAATATGTTGCTCGGTCCAAGCGGACAAAACATCTATCCTGAAGAAATAGAAGACCTGCTCAACTCCGAACCTATAATTGCAGAAAGCATCGTCATACAAAGCAAGAAAGACAACCGACTTTACGGACTTCTCTATCTTGACCAAGACGAACTGAAGGCAGCAAATATTCAGGAAAATCAATTAGCCGATGCACTTGAAAATATTCGCAAGGAAGTAAATCACGAATTACCAGCCTACGAACAGATTGCTGCATTCAAAATCTATGACACCGAGTTCGAGAAAACTCCAAAACGCAGCATCAAGCGATTCCTCTACTTCGACGAGGACGTATAAAACCAAATCAGGCTTTTTAATTCCTACAGCATCCCTGCCATATTGTCGGCAAGTCTTCTCATCGTAGCAAGTCCTTCCTCGTCGGCAAGCACATCTCCTGGAGTTCTGCCATACAGAATATTCCAATACGAAGACGTAACTATCGGCATATTCATCATCTGAAACGGCATCTGCAGGGTTTGGAAAGCAGCAGTTGCGCCTCCTCGACGGCATATTGCCACTGCTGCGGCTGGTTTCCCTTGTACTTTGGTGCCACAGTACATCATGCGATGAAGTATGGAGAGAGATGTACCTGTAGGTGTGCCATAATAGACGGGAGTACCGATGACAAGCCCGTCACTCTCATTCATTTTCTCGATAATCTTATTGCACACATCGTCATCAAAACAGCACCTACCGAGGTTCTTCTGTCGGCACTGACAACATGCTATACATTCACGGACAGGAGCCAGACCAACCCAAACGATTTCGCTTGCCACTCCATTTTTCTCAAGTTGCTGAGCCACTTCGCTCAAAGCAAGGAATGTGTTGCCCTCCTTGTGGGGACTGGTATTCACCAATAGTACTTTTTTCATAATCTTATGTATTTGTATCTTTTAATATATTTGCATTCGACCTCGAATGGTTTACTATCGCCACCCCGACAAATATCATCAATATCGCCACACACTTAGGCCATGTAAGAGTATCCATACCTATACACACACTGATTATCACCGCTATCACAGGCTGCACATAACTGTACATACTCACCAGCGTAGGACGGATATTCTTCTGTCCGATTGGAATTAAGAAATACGCCACGAAGGTAGCAAAGAAAATAACGTATGCTATCTCCCAATAGAGTTGAGAATTGAAGGTGGACAGATGGGAGATGAAGGTAATCGTATCGCCTATACAGAATGGGGTACTCATAATAAGTGTATAGAGAAACATCCAACGCATGAAATTTATAACACTGTATTTTGCTATTACCGGACGGAATGCTCCTAAATAAAGTGCAAATGTAAAGCAGTTGAGGAAGAGCAGTACAAGTCCGGTGATTGTGGTTTGCGACTGTCCTGTATTCTTATGGTATATGGAGCTGAGGATGAGGAATGTCACTCCCACAAAACTGATTATCACACCCTGCACTTTCTTCCATGTGATAGGTTCCTTGATAAAGTATGCAGCAAAGAACATTGTGAATATTGGAGACAAGGTGCTGATAAGTGAAGTGTCAATGCTTGACGATTGCTTTATCCCCACAAGGAAAGTCATCTGGGGCATAAGCAATCCTATGAACGACGCAACCACTATCTGCACCATGTCGTGGCGGTTGATATGCTCGTTCTTCACAAACAACGAACACAGCCAGAACAACATTGTTGCTCCCAATGCACGCAAGAAGAAGAGGGCATACGGTGTGAGGATATCTGAATTGGCAATATCCTTGCACATTACTATGTTCAATCCGAAAATTGCATACGACAAAAAACTGGCTATGTGACCTATTACTTTCATTGTACGAGAGGCAATTTGAATGGCTTATGTTTATTCTGTCTGAGTCTTTCTTGGATGATGTTGTGATACAATTTCCGCAGGAGTACCCATAACCAGCAATACCAGGATTGTCCCAATCGACAGAAGGAGTACCCAACCCCATATCTCTTTTATGCTTACTGCAAGTACCTGTTGGAACAGAACATAGGAATAGGTATCGGCTGAGAGTCCGGAGCCGAGACTCCAGAGCCCGGAGTTGAAAGTCGAGAGCATCGCAGTATTCTTGGATATATTCATCTCGATGAAATGCTCATAAATAGCATCACCGATTGAACCTCCGAGTCCGCTCCTCACCACCCCGACCAGTGCCAGAGTCTGCAAGAACTTATCAAAAGGAATATGCTTCTTCAGGTAATACGTCAACGAACAATAAATACAAGCATATCCTAATGTCCTGACAAATGTAGGCAGGATAAGGTCAGAAAGTTCCGTAGTCGTACTTACAAGGAAATACATTATAAGATGGTAGGTAATGGCGCAACCAAAACCAAAAAACGAGAGTTTCAATGTACGGTAGTGTAGTTTTGTCATCCAAAGAAGTGAGAACAAACACCCGCACAGAGTTCCTGCCAATGCCCAATAATTGAGGATATTGGTCTGAAATCCATCAAGATGCAGGAGTTCTGATGTCATGATATTCTGCAATGTATTAGGTGCCTCGAGCATCGCATCAGTTACGAAGAAAAGGAACAGCGAATAAGGCACCCTTCTGTATGTTATTGCCTTCCACGATATATATGGGTCATCCATATTATGCATCCTGAAGAACAATATAGCTGCCGTTATCAATATGGTACCCATTGCCAGTCTTATCTCCGGACTGTTAAACCAATCGTAGTACGTTCCATAGATAGCAACGAAACTCATCTGCATCATAAGCAACGCCCAAAGCAGGAATCCCAAGAAATCCCTTCCCATCCAACCTTTCTTGCCCATTGGATAGAATGGCACAAAGAAAAGTCTCACGAACAGTAGCAGCACCAAGAGCAGTCCTATCACAAAGTAATGCATCGACCGCCAGTCGGAGGTATAGTATGTGAGGTTGATGTCGAAGATGATCGTGAGGTATATCGGTCCCAGTATCAGCATATAAAGGAGTGGGAAGAAACGTGGGAAATTGAGATGCGGTGCCAACCATGGATTAATGGTACTGATACTCTCAAATGTTCCCCATATCTTCGCAAATCCTCCGATAAAACTGAAGAAAAGCAACACTGGCACGAATGGCACATAAGCAGTGACTATATTGGATATAATCAATGTACTGAACGCTATCGTAAGAACTTGTTGGGTGGTGAATGTAAACTTGAATTTCCACATCATCGGGAAAGCAATGTTCATCCCGGCAAACGCAGCATACAGACACATCTGCAAGTCCTCTCTCCTAAGGTCGCCGTAAGTGCCTAACACATTACCGGAAGACGACAGATACACCACATTACTTGTCTGTAATGTGATTGCAACCAGAACAAAAAACCAAGGTTTTACTTTTTCCGGTATTACGTCTCTGATACAAGGCAACCTAAATGGTCCTTCTTCCCATGCCATAGGTAATTTCTCTAACCTCTAACCTCTAACCTCTAATCTCAAATCTCAGAACTTCACCTCACATTCCACATTCAGTCCGCAGCGCAGTTGCTCTAAATCTTCCTTCTTGTTATCGTCAGAGAAGACTATACGTACCGGTACACGCTGTTCCACTTTCACGAAGTTGCCAGCTGAGTTGCCAGAAGGAACCATTGAATAACTGGCCTGCGAACCATGGGATATACAATCTACCTTTCCCTTGAACTTCACATCCTTGATGGCGTCAACAGTTATCTCCACCTCTGCACCTTCCTTGATATTGCAGAGTTGGGTTTCGCGGTAATTGGCTATAATCCATATATCATCCTGCGAGATGACGGTAGCCAATTTCTGTCCTGGCTGTATCAACTGACCTTCCTGAATATCTTTCTTGCCCACATAACCACTGCAAGGAGAGGTCACCACACAATAAGAGAGATTGAGCTGGGCCATATTCACCTGTGCCTGAGCAAGGTCCACACCAGTCTGACTTTGTTGGATACGCTGTGTCTGTTCGGTATGAGCACTGCTTGATGTGCGTCTCACACTCTGCAGTTGAGCCATCTTAGCCTGGAGAGACTTATAGGTAGTGGCAATTCTGTCGAATTCCTGACGTGTCACTGCCTCCTTGTCGAGCAATGCCTGATAGCGGTCATACTCATTCTTTGCATGATCCAACTGAACCTTCAGTTCGGCTATCGCAGCATCGTTGGTCTCTATATTCGTCTCGGCTGTATTGGCACCAGTGGCAGTAACCACCTGACCAGCCTTCGCTGCACTCACTCCAGCCTCTGCCTGTGCAAGGGCAAGACGATACTGTGCATCCTCTATTATCGCAAGGGTATCACCCTCATGCACATACTGATAATCCTCGAAGCACACCTTATTAATAAATCCTTGAACCCTGCTGTTCACCGGAGTCATCAGTTGCTCTATCTGAGCATCGTCTGTGTACTCCACATTACCCAGATGAACAAACCTGCTGCAAACATAATATATTCCTCCTGCAAGAAGAACCACTACTACTGCGTTGTAAATAAATTTACTTACTTGAATCTTTGCCATATTTTATATTTTGATTATTTTATTTTATTTCTTGAAGATCTAGAATTTCTAGAACATCTAGAATCTCTAGAACATCTAGAATCTCTAGAACATCTAGAATCTCTAGAACTCTTGAATCTCTAGAACATCTAGAATCTCTAGAACTCTTGAACCCTCAGCCCCCTCTTAACCTCTAACCTCTCTACAGCGTATTCGATATGAATTTCATTTTATAATAGCAGAACAGCGTACTGATTTTAGCATTCTCCAGTCCAAGTTCAGCATCAAGCAACGCATTGCTTGCGTCAAGCATATCACTGATAAGAGCCATCCCCTCAAGATAACGAGCCTTCACCACATCGTAGTTCGACTGAGCCAGTTCCACATTCTTTTCCTGAGTCTGTCTTACGGTGTAAGTCTCCGTATAGTTGGAATATGCCTCTTTTATTGCCAGGGAAGTCTGCTCCTGGGCATTGTCTAAATTCTCAACAGCCCGTTGGATAGCGAAATCACTCTTACGGAGGCTTTGCTTTGTCTTAAACAACGATGAAATCTGGTACTTCATCCCCACCCCTACATACCAATAGTTGAAATTCTTGTCGATGGCAGGTATATCTATGGTGACAGGTCCATCCAAGTGGTTCGAAGCAACGAGAGCTACCGAAGGCAACAACTGTGCATGGGCAATACGTCTCTGCTGCTTCTCCATGTCTATTTGCAGCGAAGCCTGGTGCAGGGCAAGTGAGGAATTGGAGGTCAGTCTGTCCCATTCTCCGCTGCTCGAAAGAGGCAGCGACTGTGCTGTGAGAGTGGTGTCGGGCAATATCGTCTGTCCCTCCAGTCCTATGGCTGTAGTCAGGTTGCGGTTGAGTATATCTATCGAATTGTTCATTCTCGTCAGTTGCAACTGAAGCGACGAGAGTTGCAATTCGTAGCGAGTCACATCAGTCTTGAGTGCCACACCCTGCTCCAACCGATTGCGGATGTCAGAGAGGAGTTTTTCCGTCAAGGCGATATTCTTCTCATATACCTTACGGGAATTATACAATTTATACAAGTCAAGATACTGTCCGATAAGTAGCATCCTCACCTGTTGGCGTTGCTTCTCTTTCTCCAGCGATGCCATGCCCGATGCCAGTTCAGCCAATCGGATTCCCGCATCAATGGCACCACCTGCAAACACCACCTGCGAAGCCTCAAGATAGAACGTGTTGCCAAAGTGAGGAATGTCAGCACGCATCACATTCGAAAAGTCACGATCGGTAATTGTTCCGTCGCCTAAATAACTCACTGAAAGTTGAAGATTGATGTCAGGAAGTTTACCATTTTTGGCCTCTTTTATTGCCTGCTCCGCTTCATCGCTGTTGGTTAGAAACGGTTTGAGAACTTTGCTGTTTTTGTCAGCCAAGCCAAACATCTCATCTACTGTCATAACTCTCTGAGCATCAACACATAGCAAACAACCACACAGCCACAAAACCATACAACCGTACAACCTTAAATTTACCCTTTTCATATACCTTTTAATATATGTTATACATCTCAAAAAACGATGCAAAGGTAAGATTTTTTTGCGAAATAGCAAAAAAAACTTGCCTTTGCACCCATATAACCACTCATAACCCTCAGAACCCTCAGAACCCTCAGAACCATTCATAACTCTTGAACCATTCCACCATTACATTAATACAGAAATCCGAATGCCCAGAGTGGGATTTTGTTGCCAGTGGGGTATTCTATGTCGTCTGCGGCGATGTAGGCTTCTGGGGTATTGGCTATCTGTCTGCCGTCTTTGCTTTTGCCTCCAATCTCTATGGTGTATTTCCTGTCGATGAGCACGTCGCCGGTGCGTGTGTATTCCAGTTGATGTTGATGATGGAGTTGGTTGACGACGAATGTTTCTCTCATGGTGCCGATATTATAGTCTGTGCCATTGAGTGTGACGAGGATATTGGGATTTTCCACATATACTTTGTCTGGTTTCTGCATTTTCTTGACTGAGTCGTCGCCTGTGTAGAGCAGGTTGAGCAGACGTGCATCCTGCATGAATTTGAGGTATGCGAGCAGGGTGGTGCGTGCAATGCCTGACGCGGCCGACACTTTTGTGGTGTCTATCCGCATGGGTACGTTGGCGGCGAGGATGGTCATCAGACTTTTCAGTTTACGGATATTCGACATATCTACTCCGCACATCTGTGGCATTTCCACTTCCATTATCAGGTTGAGCACATTTTCCAGTCTGGTGTGGTATTCTGCCGTGCCTTCGAGGATGAATGGATAGTAGCCTTGTTCGAGGTATTCCTTGAAGTGGGCAAGTGGTCGGAGATGGCTGTTTACTTCGTTGCAGAGGTCGTTGGGGTGGTGGAGCAGGTCGTCGAGTGTGAGTGAGGGGAAATGCATACCTTTTACTACTCCCAGAAACTCGCGGTACGACAGCCCTTGCATCTGGTAGGGCACGCATCTGCGTGAGAGGTCGGCATCGGCATTGAGGATGTTGAGCAACGAACTGCCGCTGATGACCATTTTCAATTCTGGGATGCTGTCGTAGATTTCCTTCACTTCGCTGCTCCAGCCTGGATATTTGTGTACTTCGTCGACAAACAGGTGTCTTCCGCCTTGCATATAGAATTTCTCTGCAAAGTCGAGGAGGGTGTGATTGGCGAAATAGGCGCTGTCGAGGCTGACGTAGAGCGAACTCTTGCAGTCGCATCCGTGCATCTTCAGATATTGGAGCATCAGTGTGGTCTTGCCTACTCCCCTTGCCCCTCGGATGGAGAGGAGTCGGAGGTCCCAGTTGATTTCCGACATCAAATCACGGACATAATCTGTTTTCGTGATATTCAGCAGGCGTTGGCAACGCGCAATAAGTTTGTCCATATCTATTCGTTAATTGCTTAATGTGGGTGCAAATTTAGTACAATTTGTTTTGTCTGCCAAACAAATTTAGTTAAAAAGTGTTTCGCCTGTCAAACAAATTTACCATTTTCTCCCCTTGAACCCTCAGAACCATTCA
>R15__coassemble_1226_pt1 | contig 13707 bp, 8 predicted proteins | sample R15__metabat2_low_PE_001 | metagenome-assembled genome bin R15
CCTATAAGCGGAGAGATATTCTACTTCAAGAGCGACAACTATACCTCCTCCTCCTTGGGAGGTATAGTTGTGGCTCTTGAAGTAGAATATCTCTCCGCTTATAGGTTGTCCGAAGTCGTAGCAGAAGAAGTTGGTTGTCGTCGAACCGTATTTTATTGATACTTTATCAGTTATGGTAGCAACAAGAGTACCATCATTATTGTAGAGATAAATTTTGTCTTGGTTCCAGTAGTAGTTGGTCTGTCCACCACCAGGACCGCCTCCACCACCTCCTGTGGTAGTAGGTACACTCACGTAGAGTTTGTATGATACAGTTTCCTCTGGTTGGTCCTCTGATGGTTTTTCTCCACTCTTGCCCGATGTGGTAAGGGTAATGTCGCCATCTGTTATTGTCATCAGACTGTCGGACTTCAAGCATTTCATATAGTCGCTGCTGAGTGCTATGTTGAGAGTACCTCCACCGATTATCATCTGACCATTCATCTCATCTGTCTCGTCCTTAGTGGTCTCTGCCTGGATTCCGTCTCCCTTCACACCTTTTTGTATATCAACCACACCACCGTTCATCTTGAAATACTGACCAGCATGAATTCCGTCACCTTCCGCTTCTGTAACAATAATCTTTCCTATACTTTTCTTCACGAGTACGTATTCCTTGCTTGATATCGCATGTTTCGTGTGACCCGCCACCGTAAGTGTTCCGCCTTTGGAGAATTCAGTATGTCCTTTTATATAAAGACAAGCCTTCTGCTCTCCATCTGCCGAGTCGGCAAGATAATTATCCGTACCTTCAGCCAATTCAATTGCAATCCTTTTGCCACATTCTATATCTATCGCTGCTCCAGTAGTAGAAGTAAGACTCAGACCATTAAGCACAAAAGTAGCCTTGTAACTGCCGTAGAAAAGCAGCGAACCACTCTCGCTGGTTCCTGAAAGAGAATATATTATTTCGTTGTCAGATGCAGATGAATTGATAACCACGTTACCACCTATACTACTTGCAGTTACCATTTCGAGATATTTCTCCGGAATTGACACTACGGCACCAGATTCAGAGTACTCAATCTTCACCGTATCACCGTCAGTAACAACTGGATCAATAGGAAACTGAGGTACACTGAAAGTGATACTGTCAATATCACTCCATTCCAAAGGCAGATTGAGCCCTTCCTCTATCTCTATTTTCTGATAAGTCTTGTCCTTACAGATGTAGTAATAACTTTGTGCGCTGACTGTTAAGCAACTACATGCCAATGTGATTAATGCGCAAATACAGTGCTTAAAATTTTTCTTTGTCATAATCTATACATTTTCATCTGAATATTTTCATTATAGACTATCCATTATCCAAAAGGTTTAATCTTCATGAGTCATTGCCAAGGGATTTTAGTGCAGACGCAATGAATTACGGTCATTTTGAAAGTAAAAATTGAGGAAAATTAAGAAAAATGCACTTATTTTGCATTTTTTTTATCAAATATATGTTTATTTTGGATTTTTTAACGTATCTTTGCAACCGATATCGATAAAGTGGCTTATAGAAAAGCAGAATGCCGTCAATAAAAAACTTTTTCGTTGTCTCATAGAATATGGAATTTATAGGAATTATCAGTGAAAATAGGTGATTTAACGATTATTTTACATATTATTAATTTACACAAAAACCAGATTAAGTATGGCAAAAAAACTATTCTTGTTGCTAGCCGTCTGCTTTTTAGCAGTCAGTGCAGCATTTGCCCAAACCACAGCCTCGGGCCAGGTTCTCGATGCTGAGGATGGTTCACCAGTCATTGGTGCATCAGTTATTGTGAAGGGTTCCAACCCTCTTAAGGGTACAATTACCGACGCAAACGGTCAGTTCACCCTCACAGACATCCCTCAATCTCTCAAGACTTTGACAATCTCATACATTGGTATGAAGACTCAGGAAGTCACTGTAGGTCGTGCTCTTACCATTCGCATGGCTTCAGATTCACGCGTTCTCGACGACGTAGTAGTTACTGCACTCGGTATCAGCCGCGCAAAGAAATCACTGGGTTATGCTCAGCAGGAAGTAAAGGCAGAAGAACTTGTTGCTGCTGCACCTGTTAGTGTAACAAGTGCTCTCACTGGTAAGGTAGCCGGAACACAGATTACCACTATGGGTGGTACTGTAGGTGCTTCCTCAGTTATCAGTATCCGTGGTAATTCATCTCTTGCAGCCGATCAGCAACCACTTATAGTTGTTGATGGTGTGCCAATCAACAACAGTGCTATCCGTTCAGGCGACGATGCCTACGTGGGTGTTGACTATGGTTCCGGTCTTAACGACCTCAACGTGAACGATATCGAAACAATCGACGTCCTCAAGGGAGGTGCCGCAGCACTTTATGGTATGCGTGCAGCCAATGGTGTCATCCTTATAACTACCAAAAAAGGTGGCAAGGCAAAAGGCACAACAGTAAGTTATGATGGTAGCATCACATTCGACCAGGTGGCAAACATTCCTGAACTTCAGAACTCATACGGACAAGGTTACTATGGTGACGAATACTACTATAGCATCTATGGCCAAGGTATGACCTATGCAGAATATGCCCAAGGCGGTGTAGGTGGTTTCGAATATGTTGACGGTTTAGGCAATGGTCTTTGGGATGGTATGGACGAGTCATGGGGACCAAGACTCGACCAAGGCATCAACCTTGTTCAGTTCAACAGCCCTGTAGATGAGAATGGCAACCGTATCGCCATTCCATGGGTTTCTCACAAGAACAACGTGAAGGACTTCTTCCAGACAGGTGTTACCCAGAATCATATGATATCAATCCAGACCCACTCAGACAATGTAAACCTCCGTGCAAGTATTTCTTACCGCGGACAAAAAGGTACTATGCCTAACACTGACCAGAAGCGCTATGGCGGTGCATTCAACACAGAAGTTAAGTTGAATAAATATGTATGGATGGATGTATCAGGAAACTACACATTCACCAAGAGTGACAACCTCCCAGGCCAAGGTTACGGAAGCAACAACCCTATGATTTCTCTCCTTGAATGGACTGGTCGTCAGATCGACATGGGAGCCCTTGAGGCAAACTGGGACGAGAAAGATGCTAACGGTTATACCTTCTATAACTGGAACCATAGTTTCCACGTTAACCCTTACTTCAACGCTAACGTGAATACAAACTCATACCGTCGTCATCGTTTCTTCGGCAAGGGATCACTCTTCTTCCAGCCACTCGAATGGCTGAAGTTCGAAGGCCGTGTAGGCGTTGACACATACAATTCCCGCACATTTGAGCGCGTTTATTATAACGCAGACTATGCCGACGGATATTTCGAACAGTCTATCCTCAACAACACAGAACTCAACCTCGACTTCCTTGCAATGGCAAACAAGTCTTGGGATCGTTTCAGTGTATCAGGTCTCTTAGGTGCCAACTATCGTGACAACTATTGGAGTGGAGACTACATCGAAGCAGACGGACTTACAATTCCTGGAGTTTACACACTCTCAAATGCCACATCTCCTGTAACAACAATGTCACACAGCCATATACGTTCAAATTCTGTCTATGCAAACATATCACTCGGTTGGGACAACTACTTATACTTAGATGCAAGTGCCCGTAACGATTGGTCATCAACTCTCAAGGACGATTTCTTCTATCCTTCAGTAAGTTTAAGCTGGTTGCCACTCGAATCATTTGATGTGAGCAGCGACATCGTGAATTTCCTGAAAGTGCGCGGTGGTTATGCAGAGGTAGGTAGCGCAACAAGCGCTTACCGTAACGCATCTTACTATTATGCACGTTCAGCAGCCTTCAATGGTACATCACTTATGTACAAGAGTACAACTCTCGCCAACGAAGGCCTCAAGCCAGAACGTGCCCGTACATGGGAAACTGGTTTCGAAATCGGAATGTTCAATAACCGACTCCACCTCGACTTTGCTTATTATAGCAAATCAACAAAAGACCAGATTCTCTATGTGACTACACCACAGTCTTCTGGTGCTACATCAATGCTCATCAATGCTGGTAACATCACCAACAAGGGTATAGAAATCCAACTCTCAGGCGACATCATCAAGAACAAGGACTTCACATGGAATTCCACATTCAACTTCTCAAAGGATAAGAGTAAGGTAAAGAGCCTTGCCGATGGAGTTGATACTTATTCTATGGGATGGACATGGGGTATCTCAACAATCGCTAAGGTTGGTGATGCATGGGGTGACCTCCTCGGTTCAGCATACGATCGTACAGAAGACGGTTCCATCATCCTCGATGCAGATGGAAATCCTACTTACCTCAGCAGCCAGGTTATCGGTAATATCGTACCAAAGGCATTGCTCTCATGGCGTAATGACTTCAAATATAAGGACTGGAGCGCAGGTTTTATGCTCGATATGAGAATTGGTGGCGACCTCTGGTCACAGACTATGAGTCACGCTTACTGTGCTGGTACAGCCGATGTAACTGTTGAAGGCGGTATCCGTGAAAGAGGACTGGTTCCAGGTGTTGACATGATGACAGATTATCACTATGTACTCGATAATGGTGATGGAACTTACACCGACTATGCAGCAGCAGTTGCAGCAGGCAACGCAAGCAAGGTAAGTGCTCAGGACTGGTTCGAATGGATGTACACAGCCAACGAAACTTATGTATTCGACGGATCATTCCTCAAGTGGCGTGAACTCTATATCACATACACATTCCCTAAGAGCCTCCTCAAGAAGACTAAGTATATCTCAGGTGCAAGCATCTCATTCGTAGGTAACAACCTCGCTCTCCTCTGGGTACACAAGTCTAACACTATGCGCATCGACCCAGAAGCAGGTGGTGTTGCATCCGACAGTTATGGTATCGGACTCGAACAATCATCTACTCCAAGTTGCCGCAGCTTTGGTATTAAGTTGAACTTGACTTTCTAAACAGATCCAAGTGACAGTAAAAAGTATTTTAAACATTAAACAGTACATCACAATGAAGAAATTCTATATATCAGTAGTTGCAATCGCAGCACTTACATTGGGACTCAACAGTAGCTGTACAGAGGATTTTGATGAAATCAACACAAACCCTGATGCATATACTACTGCACCGGCAACAAACATGCTCGCCAATTCCCTTTACGCAATGTCAGTTCAATGGGGTGATGAAAAATCACGCCTTTCTGACTGGGCTGGTTATCTCGTTGCATCATACGAAAACGAGACATTCTCTTATCTGCCTTCATACAATGAGTTTGGTAACAAGTGGTACACCACTTATACCCAGAATACCCAGTTGAAGGAAATTCTCAGCCGTCCGGAATCTGAAGTAGGAAAGAATATGCGCAATGTGGCTACCACACTCCAGCAGTTCATGTTCTTCCTCACAGCCGACTGCTACGGAAGCATACCTTACAGCGAAGCAGGACTCGCAACAGAAGGCAACCTCGCTCCTAAGTACGACACCGACGAAGAGGTTTATGCCGGAATCGAAGCCAAACTCAAGGAAGTATCCGAATCATGGGCAGAAGGTCTTGGTGCAGACGGACTAGGCTCTGGTGACCTCCTCTATGGCGGTGATGTGGAAATGTGGCAGCGCTTCTGCAACTCCCTCCGCCTCCGTCTCGCAATGCGTCTCTCAAATATGAGCAGCCATCTCGAAGCAAGTAAGGCCACATTCCAGACAATCCTCAGCAACCCCGACAAATATCCTGTAATCGAAACCAGTGATCAGAACGCATATTTCATGTGGGAAGGAAGTGCATCATACCGCGAAAGATGGTACGACAACTTCACAACACGCCCTGTTGACTATGTCATGCCACAGGTATTCGTCGACCGCCTGAAGAGTCAAGACGACCCTCGACTCTATGCAATATGCCGTCCAGCTGTAAACACAGGCGAATATCGCGGTGTTCTTCATGGCTCCAACGCACAGTATAACGGTGAAGCAATCGACAACTATTCATTCCCTACAGCCCTTTATATGGCTCAGGACGCAACCGAAAACGCAGCCTTCCCAGGCTTCTCACCTTACTTCCGCGCAGCAGAAACATGGTTCCTCATCGCAGAAGCAGCATATAAGGGATGGAGCACTGGCTCATACAGCCAGAAAGAAGCATACGAAAATGGTGTGTTATGCTCAATGGAAGATAACGGTGTTGCCGATAGTGACGCAGAAGCATACATCGCAGGTAAAGGTAAGTACACCGGTTCCCTCGAACAGATTTATCTCGAGGAATGGGTAGCCCTCTACAAGCAGTGTCAGGAAGCATGGTGCCTCTATCGTCGTACCGGATACCCTACTCAACTCTTCGACGAAGTAACTTATTCCGACGGAGGTACAGCACCACAATACCCGGGTCAGCACAGCGCATGGGGCTTCGGTCCAAGTGCACGCCACAACGACCTTCCTTGGCGATTCCCTTATCCAGAAAACGAATACACCTACAATCCGGACAACCTCGCAGCTGCTGCTGAAGGTATCACCGACTATTGCTGGGGAAAGCGTATCTGCTGGGCTAAAGATAATGGACGCCATTAAATCCGCCAAACCGCAAACGTAAAGTCATCCCGACAATTACGATATCCTACAGAGAATGGTCAGCCTCACCCCGAGACTGACCATTGTCATTTTTTTTGGCAATTATATACTTTTTGGCAGTAAATTATTTTTCTCATCCCTTGTTTTGTCATACCGAACCGAAGGTGAGTGTCTCTCACCTTCAGCATAAGGAAACGCATGTGCCTAATTGTATGTAATTGCAAAAAAAAGAGAGGAAAAACCGAAATTCTTCCTCTCTAAGTACCCAGAGCCGGGGTCGAACCGGCACGGGTTGCCCCACTGGTGTTTGAGACCAGCGCGTCTACCGATTCCGCCATCTGGGCTTAGCGGCTGCAAAGGTAAGAAAAAAAATTGATATAGTTGAGATATCTTTTGAAAAATTTTTGTTGGTTACTGGTAAAATCGTGATTTTTCTCAACAATTATGATATGTTTGGCACTTTCCCATACCTATTCTTTTGCCAAGCGAGATATATGGTATATCGGGACAATCCGTGGACAATACCTAACCACCAATATCAGTTTCTTTCGAACACGGATAGTGCGGATTCTACGGATATCAATCACAACTCACCTCTCTTTAACCTCTTAACCCTGCACTCTGCACCCTTTTCTGGATTTACCACTTCTCCAGGATTGTCATACCCTCTCCATTGTTCGTCATACCGAGCGAAGCGAGTGTATCTCACCTCCAGCACAAGAACTCTCAGAACTCTCAGAACCACTCAGAACCCTCAGAACTCTCAGAACCCTCAGAACTCTCAGAACTAAAAAAAAGCCTCTTACAAGGGGCTTTTTATTTATTGAAATAGTAAAGGAATGTGGCGAGGCCTTCGAGGGCGAACTTGCGCTGGTCTTTAATGTTGAGGGTGAAGGATATCTCTACTTTGGTTATCCCGCGCAGGTTGGTGACGTTGTCGAGTTTGGCGGTGAGACTTACTTGGTCGCCGGACTTCACGGGCTGACCGAAACGCATCTTGTCCATGCCATAGTTGACCATCATGGATATGTTGTTAACCTGTATGAGTGACTGCCACATCGATGGGAGGATGGACAGTGTGAGATAGCCGTGGGCGATAGTGGTGTGGTATGGGCTGTCGGTCTTGGCTCGCTCCACATCTACATGTATCCACTGATGGTCGCCGGTGGCATCGGCAAACATATTGATATTGTCCTGACTGATTGTTCTCCAATCAGTAGTGCCTATCACTTGCCCTTTAAGGGCTTCAAATTCGTCAAAGTTGTTAACTGTTACCACGATAATGCTTAAAATTTTTCCGACTGCAAAGGTAATAAAAAAAAATGAAGAACAAGTTTTTGTCCTCCATTTTTTTCAATTCTTTTAATCGTTGTCGCTCTTGCGAACAAGTTTTTCCTTGATACGGGCTTTCTTGCCTGTAAGGTCGCGGAGGTAATAGAGTTTTGAACGACGAACCTTACCAACTTTGTTGACAACGATGCTGTCGATGTTTGGTGATTCGATTGGGAATATACGCTCAACTCCCACTGTTCCTGACATTTTACGTACTGTGAAGCGTTTCTTTGCGCCTTCACCGGAAATTTTGATTACCACACCGCGGTACAACTGAATACGCTCTTTTGAGCCTTCAATGATTTTGTAGGCAACTGTTACTGTGTCGCCTGCCTTGAACTTAGGAAATTCTTTCTTCTGATCGAATGCCTGTTCTGCAACTTTAATTAAATCCATTTCTTTATATTTTATTGTTTATTTTGGACCAACGAAGCATTCTCTGGTTACTCTTCCCTGACAGCGGCTTCGCTAAAGCGGGTGCAAAGGTAAGATTTTTTTTGGAAACAGCAAAAAAAATCCTTATCTTTGTGGCGAAATTATGAATTTTAACGAAGTAATAGGGCAAAAATCGGTCGTTGAGCGGCTGAACCAGGAGATTGATGCGGGGAAATTGCCGCATGCTTTGCTGTTGTATGGTCCGGAGGGCAACGGTGGAATGGCATTGGCATTGGCTATTGCTGACCGATTGCTGTCGGTGGATGGTAACGGAAGGGCTATGTTAGCTAAACTTCAGCATCCTGACTTGCATTTCTCTTTCCCTATATATAAAAAGGAGTCGACAAAACCAGCGCCATGTGACAAATATATCAACCAGTGGCGGAATCTGCTTTTAGAGGATCCGTATTTTGATTATGCGGAATGGATGAGTGCTATAGATGCTGACACTCACCAGCTGATGATTTATGCCGACGAGAGTGATGCGCTTAGCAAAAAACTATCGCTCAAGGCGAGTCAGGGGGGATACAGGGTGTCGATTATATGGCTGCCTGAGAAGATGAACCAGACTTGTGCGAACAAGATACTGAAATTGCTTGAGGAACCTCCTGTCGGGGTGGTGTTTGTAATGGTGAGTGAGCATCCGGAGTTGTTGCTTGAGACTATAAGAAGCCGTGTGCAGATGATCAATGTGCCAAAACTGACTACGGAGGATGTTAAGGAGGCATTGGGGCGGAAATATGGTATAGATGAGAATACTGCCGAACAGATAGCGAGGATGAGTTATGGTAATATGGCTGCTGCACAGCGGCGTATAGCGGATGACTCGGAACAGCAATTGTATTTTGACTGCTTTGTGGAACTGATGCGTTTGAGTTATGCGAGGAAGGTGAGGGAGATGATGCTATGGACGGAGAAGATAGTGGCTCTGAAGAGGGAGCGTCAGAAGGCTTTCCTCGGTTATTGCCAAAGGATGGTGAGGGAGAATTTCATGTGCAATTTCCACAGACGGGAGTTGGTGTATATGGATGGCCGTGAACAGGACTTTGCTGTGAGATTTGCGCCATTCATCAATGAGAGCAATGTGATTGGGATAATGGAGGAGTTGGCACTGTGTGAAAGGGATATTGCGCAGAATGCCAATGCTAAAATAGTGTTCTTCGACTTCGCACTGAAGATGATTGTACTGATTAAGGCGGGTAAGAAGTAAGTGATTAAAAATTAAAAAGATATATATTTAGTAGTATAGTATATGAACGAATATAAGGTAGGTGACAATTCTTGTGGGTTAAGTATTGAGGGGTGTAACGAGCATCCCGGGAAAATGAATGCATACGATTATCTGGCTGATCTGCCAGGAAATAACCGACAGAGTGAGATTATAGAGGTGGAATTCAAGGCTCCACGCAAGGGATATTTTATCAACAGCAATCATCTCGACTTGAAGAAGGGTGATATCGTTGCTGTCGAAGCAAGTCCGGGACATGATGTGGGTACTGTCACCATGACGGGCAAATTGGTGGAGATGCAGATTAAGAAAGCCAATCTGAAACCTGACGTGGAGTTGAAGCGTATTTACCGCAAGGCGCGTCAGACTGATTTGGACAAATGGGCAGAGGCACGTTCGAGGGAGCATGAGACTATGATTGAGTCGCGTCAGATAGCGAAAGGACTTGGATTGGAGATGAAAATTGGGGATGTGGAGTATCAGGGAGATGGAGGAAAAGCCATTTTCTACTATATCGCTGATGGCAGGGTGGACTTCCGTCAATTGATAAAGGACTTGGCAGCACGATTCCACGTGAGGATAGAGATGAAGCAGATTGGAGCACGACAAGAGGCGGGACGAATCGGTGGTATGGGACCTTGCGGAAGGGAGTTGTGCTGTGCCACATGGATGACGCGCTTTGTAAGTGTATCAACCAATGCAGCACGTTTTCAAGACATGTCGCTCAACCCTCAGAAACTGGCGGGACAGTGTGCGAAACTGAAATGCTGTATGAACTACGAGGTGGATCAGTATGTTGAAAAACTGCGCCATATGCCTTCGAGAGAATTGGTGCTATATACTTTTGACAGAGAATACTATTTCTTCAAGGTGGATATACTGACACGGCAGATAACTTATTCCACTGACCGCCATGCATTGGTAAATGCCGTGACCATCGGAGCCGACAGGGCATTTAAGGTGATTGAGATGAACAAAAACGGTCAGAAACCAGACAGGCTGTCGGATGAAGAGGTTTTGCAGAATCCGATGTCATTGGACCTCGTAGAGCAGGAGAATATCAATCGGTTCGATAAATCCAAAAAGAAGAAAAAGAAGAGAAGATGAAAAGGGGGCTGGTGCGGCTATCGGCTTTTGTGTTTGTATTGGCATCCTGCAATTCCGGCTGTATCTACACTGATTATGTGGACTTTTCCGGGGAATGTTGGAATAATGATGATACCGTAACATTGCATATTCCAAAGGATTTCATAAAGAAGGGAAGAACTCCAAAGTTGGCTGTCAGGACCAGCGAAAAGTACAAATATGAAACACTTAACGTCCTTGTGGAACAAATGGGCGGAAAGAGTGTTTTAAGGGATACTTTGTCGATAGAACTGTTTGACGAAAACGGCAGGAGTACAGGCAAGGGATTGGTACATCAAGAAACAACCATTGCCCTACAGACAATAGAATTGGACACAGTTGATTACTGTTGCAGAATATACAGTCTGATGCACTCTACTCCTGTGGAGGGTATCTCCAGTTTAGGTCTTCTCCTCAGCGAATCAGTGGAAGAAAATATAGGCGAAGATTATTGCAGCGAGGATGCTGAATAAATCGGCAAGAAGTCCACACCCTACTGAATAACGATATTTCTTTATTCCCACACTGCCGAAATAGATGGTGAGGATATAGAATGTGGTATCGGTACTGCCTTGGAATATGCATGCAAGGTGGCCGACAAAGGAATCAGGCCCGTAGGTTGACATGACGTCGAGCATCATACCACGTGCTCCACTGCCGTTAAGCGGTTTCAGAAGTGCTACAGGAAGTGCTTGGGTAAAATCGGAATTGATGCCACAGAGTTTAATGACATAGGAAATCCCTTCTTCTATCCATCCCAATGCACCAGATGCCTTGAACACACCGATTGCTGCAAGAATGGCAACGACATAAGGAATGAGTGTGACTGCAACTCTGAATCCTCCTTTTGCTCCTTCGATAAACGACTCATACACATTGATTTTCTTAAAGAATCCATATAAGATGAATATGGCTATGATGCCGAGTATAAGACAACTGGTGAGTATGCGGCAGAAGGCCTGGACTTCATCGTTGGACAGTCCGTTTATCATCCAGAACATACCGCCTACGAGGGCTATGATTCCTAAGAAAAGTGCGATGAGTGCAGGACGGAAGATATTGATTTTCTGCCACAGTGCACATACGAGTACTCCAAGAGTGGTGCTTGTAGCCGTTACGAGAAGAAGCGGCACAAATATATCTGTGGGATCTGCGGCTCCGGCTTTTGACCGATACGCCATTATGCTTACAGGGATTATGGTGAGTCCGGCTGTGTTCATCACAAGGAACATAATCATAGGATTGCTGGCAGTATCTTTCTTTGGGTTGATGCTTTGCAATTCCTGCATGGCCTTGAGTCCCATTGGGGTTGCGGCATTGTCGAGTCCTAACATATTGGCCGATATATTCATAAATATGGCTCCGAGGGCAGGATGGTCTTTTGGAATGTCGGGGAAGAGTTTGGTGAGTACAGGTGAGAGGAATTTAGCGAGTCGGTTGACCATGCCACTATCCTCCCCTACTTTGAGCAATCCCATCCAGAAGGTGAGCATTCCTGTAAGACCAAGAGTCATTTCAAAAGCCATATTCGACATGTCGAACGTGGCGTCCATCATGGAAGGGAGAGTGGTGGTGTCTCCAAGGAAGCAGAGGCGCACTATTCCCACTAAAATTCCTATGATAAAAAGGGCAATCCAAATATAATTTAACGTCATAATGGCTGCAAAGTTATTATTTTTTTGGTTAATCGCCAAAAAAATAATAACTTTGCACGGATTATGCGCATATTTAAACGTTTGGACATATTTGTGCTGAGGAATTTCCTCCTGCTTTTCGCTGCAACATTCTGTATTTGTATGTTTGCAGTGATGATGCAATTTTTCTGGAAATATGTGGATGAGATAGTTGGAAAGGGACTTGACATGCTGACTATGGCTAAATTTTTCTTCTATGCAGCAGGTACCCTCGTCCCAACAGCATTGCCTTTGGCAATACTTTTAGCATCACTTATCTCGTTTGGCAATATGGGTGAAAAACTGGAGTTGCTTTCTATCAAGGCTGCGGGAATTTCGCTTGTGAGAACTCTCCGTCCTTTGGTGGTGCTGATGGTGTTGCTTACGGGGGTGTCTTTCGTCTTCCAGAACGACATATCACCTCGATCAGAAAGGAAACTGATGCAATTGTTGTTTTCCATGAAGCAGAAATCTCCAGAATTGGATATACCGGAAGGGACATTCTATTCAGGTATAAGTGGGTTGAACTTGTATGTAAAGGAGAAGAACCCAAAGACTGGAATGCTTTATACGCTGATGATATATGATATGAGAGAAGGTGTAGGAAATGCGCATATATTGCTTTCCGATTCGGGGTATCTTCAATCGAGTGCCGACAAGAAAATGCTGTTGCTGCATATGTTCCATGGTGAACAATTTGAGAATTTCCGTACCAATGCCCTTGCCACTAATAATGTGCCATACAGAAGGGAGACTTTTGTGGAGAAGCACTTCCTCATAGATTTTGACATGAACCTTAATCTTGCTGACGAAAATGACTTCAATCGTTCGGCAGCAACAAAGGATATAGCACGTATTGTGGAGGGTATTGATTCCTTGGAAACTGATTGTGACAGTATCAGCCACTTTATATACGAGAGCGCAAAGTCAAGAGGACTCTATGTTCCACGTCTGGAGGAACTGAAGCACGAGGCGGAAATGAGGGAGGATGATGCTCCGAAGGAACGTGTTGCAAAGAAGGTGCCGGTGAATTTCATAGCGGAAATTGACACTATGTATGCTCATCTGCCACTGAACCAAAAATCGGGTGTGGTTCAGAATGCTTTGCAGAAAGTGCAGATTCAACATCAGGAACTCAACTGGAATTCGGAGATAGAGTACAACGAAAAACTCCTTCGACGTCATAAGGTGCAGTTTTGGCAGATTATTACCCTGTCGCTGTCGTGCCTCGTATTCTTCTTCGTAGGTGCTCCCTTGGGAGCAATTATACGAAAGGGAGGACTCGGTATGCCGGTTGTGGCGGCGGTCCTTGTATTCATCTTGTATTATATGATTAACACGAGCGGTACAAAACTGGCGAAGGAGGGTTCTATTCCGGCGTGGGTAGGAT
>R15__coassemble_1263_pt1 | contig 13252 bp, 7 predicted proteins | sample R15__metabat2_low_PE_001 | metagenome-assembled genome bin R15
CTTGCACGTCTCTCAACACTCGCACCTGAAACGAGCGCGTCTACCATTCCGCCACTTGGGCCTTGTCAAGGAATTTTATCCTGAGCCTATCGAAGATTTTGACATCCTTAATAAGGATTTTCTTCGTCATTCCCCTGAATGCGGATGCAAAGGTAGCACTTTTTATTTTACCGACAAAATAAAAATTCATTTTTTTTCGAAAAAACTCGATTTTTTCTCTCTCCAACCCGCCTTTTTGTCGACATAAGAGCAAAAACCATGATATTTTTCGCTTATATATTTGTTCTGTGCTCCCTTTTTCGTAACTATACCTCGCATTTTTGCTTCGCATCGGCACCCAGTCGGGGTGAAATTCTTCCACCCACGACAGACTATGCCTAAAATGCTCGATTAAAGTTAGTAGTTTTTTTGTGTATTCCCCAAAAAAAATTACTAACTTTGTCCCCATGAACAGAAATCGCATAATCGCATTACTTGCTCTGCTTATTATATATATAGGTGTATGGGGGCAATCCTCATCAGGAGGGGCTGTCAGTGTGCTGAACAAAGTGGCAGAGTTCAACCATCTGTATCCGCAGGAGAAAGTATATCTGCACTTCGACAATACGGGCTACTTCAAGGGAGAAACGATTTGGTTTAAGGCATATGTCACCCAATCGTCTGTCGGAAGGCAGAAAAACGGCAAAGGAACAGAAGGCGTCTACCGACCTACCAGCATCAGCAAGGTGCTGTATGTAGAACTCATCACTCCCGGAGGCGACATACTGAGGACACAGAAACTGCATATCAACGAGGAGGGTCAGACCAACGGACAGTTTGTGCTCGACAGTGTGTTGGTATCGGGATTCTACGAGATACGCGCCTATACCCGATACATGACCAACTGGGGAGTCAACGCACTATTCTCCAGAGTACTCCCGATATTTGAGGCACCACCGCAATATGGCGATTATTCAAAGCCTACCATATCATCCACACTATACAAAGACCGCAACCCCAATGCCAGAATGGGTGACTCCACCTATCTGGTAGCCGCCAAGGAAGGTATCTACACCAACGATGACCCTGAAGACATCTACGCCCATTTCTACCCCGAAGGCGGCGACCTCGTGCAGGGACTGAAAAGCAGGGTGGCATTTACCGTAATCGATGACAACGGACGATCGTACAAGAGCAAGGGGGCTATCGTTGATGCTGAAGGAAAAACGGTATGCGCTGTGGAGACTGACTCTACGGGAAGAGGGCTATTTGACATCACTCCAAGCGGTGAGAAACTCTTCCTCTCAATGTCCAATCCAAAGAAGAAAGTGAGGAAATTCGAACTGCCAGCCGTAAAGGCAGAAGGACTGACCTTGCACCTCGATGTGGTGAGCAACAATATAAGTGCAGAGATACGTTCTCAGACACTTACAGACGAAAACAATAACGCCACGATAGGCTATGCCTTGATGCAAGGCGGGAATATCTATGCCTGCGACACCATGACCAACGCCCCACTCATAGAACTCGAACTGAGCAGGAACGACATGCCGGAAGGAGTGAACCAGATTACCATATTCAACGATGAGGGAAGGATACTCGCTGAAAGACTATTCTTTATTTGTCCGAAAACCGACAAGACGGACAGCATCACGGTGACCACCGTATCGAAAGCCATAGCTCCTGTATCGGAAGTGGAACTCAACCTGCACACTGCTCCTAATACTACTTTCTCGTTTGCTGCACTCGACTACGGCAGTATGACTGGTTGGAAAGAAGGCAATGCGAAGACATGGATGTTGCTGAGCAGTGATGTGAAAGGATATATAGCCAATATCGACTACTACTTCGAAGCCGACGATCAGGAACACCGAGAGAGTGCCGACCTGCTGATGATGACACAGGGATGGAGACGATACGACTGGAACCTGATGAGCGGACAGACATGGTTTGATGATATACAACCGATTGAGGATAGTCTGTACGTCTTCGGTCAACTGAGGGAATACAGAAAACGCAATCCAGTGTCGAATGTGAAGGTAGAGGCATATATGTACACCCACGATGGTCACAGCATGAGCGGTACCACCCATACCGACTCCCTCGGCAACTATGCCTTCAAGATGCCAGATATCAACGGCGACTGGGAACTCCAACTCTTTACTAAACGGGATGACAAGCGGAAGACTTACTATGTAGGCATTGACCGTCAGTTTGCACCTACACCACGGTTTATTACCCCCGATGAAACCCGACTGATACAGAAAGGCGATGCCAACCTCTTTGCCGACCCAACCCCACAATCTCAAGTCAACGGAGTGGATGACGATGGTATAAAATTTGCAGAGAAAGTACATGTGATACCTCAGGTAACAGTGAAAGCCAGGAAATACTGGACCAGCAGCGACAATATTCAGTGGTACAACCAGAATACCGGCAGGAAATGGGCTACAGTATTCTACAATGGTCCGCAGGAACTCGACAAGATACTCGACAAAGGTGACCCAGTGCCTACCGTATTCGAATTCCTTAACAACAAGAACCCCCTCTTCGGTCATCAGCCTGAAAACACCCTGCCAGTAGAAGTTGGAATCGACACATGGGATGGTGGCATGTCGTACGGTGGCAGAAATATCACCTGGATAATCGACAATGGATTAGCCGTTTACAGCAGTGGTCGTTCGTCTTTCGGTCGTACAGCAAGCGGAAGAGACGTCATTGCTTTCCCCCAATACATGGACGAAATAAAAGCCATCTACATAGTGCCATGGAGTCCGAAGGAAGAAGAGTCTGCGGTGAGGATTTACATCTACCGCCGAATAATCTACACAACAGAAAGTCAGAAAGGACTGAGACGCACTCATTACCAAGGATACAATATCCCAGAGACTTTCCAGATGGAAGATGTAAACATACTCCCTCCACTCGAGAACCTCCGTAGGACTATCTACTGGGAACCAAATGTGAAGACCGATGCCAATGGTGATGCGAAAATCACCTTCTACAATAACCTCTCAGCCAAACAACTGTATATCTCCGCCGAAGGCATCACCACCGACGGCAAAGTAATCACCAACAACTGACTCTTATACTGAGTAGCCTTGGCTGTGTTGCCTGAGTTGTTGCAGATAGCAGTGAACACAGGGTCGGTGTCTGTCGTAGATGACTCTAACTCCTCTTGCCGACAAGAACTAAATATCACAAGTGCGACCAATGCTGCCGCAAGGATTATTCAGTCCCATTAAGAGCGTGGATTGGGTCTTTTGGAAAAAAATACTGAAAATTTTTGGAAACGTCAGAAAATCTTCGTAATTTTGCGGAAAATTTAAATCAACACGATACCATGTTGGTATCATAAAGACATAAAAAAAATGGCACAATCAGCAATGACAGTCCGCTTGGACGCACAGATAAAATCTCAATTCGACAGTCTCTGTGAACAATTCGGCATGAGCGCAAATACCGCTATCAATGTATTTGTGAATGCAGTGGTAAGAAGCCACAGTATCCCATTCCCTATAGCAACCACCGAAAGCATATTTCAAGAACCAGACAGCGTAAGGCAGAAAGCTCTCAGGCTTATCAACGAGTTGCAATCAGAAGCATCCAAAAGAACCGACGAAATGTCTCTGGATGAAATCAACAACGAAATTCGCGCTGCCCGCGCAGCAAGGAGAATATGATTTACGTTGTTATTGACACAAACGTAATTGTATCTGCCCTCAAAACCAATAACCCAGATGCACCCACGCTTGGAGTTCTCCGTGCCGCGTTCGAAGGAAATATAACCCTCCTATATAATGCGGAGATATTTGATGAGTACGATGAGGTGCTGCACCGTGAGAAATTCGGTTTCGCTGAGGATAGGATCCAGATTATTCTTACATATATACGAGAATATGGAATTCTGACTAGCAAGACACCTTCGGAACTGGACTTTCCAGATGAAGACGACAGAGTGTTCTACGAGGTATCATTAAGCCAGGAAGATTCCTATGTCGTTACTGGGAACCTGAAGCACTATCCCATACAGCCTAGAATCGTAACACCAGCACAGATGATGGAATTGCTGGCTTAAGTAACTTTGTCGCCATAAACAGAAATCGTATAGTCACATTAACTCAGTCTGCTTATTATATATATAATATAGGTAATCACCAACAACTGACTTTGTAGAGGAATACATAAAAAGAATCAACCCACGCTATCATGGATTGATTCTTTTGTGTCTTTACAGAATAGAGTCTGCTTATTTGTTGTATTTCTTATATTGAGCAGCCTTGGCTGTGTTGCCTGAGTTATTGTAGATAGCATAGAGAGGATAGCCCCAGATGTCGTCTCTGTCGGGTGCAACCTCGTGGGCTTTCTCATAACCCTCGATTGCCTCCTGATAGTATTTCTTCGAGAGTTCCTTGTTTGATGCGTTGTTCTGTGCAAGCATCCATGCAGAGTTGCCTACACCTGCCCATGCATCTACACTCTCAGGAATAACCTCTGTAGTCTTGCGGAATGCCACAATTGCCTTCTCGAGGTCTTTCTGCTGATAATAGATAGCACCTTTCTGATAGTAGCCGTAGTCTTTCTCAGGGAAACGTTCGATAAGCATGTCACTGTACTTGAGGGCGTCATCCCAGTTCTGCTGACTCATTTCGTAGTTGAGCAGGTTTACGAGGAATGCTGGTTCAGTAGGATATTGCTCAACACCTTGTTTACAGAGTTTTGCCCATTCGGTCATATTGCCCTGATTGTGGTAAATCTGCATCAGTTGTACATATACTGCCTGACCGTTCTTCTTTGACGGGAGTGCTCTTTCGAGGTACTTGATGACTTTGGCAGTATCTTCAGCTGTCTTTGCCTCTGGGATAAGAGTCATTGCATAGAAGAGGTTAGCTTCATACTGCATTGAGTCGGTCTCGTGGAGGTTGAGTTCCTTGAAGATAGGAGCATCAAATGTGCTGAAATACACATCGAGATAATGGCGTGCCATCGCTGGATTCTTTTCCATCAGCATATTACCGGCGATGAGCAAGTTGTCGCGTGGAGCCTTTGCATTATTAAGTGCAAATACGTGATTGGTCTTGATTTCCTCTGGATTACCCATCTTCTGACGTTTGCCAGGTGTTGGAGGAGCGGTGTTGATTGAGTCCATCTTGGAGAAATAGGTAACTATCTTCTCCTGATTGTCGAAGAACTCCATTTCGTCCTTGAACTGACCGCCATTAGCCTGGCGTTCGTTGAGCATCTTGTTCATGAAGAACACCTGACAACGGCCTGCAAGTGACCAGGTCAAGGTATTTCCGTTGGTAAGAGAATCCTGCATACAGTTCTGCAAGAGTTCCCATGCTTGATAGAATTTGTCGTAAACAGGTGGGGTGGCCTTCAGGTCGTTTACTCCGTCGTTCACGAGTCTCTCAGCCTTGGTAAGGTCTGCCTTTGCTGTTGATTTCTGTTTCTTTTGAGCCGAAGCATTAACGGTGATGAGTAATGCTAACGACATAAATAAAATCTTTCTCATATTAAACACGTTTTATGGTTATACGGTTATATAATTTAGGTTAATTGTTCACTTCTTCAGTCTGGTCGCCAGTGGTTGGCACTTGTTCGTCAGGTGTCGGAGCGGTTTGTTCATCAGCGGCTATGTTTGGCTGTTCGAAGAGGTCTTCAGGATCGTCTTCATGCTCTACCTTACATACTGATGAGATGACGTCATTGCGCTTCTTGAGGTCGATGAACTTCACTCCCTGGGTATTCCTTCCCTGGATGCGGACTGTAGAGAGGGCAAGACGTATGGTCACTCCACTCTTATTTATAATCATAAGGTCGTCAGCATCGGTAACCGACTTGATAGCCACCAGTTTACCAGTCTTCTCTGTAACGTTGATAGTCTTCACGCCCTTACCGTTTCTGTTGGTAATGCGGTATTCGAATATAGAACTGCGTTTACCGAAGCCCTGTTCGGAGAGTACGAGCACTGTAGGTATTGTTGGGTCGTTCTCCAACTCTGCAATCTGTTCTGGTGTTGGTTCATCAGGGAATCCTTCTGGTTTCTGCATTGAAATCATACCGATTACGCGGTCGTCGCCATCCTCGTCGAGTTTCATTGCTTTCACACCTGCTGCGCCACGTCCCATCACTCTTACACGCTCTTCGTTGAACCTGATGGCACGACCATTGCGGTTAGCCACGAGGATTTCATCTTTTCCGCTGGTAAGCAATACATCTACCACCTCGTCGCCTTCGTGGAGAGAGATAGCAATCAGACCAGTGCTGCGTGGACGTGAGTAATTTACGAATGCAGTCTTCTTTATCATACCTTCGCGGGTACAGAATACGAGGTTGTGGCTATTGACAAAGTCTGTGTCATTGATGTCCTTGATACAGATGAATGCTGTTGCCTTGTCGTCGGAATCAATATTGAGCAGATTCTGTATTGCGCGGCCCTTGAATGTCTTTGCACCTTCTGGGATATCATATACTTTCATCCAGAAACAACGTCCTTTCTGTGTGAAGAACATCATTGTGTTGTGTCCGGTTGCTGGATAGATATGCTCGAGGAAGTCGGTATCGCGTGCTGAACCACCCTTGCTCCCCACTCCACCACGGGCCTGTGTGCGGAATTCTGCAAGAGGTGTGCGCTTGATATATCCGAGGTGGGATATAGTTACAACGCATGCATCGTCGGCGTAGAAATCTTCTGGGTTGAAGTTCTGACTGCCACGAGGATCGATATAGGTCTTTCTCTCGTCGCCATACTTTTCCTTCACCTCAATGAGTTCGTCCTTCATGACTTTCTTGCAGAGTTCTGGGTCGTCGAGAATCTGCTGCAGGTAGTCGATGAGTTTCATCAAGTCGTCGTATTCTGCATGGAGTTTGTCCTGCATGAGTCCGGTGAGTTGTGAGAGGCGCATATCAACAACATACTTAGCCTGAACCTCGTCGAATCCGAAACGTGCACGCAGTCTTTCCTGTGCTTCGCCTGGGTTCTTGGATGACTTGATTATATGTACAACCTCGTCGATATTGTCGCTTGCAACGATAAGTGCTTCGAGCAGGTGTGCTCTCTCTTCTGCTTTCTTCTTGTCGAAGCGTGTACGACGGATGGTTACTTCGTGACGATGCTCTACGAAGCACTGGATGCACTCTTTGAGTGACAGAGTCTTAGGGCGCTTCTTGACGATGGCGATGCAGTTGACTGAGAAACTCGACTGGAGTTCGGTCATCTTGTAGAGTTTGTTGAGCACTACATTGCTGTTAGCATCTTTCTTGAGGTCAACGACTATACGCATACCTTCGCGGTCGGATTCATCGTTCACATTGCTGATACCCTCTATTTTACCTTCTTTTACGAGTTCGGCAATGCGCTTGATAAGTTCTGACTTATTGACGTTGTACGGAATTTCATTTACTACGATTTTCTCGTGCTGTCCGTCGGTCTCAAATTCAGTCTTGGAACGTATGACTATTCTGCCTCTTCCTGTTTCGTATGCTTCGCGAATTCCGTCTGTACCGCAGATAATGCCTCCTGTTGGGAAGTCAGGACCCTTGACATACTGCATCAGTTCGTCAGTGTCGATATCTGGATTGTCGATATATGCCACACATCCGTCGATTACCTCTGCGAGGTTATGTGTAGGGATATTGGTTGCCATACCTACTGCGATACCTGTAGCGCCGTTGACGAGGAGGTTAGGGATACGTGTAGAGAGCACTGTTGGCTCTGTATCTGAATCGTCGTATGTCGGTTGGAAATCCACTGTATCTTTGTAGAGGTCTTCCATCATTGCCTCACCGAGTTTGGTGAGTCGTGCCTCGGTATATCGCATTGCTGCTGCACCGTCACCGTCAACTGAACCGAAGTTTCCCTGTCCGTCAACGAGTGTATAGCGCATTGCCCAAGGCTGGGCGAGTCGTACCAATGCTCCATACACAGACGAATCTCCGTGTGGGTGATACTTTCCGAGCACGTCTCCCACGATACGTGCACTTTTCTTTGTTGGTTTGTCTGAAGTAATGCCCTGTTCCATCATGTCGAAAAGGATACGACGATGAACAGGCTTAAATCCATCTCTGACATCTGGCAACGCACGTGCAACAATAACCGACATTGAGTAGTCGATATATGAAGACTTCATCGTTTGGTTGATGTCCACTTTGATAATTCTGTCCTGGTCTTGAATACTGTCCATTGTTAATGCTTATTTTTATTTCTTTTGGTTTTGCTGTTTTATGGTTTGCGGTGAAGTTACTTAACCCCTTAAACCCTTAACCTTTTAAACTTTTATGAGGCAAATTTAATATATTTTTTTGATATGACAAAATAAAAATCCAAAATTTGGCACAAAAGAGCGCAAATTTTGGATTTTTAACCTTTCACCGACTACATATCGGCAGCCTACACAACTCCTCTACCGTGGCAATTCTTGTACTTCTTGCCGGAACCGCAAGGACAAGGGTCATTTCTTCCCACTTTCGGTCCCTGGTTCACTATTGGTTGGTTTGGCTGGCGCTGACGTGTGTCTCCGCCTGCTGCTTTCTGCATTGCCTTCTGCACCTCTGATGGTTCGTTGTAGTTGCCGTGGGATTCCACATACTGTGGTCGGCGCTGCTGGGTTTGGGTGTTGGCAGGAGCATTGCTTACTTGATCTGGTTCTGCCACTGGCAGGAGGACTCTCATCAGTACAGAGATAGTTCCGTCGTTGATTTCGTCAATCATATTGTCGAACAGGGTAACCGACTCAAGTTTGAATATGAGCAACGGGTCTTTCTGTTCGTAACTTGCGTTCTGTACTGAGTGCTTGAGTTCGTCGAGTTGTCGCAGATTTTCCTGCCAAGCCTCATCGATGGTGTGGAGGAGGATGAGTTTCTCGAAGTTGACGAATATATTCTTTCCCTGGGTCTCGTATGCTTCCTTAAGCGGCACAGCAATCTGATATGTCCTGCGGCCGTCGGTAAGAGGAATGGCTATATTCTCGTAGCGTTGTCCCTGGGTTTCGTAGATATTCTTTATTACCGGCCATGCAGTTGCAGCAATTCTCTCTCCTCTGGCTTTGAAGTGTTCGAGAACCTTGTCATAAACGGTCTCACAGAGTGTATCGTGATTGACTGTTTCGAATTCCACACTGGTGAACGGCACTTCCATAGCGAACAATCGGATAAATCCTTCCTTGCATCCTTCGTAGTCGTTGTTGAAGATTACTTTTGATACTCTGTCCCAGATGATGTTGGAGATGTCCATACCGATTCTCTCACCCATCAGGGCGTGGCGGCGGCGTTCGTAGATGACTTTTCTCTGCTTGTTCATCACGTCGTCGTATTCCAGCAATCTCTTACGCACTCCGAAGTTGTTTTCTTCTACTTTCTTCTGTGCTCTCTCGATGGATTTATTTATCATGGAGTGTTCTATCACCTCTCCTTCTTCAATACCCATCTTGTCCATTACCTTTGATATACGGTCTCCGGCAAAGAGTCGCATGAGTTTGTCTTCGAGTGATACATAAAATACTGATGAACCTGGGTCTCCCTGACGTCCTGAACGTCCTCGTAACTGACGGTCAACACGTCGGCTTTCGTGGCGCTCAGTACCAACGATGGCGAGTCCTCCTGCGGCTTTCACCTCAGGGGAGAGTTTGATGTCGGTACCACGACCTGCCATATTGGTTGCGATGGTCACTGTACTGGTCTGACCTGCATCCTTCACTATATCGGCTTCCTTTGCGTGGAGTTTTGCATTGAGCACATTGTGAGGAATCTTTCTCATTGAAAGCATCTTGGAGAGCATTTCGGATATTTCCACCGATGTTGTACCCACGAGCACTGGTCTTCCTGCCTGTGTGAGACGTTCCACTTCTTCGATTACGGCCTTGTATTTCTCTCTGTTGGTCTTATATACACGGTCGTTCATATCGTTTCTTATCACCGGCACATTGGTAGGGATTTCAACTACATCGAGTTTGTAGATGTCCCAGAACTCTCCTGCCTCTGTGATTGCGGTACCTGTCATTCCTGCGAGTTTATGGTACATACGGAAATAGTTCTGAAGGGTGATGGTGGCGTAGGTCTGAGTGGCTGCCTCTACTTTCACACGCTCCTTTGCCTCAACGGCCTGATGGAGTCCGTCGCTCCAACGGCGACCTTCCATGATACGTCCTGTCTGTTCATCCACAATCTTCACTTCTCCGTCGATAACCACATAGTCGTCGTCGATCTCGAACAGGGTATATGCTTTCAGCAACTGCTGCATGGTGTGTACTCGTTCGCTCTTGACGGCATAGTCTTGCATGAGTTCGTCTTTCTTCTGCACTTTCTCTTCATCAGTAAGATTCTGTGTCTCGAGTTGTGAGAGTGAGGTGGTGATATCTGGCAGCACGAAGAACTCGTCGTCGTGAACAATGCCAGCGATGAGCTGGTTTCCCTTATCGGTCATTTCCACCGACTTCTGCTTTTCGTCAACCACGAAATAGAGCGGATCGGTTGCTTCCGGCATCCTTCTGTTGTTGTTCTCCATATAGACCTCTTCCATCTTCAGGAGTCCGGTCTTGATGCCTGGCTCTGAGAGGTATTTGATGAGGGCTTTGTTCTTCGGGAGTGACTTATATGCACGGAAGAGTGAGAGGAATCCTGCCTCTATGTCTTTGTCGTTGTCGGAATCGATGAGTTTCTTGGCTTCGGTAAGGAATTGGTTGGTCTGCTTTCTCTGTGCCTCTACGAGTTTCTCGATATAAGGACAGAATTCGTCGAACATCTGGTCGTCGCCCTTCGGTACCGGACCTGATATGATGAGTGGTGTACGTGCATCGTCAATAAGCACTGAATCGACCTCATCTACGATTGCGTAGTTGTGTTTTCTCTGTACGAGGTCTTCTGGCTTCATTGCCATATTATCTCTCAGGTAGTCGAAACCGAATTCGTTGTTTGTTCCGTAGGTCACATCTGCGAGATATGCATTGCGTCGTGCCTGTGAATTTGGCTGATGGCGGTCAATGCAGTCCACGTTCATCTTATGGAAGAGGAACACTGGTGAGTTCCATTCGGAGTCACGCTTGGCGAGGTAGTCGTTGACAGTGACTACGTGAACTCCGTTTCCTGTCAGTGCGTTGAGGAATACTGGGAGGATAGAGGTCAGTGTCTTACCTTCTCCCGTCATCATCTCGGCTATCTTTCCCTGATGGAGGACCACTCCACCGAACAACTGACAGTCGTAAGGTATCCATATATTAGGTGCTCCGTCGAATACTTCGTGAATGATTACCTCGTCGCCGTCCATCTCCACGATTCCGTTGTAGCGCCCTACTGCCTCACGGTCGAAATCAGTGGCGGTGAGCCGGAGTCCGTCTTCTGGATTAGGATTTTCACGGAAACGGCGGCAGGTGTCTTTCACGATAGCATATACCGTTGGGAGGAGTTCGCCCAGTTTGTCGTCCATCACATTCAGTATCTCCTCCTCTATCTTATCGACTTTCTCAAACAGAGGAGCACGATCCTGAATTTCGGTCTGCTCTATCTGAACCTTTATCTCGTCTATCTCCTTCCTCAGGTCAGCTACGCAGTCTTGCACTTCCTGCTTGAGTTCCTGTGTCTTCTCTCGCAGTTCGTCGTTGGTCATTGCTGCAAACTGAGGATAAATCTTATTCACTTTCTCAACTATCGGACGGATGGCACGTATATCCCTCTGTGCCTTGTTGCCGAACAGTTTGGTCATTACATCATTGAAGCCCATATTGTCTTTTATTTACTATTTTTACTCGTTTTATCTGTTTTACTATTTTCGATTCTGCTGTTTAATAAAAGTCTTAGCAACAAAATAGATGCCAAAACGTACATCTCTGTGCTGACTCCCTGGTGATTCAGTCGGAGAACTACCAGTCCGAGTACAAGCAAAATCAGCCCCACACAGGTCGCTGTTGCGGTTTTTCGCTTTATCAGACTCGGAATAAAAAAAAGTGGCAGGGGGTTGAAAATTATCACCCACCAGTTGGTTGAAAGTCCTGGATGTTCGGAAAAGAAGAAGAAAAAGGTGACGAGGCACCCCACTACTCCTACTATTGCGGAAACACCCACATCAATCCACCTGTAAGTCCTCCTTCTGCGGTATTCCAAATACGAGCACACCAACAATACAGCCAACACTCCACAGAATACTATCATCGGCCAATTCACCGTATCTTCTCCATCGTTTCGTTCCCAATCAACCAATACGGCGGTCCCCTTCACGAGGTTGCGCTCCACCCCATCGTTGCCTACCACTACAGCCGAGTCGAGTTCCTGAGAATAAATATCGGGAATGAACATCTGCTGGAACTTAGTGAGAGGTCGGTCAATCTCTGCTCCGAGAATGAAGTCAATCCCTAATCTAATCCAACTGTCCACATTAGTATAGCGGTGAAGTATCTCTCTTGCCACCAGTTCTTTCTCTGCACTCCGGTACTCCACCTTACCATCAACACACGCATCTATGACCTCCTTTGCCCTGTTGGTACAGTTGTAGTAGAGCCAGTTGTAGCGGTACATACGATTCTCTGGAGCACAATTGAACCGCAGAAAACCGAAAAGGCTGGCTTTCTCATCGTGAGTGAGATTCAGTTCCTGTTCCCATACCCGTGCCTTCTTCTCATTGCGGTACTCCCGGAAGAAATACACCGCAGGTTCGGCTGCAAGGATATAATCCGTTTCTCCCTTCAGAAACCGCCACGCAAAACCATCGGCATGATAGTTGAAAGCCCCGTAATTGAAGATAATATCATCAGGTAAACGGGACAGAGTATCCGGATTCACTATCTGCACCCTAATGGCAGTATGGCCGAACAGGGTATATATTTCGCCCCCGGGAGCACAAGTCACCACACTGATACGCAGACTGTCGCTCTGGGGAATCACATTAAGACTGTCGCTCTGGGGAATCACATTAAGACTGTCGCTCCGAGGCCCCACAGCAATACTATCCCTTTGGGCCGCAGCACTTATCTGCAGTCCAAGAACCATCACTATGCACATCGCCCAGCGCACTGGTGAAGTCCAGCCCAATATCCGTGACTCTCTGCTCATTTTCATTCCAAACTGCAAAGATACGATAATTTTCCGAAACCACCAAAACTGATGCAGGAAAAAGCCTAATTCGGCATCCAAAGTTATCGATTTCTCGTGGAAATATATATTTTTCTGACACATTTCCACGGGTTATCAAATACTTATCGCTACCATTTCTCCCATTCAACACAGATAAAACACAGATGAAACGAAGATTGCGTATCTGTGTTTCATCTGTGTTATGTCTTTG
>R15__coassemble_1278_pt1 | contig 13105 bp, 10 predicted proteins | sample R15__metabat2_low_PE_001 | metagenome-assembled genome bin R15
GTATTATATGATTAACACCAGCGGTACAAAACTGGCGAAGGAGGGTTCTATTCCGGCGTGGGTAGGATTGTGGGCAAGTACTGTGGTGCTGGCTCCTTTAGGGGCTTTCCTGACCATAAAATCAAACAACGACTCTGTGGTGTTTAACATGGATTCATATGTGATGTTCTTCCGAAAACTTTTGGGCATACCTATGAAACGTCATATATCGCGTAAAGAAGTCATCATCAATGATCCTGATTACAACAAGACTTATGCCCAACTGAATGCTCTTGAAGCAGAAGCGAGAACATATAGAAAAGAACACAAACGGCTTCTCCAAGTTCAATTGCTTTGGAACTTTATTACCAACAAAAGAGATGCTGCTCTCGAACAGATTGACATGCATTTGGAAGGTCTGGTAGAGGAGTTGTCGAACAGTAAGGACAGACAGATTCTGTATGACCTTAACGAATTTCCAGTTATCAGCATATCTCCACGTTTCAGGAACAGAGCAAGACGAGAATGCCGTACTGTGGCACATGTGTGCAAGAAATTGGCAGACAGGATAGAGGATGTCAGAGGTTTTAAGAATTAAAAAATAAGAATTAAAAATCAGGTTAGAGGTTAAAGGTTTATAAGGATGGAGAACGAAACGATATTCAGCACTATAGAAGAGGCTATCGAAGATTTCCGGCAGGGGAAAATGGTGATTGTGGTTGACGACGAAGACAGGGAGAACGAAGGTGATTTTATCACTCCTGCGGAATTGATTACAGCGGAAAAGGTTAATTTCATGCTCCGTGAAGGCAGAGGAGTACTGTGCGCCCCGATTACGATGACGAGAGCAAAAGAACTGCAACTCGACCATCAGGTGGAGAACAACACATCGGTTTTAGGCACACCTTTCACGGTGACGGTTGACAAACTTGAAGGATGTACTACTGGTGTATCGGCAAGCGACAGAGCAGCAACTATCAAGGCTCTTGCTGATCCCGATTCAACTCCAGAGACCTTTGGTCGCCCAGGACATATCAGTCCGCTTTATGCTCAAGACAATGGTGTGACACGCAGAGCAGGACACACAGAGGCTGCAATTGACTTAGCACGTCTTGCTGGGATGAAACCTGCTGCTGCATTGATTGAGATACTTAATCCGGATGGTACAATGGCGAGAATGGCGCAACTATGTGAGAAGGCAAAGACTTTCGACATGAAACTCATTCAAATCAAGGATCTTATTGCATACCGTCTGAGAAAAGAATCACTGGTGGAGAGAGGTGTTGAGGCAGATCTTCCAACAGAATATGGGCACTTCAGAATTATCCCATTCCGTCAGAAAAACGGACTGGAACATGTTGCACTTATTAAAGGCACATGGACAAAGGAAGAACCGGTGTTGGTGAGGATGCACTCATCGTGTGCTACAGGTGATATATTTGCATCCAAGCGCTGTGACTGTGGGGAACAACTCCACAAGGCAATGCAACTGATAGAAAAGGAGGGCAAAGGTGCTGTGGTGTATCTCAGTCAGGAAGGGCGTGGAATAGGTCTTATGAACAAGATTGCAGCATATAAACTTCAGGAAGAAGGATTGGATACAGTAGATGCCAACATACATTTAGGTTTTAAGGCCGACTTGCGCGACTATGGCGTGGGAGCTCAGATACTAAGGGAATTAGGAGTGGGGAAAATTCGATTGCTGACCAATAACCCAGTGAAAAGAGTAGGACTGGAAGGGTATGGGCTGGAGATTGTGGAGAATGTACCTATCGAAATAACTCCGAATGAGTACAACGAGAAATACCTCCGTACAAAAAAGGACCGTATGGGTCACTTGTTGCATATGTAATGATGTAATGGTGTAAGGATGTAATGATGTAATGATGTAATGATGTAATGATTAAACAATTTAAAGATAATAAAAAAATGGAATTGTCAAACAGACTAAGGAATTTGCAGCCATCAGCGACATTGGCTATGTCGCAGAAATCGCAGGAATTGCAAGCTCAGGGAATTGATGTAATCAACATGAGCGTAGGTGAACCAGATTTCAACACTCCCGACCACATCAAAGCCGCAGCAAAGAAGGCTATTGATGACAACTGGTCACGTTATTCTCCAGTGCCAGGTTATCCTGCACTCAAGAAGGCTATCGCAGCAAAACTCAAGCGAGAAAACAATTTGGACTATGCTCCAGGTCAGATTCTTGTAAGTAACGGTGCAAAACAGAGTGTGTGCAATACTATTATGGCTCTTGTGGGTCAGGGAGATGAAGTGATTATCCCCGCTCCATATTGGGTAAGTTATCCTCAAATGGTGTTGCTTGCTGAGGCTAAGCCTGTGTTTATAGAGGCTGGAATCGAACAGGATTTCAAGATTACCGCAGATCAACTCGAGGCGGCAATCACTCCAAAAACACGTGCATTGATTCTTTGCTCTCCAAGCAATCCTACGGGTTCGGTTTACAGCAAAGCAGAACTTGAAGCATTGAAAGATGTACTTGTAAAGCATACGAATATCATTGTCATTGCTGACGAGATATATGAACATATCAACTACATAGGTCATCATGAGAGTATTGCTCAGTTTGAAGAGATAAGAGACAGAGTAGTGATTGTGAATGGTGTCAGTAAGGCTTATGCCATGACTGGATGGAGAATCGGTTTTATTGCTGCTCCAGAATGGATAATCAAGGCTTGCAATAAACTCCAGGGACAATATACAAGCGGTCCGTGCAGTGTAAGTCAGATGGCTGCCCTCGCTGCCTACGAAGGTAGTCAGGATTGCGTAGAGGAGATGCGCAAGGCTTTCGAGCGCAGAAAAAACCTTATCGTGGGTTTGCTGCGTGAGATTCCAGGTCTTGAGGTAAATGATCCCGAAGGGGCATTCTATGTATTCCCTAAATGCTCGAGTTTCTTTGGGTATAGAGTGCAGGGGACAGAGAGCAGGATTAATACCTCTACCGACTTGGCAATGTATTTGCTTGAAGTGGGACATGTGGCCAGTGTAGGTGGTGATGCGTTTGGAAGTCCTGAATGTTTCCGTCTGAGTTACGCTACCAGCGATGAAAATATTGTTGAAGCTTGTAAACGAATAAAAGAATGTCTGAATACATTATCCAAATAGATCACGTAAACAAGAGTTTCGAAAAAGGGTCACGTACCAAAGATGGAACTCTGCGTGAGGGTGTTAAAGTACTCGATGATGTGAACATCAACATCAAAAAGGGTGAGTTTGTAACTTTCCTTGGTCCTTCGGGATGCGGAAAAACCACATTGCTGAGACTTATCGCAGGTTTTCTGCAACCAGATGAGGGAAGGATACTGATGGATGGCAAGGACATCACGAATGTACCGCCATATCAGAGACCACTCAACACTGTTTTCCAACGCTATGCCCTGTTCCCACACCTTGACGTATATGACAACATAGCCTTTGGACTGAAGTTGAAAGGTGGGATGACGGAGAAGGAAATTGACCAACGGGTGAGAAAGGTTCTGAAGATGGTAAGTATGACAGATTATGAGGATCGTGATGTAGATTCTCTCTCTGGTGGTCAGCAACAACGTGTGGCCATTGCGAGGGCATTGGTGAATCAACCTAAAGTATTGCTCCTTGACGAACCGCTCGCTGCACTAGACCTGAAGATGCGTAAGGACATGCAGATAGAACTGAAGGAGATGCATCAGAAATTAGGTATTACATTCATTTATGTTACTCACGATCAGGAGGAGGCGCTTACACTTTCGGATACAATCGTAGTGATTGATGAGGGCAGAATCCAACAAATAGGCAAACCAAAGGATATCTACGACGAACCAGTAAATGCCTTTGTAGCCAACTTTATCGGTGAGAGCAATATTCTTGACGGAACTATGATTGAAGACAAGAAAGTAAGGTTTATCGATAAGGAATTTGATTGTGTTGATGAAGGATTCGGAGAGAACACACCTGTGGATATTGTGATAAGACCGGAAGATATCTATATTACTAAAAAACTGGAAGTTGCACAGTTTCTTGGTACAGTTAAGTCTTGTACATTCAAGGGTGTGCACTACGAGATGTTTGTTGATACTGATGATGGTTATGAACTGATGATTCAGGATTATAATGCTTTTGACGTGGGGAGTAAGATTGGTATGATTATAAAGCCTACGGATATTCAGGTGATGCATAAGTTCGGCAAGAATATCTACGAGGAGAAGGAATATGCCTGCAACGAAATCGAACTCTTAGATAACAAGGAGGATGGTGACCTACATGGAAAAATCCGTTCCATTATTTACAAGGGCAATCACTATCACATCGAGGTTCAGACCTCGGATCGTAAGATATTTTATGTTGATACCCAGGAAATATGGGATAAGGGAGATATGGTTGGTATAAAGTTCTTGCATAAATGAAACGATCATCCTGGGCTTGGCCTTATTTTATATTTATGCTGCTGTTCGTGGCTTTGCCATTAGTGATGATAGCAGTGTATGCCTTTCAGGACGACTTCGGCAACTTCACTTTCGCTCAGTTTGTGAAGTTTGCGAGTGAGGCTGAAACTATCAACACTTTCGTATATTCCATCGAGATTGCACTGATTACTACAGTGCTGTGCCTTCTTCTGGGATATCCTGCGGCATATATATTGAGTAACAAGAGTCTGAATCGCAGTACTGTGACTGTGATGCTTTTTATCCTGCCTATGTGGATAAATATGCTGATACGTACCCTTGCTACAGTGGCTCTCTTTGATTTTGTAAATGCTCCACTAGACGAAGGGGCACTCATATTCGGTATGGTTTATAACTTCCTGCCGTTTATGATTTACCCAATCTATAACACCATGAGCAAGATAGACCACTCTTATATGGAGGCTGCAGAAGACTTGGGCGCGAATCCATTGCAAGTGTTCCGAAAGGTTATGTTCCCTCTATCGATGCCAGGGATTACAAGTGGAATAATGATGGTATTCATGCCTACGATATCTACCTTCGCTGTTGCCGAGTTGCTCACTCTGAACAAGGTGAAACTTTTCGGTACCACAATTCAGGAAAACATCAACAATGGAATGTGGAATTATGGTTCTTGTCTGGCACTTATTATGCTTGTCATTATAGCCATCACAATGCTCTATACTGATGAAAACGAATCTAAGGAAGACGAGAAAGGAGGGTTGATATGAGTTTAAGAAGTTTAAATGGTTCAAGGTTTCAAGGAGCCAAGTGGGGAAAGTTTTTCGCCAAGGCTTATCTGTGGATACTGCTGATTCTGCTTTACTCCCCAATTCTCATCATTGCCATATTCTCGTTTACTGAGGCGAAAGTGTTGGGCAATTGGACTGGATTCTCTACTAACCTTTATGCCAATCTGTTTACTGGGGGAGTGAACAATATGCTTATATCAGCAATATGGAACACATTATTCATTGCTGTTATTGCTGCTACAATTTCCACCTTATTGGGAACAGTGGCTGCAATAGGTATATTCAACCTACGTGGTCCGAGAAAGAAGGTGATTAACTTCCTCAACGACATACCTATGATCAACCCAGATATCATTACTGGTATTTCGCTGTTCATCCTCTTTGTGGCTTTGGGCATAAGTCAGGGCTATGTAACTGTGGTTCTGGCACATATATCGTTCTGTACACCATACGTAGTACTGAGTGTGATGCCGCGTCTTACACAAATGAATCCTAATATCTACGAAGCAGCACTTGACCTTGGGGCGACTCCGATGTACGCCTTGAGAAAAGTGTTGATGCCGCAACTCAAATCGGGAATGATTTCGGGTTGGATATTGGCATTCACTCTATCGATTGATGATTTTGCGGTGACTCTCTTTACCAAAGGTAATCAGGGACTTGAAACGCTCTCAACCTATATATATGCTGATGCCAGAAAGGGAGGACTTACTCCCGAACTCCGACCTTTGATGACAATCATCATTCTGGTGGTACTGTTGTTGTTAGTAATCATAAACCTTCGTACAAAGAAAAATGAAAAGTAAGATTCACAGTTTTTATGGTTGGTTCCTGAGCCTGTCGAAGGATGCGGCTTACGCTCTCGTCATTTGCCTCTCCTCTCTTATCTTTTTCTCTTCATGCAGCGACGAGAAGAGGATGCATACCTTGAAAATATATAACTGGGCTGACTATATCGGTGAGGGAGTACTTGAAGATTTCCAGGAGTGGTATAAGCAGGAAACTGGTGAAGATGTAGAGATTGTATATCAACTTTTCGATATCAACGAGGTGATGCTCTCGAAAATTGAGAAAGGTCATGAAGATTGGGATCTTGCATGTCCATCGGAATATATAATTGAAAGAATGCTCCGCAATGATATCTTATTGCCAATTGATAAGGATTTCGGAAAAACTCCAAATTATATCAATAACATCTCTCCATATATATTGCAATGTTTCAGTGAAATAGATGCTCCTGATGGGAAGAATCCCAATGACTATGCTGTGGGATACATGTGGGGAACTACAGGATTTCTTTATAATACGAAATATGTAGATAAGGCAGAACTGTCTTCGTGGAGTGCCCTTGGCAATCCTAAATTCAAAGGGAAACTATATGTGAAGGATGCCTTCCGTGATGTTTACAGTTGTATGCTGACCTATCTCTATCACGATGATATTATCTCTGGTCGAAAACCGTTGAAAACTCTTATGTACGATTCGTCGGACGAGAGTATTGAAGTAGTTGAAAAGTACCTTAAGAGTATCAGTGGAAACGTATCTGGATGGGAACAGGATTTCGGAAAGGAACAAATGACGAAGGAAAAGGCTTGGATTAATTTGTCATGGAGTGGAGATGCAGCCTGGGCTATAGATGAAGCTGCTGATGTGGGAGTAAGCCTTGATTATGTAATCCCAGATGAAGGGAGTAATGTGTGGTTTGACGGATGGGTGATACCTAAATACGCAAAAAACGTAAAGGCTGCAAGGTACTTCATCAATTTCATGTGCCGACCAGATATCGCAATAAGGAATATGGATGAAATTGGTTATGTCAGCGTAATCGGAACACCTGAAATTCTCGAAGAGATGCAGGATGAAGAGGAATATGAGCCACTTGATGCAAGTTTCTTCTTCGGTGAAGGTGCAGAAGAGGCTTGCCTGAATCCTGTTATGTATTTCGGTTGGGATAAAATTAAGTCATGTGCTATGATGCACGATTCGGGTGAAAGGACAGAGAAACTGCTTTCCATGTGGTCGAGGGTAAAGGGGGACAATGCGAGTGGCTATACATATATTATAATTATACTCGCAGCAGTTGCTTTTCTTGCTTACGGAATATACAGAAAACGCAGAAAGCATCGTCATCACTGGACTCTTGTCATATTGTTTGTGTGTGGGTTAACGCACTCCTATTCTTTGTCGGCACAGACAGACAATACTATTTCTGACTTTACATTGGGCGCTGATATCAGTTGGTACACAGAAATGGTTGACCAAGGATACCGTTTCTACAATCTGAAAAAAGAGATTGTGACTTGTCCACAGGCAATGCGGGATTGTGGTTTAGGAGCAATTCGTTTAAGGGTGTGGGTAAATCCTCAAGATAAATACAATGCTGTTGACGACGTGCTGTTAAAGGCAAAAGCTGCCAACGAACTCGGAATGGACTTAATGATTGATTTCCACTTCAGTCATACTTGGGCCGACCCAGGGAAACAATATATACCGGAGAGCTGGTCGGGACATTCATTCACACAATTGAAGACCGATGTAAAACGGCATGTAACCAATGTGCTTACAACACTATCAGATAATGGCATTGTTCCGCGATGGGTACAGATTGGTAACGAAACGGATAACGGAATGCTTTGGGAAACAGGTAAGGCTTCGACAAATCCAAATAACTATGCTGAGTTAATTAATACTGGCTATAATGCAGTCAAATCGGTATGCCCTGATGCTCTGGTGATAGTACATATATCTAATGCCTGGAAACAAAGCGTTTATAATTGGCAACTGAAAGATATATTCTTGAAATATGGTGTAAAATATGATCTTGTGGGAATGTCGCTTTATCCTTATGATGCAGAAAATCTATCTGTCAGCGAAGCGATAGATGCTTATGTCTCAACCGTGAATCATATTTATTCCACATACGGAAAGGAATGTATATTGGTTGAAGTTGGAATGGCTGTGGATGCTCCTGATGAGGGAAAGACTTATATGAAGGAGGTGCTGAACAAGTCGTTTAATCAAACTGAAAGCCACTGCAAAGGTGTGTTTTATTGGGAGCCAGAATCTTGGACTTCGTGGTATGGATATAAGAAAGGGGCTTATCGTGCTACAGGGAAAGGACTTTATCCTACTGCCATAATGGAGGCTTTTGCTGAATTCTCCAAAACAACAGAAGTTGGTCAGGTCAAAGTAACAACAGAAGTGGAACGCCAAGAAATATTTGACCTTTCAGGCAAATCTGTTTCGTTAGGAGAGATAGGAACTCTTTCAAAGAAGATATACATTATTAATAATAAAAAGATTATCATTTAACAATGGCTATAGATGAAATACAAGAGGAGATTATAGAAGAGTTCTGTGGGCTGGACGATTGGATGGATAGGTATCAACTCCTTATTGATTTGGGGAGTGAACAAGAGCCACTTGAGGAGAAATATAAAACTGAGCAGAATCTTATTGATGGTTGTCAGAGCAGGGTGTGGCTGCAAGCGGATTATGCTGATGGAAAAGTGGTTTTTAAGGCAGAAAGTGATGCTCTTATAGTGAAAGGTCTTGTAACATTACTGATAAAAGTGCTTTCCGATCATACTCCCGATGAGATACTCGAGGCTAATCTTCATTTTATTGAAGATATAGGTCTTTCTGAACATCTGAGTCCTACTCGTAGTAATGGCCTTCTTGCTATGATTAAGCAGATGCGGATTTATGCTATGGCTTTTAAGGTCGGTGGGAAATAAAAAGGTGGGAAATTGTTGCCCACCTTTTTATTATATATAAGGTGTATAGGTCAAGTTTGACCTATACACATATACTTTCTTAGAGTTGAGGTCCTGCTGCAACGAGTGCCTTACCGGCGTCGTTAGTAGTATATTTGCCGAAGTTCTTGATGAAGCGGCCTGCGAGGTCCTTTGCTTTTTCTTCCCAAACCTGAGGATCTGCGTATGTATCACGAGGATCGAGGATTGCTGGATTTACCTTTGGAAGTGAAGTAGGTACTTCGAAGTCGAACATAGGGATCTTCTTTGTCTCTGCCTCGAGGATTGAGCCATCGAGGATTGCATCGATGATACCACGAGTATCAGGAATAGAGATGCGCTTGCCTGTTCCGTTCCAACCTGTGTTTACGAGATAAGCCTTGGCACCACTCTTTTCCATCTTCTTTACGAGTTCTTCAGCATACTTTGTAGGGTGAAGCTCGAGGAATGCCTGTCCGAAACATGCAGAGAATGTAGGAGTTGGTTCTGTGATACCGCGCTCTGTACCTGCGAGTTTTGCTGTGAATCCAGAGAGGAAGTAGTACTTAGTCTGCTCTGGAGTAAGGATAGATACTGGAGGGAGTACTCCGAATGCATCTGCTGAGAGGAAGATGACGTTCTTTGCTGCAGGAGCACTTGAACCTGGCTGTATGTTCTTGATGTGGTTGATTGGGTAACTTACGCGTGTATTTTCGGTAACACTCTTGTCTGCGAAGTCAATCTTACCAGCCTCATCAACTGTTACGTTCTCGAGGAGAGCGTCGCGCTTGATTGCGTTGTAGATATCAGGTTCTGATTCTTTGTCGAGGTTGATAACCTTTGCATAACAACCACCTTCGAAGTTGAATACGCCATTGTCGTCCCATCCGTGTTCGTCGTCACCGATAAGCTTGCGCTTAGGGTCGGTTGAGAGGGTGGTCTTACCTGTGCCTGAAAGTCCGAAGAAGATAGCGGTGTTTTCGCCGTTCATGTCGCAGTTTGCAGAGCAGTGCATGGAAGCGATTCCCTGAAGTGGGAGGTAGTAGTTCATCATTGAGAACATACCTTTCTTCATTTCACCACCGTACCATGTGTTGATGATAACTTGTTCGCGGCTTGTGGTGTTGAATGCAACACATGTGTCGCTGCGGAGGCCGAGTTCCTTGTAGTTTTCTACTTTTGCAAGAGATGCGTTGTAGATAACGAAGTTAGGTTCGAAGTTTGCGAGTTCTTCTTCTGTAGGACGGATAAACATATTCTTTACGAAGTGTGCCTGCCATGCTACTTCCATGATGAAACGAACTGCCATACGAGTGTCTTTGTTTGCTCCGCAGAATGCGTCAACAACATAGAGTTCCTTGCCAGAGAGTTCGTCCTGAGCGATTTTCTTTACCTTTTCCCAAACCTCTTCTGTCATTGGGTGGTTGTCGTTTGGATAACCTTCTGTAGTCCACCATACTTTGTCGTGAGAGTTAGCCTCGTCAACGATGTACTTGTCCTTAGGAGAACGGCCGGTGAAGATACCTGTCATTACGTTTACAGCACCGAGTTCTGTAAGCTGACCTTTTTCGTAACCTGTGAGTGCAGGGTTCATTTCTGCCTCGAACAACTCTTCGTATGAAGGGTTGTGAGCGATCACTGTTGCGCCAGTGATTCCGTACTTGTTAAGATCTAAGTTTGCCATAATTTTATTATGATTGTTGTATTGTTATGATTGATTTTTACCCTCTAAATGCTATTTTACCAAATTTGGCACACAAAGTTAATAAATTTAATTATACAATAGTCAAAAAAGGAGCAAAAATTTTGCTCCTTTTTGAAATATTTTGCATTTTTGCATCAAAATTTGCTTGCTTAGATGCTTTTTTGCTTGGTGGTGATACCAGATTTTACGATTTGTTAGTATCCCATTCCTGGTGCTCCGCCCATTGGCATTTCTGGTTTGTCTTCTTTTTTGTCGCATACGACGCATTCTGTTGTGAGCAACATTCCTGCAATTGATGCGGCATTTTCGAGTGCTACTCGGGTTACCTTTGTAGGGTCGATGATACCTGCTTCGCGCATATTTTCGTATGCGTCTTTACGAGCGTTGTATCCGAAGTCGTCTTTTCCGTTGCGTACTTTCTCTACCACTACGCTGCCTTCGAGTCCTGCGTTCTCTACTATCTGACGGAGCGGTTCTTCGATGGCTCTCTTGATGATGTTGATACCTGTGGTTTCGTCTGCGTTTTCGCCTTCGAGGCCTTCGAGTGCTGAGAGTGCACGGATGAGTGCCACTCCACCGCCTGGGATAGTTCCTTCCTCGATTGCTGCACGGGTAGCGCAGAGGGCATCGTCAACGCGGTCTTTCTTTTCCTTCATCTCTACTTCTGATGCTGCTCCTACGTAGAGTACTGCTACTCCTCCTGAGAGTTTTGCAAGGCGCTCCTGAAGTTTCTCCTTGTCGTAGTCGGATGTAGAGTTCTTTATTTCGCTCTTTATCTGGTTTACGCGGTCCTGGATATTTTCCTTTGCTCCCTTACCGCCAACGATTGTGGTGTTGTCCTTTGAAATCGTAACTTTCTCGCATGAACCGAGCATTTCGATTGTTGCCTGCTCGAGTTTGAGTCCTTTTTCTTCGCTGATTACCACACCGCCTGTAAGTATTGCGATGTCTTCGAGCATAGCCTTTCTTCTGTCACCGAATCCTGGTGCCTTAACAGCACATATCTTGAGTTGGCTGCGCAGACGGTTGACTACCAATGTGGTAAGTGCTTCGCTGTCGATATCTTCTGCAATTACGAGGAGAGGACGACCTGTCTGTACTGCTGGTTCGAGGATTGGGAGGAATTCTTTCAGATTGCTGATTTTCTTGTCGTAGATAAGGATGTAAGGGCTGTCCATTACGCACTCCATCTTCTCTGTATCGGTAACGAAATAAGGTGAGAGGTAACCTCTGTCGAACTGCATACCTTCAACTACTCCGATAGTAGTATCGCGGCCTTTTGCTTCTTCGATTGTGATAACTCCGTCCTTGCTCACTTTCTTCATTGCATCAGCGATTAGTTTACCGATTTCCTGATCGTTGTTTGCACTTACTGTAGCAACCTGTTCTATCTTGTCGTAGTTGTCGCCAACCTGTTCGCTTTGGCCTTTGATATGTTCAACGACCTTTGCTACAGCCTTGTCGATACCGCGTTTCAGGTCCATTGGATTGGCTCCTGCGGCAACATTCTTCAAGCCGGTAGAGCAGATGCTCTGAGCCAATACAGTTGCTGTTGTAGTTCCGTCACCAGCATCGTCACCAGTCTTGCTGGCTACACTCTTAACCAACTGTGCTCCGGTATTCTGGAAAGCATCGTCAAGTTCGATTTCCTTTGCAACTGTAACACCGTCTTTAGTGATAAGAGGTGCACCGAATTTCTTTTCTATAATGACGTTTCTGCCTTTAGGACCAAGTGTCACTTTTACTGCGTTGGCCAATGCGTCAACGCCTTGCTTCAGCTGTTCACGAGCCTCAATATTAAATTTCAATTCCTTTGACATAATCTTATTTACTATTTAGTTTTTTACTATTTATTATTTACCTACCATTTAGCGATTTGTTAACTGGGCTAACCTAATACTGCCAATACGTCGCTCTGACGCATGATGAGGTATTTCACTCCTTCATATTCCAGTTCGGTGCCGGAATATTTTCCGTAAAGCACCTTGTCGCCTACCTTGAGGATCATCTCCTCGTCTTTGTTACCGTTGCCTGTTGCAACTACTTCGCCCTTAAGCGGTTTCTCTTTGGCTGTGTCAGGAATGATGATACCGCCTACTGTCTTCTCTTCTGCCGGTGCAGGAAGAATGAGAACTCTGTCTGATAATGGTTTTACGTTCATAATTTTTACTGTTTTATTTTAATTTTACAATATTGCGTAGATTGTTGCGCCACAAATAGTACAACAAATTATGTGCCAAATTGAAAAAACAACATCAAAATTTTGAAATATTCCGCAAAAAAAATATCACATCTCCAGTCTCGTATCTCAAATCTCACATCTCCGCTTCATCTTTACCTTATCGTTACCTTAACGTTACCTTAACGTTACCTTAACGCTACCAATTCTCCCATTCGAATGGGAGTAATGCCTTTGGTATGCCTTTGGTATGCCTTTGGTATGCCTTTGGTATGCCTTTGATATGCTTATCGCTCCCTTAACGCTCCCAT
>R15__coassemble_1280_pt1 | contig 13098 bp, 12 predicted proteins | sample R15__metabat2_low_PE_001 | metagenome-assembled genome bin R15
GTGAGTGTATCTCACCTCCAGCACAAGAGAAAGCAATGGGTGAGATATACTCCTCCGCTTCGCTCCATCGATATGACAAATTCAGGTATGGTTGGTAACAAGAGATTTGCGGAAATTTACGTTTAGCGAAGCATCGGGAGAAATGCATGTACCTAATTGTATGTAATTGCCAAAAATTTTGTCGGATTAACCAAACACAAAGGCGAGGTTCCGAAGTGGAGCCTCGCCTTATGATTTATCAAGAGATTCTGCTTATTCCAATGAGATTTTTGTAGTCTTCAATACTTGCTTATTGCTGTTGAGAAGTTTGATATACACTGCAAAGTCTTTCTGACCTGTAGCAACATAAATCAACTGCATTGCTACTTCAATACTGCTCTTGCCTTCCTCAACGATAGTATAATACTTGGAAATGGCTTCATCGTCTGATTTATATGTACCATCCTGTGTACCTTCCAATTTTTTCAGAGATTCTGCTGCATCACCTGTAAGTGAACCACAGTCAACTTCTGTTACAAGATAATAAGTTGAGTACTTGTCATTGTCATCATCATCGCAAGATACGAATGACATTGCTGCGAGAGTAATGATGGCAGCAAACATCATGTAAAACTTTTTCATTGTTACTGTTGTTTAATTATTATTGAATTGTAAAACGGCTGCAAAGTTATCATTTTTCTGGATAATTACCAAATTTTTCTTAGAGAAATGAAGTTTGTTAGAATTCATCCGAGACATAGGGACAAAAAAAAAGGGGTAACGCCTTACCCCAACCTTTGTTAACCTTAAATCTAATACTATGAAAAACACGATGCAAAGGTACGACTTTTTTTGAAACCTGCAATAATTGTGCGCGAAAACAGCCCATTATTTAATATTATTTAACATTTCCATGGGCTATATTCTAATTATTTTAGCAAATCCGGTCGTAAAAGCCGTGTTCTCTCAAGTGATTGTTCCATCTCCCACTCTTGCACTTTGGCAAGGTTGCCGGAAAGGAGGATTTCGGGCACTTTCCAGCCTTTATAGTCTGCTGGCCGGGTATATACTGGTGCGGCAAGTAGATTATCCTGGAAAGAGTCGGATAGAGCGCTTTGTTCATCGCTTATGGCTCCTGGAATCACTCTTACAATTGCATCGGTCATACACGCTGCTACAAGTTCACCTCCAGTAAGAACAAAATCTCCGAGACTGACTTCTTTTGTAATAAGGTGTTCTCGGATTCTGTAGTCAATTCCTTTGTAATGACCGCAAAGAATGATAAGATTCTGCTTGAGCGACAGTTCGTTTGCCATTGGCTGGGAGAACTGTTCTCCGTCGGGAGTCACGAAGATGACTTCATCATAATCACGCTGTGCCTTGAGCGTGGAGATACAGGTATCAATAGGTTGGCATTGCATAACCATACCTGGGAATCCTCCGAAGGAATAATCGTCAATCCTTCTATGTTTGTCTTCGGTATAGTCACGCAGGTTATGTACATAAATTTCGGCAAGGCCCTTTTTCTGAGCCCTGCCGATGATAGATTTATCGAAGAATCCTTCGAGCAGATCTGGTACCGCTGTAAGAATGTCGATTCTCATTGCTGCTTTGTAAACTGGAACCCTGTCTGCATTCCACTGAATTGGTTTGCAAGTGTGCTTACTGTACTGAGTGTGCTGTTGTTTGACTTTGACCCAACAGTCTGTACTGCGTTGAGCAGAGCAGATGTCTTGAAAGTGATGTTAAGGCTTGATGTTCCTACCGATACGTTGCACGAAGGAAATGATATACCAGTTGTTATACCAGAGATTTGCAGGGTATTGGCAGAAGAATCATATACATATTTCCCACTGTAGGTCTTACCGTTTGAGGTATAAGTACAAGTATTGTCTGACTTGAATGTCATTGTCATCGCACCTGCCTTGATACCTAATTTCTCGAAATAAGGCTGGATTTTATTTGCTACTGTCTGACCTGCGATTGCTCCTCCTGCCTGTGCAAGGAAATTACTGCTCTCGAATTCCACTGCAGGACCTGTATATACCCAAGTTCCTACAATAGAGGCATTCTGATTAGTGATTGAGCCAATCACATTACCGATAAGACTTGCCAAATCACTCGACTGAGTCAATGTGCTGAGACCAGAAAGTGCCTGAGACTCGGTTGATGTTGTTGTTCCGTTCATCGAGCCTGTTGTTCCCAAGCCACAAGAAGAAACCAAAACGAGTGCAGAAAAAGATACTGCAACTGAAATGAATTTAATTTTTTTCATATAATCCGTATTTTGATTAAAAACTGCGGCAAAGTTAGTAAAATCAGTTGAAATTTACAAATAAAACAGCCATTCAAACAGCATAAATGCTAATATTTTTGGCAGTTTCATCACAAATCATTAACTTTGCAGCCAATTATGCTAAAATTTCTGTGTTTTGGAAGCGGGAGCAGTGGTAACTGCTATTATCTTGAGAACGAAGAAGCCCGAGAGGCCATCCTCGTAGATGCCGGTGTAGGCATAAGGAAGATGAAGCGCTATATCAAGGAATATGGCATAGGCACCGACATCATCAAAGGCCTCATTATCACCCACGACCACGCAGACCACGTCAAGGCTGCCGGGTGTATATCCAATGAACTCAATATCTTCACCTACTCCACAGAGAAGATACATCGTGCGATAAGTGCCGCAGCAGGCAATCCCAACACACAGAAAGCCATCGACCCTGCAAATGCTATCTTTATCAACAAAGAAGAAGAGTTCACCATCGGCACGTTCCATATCACACCATTTCAAGTCCCCCATGATTCAGCGGAAAATCTTGGCTACGAAATAAAATGCGACGATAAGGCATTTACTATTATGACCGACGTGGGTATGCCTACTGAGACCATAAAGAGGTACATCCAACGAGCAAATTTCCTTGTGCTTGAGGCTAACTACGATGAGGAAATGCTCAAAAGCGGTCCTTACCCACAGATACTCAAGGACCGCATAACAAGCGGTACGGGTCACCTGAGCAACAGCCAGACAGCACAATTGCTGCTTGAGAACCTCCATCCTTCCCTCTCCCATGTGTGGCTCTGCCATCTCAGCGAAGAAAACAATCACCCGGAACTCGCCAAAAAGACCGTTGAGTTCCATCTGCGCACATTCGGTATCATAGCAGGCAAAGACTTTGAATTTGATATTCTCAAACGCCAAACACCTACAGGTCCTTGGGAATTATAACACACGAATAGAACACATTTTTAATTTTGAATTCTTAATTTTTCATTTTAATTATGGCAGGATATTTAGTTGACGACACACGTAAAGTGACAACCCACCGTCTTTTCCAGATGAAACAAGACGGCAAGAAAATTGCGATGCTCACATCTTACGACTACACAACAGCCCAGATAGTCGATGAAGCCGGTATGGACATCATTCTTGTAGGCGACTCCGCATCCAACGTTATGGCCGGCAACATGACCACACTCCCTATAACACTCGACCAGATGATTTACCACGCAAAGAGTGTAGTGAGAGGAGTAAAAAGGGCTTTGGTAGTATGCGACATGCCATTTGGAACATATCAGGTCAACCCAACTGAAGGAGTGACCAATGCCATAAAAATAATGAAGGCAAGCCACTGTGATGCACTCAAGCTCGAAGGAGGAGTGGAAATCATTGACACCATCAAGAAAATTCTCGATGCAGGTATCCCCGTCATGGGTCACCTAGGACTCACGCCTCAGAGCATCAATAAGTTCGGCACTTACAGTGTAAGAGCAAAAGAAGAGGCAGAAGCCAACAAACTCCTCTCCGATGCCCACGCACTTGAAGAAATCGGCTGTTTCGCCATCGTACTTGAAAAAATACCAGCAACACTCGCTGCCAAAGTTACCAGCGAGCTTTCCATCCCTGTCATAGGTATCGGAGCAGGAGGCGCATGCGATGGTCAGGTACTCGTCATCGACGACATGATGGGGATGACAAAAGACTTCTCACCAAAATACCTGCGTAGATATGCCGACCTCAACACCATAATGACAGATGCACTTGGACGATACATCGCAGATGTAAAGAACTGTGATTTTCCTAACGAAAATGAACAATACTAATAAGAGATCCAGAAATCCAGAGTTCCAGAGTTCCAGAGTTCAAGAGTTCCAGAGTTCAAGGGTTCAATGAATAAAGAAGTCCTGCGGTTAGCAGTACCCAGCATTCTTGCCAACATCACCGTTCCACTCGTCGGGATAGTCGATGTAGTTATTGCTGGCCACATATCCGATGCATCAGCCATAGGCGGCATAGCCATCGGAACCATGCTCTTCGACCTGCTTTACTGGAACTTCGGATTCCTTCGGGTCAGCACAGGAGGACTCACAGCACAGGCATTCGGCCGTAACGACAACGAAGCCTCAATAGGAATACTTACCAAGGGGCTCCAGACCGCACTTATTGCCACATTAGGTATATGGTTACTGCAAACTGTGTTTGTTGACATAGTACTGCACCTTGTTCCTTGTTCAGAAGCAGTAGAGAGTTTTGCACGCCATTACTTCTTTATCAGGATTTGGGCAGCACCAGCCACACTCTCACTCATGGTGTTCAAAGGATGGTTTATCGGGATGCAGAACACCGTGTGTCCAATGATATGCGATATCACAGTCAACATCGTCAACATCGTCGGCAGTTATCTTCTTGCCGTTCACACGCCAATAGGAGCAATAGGTGTGGCTTACGGAACACTCATAGCCCAATACACTGGACTCATCGTTGCTTGTACACTCTATTTCATCAAGTTCAGGCGTCACCTCTTCCCATTAGTCCAACGTAAACTCTTTACATTCAGATATCATTCAGAAGGAGGTCGGTTTTATCGTCTCAACGCCACCATCTTCGTCAGGTCAGTGTGTATGCTTGCAGTATATGTTGGTTTCACATCTATTACATCCATCTACGGCGACACACCATTAGCAATAGGTTCCATCATAATGAAACTCTTTATGGTACTCTCCTACTTCATCGATGGATTTGCCTATGCAGGTGAGGCACTCACAGGACGATTTATCGGAGCCAATAACATCACCATGCTAAGGAAAAGCATTGTCAACATCACATGGTGGTCAGTCGGCATAGGAGTAGCCTTCACATTCATATTCCTTCTTTGGGGAAAAGAAATGGTCGGACTGATCACATCCGACCATACCATCATATCAGAATCTCTGGCATTCCTTCCATGGATTGCCGCTATGCCTATCATAGGATGCATCGCATTTATGTGGGACGGCATATTCATCGGAGCGACAGCAGGGAAAGAAATAATGCTGAGTATGATATATGCAGCAGTAGCATTTTTCATCTGTTATATCGCACTCAGTCCCTCCCTCGGAGTTCATGCCGTATATGCAGCATATATCATGCACCTCGTAATCAGAGCACTCTACCTTACAATGAAATATCTTACAAATTCACTACACACAGCGAGTGTGCAGGCAAAGTAATCATACCATCAGAAACTTTGAATCTATAATCCTCAGGCACTACACTGTTTTCGCGTCCCACATCGTTATAGTCGTCGGTACTCTTGCCTCGCAACACCTTGCCTTCAAAACTCTTACCCACCTTTATTCCCAACGAAGCGAAGTCAATCTTCACTTTACTTTCTTTGTCAGGACTTTTGTTTACTATTGCCAAAGCGTAATGTGTTTTCTCCTTGTCGGTAGTAAGTACACCATCAACGACAGCAACTTTATCATTGCCCTTCACTAATGGTTCACTCTCCAAAGTCATTGGCATCATATAAGGCAGCAACAGATTAGTGTACATATCAAACACATGATAAGTGGTGCGCTTCACCAATCCATCCTTATATACATACAAAGCCCCTCTCGTATTCACTATAGGCGAAAAACATGCTATGTCAACTATATCGGAGTGGCGCAGACATGCGTTCAGGAAACAAGCCGAAAACAGAGCATCAGCCATTGTGTAAGTAGAGTTGATATCGTTCTTCTTCCTTGCGTCGATATCAAACCCACGCCTTAAATCCCCATGCCAAGGATGATGCCAGTTACGCAGATTCCATTCATCGTATGCAATCTTCAGTTTACCATTACCAAAACCAGCCTCGTCCAAAATCCCTATAGTACGCACAATTTCAGCCTCTGGTTTCTCAGTTCGCATCATACAATCGATATACGGTGCAGGATTATTCACATGATAAAGAGGATCCCAATAACCATGGATACTCACATAGTCCAAAGTCCATCCCGCCTCCCGAAGCAATGGCAAAGTCCAATTAGGATCACTGTTGGCAGCAGCAAATAATTTCGCATCTTTTGTCACAGACCTCATCAATTTGGCACTCTCACGAACCATAGGTCCCCATTCTCCTACAGTCCTTGCACCCAGTTCCCACGAACCATAGTTCTCGTTGCCCACACTCCAGTACTTCACATTATAAGGTTCGGTATTACCATTAGCCATTCTCATCCTACCCCATTTACCTATTGAGAGATTACAGTATTCCACCCAATCGCTCATCTCCTCTGGAGTACCAGTACCCGCATTCGTACATATATATGGTTCACAACCTACTTTCCTACACCATTTTATATACTCATCTGTACCAAAAGTATTCGGGTCCTCCACCTGCCATGCCTTATCATAAGTAGGAGTACGATCTTTCCCAATTCCATCTACCCAATGATAAGTACTCACGAAACACCCACCAGGCCAACGCACGATAGGAGTTTTTATCTGACGCAGAGCCTCGATAACATCCTTCCGAAAGCCATCCTCATCGCTCAGAGGGTTCCCAGGATCGAAAATTCCGCCATACACCTGATTGTAGAAATGCTCCAGGAAATGGCCGAAAATCATAGGATTATACTCCACGCACTGCGCTTCCCTATCAGCCACCACCATATTCTGAGCCTTGACAGAAAGGACTGTCATAAAACACAAGACTGTAATCAAATACTTTACTCTTGACATATTACTTTCATTTATTTTGTTTTCACTATTATCGCAATGTCCATTTAGATGTTTTTTCGATGCCACCTTTTCTGGCTGCAAAGGTACGATATTTTTTCTTTACCACATTGCTTGTTTGTAACTTTTATGCAAGAATTTGTAACATAACTGCAATGACAATTGGCAGGGCAACTATATCCCTGGCTACATCTCTGGCTACATTTCGATTTGCGCGACAAGGACCCAAAAATTCTATACCCTGTATATGCTACAGCCAAAATAACTATAATGGCGACTATATATAAATCATAACTCATAATTCTCAAAACTAATAACCAAAGACTAATGACCAAAGACTAATAACCAAAGACTAATAACCAATTTAAAACATACTTCCTATCTGATATACCAATGTGGCACATATCCAAGCCAATGCCGTTGTATAGACTGCTGTGAATACTGCCCATTTCAGACTACCGCTTTCCTTGCTGATAGTCACACAGGCAGGGATACACGGCATATAGAGTAATACAAAGATGAGGAAAGCAAATGCTGCAAGAGGCGTCATTCCGCTGTTTGCAATGATGCGTGAAAGCCGAGCATTTTCAGCATCCTCAGAACCATCAGAACTCTCAGAACCATCATAACTCTCAGAACTCTCAGAACCATCAGAACCATCATAACTCTCATAACTCTGGAACTCTGGATCTCTGGATCTCTGGATTTCTGGAACTCCGGTTCCTGAGCCAGTCGAAGGATGAACTCTTGAACTCTCAGCATCTTGAGCATAAAGTACCCCCATCGTTGAGGCGACAATCTCCTTCGCTCCCACTCCTGTAACGATGCTGATCCCTTCCTTCCAACTCAGTCCACAAGGACGGATGGCAGGTTCGAGTATCTTACCAATACGACCTATATAACTTTGTTCTATATCAGTCTGTGAATTTGCCGACTCATCTGGTCTTGGGAAATATGTAAGTGCCCAGATAATGATACTCGCTGCCAAGATGGTCGTTCCCATTTTCTTCAAGTATTGCTTCCCTTTCTCCCACGTGTGTCGGAAAACCGATTTGGCGGAAGGGAGTCGGTAGGGAGGCAGTTCCATCACGAACGGTGTTGATTCTCCCTTTATAACGAATTTACTAAACAGATGAGCCATCAATATACTCATCACAATTCCAAGCACATAAAGAGTGAAGAGCATAGTGGCTTGATACTGTCTGAAGAATGCGCCTATGATGATGATATATACAGGGAGCCGTGCCGAGCAAGACATCAAGGGCACTATAAGCATAGTGATAAGACGTGATTTACGGTCTTCTATTGTGCGTGTTGCCATAATGGCAGGGATACCACAGCCAAAGCCCATAATCATAGGTATGAACGACTTGCCGTGAAGTCCCATCCTGTGCATGATACGGTCCATGATAAATGCGGCACGAGCCATATAGCCGCTGTCTTCCATCCAGGATATGAAGGCATAAAGTATCAGGATATTAGGCAGGAAGACTATTACCCCACCTACTCCGGCAATGATACCATCAACAATCAAATCTTTGAGTGGACCGTCAGGAAGATATGCGCTTGTCAGTTCACTGAGCCATCCAACAAATGCATCTATCCAATCCATTGGGTACTGGCCTATACTGAATGTGCACCAGAACATCAGATAAAGGGCTGCAAGGAAAATAACGTATCCTGCCCATTTATTGGTAACTACTGCATCAATGTGCTTAGTGAGCAAACGGCTTGGGGCACGACGATTTCTCTTCTTCACAAGACATTCTTTCAGAGCCCCTTGGATATAGCCATACTTTGCATCGGTAATCACATTCTCCGTCTTGTCAGCATACTCATCGGATATATTTCTCTGGCATTTGTCCCTCACAGAGAATATCTCGTCGGCATTGTCGAGTCGACGAACCACAGACTCTATCTGACTATCGTTTTCAAGGAGTTTGATGGCTATGAATCTGCCGGAATAGTTATGGTGCGGCTCAGGATTTTTTCGTATTGGCACTTCCAGGGTTTCTATAGCCGATTCCACCTCCTTGCCGTGATTAATATGGATATGGCGGTATTTGGTCTGAAGTCCTTCATATACTTCAATAACAGTATGCAACAGTTCCTTCACCCCTTCTCCTGTGCGCCCTACAGTTGGGATGATAGGAGTTCCAAGCAAGGTGCTGAGTTGGTTGATATCGAGTTCGTCGCCAAGTTCACGAAATTCGTCATACATATTCAATGCCATCACCATAGGCACATCCATATCTATGAGTTGGGTAGTCAGATAGAGATTTCTCTCCAGAGCACTCGCTGCCACAACGTTGATAATCACATCAGGAGTTTTCTCGATGATGTGTTTTCGTACATACAGTTCCTCTGGTGTATATGCAGAGAGGGAATAAGTGCCAGGAAGGTCAATGATATTAAAATGGTAGCCTTCGAAATCCACCTTCCCTTCTTTGGCATCAACGGTAACGCCAGAATAGTTGCCTACATGTTCGTGTGCATGTCCTGCTATATTGAAAAGCGAGGTCTTTCCGCTATTAGGATTACCTACAAACGCAACATTTATTGTATGTGACAAATCCAGGACTTCGCTACGGTGCCGCTGCGCTGATGATATCTCTTCCTCAATCGGTGGAACAGCATAAATCTCTGATTGAGAGTCGGCAGCACCACACACTTCCTGAACTTCCACCAATTCTGCTTCTGCCCTTCGCAACGACACTTCATAATCCATCAAATGGTATTTCACAGGATCATTGAGAGGAGCATTAAGTACCGACTTCACCATCGTTCCCTTGATGAACCCCATTTCAACAATCCTTTTACGGAACCCACCGTGACCATACACCTTGACGATCACTCCTTCCTCACCGGTTTTAAGTTCGCTCAATCTCATAACTGTATATATTTAATAATGTGTCAACCTTCATTCTTTGTTCATTTCTGATTTTCGGTGCAAAGTTATGAGAAAAAGCACACTTCTGCAATACCCAAATGTGGGTAATTTATCAGTTACTCCTCTTCGTCGTCGAGTGATGTTGCTGCCTTCACAGTTATCTTTCTCTCGTAGCACTCGAACATCTTACCCACTTCCTCCTTGTTTGACACACGTGTGAAAAGGCTCACCACAGGTACGATTACCAATCCGAGCAACATTGCCAGTACTCCCGAGTTGATTGGTGAGGTGAAATAAGGTATGATGAAAGTCTGATGGGTGAATGTACAGTACATACATCCACACATCACTCCCACTCCTATAATGAAACTGGCCCACACTGCTGTTTTAGTGACACGCTTTGAATAGAGTGCATAGAGGAATGGGGCGAGGAAAGCACCAGCCAATGCTCCCCAAGAGATACCCATCAACTGTGCGATGAAAGTGACGGAACTCTTTGCCTGTATGATTGCCAAAACTGATGAAACAGCGATAAAGAAAATGACTAACAATCGGATACACAGCAATTTCCCCTTCTCCCCCATCATCTTTCCTGACTTAGAAACACTTGGCACTATGATGTCGAGTGTAAGCGTTGATCCTGATGTAAGTACAAGCGAAGAAAGGGTTGACATTGATGCTGACAATACGAGTATGATGACCACACCTATCATAATATCAGGCAAGGTCTGAAGCATACAAGGGATAATACTATCGAATACGGGAGTACCACACAGAGTATATTCTATGCTTTCACCGTAAAGGCGTCCAAATCCCCCCAAGAAATAGCATCCTCCTGCCACAATCATAGCAAAGAGTGTGGAAATCACTGTACCTTTCCTTATCGCTGCTTCATCTCGTATGGCATAGAATTTGCCTACCATCTGCGGGAGTCCCCATGTTCCGAGTGATGTGAGCAATACTACTCCGAGCAAAAAGAGTGGTTCGGGACCGAAGAAAGAGACGAATGCTCCATTGAGATTAGGTGCTGCCTCTGATGGTATAGTGGAGAGTTTCTCCAATGCCACAGAGAATCCTCCGTTGCCGTTTATCACAGATGCGATAACAGCGACAATACCCACCAGCATAACCATTCCCTGTATGAAATCGTTGACAGCCGTAGCCATATATCCACCTACCAACACATATATACCTGTGAGTACAGCCATACCTATTACGCACCACATATAGTCGATTCCGAATGCCATTTCGAAAAGTCGTGAGAGGCCATTGTACAGAGATGCGGTATATGGGATGAGGAACACGAATACGATTACTGATGCAGCAATCTTGAGTGCTGAGGAGGCAAAGCGCTGTCCAAAGAAATCGGGCATTGTGGCACTGTTGAGAAATCGTGTCATAAGGCGAGTCCTTCTTCCGAGTATTCTCCAAGCCAATAAGGAGCCGATAAGCGCATTTCCTATACCTATCCATGTGGATGCCAAACCATATTTCCATCCAAATTGTCCTGCATACCCAACAAATATCACTGCTGAGAAATACGATGTACCAAATGCAAAGGCTGTAAGCCAAGACCCTACATTTCTGTTTCCTAAAACAAATCCCTGCACATCATTTGTGCTTTTTCTGCATGCGATACCCACTCCTATCATCACTCCGAAGAAAAGTATCAGAACAATTACCTTTATCATATTCTTAATTTTTAATTATTAACTCTTGAACCTCTTGAACTCCTTGAACTCCTTGAACCTCTTGAACTCCTTGAACTCCTTGAACCTCTTGAACTCCTTGAACCTCTAACAAAAAAAAACTGCCCCAGTTTCGTGTGGGGCAGGCTGCTTGTATATTATTCTTTCTTGTTTGGTTTTAACTATACACATCGCTATACCCCACCATTTTCGGTGCAGTAATAATAGTAATAATAAGATGTGTAAAGTGTCATATTTCTACTTATTTTACGATTTCGGTTGCAAATTTACGACTTTTTTTTGTTCTGCCAAAATTTTTTGCAAAATTCACGCAAAAAAAAACACCACCGCCTACTTAATAGTTTTCAGCACTTCATAAAGGCGTTGTACTGGCAATCCCATTACATTGAAATATGACCCCGAAAGTGAATTGACGCCGATAAATCCAATCCATTCCTGTATGCCGTATGCTCCAGCCTTGTCTAGGGGGTGGAAATGCGTGACGTAGTAGTCTATCTCCTCATCTGAGAGTTCTGCAAACGATACCTTACTCGTAACTGCAAACTGAGTGGTTTGTATTGTGAATTTCTTTATAGTGACATTCACACCGGTAGTCACCTGATGCACCTTTCCCGACAACAGTCGCAACATATGCCGTGCTTCTTCCTCTGACGATGGTTTGCCAAGTACCGTTCCGTCGATCCACACTACCGTATCTGCGGTTATGAGCAGTTCGTTGTCTGCCATAGTGGCTGCGTAGGCTTGTGCTTTCTTATTACATATATAAAGAGGTATGTCTTCTCCTCTCAGGTCATCGGGATAAGATTCGTCAATATCACTTAGTGTGCGCACTTGGAAATCGATTCCCAATCCACCGAGCAACTCTCGCCGTCTTGGTGAGTTGCTTGCAAGTACAACATTATATTTCTTGAGATTTTCCAGCATACCGTTACCACCCAAATGCCTGTTGGTCACTCATCCAGAGATTCTGTGCCTTCATCACCTGTTCTATCACATCGCGTGCACATCCTTCACCGCCGTTATGGTGGGATATATACTTGCTTATTGCCTTTATCTCCTGTGCAGCATCAGCAGGGCAGCATGGCAGCCCGCATCTTGACATTACTTCGTAGTCGGGAATATCATCTCCCATGAATATCACCTCGTCGTCAGAGAGATTGTATTTCTTGCACAGTGCATCGTAGTGCTCTACTTTTACAGCCGCTCCGAGGATGACCTCTTTCAGTCCGAGCCCCTGATAGCGAACTCTCACTGCTTCTGTCGTGCCTCCGGTGATAACGGCTATTATCAGTCCCTTTTTCACAGCGAGTTGCATGGCATAACCATCTTTGATATTCACTGTGCGCATAGGTTCGCCTGATGGATGAAGGCAGATGGTTTCGCGGCTCAGAACTCCATCTACATCAAACACGATGGCGCGTATTTTTTTCAAATCGTAATTTATCACAATCTTATTTCTTCACACATTATTTATTTTTATAGGAGTTCAGGCGAACAAAGTTCGGAGTCCTATTTACAGATTTACTAATCTCTAATCT
>R15__coassemble_1286_pt1 | contig 13054 bp, 6 predicted proteins | sample R15__metabat2_low_PE_001 | metagenome-assembled genome bin R15
TTGACGGTCTTAACTGGATTGAAGGTTGCGAGAGGAACTTCAACAAAGATGGTGTTCCAATCACTCATCGCTCCGTTCCAAAGTCCCGGCAACTCAAGTGCCTTGAGTTCCTTACCATTCTTGCTCTTCGAAGAGATAAATCCTGTCTGAGGATCCACATATTTGGTGAGGTCGAACGCATTGCCTTTATAGTCTTTTACAGCACAAACCAAATCAACCGGATTGAAATGGGTACCACCCTTAAACATCTTTAGACTTTCTTCGTTCTGGGTATCTATCTGACTACTTTCAAGTATCTGCAACGAGATTGTTCCGTCGTTATTATAAGCAAGGAACGGACCACCACCTGGTTCTCCTACATTCTTCACCATACCACACACGCGAATTGGACGGTTGAGTTTGCCAATCAGATATTGTTTGAGAGCCTCATCATCGAGTGAAGCGGCTGAAGGATTGATGCAGCATACTTTCTTCTCAAGGAAATCGGCTATCTCGTTCAACTGACACCTTGTGCAGTTCCCGTTTTCCAATACCTTAATATAGTCGAATATCTGTTTCTGCACGCTTACGAGGACTCCTGCTATGAGTTTTTTGTTGCTTACGGTATCGTCTTTCAGATTATCTGGAACTACATTATCGATATTCTTGATGAAGATGATGTCGGCATCAAGGTCGTTGAGATTTTCTATGAGTGCTCCGTGACCACCTGGACGGAAGAGCATTGTCCCATCATCATTGCGGAACGGTTCGTTATCGATTGTTGCGGCAACAGTATCTGTACTGCTCTTCTGTTCTGAGAACGACACATTATACTTCACCTTAAATTCGTCTTCGTAATCCTTTACTCTCTCCTTTACCAGTTTCTCGAAAAGAGGACGATGCTCCGGACTGACGGTGAAATGCACATTCACTTTTCCGTCTTTACCTGCTGCATAGAGAGCCCCTTCAACGAGGTGTTCCTCAACAGGAGTACGGGCACAATCATAATAGGTATGGAAGAAGAGGAGTCCTTTTGGCAATTTTCCATATCCAAGTCCTTGTTCATTAAGGAGATTGTCGATAACTGCCTTATAATCACCTTCGTCGATAAGTTCGAGCACTCCGCTGCCCTCGTTGACCATACAGGAATCGTTGAGTGCCTCAAAGAATGCGAATTTCTCTATATCGGCAAAGAATTTCTTGATAAAGTCGTTGTCGGGGGTATCACTTTCACCATCGAGAAATTCGAACAGGTTCTTGAACATACGACTTGCTGCACCTGAAGCAGGAACGAACTTGAGAACAGAATGGTCTCCCTGAAGATAGTTGTTCCATGCAGTGAGATAATCTTCTTTTTCGTTGTCGGAAGGACTTTTTATTCCTCCGTTATCAACTGATGCTGCACCAGAGAGTTTCAGGAACGGAAATCCAGTCTTAAACTGATTTAGTTGGTGCTCCACCTTTTCTTCACTTATACCTTTCTTCGTGAGAAAGTCTTTGTCTTGCTGTGTAAACATAATTTATATATTTTTTATTTATTAAACTCTTGAACCTTTGAACTCTTGAACTCTTGCCCCTCAAACTCACTCATGATGATACGACTCACCTCTGAGGATTGTCATTGCGCGGTAGAGTTGTTCCATAAAGAACATCCTCACCATCTGGTGCGAAAACGTCATCTTCGATAGCGAAATCAACTCATTTGCAGCCTTATACACCTCTTTACTGAAGCCGTATGGTCCACCTATGATGAACACCAACCTACGAGGCACATTACTGAGTTTCTTCTCCATCCACTCAGCAAATTCAATGCTTCTCATCTCTTTTCCCTTCTCGTCGAGCAGCACGATATAGTCACCATCCTGAATGACCGAGAGAATCAGTTCTCCTTCTTTCCGCTTTATCTGTTCCTCGCTGAGCGACTTAGCGTCTTTGAGGTCGCGGATAGTTATTATCTCGATGGGGAGATAATGTTTGAGCCGATTGGCATATTCATCTATTATATCGGCAAACGTCTTCACCGATGTCTTACCCACTTGTATGAGAGTTATCTTCATCTTGTCACCGTTTTTACTCCTTTCACTTCCTGCAGTTTCTTTATGAGCGCATTGAGTCGTGATATATCCGCCATCATAAGGGTAAGTGTTCCCGAGAAGAGTCCATCCTCCGATGAACGTATCTCGATACTTCTGAGTACCGTATTCTTCTCTTTCATGATGATACTCGTAAGGTTGTTCACGATTCCAATATCATCTTGTCCTAACACATGGAGCACCACCTGACTTTTTCCCCCATTCTCCGACCATTTCACGTCGATTCTTCGGTATGGCAGTTCCTCAATCATGTGCCTTGCATTCGGGCAATCGGCTCTGTGGATTGTAATTCCTCGGCTCAGGGTGACAAATCCCACGATTTTGTCGCCATATATAGGGTTGCAGCATTTGGCAAACTGGTATTCCAGTCCTTTCACATTCTTGTCGATGATGAGGGTATCGTCGTAGGCATTGGTCAGTCCGGTGGTCTGTCCCACATCAAGTTTGAAATGTTCTGCACTCTCGGCAGGGAGGTCTTGGTTCTCGGTCTGTGGAGTCTGTATATCCACATAGGCAGAAATCACCTTATTAACATCGAGCACTCCATCCCGAATGGCTTTGTAGAACTCCATTACCTGCTTGAATCCCAACCGTTTGATAACCTTGAAAAGGACAGTCTCGTCGTATTCTATCTTCCGGTTTTTCATCTTTCGCGAAATCTCCTCCTTGGCGTAAGTGGCTGTTCGGAGTTCCTGTTCGTGGAGTGATTGGCGGATTTTGTTTCTTGCCTTCGAGGTGATGACGAAATTCAGCCAATCCTGTTTTGGCAGTTGGTTCTGACTCGTGGTAATCTCCACTTGGTCGCCGCTTTCGAGTTTGGTTTTCAGCGATACATTTTTTCCATTCACTTTTCCTCCCGTACAGTGGCTCCCCACATTGGTATGGACCTGGAAGGCGAAGTCGAGCACAGAGGCGCCTTTCGGCATTTTGAAGAGGTCGCCTTTGGGTGTGAACACGAAGACTTCATCGCTGTAGAGGTCCACCTTAAACTGGTCCACTATATTCCCTTCGTCTGTTCCTGTCTGTTCCAAGGAGTTTCTCAGTTCTCCGAGCCATCCTTCGAGTTTCGAACCGCTGTCTTTCACTCCTTTATATCTCCAGTGGGCAGCAAGTCCGTGTTCAGCGATATCGTCCATCCTTTCGGTACGTATCTGCACCTCTACCCATTTGCCTTCCGGTCCCATCACGGTGATATGCAGACTTTCGTATCCGTTGCTCTTTGGCACACTGAGCCAGTCTCTCAACCGCTTTGGATTTGGTCGGTACATATCGGTTATGATGGAATAGGCTTGCCAACAGTCCATTTTCTCTTTCTCTGGCTGTGAATCAAGGATTATCCTTATGGCGAAGAGGTCGTAGATGCCTTCAAACTGACATTTCTGTTTCTTCATCTTCTGCCAGATGGAATGGATTGACTTGGTCCGTCCCTTTATGTGGAACCGGAGTCCCGACTCCTCGAGTTTCTGTTTCACTGGGGCGATGAAATTCTCTATGTAGGCATCTCTCGAACGTTTTGTCTCGTTGAGTTTCTCCTTTATCATATAGTAGGCATCGTGCTCGAGATATTTCATGCTGAGGTCCTCGAGTTCCGACTTGATGAGATAGAGTCCCAGTTTATGTGCGAGAGGTGCATAGAGGAAATTGGCTTCGTTTGATATTTTCTGCCTTTCCTCCTCTGTGCCGTGTTCTTTGAGTTCCCTCATCCGGTTCACTCTCTCGGCTATGATGATGAAGACCACCCTCATATCTTCTGCGAAGGAGAGGAGCAGGTCGCGGAAATTATCGGTTTCAATTACCGGGTTCTTGGCATAGAGGTCATTTATTTTCTTCAGTCCGCTGATGATATGTGCCACATCTTCTCCAAATTCTTCCCTCACCTCATCAACTGTCTTCATCCCGGCTTTCAGGGTGTCAAGAAGCAATATACTCGTCACCACAGACCGTCCCATCCCCATCTCGTTGACGGCAATCTCTGCCGTCTTGAGATCGAACGGACTCACCTCTATCGGCTGTATCTCCCGTTTTACTTCTTCTATTATATTCTGTTCCGCCATTTAGTTCTCTTCTCAAATAATTTCCTCACTCGTCATATCGCTAAAATTTCTGACCACAAAGATACGGCCTTTTTCCGAAATTTACAAATATTCCGCAAGTTTTTTTTCACTTCCGCTCCTCATGCCGTTCTCATCTAGTCCTTAACAAGTCCTTAACGTTACCTTAACGAGTCCTTAACGTTACCTTAACGAGTCCTTAACGTTACCTTCATCTCAGCCTCATCTCAGCCTCATCTCAGCCTTAACTCAGCCTTAACGCTACCAATTCTCCCATTCAAGCACCTCTTCTTCGTCATATCGAGCTCCTCTTTTTCGTCATATCGAGCCGCCAAGAAGACAAGGTTACACTCACAAAGTGAGTATATCTCACCACCAGCATATCCCTCTACAACTGGACTTTTGAAGATTTTTCATCAAAAATTTTGCCGTTTCAAATTAAAGTTGTAACTTTGCCTCCCAAATAGTGAATTTAAGTAAACTTAATTTTTTAACTCTTTAATTAATCATGTTATGAAGAAACTCTTTACTTCAGTTTTGACAATGCTCATTGCAATGACAGCAATGGCACAGCAACTGACCTACGAAGTAACTTCCTATTGCGGAAAATACTACGAAGGTTATTCAATCACAATTGACGGAGACGCAGTACAGGAAGCAATCGGTTGCACAGTAGCCGATGCATCTGCATTCGTTGTTCTCCCTGACGGAACAGAATCAGAAACCCTCCTCGGTGGTACCGACGGATGGAGAAACGCCGCAGGTGAATTCCAATCATGGGGCAGCGATGCCTATTACTACGTTCAGGCAGACTTCTCGCTCGAAAGCGGACAGATTTATGGCGTTGGTGGTTATCCAGGCAACACAGCAGAACCAGCAACCTACACCGCTAACTTCAAACTCTACAACCCAGACGACAACACAAAGAGCATAGGCATCTGCGTAAAGCTCAACTATGTTGAAGTACCTACTATCCTGCTCAGCGAACTGACTGAAATCACTCCTCGCAAGACATTGACCATCACTCAGTATCCACGCAACAACACTGCTACAACAGACTACGAAATCGACCTTTCAAGTCTTTCTTCACTGAAGAACCTCGGAATCGACTTCGCCAACGCTGACATCGCTGACTATCTCTTCGTAAAACAGATGGACCCAGACCTGCTTATCGCTATGGACGAACTCACACTCCAATCCGACTGCTGGTTCCAGGAACTCTACGATGCTGATGGAAACGAACTCGAAGAATGCTGCTACGATGCAAACGACCAGGATACTTACGCTAAGTTCCAGTACTACGACTTCTCATTCGATGGCGACACACTCCGCTTCACAGCAACTCAGAATCCAGGAGTGCTCCAGGCAGACGAGACATACAAAGTACTTCTCTATGTCGTAAACCCAGAGACAAAGAAGTATGTACAACTCACCATCAAACTCAACATCGAGAAGAACCCAATCGAAGAAGTACCATACGCACAAATGAAGATGGTAGGTGAAGAAGACATCAAACTAACCCGCCAACTCTCACTCGGATACACTACAGAGAACATCGAAATCGATATCGACAAGATTGTATCACTCTTCTCTTATGAAAATATCTCAGCAGCCGACCTCGTATTCAAGGCACTCATGGACGGCGATGAAGAACTCACCGACAGTTACACCACAAGTTCAGGTGAATACGGATTCTGGATGGACCTCAACAGCCACCCAATCTCTTGGGACACATCAACACAGAGTTACTTCGTGAACTCAGTATATGCACTCACAAGCGGATACTTCACAATCGGACACATGCCAAACGTATTCGACGGCGGTGAAAAGGCTACAGGTTACCTCTTCTTCACTTACGGACAGGAATACTACCGCTTCAATATGGACATCACATTTGGTGAAGAAGCCGACCCAGAAGACGCTACTCCAGACGAGAGCGAAGTAGTTGCAACACTCTCTTACGAATACCAGATCATCCCTAATTCAGAAAGTTATCAGGACGACTGGATGGCATCAACCGACGGACAGGTTGACGTAGATATCGACTGGGTAGAATCACAGATTGGCACATCAACCCCAGACCTCTACGGATGGAAAGAAGTAACCGACGACGAATCAGGCGACACATACCTCGCATACTCAAAGAACTACTCATGCGACCCTCAGCCAGGATTCTGGATGATTGAACCAACAGGCGAATACCAGTTCAACACAGCAACAGTAGGCACTTGGGGAACCAACGCATTCGGTATCTGCTACGCAAGCGGCGTATTCCAGTTCTTCCAGTTCCCAGGACAGAGATCAGTAGGCGACGTTTACGATGCCGACTTCTTCCTCCACAACCCTAAGACTGCACAGATGGTCAAGATTCACTTCACAGTAAGTTACGTAGAATCACGTCAGTCAGTTAATGTAGTAGGCACATCAAGTTATCCGGTAGAAGCAGGCTACGACGACCCTGTAGGCACTGAAATCGAGAACCTCGAAGACATCTACGCAGCACTCGGATGCGACGCAGCAGAATTCGAACTCGCAGGCAACATCATGGCTTCAAAGACCAACACAACATACGTTGACAAAGACAACGGCTACTACGACGACACATACGAAGGATTCCCATTCAATGCCGACGGATTCGTAGTTGACCCTAACACCAACCCAGAAGACGTTACATTCTATCTCGGTGTGAACGAACTCGGAGAAATCATGGCAACAGTACTCGACGAAGCACTCCTCGCTGACGGCAAGACCCTCACAGGCCGCCTCGCATTCGACTACGGAGAAAGCCGCTACGTTCTCGTCATCACCCTCTGCGCTGACCCTACAGGAGTAAGCAAGATAACAGTCAAGACAGAGAAAGCAGGCAACATCTACGACCTCAGCGGACGCCTCGTAACTGCCCCAGCAAAGGGACTCTACATACAGAACGGACAGAAAATTCTTGTTAAATAATCTTCCCTCCCGTCATACCGACGGAGCGAAGCGTAGGAGTGTATCTCACCTCCAGCAAAAGAATTTTTCTAAAATTAACAAAAAAGTGCATCAAAAATTTGGTGCACTTTTATTTTTTTGTAATTTTGCATTTCAAAGAAATAGTTAACTCCACTTCGCAAGAAATCACAAACGTATAAACCGTACATATTAACTTTATTTTATCAACTTACAAATCTTAACAAAAAGTATGAAGAAATTCTTTACTCTTTCACTTTTGATGATGGCAACATTCGCCATCAACGCATTGGGACAAGATCTTTCGATCGACATCTTCTCTTACTGCGGCAACACCTATGAAGGTTACACCTATACCTTCACCGAGGCAGAACTCGCACAAGTACAGAACACCATCGGCTGCTCAATCGCAGATGCATCAGCATTCGCAGTACAGAGCGACGGTACAGAAGACTCCGAATACGGACTCGGAAGCACCGACGGATGGAGAAACGCAGACGGCGACTGGCTGTCATGGAGCGACGGTCCTAACTTCTGTGTAAAAGCCGACTTCACAGCAGAATCAGAACAATTCTACTACATCGGTGGCTACGGAACAACTACAGAACCCGTATCCTACACAGCAACCTACAAACTCTACAACCCAGACGACAACACAAAGAGCATGAAACTGTTGCTCAACTTCATCTACAAGAACCCGGAAAGCGTGCTCTTGGCAGATATGGAGATTGTTGGCACTGCAGAATTTGAAATCTCTCAGAACGTAACAGGCGACGACTACTACGAGTACTACTCACTCAAGATTGCCGACCTCGCAGAGAAACTCGGCGTATCAACCGACGACCTCAAGAACAAGATGGAACAGATGATTCTCGGTAAGGAAGTATCTACCGACGACACCACATCAGGTGCCTTCGCAGGTGTACTCACAGGATATATAAACGGCGACTGCGGTTTCTGCTTCACTCAGTTCTATGATGAGAACACAGACACCGACCTCCCAGAATGCGGCGTGTCCGACCAGAACAATGTAATCTGGGTTGACGAACTTGCATACGACGGTGAAAACCTCACATTCGCACTCGGTCAGTTCAAGAACGCTTGTCAGACCAACAGCCAGTACTATGCTTATATCTACATCTACAGCGGAACAAAAGCATATCAGATTAAGTTCACCCTCAACACAGGCGACCTCGTAGCAATTACTCTCGACGACTACACCAAGGTAGGTGGACAGACTATCGACCTCGTATTCAACACAGCCGACCTCCCGGCAATGGAGAAGCGTGCCATCGAAATCGATATGGAAGCAATCGCAAAATGCTTCGGTGAAGATGTAACAGTTTCTGACCTCGCACTCGCAAACGACGTATTTGCTGACCTCATGAGCATTGAGACAAGAATTCCTAACTTCGACCTCTCCTGCTCTAACGGATTCTACATGGACTGGGTGGGTAACCACGAGACATGGGGAACAGGAAGCGACTACGTTAAGGTAGGCTATGCTCCAGACAAGGGCGTACTCCAGTTCGCATACGTATATTCAGATGCCGCAGCAGGCAACACATTCACAGGAAGCACATACATTATATATAATGGTATGTACTACGAATTCAAATTCAACATCCGACTTACCGACGAACAACTCGTGCCAATCGAAGAATGTGAACTCGCTGCACAACTCAGTTTCGACGTAAGACTCGTAGTAACAGGTCACTCAGTTACAGAAAACTACACAGACTATACCAACATAGTAACTTATCTCGACAAAGAACTCATAGAGAAATACCTCGGCACAACCGCACCATCACTCTTCGGTCAGATTAAAGACTCTGAGACAGGTGACATCACCTGGACCAACGACCCAGAGACATGGGATGTGAACACATCAGGTAACACCAACGGATTCTGGGCAGATGCAGAAAACGACGGACTCTTCGTAGCAGCATCAAGCAGCACAGCCAAGGTAGGTTTCGCATACGGAAGATGTATGGTAGAATGGTGGAACAACAGCAGCAACCTCGCTGAAATCGGTGAGACAACCCACGCTCGCTTCTTCCTCGCCAACCTCGAAGCAGGTAAGATGATTGAATTTACTGCAAACATCACATTCATCGACCCAGACGACTATAAGGACACTTCCCTCGTTGGTTCTGAAGCACTCGTAGTAGAAGGCAACAGCGACGAAGCAGAAACCAAGGTTGAGAATATCGAAGATATCTATGCACTCCTCGGATGTACAGCAGAAGAATTTGCTTCTCTCGGAAACGTAAAGGCTCCTATCGGCGCAAGTTCTTACGTAGGTATGGAAAGTATCTACTACGACGAAATGTACTACGGATATGCTCTCGATGAAAATGGTTATGTTCTCGACGGTGCAGACCCTGACCAGTGCGACGGAATCGTAATGTACGTAGGATTCAGCGAAGGTTCTATCTTCGTAACCACTATGGAAGACCTCGACGACGAGACTACTTACAAGACAAAACTCGCTCTCGAATACAACAGCAAGCGCTACATATTCGAACTCACCATCTGCAAAGATCCAAGCGTAGGTGTAGCAAAGGTTCAGATCAACAAGGCTGACAATGCTGCAACTTACAACCTCGCCGGACAGAAGGTTGACGGCTCTTACAAAGGCATCGTCATCAAGAGCGGACAAAAGTATCTTGCAAAATAATCCCCCATCTCGTCATACCGGCGGAAGCACTGAATGTGCTTCTGCTTGCGACGAAGAGCGGTTTATCGCTCCAGAGGAGTTACTCCGAAGGAGTTCCCGAAGGCGAGTGTATCTCACCTCCAGCAAAAGAAAAATTTAACTGAATTAATAAAAAGAGTGCTCCAAATATTTGGCGCACTCCTTTTTTTTATGTAATTTTGTCGGAGAAATTAAAAATAACCAATTATGAAACTAATCAACCTAATCAACCACGCACTGACCATCTCAGTGCTGCTCACCATCTCAGCCCAAGCACATTCACAGGTACAAGACCATCTCCTCTGTTCCAAATGCAAAATCAACGCAGCAGTAGGATACCAATTCAATGCCCTGAGAACAGGAGAAATCAACCTGCCCGAAGAAATCAACGGAAAGAAAGTATCGTATCGTCTTGAACATATCATGGGTTCAGGATTTATAGGAACGAAACTCGAAGGCAACAAACTAACCACCTATCGCCAACCCGAAGGGACTGCAAAAGCCGACGGCAGACTCCACTGCACAGTAGGCGACGAGACATTCTATTTCCCACTCACAGTAGCAGCCGATGATGGGATGTACGGATATCTCTATTGCCATATGGCAGGAAACAGCGAAAACACCAACTACGCCCTCGGCACCAAGGAAGACAAAGGCGAAGTATTCCACCCACTTATCAACAACCAACCTATCTACAACGCAGAAGAAGTGGCTCGGATAGAAGGCGGAGTGAGAGATGCGTTTATCCTCCGAGGCAAGAACAACGACTACCTCATGGTCACAACAGATATGAGCAACGCAAAGTCACACGTATGGAACAACTACGGAATCGACCTGCTCCACTCCAACGACCTTGTCCACTGGACATCAACCACATTCGACTTCCGCAAATTCCCCGGATGGGAAGATGTATGCCGGGTATGGGCTCCTCAAATCATCTGGGACAAAGACTACGACGAAGGTAAAGGCGGATATTTCATCTACTACTCCATGCTCACCACAAAAAAAGGCGACTACGACAAAATATATTACTCCTACGCCAACAACGACTTCACCACCATCACCCCACCCCAACTCTTCTACGACAAAGGAATATCAGTTATCGACTGCCATATAGACTGGAACGACTGTGACCGACAATACCACGTATTCTACAAGAAAGAAGGTGCAGCAGGTGTTGACAGAGGCGTATGGGCTGCCACATTCGACAAACTCCCTACCGGCGATTGGCACGACACATACCACATCACCAATGAAGGACGTGAACAGGTAGAAGGTCCAAGTGCATTCCGACTCATCAACGAGAACACCTGGAAAATCACCTATATCAAATACTCCGGCCAAAGGGCTTACAGAGTATGCACAGCCGATGCAGTAGAGACAAATGTTGACAGAGGTGTAATCATCAAGGAAAACGTAAATCCTCAGCACGGTTCGTTTATGACTGTAACAAAAGATGAATACGACATGCTTGAGGCATGGTCAGCTCTCACCCTCAAGGTACAGGATATGGAAGCCAACAATGCAAAGAAGCAAGCAAAGCAGATAAAGAAGGTTCGTCAGGTACTCTCACAAAAGTACGACACTGATGCCGTCCCACAACTCCTCACCCTCTACACCCAAACCCTCAAAGAACTAAAATAACCCCCAATCGTATCAATATCCGCACAATAGCGTCTATACAGGCACAATAGCGTCTAATTCGCACAATAGCGTTTATACAGGCACAATTTAATTGTGCCATAATAAATATAAATCTGTAAATAGTAAATTTCACTATGACCCATTTAATCAAAAAAACCTTACTCGCCTCAGCAACAATTATGCTGAGCACAGCAGCATTCGCCCAAGAGGCACCAGCATCTTGGAACACCCCAGGAATCGGAAACCCCATCCTCCCAGGATACTTCGCCGACCCTACTATCCGTAAATTCGGAGATACATTCTATGTCTATGCCACCACCGACGGCACTGGAAATGGTTACGGACCAGCACAAGTGTGGATGACCAAAGACTTCGTCAACTGGAGAAACCAAGTGATGAACTGGCCTACAACAGAAGTAGTGTGGGCTCCAGAGGTAATTCAGGCTCCAAACGGAAAATACCGCTACTATTACTGCGAACCATGTATGGTACACGCAGGTGAAAGCGATTCCCCAGTAGGACCATGGAAGAACATGCTCGGTGCAGACGATGCCGTTCTTATGCCCGACCGCTATTGCCACCCACGCGCCATCACGCTCGACCCTCAGGTGTTCACAGATGACGATGGAAGTCAATATATGTTTGTAGGAACATGGGGATTCTACGACGACTCAGGATGCGGATGGGCTAAACTCGCTCCCGACGGAAAATCATTTACCGACAAAGGACTCATCTCAAGCCACGAACTACATGAATTCTTCGAAGGTCCGTTCCTCTTCAAACGAGACGGGATATACTACTTCACCTATTCAGCAGGAAGTTGCCACGACGACACCTACCGAGTACAATACTCCATCAGCAAGACCGGTCCTCTCGGTCCTTACGAATACAAAGGATGCATCCTCAAGACCAATGAAGACGGTACAGTACATGGTCCCGGCCACCACTCTATCCTTCAGGATGGCGACGACTACTACATCTTCTACCACCGTCACAATAACCCACATTCCATCCACGGATTCAACAGAAACCTCTGCCTCGACAAACTCGAGTTCGATGCCGAAGGAAATATCCTTCCTGTCACTCCTACCCACGAAGGAGTCGTTCCTAAGAGTGTGGCAAAGAATCTGAAGAAGGCATTGCCTAACCTCGCATATCAGGCAAAAGCCACCGCTTCATCATACTACGACGATTGGTTCCGTCCAGAATATGCAGCCGACGACAACAACGGTACCCTTTGGCGTTCAAAGAATAATCTCGGACCGGCATGGCTGCAACTCGACTTAGGCAAGGTACAGAAATTCAACCAAGTATGGATACAGTTCGAATACCCTACCTTCTTCTATCAATACAAGATTGAGACCTCAGTTGATGGCACATCATGGGAACTCTTCGCTGATAAAACTCAGAATGTCAATGCAGGAAGTCCGATGATCGACAAGAAAGATGTGAAGGCACAGTATGTGCGCATCACGGTTACCGATACTCAGAAGAACGGACACTTCGCGGGAATATGGAATGTAAAAGTCTATAACGCCACCAAGAAGAACGACCCGGAGAAACTCCTCCCTACTATCGAGGGAATGGATATGGCAGCAGTAGAGAAAGGTTATCCTAACCTCCACAAGAAAGACCTCGAC
>R15__coassemble_1290_pt1 | contig 13042 bp, 12 predicted proteins | sample R15__metabat2_low_PE_001 | metagenome-assembled genome bin R15
TCTATGAACACTTTCTCCGAGGTTTGTCGCTCTGCCCATTGCAGGAAATCGGCTTTTACTGCGGGGTGTACGATGAGGTTGAGCCTGGCTTGGTTTTCGGGAGACTGGAAAAGGAACTGCGCTACGGCTGATACATTGAGTGTACCATCGGACAGGTATGCGTCGTGACCTACGAGTTTTTTTATCTCGTGGATGATATTGCGGTCGGTGACCATAAGGCGCTTGGCTTCTGTGTCGCAGTCGTAAACGGGGTAGCCTTGCTGGCGGAACTTGTTGCACACATAGGACTTCCCGCTCCCTATTCCTCCTGTAATTCCTATTTTCATTGTTCGGTTACACATTCTACTTGGGATGGCTTATATTGCACTGCCATGGCTTCGTTTGGCTTCTTGAGAAGTACAAGTTCGCATTTGTCGCTTGAGGCTGTATGGGAGAGGCTGTTGTAGTCGACTGTAAGTTGGAATTGCTTTGTATCTACTGCTTCGTTCAGGCTTGAACGTACTTTGAATGATACTTCGGCTTCGTATGGGAATATCCTGATGGTAACACCCTTTGGTACGTTGATGGCTTCAATCGGTACTCTGACTTTTCTCTCTGTAACAAGGTCGATATCGAGTTTGACCGTTACTGAATCTGTTGAAAGCCGGGCATTGGCTATCTGTTTTAGTGGGAGTCGGACTTCTAAGGAGTCGTGAACTCCAGTGAACAGGCTATCGGCTACATATATATATGCCAGTGAGTCGAGTACGTCTTGCGGTGCGGTTACATTGACTTTGGATGGACGGATTTCCATGCCAAAGAGTCGGTAATTGCTATTGAGGAACCGTATGTGAGGCTCATATGCCACTGGTATATACCTGTGGGAGACTGCTTTGGCTGAAATCTCCAGATTGGATGGTTCTGCGCTTACTACTTCTGCTCCTTCGGGTATATATCGCCGAAGTATTTCCTTCCACCGATATGGCTCTATGATGCCGTCTTTAAACTGATTGTATTCTACCTCAATGGTATTGCTCGTTTTGCCGAAAAAGGAAGAGAAGCCAGTGAGGAGACTATTGTAGCCTCTTGTCTTGATTTCTATATAGACTTGTTTAGGCGGCTTAGATGTGATGACTATGCCGTTGGGCAGGTTGACAATTTGCAGATTGTACTTTACTTGTGTGACTTTATCGCCTTCTCCACCTTTCATTATAATCCAGAAGAAGAAGGCTGCAAGGAGAAATACCAAATACATCTTTACGTCGTGCTTTATATGCACAACGCGTATTCTACCTGCAAGTTTTTTAATACGCTTGCCCAAGTCGATATATTGTTGCCGATTGCTGGAATTCACTTATTGTGGCTTGACAGCGTTGGTGTCGCTGTAAACGTAATTGCGGTCAATCTGGATTTTTACTCCGTTGGAGATTTCCACTGTGATATAGGCCTCGCCTTCATTGAGGTCTTTCACGGTTCCGAGGATACCACCGGCGGTAATCACTTTACTGCCTATTTGGAGTTTGTTGCGGAAGTCCTGAAGTTCCTTACGACGCTTGTTCTGTGGACGGATCATAAAGAAATAAAGAATTGCAAACATTGCAATAATCATAATCCAAAATGACATGTCCATTCCTGGTGCAGCTCCATTGGCTGCCTGTAATAACTGAAAATGCATAATATTATTTACTATTTACGGATTTACTATTTGCTATTTGTGGTGGTTATAGAAAAGTTAGGCTTTTCCGGAGATTCTGGTTTCTTAATTTTTAATTTTCTTGAGTTTGCCTTCGGATATGAGATTTTGGGCGATGTGGTCGAGCACTCCGTTGATATATTTGGCACTCTTCGGGGTGCTGTAGTATTTGGAGAGTTCAACATATTCGTTGATAGTAATATTAATAGGTATCTCTGGGAAACTGAGGAATTCGGCAATGGCTATCTGCATTATTACTAGATCCATGAATGCCAAACGGTCAAATGCCCAGTTCTTGATATTACGGGATACGAGGGAACGATAATATTCGTCGTTGACCAATGTGCGGGTGAGCAGACGTATGGCAAACTCACGGTCTTCCTCGTCCTTGAATTCGGGTATGAGTTGGTAGTCGGCTCCATCTTCCTCGTGGCAGCGCTTGATGGTCTTTAATACAAAGGTGTCAACGATTTCCTTGTCGTCGTTCCAATAAAGACTCTGCTCTTCGAGAATATCGTCGATACGCTCGTCTTGCATTATAATGGTCTTATACAAACGGCGCCAGAGTTCGCGATCCTGCTTGAAATCGGTGGTCGGCTCGTTCATATATACCTTATAATCTTCATTATCAAGAATGGTCTGGTAAAGTCGTTTCAGATAAGTCTCGTTATCTTTCCACGACAGTTTCTTCTCGTCTTTGAAACTGAGCAATTGTTTGTTTACCTCTAACTGGCAAGCAAACATGTTAGATATAAAACGATGGTTAATTGGCTTATCGACATGGGCAATGCTATTGAGTTCTTCCTGATGCTCCACTTCCTTGCGGGCATACTTTGTCACTTCAACGATTAGCAACAGTAGGTAATTATAGAGATCATATGCTTTCGCAAGACTGAAGAGCAATTCTTTCTCCAACACCTCAACTGTTCTACCACTATTCATGTAGTATGCGTACACTAATTGTACGACTTTCAACCGGATTAACGAACGATTTATCATATGCAAAAAACACTTTTTTTGAATTTTCGAGTGCAAAATTATAAAAAAAAATCGATTTTTCTTGCATATATCAAAAAAAATGAACAAATTTGCAGTTGAATTTATCAAAAACCAAAGAAAAGATGATGGACGGAGACAAAGATTTGGTCTTTTCCGAGGCCGTAAAGGCAGGAAAGCGCATCTACTATTTTGATGTGAAGCAGAGTAGGAATGGTGATAAATATATCGCCATTACAGAGAGCAAGAAAATCACCCAGGGACCTGCGGATAGTCCGCAGTTCACATTCGAGAAGCACAAACTGTTCCTCTATAGGGAGGATTACCAGAAATTCTCGGATGCCTTGGCAAAGGTAATCGGAATTGCAAGTGAAGGACAGGCGCCTCATGATTATTTCTCTCCTCGAGGAGTATACGAAGACGCACAAGCAGCCACACCAGCAGAAGCTGAGGAGGAGCCACAAGAAGAAAAGGACTCTTTGTTAGGTGATGCTGCTACAGCGCTCGACGACCTCATAAAGTTCTGACACTCAGAGGCCACATTGCCCCTAATTTGAGGAAGATGGGGTGGATTATCAATCATAAAACAGGTTGATATAATGAATTTTGTGCGCTAATATTTTCGTAATTAAAAAAAATATTGTAACTTTGCACCCGCTTTTTCAGACAAGCATACAAGTCTTAGGACAAAGTGTGATGGCGAATTAAGCAAAACTTAATTTATAGTAACACAAAACAACATTATGAAAGAAATTTCTCTTAACGGTCAGCCAAGAACTGACCTCGGCAAAAAAGCCAGCCGCGACCTTCGTCGCCAGGGACAAGTCCCATGTGTAATTTACGGAGTAGAAAAAGATGAAAAAGGCGCTCCAAAGGCAAAATCATTCATCGTTTCTCAGGTAGAACTCGCAAAGTTGCTCTATACACCAAACGTGTACATAGTAAACCTCAATCTCGATGGTACAGTTTGCAAAGCAATTCTCAAGGACCTGCAGACAGACTTCGTAACCGACACTCCAATCCACGTTGACTTCTATCAGATTACAGAAGACAAACCAATCGTAATTGAAATCCCTGTAAAACTGAATGGTCACGCAGAAGGTGTGAAAGCCGGTGGTAAACTCAATCAGATGATGCGCAAACTGAAGGCTAAAGCAGTTTATTCTAATCTCCCTGATACAATCGATATCGACATCACTGCTCTCGGTCTCGGCAAATCAATCAAGGTTAGTGAACTGAATTTCGACAACTTTGAGATTGTCACTCCTAAGGAAGTCGTTGTATGTAACGTACGTGCTACCCGTGCTTCTGCCAATGCTGCTGCAGCAGGAGAAGGCGAAGGTGAAAGTGCTGAATAATGAGTAAATATCTGATTGTAGGCCTGGGCAATGTCGGTGATGAATACGACGGCACCCGCCACAACATAGGATTCAAAGTGTTGGATGCTTTAGCAAAGGCATCCAACATTGTTTTTGAGGATAAACGATACGGATTTGTAGGCAAGGGAAGAGTGAAGAATGCTGAAGTTGTATTGCTGAAACCAAGTACATATATGAACCTCAGCGGAAATGCTGTGCGCTATTGGATAAACAAGGAAAATATCGATCCAGCCAATATGCTTATCGTATGCGATGATATTGCCTTGCCATTCGGAACACTACGCATAAAACCAAGTGGCAGCGACGGAGGACACAACGGACTGAAACATATCGCTTCGGTACTTTGTAGCCAACAATTTGCCAGACTACGTTTCGGTATCGGCAACGACTATCCACGTGGAAGCCAGGCAGACTATGTGCTCAGTCCATTCAATGAAGAGGAAATTGACAAAATGGACGAAAGAGTGGATAAATTCTGCGAAGCCATCAAAGCCTTCTGCCTCTCAGGAATCACATTTGCCATGAATAACTATAATAATAAATAAGGAGTTCAAGGGGGGTAGAGGTTAGAGATTAGAGATTAGAGGTTAGAGATTAGAGTAATCTCACCGCAAAACCGCAGCAGTGTCTATACTGGCACAATATTGTGCCATAACCGTTAAAAAGAGATATGGGAGAGGTAAGACTTGATAAGTGGCTATGGGCGGCACGGATATTCAAAACACGCTCAATGGCAATAGATGCCTGTAAGAACGGCAGAGTGATGATTGACGGAGTAAAACTGAAACCTTCGAGAATGATAAAAGAAGGGGAGGTGATACAAGTAAAGAAACCGCCCATCACTTATTCCTTCAAAGTTTTGCAGACCATACAAAACCGTGTGGGAGCAAAACTCATTCCAGAGGTGTTGGAGAATGTTACGCCATCCGATCAGATAGAAATACTTGAGATGCATCGTTTGAGTGGTTTTGTCAATCGTGCACGAGGAACAGGCCGACCAACAAAGAAAGAGCGCAGAGAATTGGATGAATTCACTACGCCTGCTTTCTTTGGTGATTTTGACTTCGATGACGACGAAGAGGATGATGAATAGTGTTATCCTCGTGAACCAACTATCTTGCAGATATTTACAATAGTCATCATTGCTTTTTCCAACGACTGAACCGGACAGAATTCGAATGGTCCGTGGAAATTGATTCCTCCAGCAAAGAGATTTGGACATGGCAGTCCTTTGAAAGATAATTGTGCTCCATCTGTACCACCACGTATTGCAACAATCTTCGGAACCATCCCAGCCTCTTCGATTGCTGCTTTGGCTATATCGATAATATACATCTTCGGTTCAACCATCTCACGCATATTGTAATACTGGTCTTTGAGTTCCAGAACTGCAACATCAGCACCATATTTATTATTAATAGCAGATACCACATCGGTTATCTGTTGTTTACGAGCCTCAAATTTTTTGCGGTCGTGATCTCTTACGATAAATGATAATGTGGCATTTTCGCATCCCCCTTGGATAGATGTGAGGTGGAAGAATCCCTCATATCCCTCTGTGGTTTCTGGAGTTTCGTTCTGTGGAAGCATCTGTACTAATTCTGTTGCCACTCTTCCTGCGTTAATCATTTTGCCTTTGGCATATCCAGGGTGGACACTTACTCCGTTGACCTTGATTTTCGCACTTGCGGCATTAAAATTCTCAAACTCTATTTCACCAATCTCGCTCCCGTCCATAGTGTAGGCAAATTCGCATCCGAATTTATCCACATTGAATTTGTGTGCACCCATACCTATCTCTTCATCTGGATTGAATCCAACGCGAATCTTGCCGTGTTTAATCTCCGGGTGCTCCATGAGATAGACCATCGCCTGCACTATTTCAGCTATACCCGCTTTGTCGTCAGCACCGAGAAGTGTGTGGCCGTCAGTCACTATAATATCTTCTCCGACATGGTCTTTAAGTTCAGGGAATTTAGATGGTGAACTTACAATGCCTTCGCTGAGCTGTATATCTCCTCCGTCATAATTTTTTACTATACGCGGTTTAATATCTGCCCCGCTGCAATCTGGACTTGTATCCATGTGGGAAATAAATCCTATTACAGGAAGAGGTTTCTCTGTGTTTGCTGGCAAAGTGGCATAGAGATATGCATTTTCATCAAGTTCTACATCCTGCAAACCAATACTGATTAGTTCGTCGCGCAGAAATCGGGCAAAGTCCCATTGTTTTGCGGTACTTGGACAGGTATCCGACTCTTCACTCGACTGAGTGTCGAATGCTACATAATTGAGAAATCGTTGTGTAATATCCATAATGTTTTCAGTTTTTATGCATAATTATTATTCTTCCATCGAGAACATAGGGTCATAGCAAGGCAAGAGGACCGGTTTTTGTTCAGCGGCTTTCAGTTCCTTCTCTGTGAGATATTTCTTGTTGACAACCAAACGGAACATATACTCGTTGAACCATTCGTCTGTCATTATCAGATGCCCCTTGAAACCACTTGTGGCGCCCCAACTATTTTCCACTTCCCATTTAATTGGTTTTCCGTTTTCATCCAAATCAACCGCTTTAAGTGTCATCGCATGGGAGGAACCGCTGTCGAAGGAGATAATTCTCTGACGTTTGTCCATTCCGAATTTCACTCCGAAAAGGGATTCGTAGTCATAATTGTTCAGGTCTAACAATCCTCTGCTCCTATCCAGTTCTTTTGCAACATCGCAGGAGAAATACATCATCGTACTATCCTTTATACTTAGGATTGCAGCATTCTTGATATCCTCGATAGGTAGGTTGAGGTACTTCCAGTTGTGCCCATCATATAGATGGCGGTCGTATTCTATCTCGTAGGTCTTCCAATATGGACGCGTAGGGTCGTTCATCAGCATCACATAGTTGTCATTCAGGTCATCGCCAATCAATTCCTGATAGAACGACAGCGGAGTGTACTGCTTCGGAGTGCTGATATACTTCCCTTCAGCATCTTTCGGAGCCCAGGTAAACTGAGTCGGTGGTTCTCCAAATCCGAGCAGAAGCATGTGATATATTTCTGCTAACATGGTTTCCTTTTGTGCTTGCATATTCCCTTTGCCTTCACGCAGGATAAGTGCATCTTCACGGAGTTTCTTCTTCAGGTAAGTGGTAAACTGACTTGTATTGTTGCTTGCGTATGTTTCTGGCATTACTCCAGATGGGACAAGTCCATATTTCATCACCAAATCAGCCACTCCAGTATATGTGCCGCCGTCGCTCAATGGATTCTTGAAGAGCCACTCGACGGTCTTGTCGTCCATTGGCTTATTCTTAGTGTCTATTATTGCCTGAAGGAAGAGATTGGATTTCTCAAGTTGGTCGTAGAAGAAACAATATATCTCTGAAAATTCCAATTTCTGCAAGTTTCTTTGGTTTATGACCTTACTGCGAAGGACATTCAAGCCCGTGAACAGCCAACAACGACCTGATGATTTCTGATCTGTGATACCTTTCGATGGTACACTATATGTGAAATAAGTGTCTTTCTCTGTCTGATTGTCCTGATTTACTGACAATGTGGAAATTCCATTTGCAGCCAAAGCATTATGTATTGCCTTGTCTGCCGGCGACATTTTCTGTTCGTTTCTCATCTTCTCAAGCATATCCAAAGATATTCCCTGAGCATTGATGTTAGTGGCAAGAATCAATCCTATGCCAACAAGTGCTAAGTGTTTTCTATTCATATACGTTCAATATATAGTTTAAGACCATTTCGTTTACATCTCCGTAATCCCTCAGAGGATGATAGAGATATTCATCAATCGCCATATCGGGCTCTATTCCCCCATTGTAATCATAATTTCCATCAGCATCAGCCACATAAGCTACGGCAGGGTAGAGGGTGTATTTATACTCAGACGGGATTGCCTTGAGCATCACATTCTGCCCCGCTGTAGTAGCCCCTACAACTGCAAATTTCTCATTTATTGTTGCTTTCAGTCCCTTTATCAACCACTCCGCTGCGCCTTGAGTATATGTTCCGGTAATGATATATATATCCTTGGCATCAGTATAACCAATGGTAGCATAATCACCGTATTTATATGTTTGGTTGAGAGATTGTTTTCCCTTGTTCCATATAGTCTGGCAGAATACTTTTGACGACGCTTCTTCTCCTGCAATAAATGAAGCCAACTTACAAGCATTTTCCAAAGTGCCGTCATTGCATAGGCGAAGGTCGAGTATCAAGATGTCCGCTCCCTTTGTGTTTTCAATATAACCCACAAAGTCATCCTCGTTGAGATTTGAGAGCATCACATAGGCAGCAGTCGCATCTTCCAGTCGGATGCGTTCGGCAACCATAACCTGCACATCCTTCACCTGTCTCGATGCAGCAAGTGCCAAAGTGTCAACGCTTTTCCAGATGGCTGAATCGCCGATGAAGTCGAGGGTGTTGACTACTAAGGTTTTGGCTGTTCCGCTTTTTAGTTGTGATATGTTATTGGCTGTCACCTTTGTGCCATCAAAATATCCTATAAACTCACCCCGCTTCAGTCCACATTCCTCGGCTGGAGAACCTGGATAAATGGTTATTATCCTCGCATAACTCTGATTGGTAAGACGGGTAGGGTCATCAATAATCGAAAGATCCAGACCATAAGAATCAAGATGGTTGAACAATCCACGTTCGTGATAGTCTCTCTCTATGGTATCTATTGCGCAGTATGACCACTTGTCGGTTACAGGTGCCTGTGCGGTCAGTTTGGTGAAAAAGTCCGACTCGTTTCCGAAATATGTTTTCCACTCCAGATCCTTCAGACTATCGCCCCACAGGTACCATTCGCTCATCAGTGACTGCATGGATTGGTTCTTCCCAGTCCACTCTTCATATTCATAAGTACGGTCCTCACCACATCCTATGCATAGCACTAATGCCATCAGCGCACTTAAAATATTATAAGGTAATACATATCTTTCTCTCTTCATATTGTCTTAAACATCTTGAACTTTTATTGTTTTTCTTACCATATAGGTTACTACTACTGTAGCCACACAACACAGCATTACCATCCAAAAGAAACCAGAATATCCGAGCCACTCTTGGAGATACCCAGCAAACATTCCTGGAATCATCATACTCAGTGCCATAAATGCTGTACAAATGGCATAATGACTCGTCTTAAATTCTCCATCGGCAAAGTGCATCATATAAAGCATATATGCCGTGAACCCAAATCCATATCCGAACTGCTCTATCGCTATGCAGACGCTGATTATCTCCACATTCTCTGGTTGAGCGGCAGCGAGATAGACGAACGATAGGCAAGGCAAGGTCATACACGCAGCCATTGGCCATAGTGACTTTCTCAGTCCCCATCGCGATGCCATCACACCTCCCACAATTCCACCTATTGTAAGGAACAGCACTCCTATTGTTCCGTAGGCAATACCCACATCCTGGGTTGACATGCCCAATCCGCCACTTGCCTGATCTGCCACAAGGAATGGCGTGCACAGTTTGAGAAGAAATGCCTCCGGGAGTCTGTAGAGCAACATAAAGGCAATTGCCAGAACAAGTCCTTTCTTGCTGAAGAATGTAGCAAACGACTGTCCAAAGCCCTGGAATATTTCCTTTGCGGAGTTTGAGAAATTGGTTGGTGTGCCAGTCGCCCCAGAAGAGTTACTTTCCACTTTCGGCAAAGCGAATAAGTGGTAGATTGACACCAATGAGAACATCGCTGCTGAAACTCCCAAGGTAATTGTCCACGATAGTGGAATATCGGAATAAAGTGTCTCAATATAGCCTGCAATAGCCACCAGCACACCCTGTCCGAAGATATTCGACAACCGATAGAATGTGCTTCTTATGCCCACATAGAACGATTGGTCTTTCTGGTTCAGCGCAATCATATAGAAACCATCAGCAGATATGTCGTGTGTGGCAGAAGCAAATGCGGTGATGATGAAGAGGATAAGTGTGATGGTGAACATCGACATCGAGGTATTTCCACTATCTATCATCTGCGTAGTAGGTCGTGCAAGGGTGAGGGTAAGCAAGATGAATGCTACCGACATAAGTATCTGCATCGACAGTATCCACCAACGCTTTGTCTTTATGACATCTACAAACGGACTCCACAGCGGTTTTATAGTCCAAGGCAGATAGAGAAGACTGGTAAACAGAGCCATCTCACCATTTGGCACACCCATCTTGGCAAACATAAGTACGCTTATGTTGTTGACTATGAAATAAGGTATTCCCTCTGCGAAATACAGAGTAGGAATCCATAGCCAAGGATTCTTTGTAGCACCGATTTTATTTAACATCCGCATTCTTGTATTATCTCTATTGCTTTTTCTTTTGTCAGGCGGTTGAAGTCGTCTTCACGAGGAGTGATTATCAGTCCACACATATCCAATGCTCCGGGACTTACCATCACCTTCTCCTCTCCTTCGGCAGAATAACAGTCAGGACGGTGTTTTCTGCGAGGTATCACCAAGCACACCCATTCGTCATCCTCCTTCCACGCCACAAGATTCATCATCGGCTCCTCAATACCTTGAACCATTGAGCCATTGAACCTCTTGAACTCTTCGAACAACTCCTCCATCTTCTCCACACTCTTCGCCCTTATCATCAGCACTTTGCAGAACCAATCCACTTCCGTTATTCCCTCACTCCCGACACCGTACTCAGGGCCTTGGACTCTACACTCCAACGGCAGCATCCCCTTTGTCCCTGCCTGGAAATGCAAATGGTCAGGGGCTGATGCACCGCAATGGGGACCGTTATAGAATACTACCTTGTTTCTCAATATATCTGCTATCCTCATCATATCACCGAAATGTCCCTCAATGGTCTGAGGTTCGTGGCGCCGCGATGGGATGGTGAAGTGTTCCGGCAGAATAGGGAACGGATTTATCAATACATGATAATGTTCGTTGAGAACCACATCTCTCTGTACTTCCGGCAGATTCGTCTCACAGAGGAAACAAGGTCTCTTTGCTATGTCTTTCTTGCCTATTCCAGCACCAGTTGACACTATCCTTGCACTGTTGAACTGAACCGTCAACCGCTTCCCCTCAGACTCCTCAAACTCCTTAAGCCTCTTGCACTCCTCAAGTCCCTTGTACCTCGCAGCAGCCTCTTTCCACTCCTTCATCTGGTCCTGGAGCAATTGGTCCACTTCCTCCTCCGTACCTTCGTGAGCCCATTTCCTGTTCATTTCCTGTCGTGCCATTATCTCCATAGTCCTCAGTCCGTCCTTATAGAAATTATTGGCATTCACTTTCTCCACACTCAACGCCGCATCGCTATTCCCTTCCCATCTACGGCACAGATAGAGTTCGTCCATAATCCTACCGATTCGGTATTTGCGTGAGAATGCCAACCCAAGAGCATAATCTTCCCCGTAGCAAGTATTAGGAAATCCTATCTTCCTTACCAGTGGTGTATAGAAGGCCCTCGGAGCACCAAGTCCGTTCACCCTCAATGCATTGTTCCTGCCATTTTCCTCAGTCCATTCCTTATGGTCGATAAGTCCTGGAGGAAGAGTCTTCAGGTGGAAATCACACATACGATACGACCCTATCACCATTCCACATTTCTCAGCATAGAATTTATCCACAATCCGCTGAAGCGTATCTTCCCGAGCATACAAGTCATCGCTGTCCAACTGAACGGCAAAACGCCCACACCGCTCATCATATATCGCCTTGTTCCAACAACCGCCTATACCCAAATCCGTTTCCTCAGGAATGATATGCACCACTCTCGGGTCGCTGTTAGCCAGTTTGCTCACAATCTCAGTAGTTCCGTCGTCACTGTGATTATCCACCACCAATATGTTAAATGCAAATCTCGTTCTCTGCGACAAAGCCGACATAATAGCATCGTCAATAGTGCGGTGGCGATTCCTTACTGGGATAACCACACTCACCTCATTTGCAAAATCCCCATTCTCCACTGGCACATCCGATACAGTGTCAGGATCAATCCAAGCATCTATCCTCTTCAGATGGTCCGTACAAACCAGTTCCATCTCCTTCTGCACATCAGCGTTTCTTGGGTCGACATAATCAAACTGCTTCTCACCGCTTGTCCTCATATCCGTCTCCTTCTCAGAGTAAAGCGATTCCTTCAGACAGAATATCCCACCATTCCTGCTCACCGACAAGGCAAGTTGATATCCGGCAGCATATCGAAGATTTCCAAGTTCGTCATACCGAGGCGAAGCCGAGTGTATCTCACCTACAGCACAAGATTTTTTAATTTTTAGTTCCTCCCTCCTATACAGTCTCACGCTGCCAAAATCAAAGTCATTTCTCACACTACCTATCTGGTACGGAATGACCGGGTGGTCTTTCCTGTCGCAATACACCATCCCAGCACCAGTCATCTCAGCAACACCCACCATACGCTCCACACACCTGTGCCCCAATACCGTCATATCATTCCCAACCACCATCACATATTCAGCCCTCGACATCTCGGCAATCTGACTATATGTGCTGCTCGACTCCAAAGAATCGACAAACATCACTATGGCACCCTCGATAGGGGATAACGACACATCATGAGCCAACAGGAACACACCTGCCACCACATCATCCTCTTTGAGCATCCTGACCGATTCCCTTGCGGTATCGTAGTCAACATACGGAATAAAACAATCTACTTTCTTCATACTGTCAAAGCAAAATCATGCAAATTTAAGACTATTTTTCCAACTATACAAAAAAAAATCATAATTCACAATTCATAATTATGCTGCGCGGTGTTCCTATGCTGATGGTGAGATATACTCCTGCGCTTCGCTCCGTCGATATGACAACAGGGGAAGAACGCTCCGTCGATATGACGTGTTCTGGTTTTGTTGTAATTCTAGGAGGGTTGCTAATCCTGAAAGACCACCAATCCCTTGTTTGTCATTCCGAACGAAGTGAGTGAATCTCCCCATCAGCACAGGAACACCGCGCAGCCCAATTATCATTTCACCATTACATCATTTCATCATT
>R15__coassemble_1296_pt1 | contig 12978 bp, 7 predicted proteins | sample R15__metabat2_low_PE_001 | metagenome-assembled genome bin R15
CGAAGGCTCATCAAGGACAATTGCCTTTCTCCATTAGGGGCAAGCCGTGTTGAAAGCATGAAATTCAGCAACAAGTACGACACTGTCAAACATCAGATTGACAGCGTCAGTGAGTTTGTTGCCATCCTCGGGCAGGAGGAGTTCCCCGATGAGAATTTTTTCGATGTAAGAGAATCACTGCATCGGCTGCACATAGAGCACACATGGCTCGATCCCGACGGGCTGTTTGAACTCCAACGTTCCCTCGATGCCATAATTAAAATCGTCAATTTCTTCGACACCCAAAGAGCACTGCTCTATCCCACCCTTGCCTCGTTGGCAAGCGATGTACCAGTATTTCCTCATATAGTGAAGCGCATAGGTTGTATCCTCGACAAATACGGCAACATAAAAGACAACGCCTCGCCTTATCTGCTCGAAATCCGTCAGTCGATTACCAATACCTCCAACAGCATATCCCGTCTGCTCCAGACCATTCTGCGACAGGCAAAGAGCGAGGGACTTGTGGAAAAGGATGCATCTCCTGCTATGCGAGACGGCAGACTGGTCATTCCAGTTGCTCCATCGATGAAAAGAAAACTCAACGGAATCGTCCACGACGAATCAGACACAGGACGCACTGTATATATCGAACCAGCGGAAGTGGTCGAAGCCAACAACAAAATACGTGAACTGGAGGCTGAAGAAAGGCGTGAGATAATACGCATACTTCTCGAATTCGCAGATTCAATACGTGAGGATATACCTCAGATTGCCCTTTCATATGAGTTCCTTGCCGACATTGATTTCATAAGAGCCAAAGCTCGCTTTGCCATTGATACCGACAGCAAACAACCTGTCTTAGAAAAGAAACCAGTGCTCGACTGGGGTATGGCAGTCCACCCTCTTCTCCGACGGTCACTTGCCAAGACAGGACGCAAAGTTATCCCTCTCGACATCCTCCTCAACACCAAACAACGAATACTGCTCATCTCTGGTCCTAATGCTGGAGGCAAATCGGTGTGTCTGAAGACTGTAGGTCTGCTCCAGTATATGCTGCAATGTGGTATGCTCGTTCCTTTAGCAGAAAGCAGCGTTTGCGGAATATTCGACAACCTGTTTATTGATATTGGCGACGAACAAAGTCTTGAGGACGACCTTTCCACCTACTCATCACATCTTCTCAACATGAAGAATATGATGAAAAGTGCCAACCATCGCACTCTCATCCTCATAGATGAGTTCGGAGGAGGTACAGAACCCCAGATAGGTGGTGCAATAGCAGAAGCCGTACTCAAGCGGTTTAACGAAAAGAAAGCATTCGGAGTCATAACCACCCACTACCAGAATCTCAAACACTACGCCAAAGATACTCCTGGCATCGTAAATGGTGCTATGCTCTACGACAGACAGATGATGCAACCACTATTCCAACTCCGAATAGGCAATCCTGGCAGTTCGTTCGCAGTAGAGATAGCAAGGAAAATCGGAATACCCGAAGATGTGATTAGCGACGCATCAGCCATTGTAGGACAAGACTATATTAATGCCGACAAATATCTTCAAGACATAGTGCGCGACAAACGCTATTGGGAAAGCAAACGCCAGTCTATCCATCAGCAAGAGAAGAAACTTGAATCCACCATTGCAGAATATCAGGAGAAAATGGAAGGAATCAAAGGCAAGAAACGCGAAATACTCGACCAAGCCAAACAGGATGCAGAAAATCTGCTACGCAAATCGAATGCACTTATCGAACAGACAGTTAAGGAGATAAAGGAGGCACAGGCAGAAAAAGAAGAAACAAAGAAAATAAGGGAAAAACTCAACCGATTCAAGAAAGAAATCAACTCAACCCTTGAACCTCAGAAACCCCAGAACCATTCAGAAGCGTCTATACCGGCACAATTTAATTGTGCCAAAACCGCAAAACCGCAGAACCTCAAAACCATAGAACTCACCGTTGGATCTTATGTGCGCCTGAAAGGGCAAACACTGCCTGGCAAGATTACCAAGATAAACGATAAAGAAGCCCAAGTGGAATTTGGCAGCATTATCACCAATGTAGAACTGTCGCGACTTGAAGGGGCAGAAATGCCAAAGAAACAGTCATCGGCATCCACTGCAATCAGTCCTACGAGTATTCTCCGAAGCACCCATATAGCCAATTTCAAGGGAGTCGTTGACGTAAGAGGAATGCGAGGAGATGAATGTTTGGAACACATCACCCATTTCATAGACGACGCCTTAGTTGCCAACGTAAAAAGTGTGAGCATACTTCATGGTACAGGAAACGGCATTCTGCGCAACCTCGTCAGACAATATCTCCAGACCGTACCCGAAATTGCATCCTTCCGTGACGAACTTCCACAGTTTGGGGGAACGGGAATCACAGTAGTAGAATTCAGTTGACAGAAAGTGTATTTCACCCATTGCCACTTGCTAAATCAGTAAGGTATAGGTATCATCGCCGGGAAACCCATATCTCAGCGCTGGGAAACCCATATCTCAGCACTCCGGAAACCCATATCTCCCGTACAGCGAAACCCATATCTCCCAGGAGCGGAAACCCATATCTTCTGGGAGCGGAAACCCATATCTCCTGGATTTACATCTCATCCCTTGTTGCCATATCGAACCGCCCTAAATCGTCATACCGACACGCAAAGCGTGGAGTGTATCTCACCTTCAGCACTTTCTGGATTTACCACCAATCCCTTGTTGTCATACCGAACCGAAGGTGAGTGTATCTCACCCATTGCTAATGCCCCATTGCTTTCTTGTGCTGATAGTGAGATATACTCCTCCGCTTCGCTCCGTCGATATGACAACAAGGGAAAACCTTCGGTTCGGTATGACAAAACAGGAGAAATGCATGTGCCTAATTGTATGTAATTGCCTAAAAAAAGCCGGGATTCACATCCGGGCTTTTCGAAAAAAGATTAAAATATTTATTAGTTGAAGTATTATCAATTAGAATTCTGTGTCGTTGTGTTCTGATTCGTAGTCATTAACACCTCCATTGAAGTTGATTGCATCCTTTCTTTGAAGTACAACTACGTTAGACAAAAGAACTTCGTCTCCTTCCATTCCTTCATAGTGGAGTTTCATTGAGTATGTACAGATGTACTGAATGAATTCGTCGTTATCGGTTGCGTTTGGATCTTCGCTGATGCAAACCAATATAGGTTCCGATTCTTCAAGTTCTGGTATTGGCATCTGTGTTGACATGAATTTCACATTGTCCTGTTTGAAATTGAGAGATGCCGTTTGACCATCTGCGAAACATACAACGAACGATTTAAGAACTTCTTTGTGGTCGAAATTACCATCTTTCCAAGAATTCAGTTCACGGTTCTTTGTTGAAAGATAATAACTTCCTGGCACTACATCTGCACTGGAGTTGACTACTATTGTATCACTATTAACCACATCCACACCTTTTATATTATTAAGAGTAGTTGTGTAGTTCTTCTTATTTGTATTTACGTTTACGAGAATTGTGCTACCACATATCTCTGTTGAAACGTTCTTAATTTGCTCTATATCACTTTCAATCTCATCTTCTGCAACACTTCCTGAGCAAGAACATAAAGCAGAAGCAGCGATTACTGTCAATGAAGCGAAAAGAATCCTTTTGATTCCTAATGCTGATTTTGTGACATTACTTTCCATAAATCGGTTACTTAATAAGGTTTAGACTAAAAAATACTTAAAACAGACTTAAAAAATTTGTATTGCAAAGATATCACGGAAAAGACGATATTACAAACATTTTGTATTTTTAGCATAATTTTTTGTAAAATTAAGAAAAAATCTTATTCATTTTCTCTTTTGCGCACCAACAAAACAACATAAAAATGTCAAAATCATATTTTAGACACTAAAACTTCTCATCAATTACAATTTGCGAAAGAAAAAGTGTTCATTCTGCCAAAAAACACGTTTGGCGGATATAAAATCATATGTTGCTTTATCATTAACAACGACGTTACTATGTCATTTCTACGACATTTAGGATAAACTATGCCGTATAACAATTATTTTACATCCCGCATGAACCCAAAAGATCATGCGGGATGCTCTAATGCTGATGACGGTTTACTGGTGAGCCAGAAAAATATGCACATTTCGGACAATTTTTGTAAAAAAAACATCCGAGGTAGCAAAAAAAAGCAGCCTTTAGACTTCATAAACAAATTAATTTGACTATATTTGCAAACGAAACAAACAACAAACTAATCTAAAAGTAAAAAAAAACATGAGCATGAACAGAGAATCACGCAGGATTATACTTGCAATCATCACTCTAACACTACAGTCACATGGAACCATATTTGCTCAAAAGCAAAAAGTAATCGATAATGGAGGCAGTGGTGTATTCAAGGCTGAAGCACGTGAAGAAAAGACATTCACCGACGCAGTTGTATATAAGCCCGTTGACTTAAAAGCAGCAGCCCAACATGGTCAGTTGCCAGTATTAGTATTTGCGAATGGTGGTTGTAACGACACCTCCCTACCTCATGAACGTATGCTCAACGAAGTGGCTTCCCATGGATATATCGTCATTGCACTCGGAAGCATGCAGTACAAGATTGACGACCGTCAACTGAAGAAGTCGGACAATGCCCAGATGATTGCTGCCATTGACTGGATTACCACACAATCGAAATCAAAGAAAAGTGACTATTATAAAGTCGTTGATACAGATCATATTGGTCTTGGAGGCCAGTCATGCGGTGGTGCCCAGGCTCTTGCCAATGCCGGAGACCCAAGAGTGAAGACCTGCGTAATGGTCAATTCTGGAATGGGCGACATCGAGATGTCGGGTGCAAGCAAAGAATCGCTCAAAGCACTGCATTCACCTATACTATATATGGAAGGTGGGGAAAGCGACATAGCCTATGCCAACGGAGTGAAAGACTATGAGCGTATCAATAATGTGTTTGCAGCCTTTGCCAATCATCTCACAGCAGGACATGTGGGTGACTTTGCTGACATCTACGGAGGCAGTTTTGCACGGATGCTCACTGCATGGCTCGACTGGCAGTTCAAGGGCAGCAAGAGTGCTGAAGAGATATTCACCAAGGGCAATCTCAAAGGGTTCCCAGAATGGACAATAAAGTCAAAAGACCCAGCCAAGTCATTCGCATACAATCCGTTCACAGTAAAAGAGCAGCACGTCAAAAACCAGAAAGGTCAGGACATCTGGGGCCAGATTTATCTCCCCGCAACACTGGAAAGCGGCAGGAAAGTTCCACTTGCCATACTTGCCCATGGGTACAATTCATCGTTCAAAGAGGTAGAAGCCTATGCCCAAACACTCTCATCCAATGGTATAGCATGCTACATATTCGACTTCTGCGGAGGTTCGGTCAAAAGTAAGAGTGAAGGTAAGACCACAGAGATGTCGGTGTTCACAGAGGCTGACGATGTGGCTGCCATAGTAGAGGCATCAAAATCGTGGGGATTTGTAGATGCCAATCGTGTGGCCCTGCTCGGATGCAGCCAAGGCGGATTGGTGGCAGCAATCTCCTCTTCACAGATTCCAGAGGCATTCAAAGCAGTAGTGCTGGTCTATCCTGCGCTTATGATTGCCGAACATGCCGTTTCGGTACATCCAAAGGAGGCCATTACATCTGACATAGGAGTCGAGGTAATGGGGATGCCACTCTCACACGTGTATTACGACAAACTCGTTGACTATCATGTCTTCGACGAGATGCAGAAATACAAAGGAGATGTGATGATTGTCTATGGCGACAAAGACCCTATCTCAGACGGAGGATACGTAGAAAGGGCAAAGAACACCTACAACAGTTGCGAGGTAAATGTAATTCCCGAAGGTGCTCACGGATTTCCCGCATCCAACACCCACGTACAGGCTAACGACAAAATTGTAGAGTTTCTTGTAAGAAAACTCCTAAAATAATTCATAATTCACAATGAAGAAACAAATCCTTACTTTTATCGCAGCCGCCTTGTTTTCTTTAGGCGCAACATCACAACCCGTGCTTATCCAGAACGTTAACGCACGCAAGGTCACAAGTCTTGACGGACAGTGGAAAGCCTTGGTTGACCCTTATGATCACGGCAGTAACCACAGATTCTGGCTGGACCTGAAATTCGATGGCAAAGCACTGTCAGATTACGATTTCGACACATCACCCACTCTCAATGTACCTGGGGACTGGAACACCCAGAGAAGTGAATTCTTCTACTACGAAGGCATTATGTGGTATCGCACCAAATTCGACTACCAACTCCAGCAAGGCAAAAACCTATTCCTCCATTTCTCTGCAGCCAACTACGAAGCAACCGTTTATCTCAACGGTAAACGAATAGGTCAGCACACAGGAGGATTTGCACCATTCGAATTCGATATTACCGACAAGGTAAAACCAGAAGGCAATTCGCTCGTAGTGAAAGTGAATAACACGAGAAGAAGCGATGGTATTCCTACTATGAACACCGATTGGTGGAACTATGGCGGTATCACACGATCAGTAATGCTCATAGAGACCACGCCGACATTCATCCTCGACTATAACATACAACTTGCACAGACAGCAGTCCCTGACAGCAAAGGACGTGCAAAAGGTATCGAAATCAGTGCTTGGCTCAACAAAAAAGAGGCTGGCAAGGATATCACAATAGAAATTCCCGAACTGAAGGTAAAAGAGACTACCACCACCAATCAAGATGGCAGAATTGCCTTAACGCTCAAAAATCAAGTCACACTCTGGACCCCTGAGGCACCGAAACTATACGACATCATACTTACATACGATGGAGAAAGCGTAAAGGACGAAATCGGATTCCGTACCATCACCACAAAGGGACAGTCAATACTTCTCAACGGGAAAGAGGTGTTCCTTGCAGGAGTAAATATCCACGAGGAAGCAGCGGGAATCACAAAACGCTGTACCACACGCGAGGAAGACTCCACACTGCTTGCTATGGCTAAGGAATTAGGGTGCAACTTCGTACGTCTTGCCCACTATCCACACAACGAAGATATGCTCCGTATGGCAGACAAAATGGGACTGATGGTCTGGTCGGAAATTCCTATGTATTGGGGAATTGACTGGAAAAACCAGAAGACATTCGCTTTGGCGGAGCAACAACTCGAGGAGATGATCATGAGAGACCACAACCGCGCATCTATCATTATCTGGAGTATTGCCAACGAAACTGGTGTAAACAAAGAACGTACTGATTTCCTGACGAAGATTGCGAACAAGGCACGCCAAATAGACCCAACAAGACTTATCTCTGCTGCACTTCAGAACGTGAACAAACGTCTGGCACCAAACGTATATACAGTTGAAGACCCTCTTGCAGAGGCTCTCGACCTCTTCTCCTTCAACGAATATATCGGTTGGTATGATGCTCCAAAAGAATATTGCGACAGCATAACATGGAAACTGAATACTACCAAACCTGTTGTCATATCCGAATTCGGAGGAGGGGCAAAGATTGGTCGCCACTCGGGTCCTGACGCTTATTTCAGCGAGGATAATATGGTAAGCCTTTACAAGCATCAGTTCACTATGCTCAGCAAGATTCCAGGACTTGCGGGTACAATTCCTTGGGTGTTGAAAGATTTCCTCTCTCCCCACAGACTTCTGCAAGGTGTACAGGACAATTACAACCGCAAAGGTCTGTATTCAGAAAAAGGAGAGAAGAAAGCCGCATTCCAAGTAGTAAAAGACTGGAACCTGAAGCATAGATAAGAGGGGAAAGGGTTCTTAAGGTTCTGAGAGTTCTGAGAGTTCTGAGGGTTCTGAATGGTTCTGAGAGTTCTGAGTTTTTCGCTATTCTTGTCTATAATTGCCGAAGAGTCCCTGCTCCGAGAAAATCCTTGTAGCGGACTCTTCGAGTGGTGTGCGCTTTATAATTGGATTGTTTTCCCAAAAAATGGAATCGTATGGCTGTTCGTCTATCTTGTCAGCAAGATCATCATCTCCGTTGATATCTGTATCGTTCATATTAAAATGGGAATATAGACTGTTGGCATCATCAACAGCAACCATAATAGAAGATATTTTTACATCATAGCGACGCTTACCAAGGGCAAGGAAATAAGTAAAGCGATAGTTCTCATCCACCTTCACAGACCTAACTCTAGGAATGAAACTCTCAGTATCATATACTATAGAGAAGGTAGGACGTTGATTTTTCATCAGTCCGAGAGCGGTATGTTTATAGTGGAAATTGGCTATGCTACCCTCATATCGGTATATTAGCAGTGACCGTGGATTGATATACAGTGTACCCTCCACTATATCTTTTTTCACTTTCTTCTTCGGGGTGAAATGCATCACATACAGTTCCTCTCCTGAGGATTCTTTCCTTACATCTATATCAACACTGTAGTATTTTGCCCAATTCTCGTTGATAAACTTTATCCATGGCTTGATGGCATCTCCTATAGGTGATATGCAAGAGAAGTCGTAATAGTTGGAGTGGAGTATCTCACGATTGGAAACGGAATCGTTAGGCAACACGGCATACCTACCTTGCAACAGTTGCAGATTGTGGAGATACACATTAGGATTACCCTTGAAAAATGCTTCAACTATCTCGTTCACACGATCGTTATTTGATGTAATCTGACGATACAGATACATCCTATTGGGATATTTGACATCATTCTGAAGTATTGGGTAATATTTTGAGCGCAGCCTTTGGATTAATTTGTTGATATCTATCGCGGTTATGGTTACTGTGCTGATATTATATGCGGTAGGTGTCATCCTGATAATAACAGGAAGATCCGCTATTTCTGTCTTGAGAGTTTCATAACCCAAGCACTGTACTTTCACATATCCTGTACCTGGGTTACGAAACTCATATTCACCTTCCTCGTTGGTGATGGTACCAGGACCGTCACTGAGGAAAATGCTCGCATATGGCAAAGGTTCTCCAGTCTTAGAATCGATTACTTTACCTAGAAACTTCTGCTGGGCGGAAATTTCCAACGAGAAAAGTAACATAAGGATTACAATCGCCTTGCCATTCATTGCAGTTTTGAGGTTTTGACTATTTTCTTATTTTGTACCAACGTGTACCGAAAAGAAGGATAATGAGGAAGCAAGGCAGACAAATCCAGTAAGCGTTCTGCATTCCCACAGAATCCTTCAGAAGTCCGAAGAGATAAGGCACAACTGCACCACCAGCCATTGCTGTGGTGAGAAGACCACCTCCTGCTTTGGTGAATCGTCCGAGATCTGTCATAGCCAACGGCCAAACGGCAGGCCACATAAGAGAACATCCAAGTGCGAGCAATCCCACGAACCATATACTGAGTTCTGTTGGCAGAGTTGGTACTGCGATGCTTCCTATGATTGCGATGACTGAGCAAATAACGAGTGCGGTCTGTTGGCTGAGATATTTAGGTATGAAAACGATACCACATATATATCCGATAACCATTCCGACAGATGGAATCCAAGCGTATGAATCTGCTTTGGGGAGTTCCAACGATGTGGCATAATCCACCAGTGTGCTAAGAGATACTGTCTCTACACCAACATAAACGAAGAGGGCCAGACATCCGAGCAGAAGATGTGGGAACTGCCATATACTTGTCTTTGATGCTGCATAAGGACAATCCTGTGCTTCGTTCTCGCTTTCTCCTACTGCTTTTACTTCTGGAAGCGGAGCAAGCAGTGAAACTATACCGAGCAGGATGAATACTACGATGATTATATAGAATGGTTTGTCGAGGTCGGCAAGAACGGTCTCATTCACTGCTTTTCCTATCACCCACGCAAGGAACAGGGGAGCAACAGGCCATGCCAATTTGTTGCATATACCCATTATAGATGTACGTCGTGCTGCACTGTCAATGGGTCCGAGAATGGTAATATATGGATTTACTGCGGCTTGAAGAACTGTGTTTGCAGTTCCACTGATGAATGATGCGAGGAGGAAAAGGGTGAGACTGGTCTCGTGACCGCTGAGGATATATCCTCCGAATGCGATTGCAAAAAGTACATACGAAACTGCCATTGTGCCCTTGTAACCTATCTTGCTGATAAGCATGGAAGCGGGATAACCGAATATAAGGAACGGCACGAATGTTGCTGCGATAAGCAGATAAGATGCTGACGAACTGATGCTGAGTCCTCCTTTCAGGACTGGTATAAGAAATGAATTGATGCCTAATGCAAAGCCTAATGAGAAGAACATAAGTCCTACAAATGCTAAGGCTACCGGGATGTTTTTGTTATTCATAATGTGGGGTTATTGTTTAAATTATTTACGGTTTATTGTAACAACTCTTTGACTATTCTTTGCATTTCTGGATATTGCTCCTCCATGCTCTGAAGCAGTTTATATTGTGCCTGAGTACGAACGAGTGTGTGCGTTGGATATTGGATTTTCCAATATGTAGAGCCATCGATATAGTCCATAAGGAAGCGAAGTACCTGTTCGAAAGTGATATAGATGGCACTGAATGCCAACCACTGCTTTTCATAGTCGTTGAGAGAGTCTTTCATCTCACTGAGATACCCACTCACATATGCCTTGAATCGGTTGATATCCATTGATACCCGTGAGAGGTCCTGATCATCTTCTGCTCCGGTATTGGTATAACTGCGAAGTGCATCACCCACATCGTTGAGCGCCGTACTGCTCATACAAGTATCGAGGTCGATAGCACAAATCACATTGCCATGTTTATCGAAGAGGATATTAGAGAGTTTTGTGTCGTTGTGGGTTACCCTCATTGGCAGATCACCATCCTCCACCAGTTTCCAGAAGTCGAGCATTTGCTGCCGACGACTCTCCACCCATGATATCTCCTCTTGTACAGTTTTGACGAGTCCGAAAGCATCTCTCCGGAGAGTCTCATCCCACTGGTCATAACGGAAACGGATATTATGAAATCCCTTTATCGTTTCGAACAGAGGTGCAGGGTAATCAGCAAGCATCTTTTGGAAACGACCGATTCCCTGGCCGCCTTTATAGCAGAGGTCGAGTGATGTGGCGTTGTCAATAGTTACTGAATCGTCAATATAGATGCACACAGCCCAATAGTTTGGTTCATCATAATAGTACGGCAGACCATCGTGGGTGAATATCACGGTGAGACATTCCCTCAGTGGGTTACCTCCTGCATTTATTATTTTTGCCTTCATGTGGGCTGTTACCTTAACTATATTGTCCATCATCTCTGGAACATTCGGAAACACCTTATGATTCTTTCTCTGAAGAATGTAAGTTGGTGCATCGCCTTCAGTTTCGATGATGTAGGTATCGTTGATAAATCCCTCTCCGAGAGGTTTGATATTCTTTATCTCACCTTTCAGGGAAAATTGTTTTGCTATATCGATTAATTCTTTCATGCGATTTTATATTTTTTGGCGGTTTTGGCACAATCAAATTGTGCCGGTATAAACGCTATGGGCTGTTTAGTAATCAATGGTAAATGGTAAATCGCCACTATTCTCCTTTCATATAGAAATGCAGTCCTTTGACCTTGTTCCAGTCTCCGCGAGTAAAGTCAGGAACTTTTACAGGCATTGACTTATTCTGGTTGCTCACATCGCTCAGTTCGCTTATGCAGCACCATTCTGCGAGGTCATAGACATCCTGATCGAGAGGCAGTCCGTTCTGGAGGCAATAGATGAGTCGGTAATCCATTACGAAGTCCATTCCTCCATGTCCTCCGATTTGTTTTGCTTTCTCTTCAATTTCCTGATGGATAGGGTGTTTATACACTTCCATCATCTGTTTTCTTGCTGCTTCAGGTATAAAGTCGTGTTCATCGAGTTTCTCTATATCTGGAGTTTTGCTGTGGTCGATATTCTTGTTGCGGAATGTGAATCCCTCAATAGGATATTTATTTGCAAATCCTTCTGTACCGGTGAGTTGGTACATACGGTTGTAAGGTCTTGGTGTGAATGTGTTGTGCTGTATCTCCATACTCTTACCGCTGATGGTTTTTACCAGTGTGACCACATGGTCTCCTGTTGCGAATGTTTCCGAACCCATCTTCTCTTTTGCCAGTTTAAGGCCGTTTACTGATTTGGTGCTGAGAGATACGAGATATTCCATCTTGTCACCTCTATGGATATTCAAGGCTTGGCAACAAGGACCGAAGCCGTGAGTTGGATACACATCGCCTCCATGGCTCTGGTTGAATTCAAGGCGCCAGTTGTCTGCATAAGCATCCCAATATGGTTCCAGATTATGTATATAAGCCCCTTCTGTATGTAGGATTTCGCCGAAAAGTCCTTTCTGTGCCATATTGAGGCAGGTGAGTTCGAAGAAGTCATAAACGCAGTTTTCGAGCATCATACAATGTTTGCGTGTACGCTCGGAGGTATCTACGAGTTTCCAGCAATCTTCCAATGTAGGTGCTGAAGGAACTTCTATTGCCACGTGTTTTCCGTGTTCCATAGCATAGAGAGCGATTGGCACGTGTGTTTGCCAATTGGTTGCGATATACACGAGGTCGATATCGTTTCTCTCACATAGTTGCTTGTATCCCTCATCTCCACTATAGATTGCAGCTTTTGGTTTACCTGCATTGGTAAGATATTTCTGGCACCCTTCTGCTCTTTCCTGATATTTGTCGCACAGAGCCTTTACCTCCACTCCGTCGATATGGCAGAAACGCTCCACTGCTCCCGGACCTCTCATTCCAAGTCCTACGAATCCTACTCTTACCACTTTCAGCGGCTGGGCTCTGAATTCCAGCATACTCTGCTGACCAGAAGCGCGTTTTGGTTCGTTAAACACTATTACTCCGTCCTTAATTTTCCAGTCGGAATGTTTCTGGGCATTTGCCGTAAGACAGCACATTAAGGCTGCTGCCATTAGAATTGTCTTAATCTTCATAATTCTATTTATTTTGCTATTAATTATTATTCATTTGAACTCTTGAACCCTTGAACTCTTGATCTCCTTGAACCCTTGAAATATTGATATCCTTGAAATAATACAAATCTTGAAACCTTGAACACTTGAACATGTATATTATAA
>R15__coassemble_1362_pt1 | contig 12489 bp, 9 predicted proteins | sample R15__metabat2_low_PE_001 | metagenome-assembled genome bin R15
TGTTTTTCATCACCATACTCGTATCATTCAGCGGAGTAATACTGGCCTACCGATTATTCGGTAAGGCTGGTATCTTCGGTTGGGTTGGGTTCGCCACTCTATTGGCAAATATCGAAGTGATAAAATGTGTCGATATGTTTGGCATGTCGGTAACACTCGGAAACGTGCTCTATGGCAGCACATTCCTCGCCACAGACATACTGAACGAGATATACGGAGGGAAAACGAGTAGGAAAGCCGTAAGGATGGGGTTCTATATGCTCATAGTATTCATCCCGTTGTCACAGACTTCATTACTCTACACGCCTAACGAGGCTGATTTTGCCAACGATGCAATACAAACCATCTACCACTTCTCACCAAGAATATGTGCTGCAAGTCTCATAGCCTATATCATAAGCAACACACTCAATTCATATCTATACAATTGGTTAGGCAGCTTCACACATCGCATTTGGATTAAGAACAACTGTAGCACGCTGATATGTCAAGCCTTAGATACAGTGTTGTTTACCATCTTAGGATTCTTAGGGATATTCGAATGGAACATCATACTCGAACTGATTCTCACAACATATGCCATCAAGTTCATCGTAGCAATATGCGATACACCTTTTATATACATAGCAAATCATATGGCAAAATCAAAGACTTCAGATAATCTATGAAATACCTCCTTGCAATACTTCTCGCAATCCTCAACGGACTGGGCAGTATCAGTTCAAATACCGACAACGATCTCAAACTCGTCAAACCAGCAAAGGTAAAGAACGAGATGATAATCAACCACTCAGCCTATATCTGCTCATACAACCCAACAAAGCGCACACCTAATTATGTAGCATGGATACTCACAAAAGAGCGTGTTTACGGTAATGTGAAACGTTCAAACAATTTTCAAGGCGATCCATCCCTTCCTTCCAATAAAAGGATTGACACGAATGATTATGTGGGGTCAGGCTACGACAGAGGCCACATGTGTCCATCTGCCGATAACCGCCACTCACAGAAAGCAATGGAAGAGTGTTTCTACATGACAAATATATGTCCACAAAACCACCAACTCAACTCTGGGACTTGGAACGACCTAGAGATGCAGTGTCGAGAATGGGTAAAACAATATCAGAAACTCTATATTGTTTCCGGACCTATCTATAACGGAAATACCAAAAACACAAAGAACGGCAACAAATCATATATAGGACGAAGAAAGAATCTTCGCGTAGAAGTACCAGATGCATTTTTCAAGGTCATTCTCGTGATGGGCAATACCCCCAAAGGAATAGGTTACATCATGCCTAACAGTTCGACGAAAAAGCAATACGACTCTTTTGCCGTAAGTATTGATGAAGTGGAGCGCCAAACCGGAATAGACTTCTTTCCTACACTCACCGACGATATAGAGAAAAAAGTGGAAGCAACGGCAAAGAAACTCTAAATCACCACATCTGCCCAAACGTCACCCTACCAAATAATTATAGCGGTGATTGGGTTATGGTCGGAGACATACGGAGTATCATTGTAACGTTTGTTTACAACCTTATACTCCTTGCACCTCTCGAACCCTATGTAATAAATATAGTCAATCCACTCCCCGCGTTTCCCCCAGTCGTGGAATGTAGGAGCGTTATCGGTAATTTCCGCAGTCAGCCTCGCACTTTTCATACGTCTGTTGAGTTCTGTAAGACATCCGTCGTCAGGCGACACATTGAAATCTCCTACCAATATCATCGGATAATTCTCCTTATTAAGAGCACCTATGCTATCTACTATAAGGCTCAGTCCGTTTCTACGAGCCACTTCGCCTACGTGGTCAAGGTGAGTATCCACGAAATAGAATTTCCTGCCATCAGCCTTACTCTGTAGTTTTACCCAAGTAGCAGTTCTTTTACACGCAGCATCCCAACCCTTCGATGGAATATCAGGAGTTTCACTGAGCCAGAAAGTATGCCAATCGAGGAGTGTGAACAAGTTCTGATTATAGAACACCTCCATGTGCTCACCATTTTCTTTACCATCTTCACGTCCCACACCCAAAGCAACATACTGTTTGCAATTGGAACGGATATAAATGATTTGCTCATTCAGCGCTTCCTGCAATCCAAACACAGCAGGTTGCTGATCCTTAATCATTTCCACAACGGCATCTCTGCGGTATTTCCAACTGTTAGTACCATCATGAGCCTCAGAATATCGGATATTAAACGACATAACCTTCAGGTCGTTTTGAGAACAAACATTCAAGGCTACAGAAAGAACAATAAGAACAATGATAATCCGTTTCATAAAATCACTCCAGATAACGGTTGCGTAATGTTGCCAAATCATCTTCCGAAAGACAAAGAACATCCAAAAGGAAACTATTCATTCCACCATATTCTCTGTCTATTATATCAAGCATGTCTGCAAAATACTCAGTACTGACACCAACAAAAGTTTGGATTACCTTACATTCTTCTTTGCCCCCACCATTTGCTATTACCTCTTTTTTAAGAGAAGCAAGAATTTTGGAATAGCAATCATTTGAAAGAGCAAAATCCTCCATTATAAGTTCACGGTCAGCACCAAGTGCAGCCAGGATAAAAGCCGAACCAAGACCAGTACGATCCTTGCCTTGTGAACAATGCCAATACACTGCCCCATCTGTCACCCCCAGCACTTTCTGGAAAAAGACCGCATACTGCAGTTGGGTGAATTCATTTCGTATCATAGAAGGATACATCATCCGCCCAGTTTCTTGAACCTGTTGGTCGAAACAATGGTCAATCAAATACTGATGTAGATTCCGGTATGCCTGAGCAGGCAACACCCCCTCACCCATTTTCTCTGTCTGTTCATCAATGGTAGGAAGCCACAGATGTTCTGCACCAGGAACTGGTTTGTCTGGAGCATGGTCAACCTCCATTTTAGTGCGGAAATCAAAAATAAGAGATAGATGAAGGTCATCGTGCAGTTTCCTCATGTCCTCATTGGAAATACCATTCAGATTACCACCACGAAGTAGCAAATTACGCTTTACCACACGACCATCAGGCAACACATAACCACCCAAGTCTCTTGCGTTTACCACATTTTGAAGCCCTATCTGCTGAGTCTGAAAATTATATTTATTGCACTGGAATTCCACCCTTTCTGATTTTTTTCTGTGCAAAGTTAGTAAAAAAACAGAAATTATGCGTATATTTGCACAAAATATGTTTCTAAAATGAAAAAATCGACAATCGCCCTTGCAGCCTTTATGCTCTTCCAATCAATGAGCATGGCACAGAATCCTCTTTCAGGATTTGATTATAGCACCAACCCATCAGCACCCACTGGTGACGAATGGCAGAATCCTGAGAAGTTGTCACTTAACAAACTCCAACCAACCGCATACTTCTTCCATTTTGCATCAGCAAAAGAAGCCGAAGGAGTAAAGCGCGAATCCAGCAGTTATTTCAAAACTCTGGATGGTACTTGGAAATTCTCATGGGTAGCAACCCCCGAAAATCGTCCTAAGGAATTCTATAATAGCAATTACGACACATCCAGCTGGGACAACATAAAAGTACCGGGATGTTGGAATGTTCAGGGACTGCAGAAAAATGGTGAGATGAAATACGGAGTGCCCATCTACGTTAACCAACCCGTTATTTTCTCACATGAAGTAAAAGTTGACGACTGGAAGAAAGGTGTGATGAGAAAAGCACCTGAAGGTTGGACAACCAATAAATATCCTAATGAAGTCGGTTCGTATCGTAGAACTTTCAGTGTGCCGAAAGAATGGAAAGGCCGCAAAGTACTCATCAATTTCGATGGCGTTGATTCCTTCTTCTATCTATGGATAAACGGCACTTACATAGGTTTTAGCAAAAACAGCAGAAATACCTCGCAGTTTGATATCACACCTTATATAGTATATGGCGACAAGACAGAGAAAAACATTATCGCTGTAGAAGTTTACAGAAGCAGTGACGGATCATTTCTTGAGGCACAGGACATGTTCCGGCTTCCTGGTATTATCCGAAGTGTATATCTTACCTCTATACCACAGAACTGCATCACCGACCTTAATATAAGAACAGAAAAACTGCAAAACGACGGCAGCGCAGTGATGAAGGTAAATGTTTCTATCAACGGAGAGAAAAGTCAGAAAGTGAAATACACCATCAGGGAAGTCGAGCTGTATAGAGATGCTCTTACCGACAAACCTGTCCTGACGGTTGAAGGAGAAAGCATCACCATTCCAAATGCCAAACTCTGGTCGGCAGAAGAACCTAACAGATACCTTCTCATCGCTGAACTTACTGACGAAAAAGGAAAGACGCTCGATATTGTGTCAACCTATTTCGGAGTATGCAAAGTGGAAATCAAAGACACAGAAGGCAAGGACGATGAATTCGGACTCACAGGAAGGTATCTCTACGTGAACGGGAAGACCGTGAAACTGAAAGGCGTCAACCGCCACGAAACCAACCCTTCTTCTGGTCACGCCATCACAAGGGAACAAATGGAAAAAGAAGTGATGCTGATGAAACGTGGCAATATCAATCATGTCAGACTATCCCACTATTGTAATGATCCTTATTTCTATTATCTTGCCGACAAATATGGATTGTATCTTATGGATGAAGCCAACGTAGAGAGCCACGAATACTACTATGGTGATGCCTCTCTCAGTCATCCCGAAGAATGGAAAGCAGCCCATGTAGCTCGTAATATGGAAATGGTACACGCACACATTAACCATCCTTCAATAGTGATATGGAGCATGGGTAACGAAGCCGGACCTGGTAACAATTTCAAGGCGGCATACGATGCTATAAAACAATTCGACACCAGCCGACCAGTACAATACGAGAGAAACAACAATATCGTAGATATGGGCTCCAACCAATATCCTTCAGTCGATTGGGTATTTCAGGCAGCAAAAGGAAAGTCTGCAAAATATCCGTTCCACATCAACGAATATGCCCATTCAATGGGAAACGCGGGAGGTAATCTCTGGCACTACTGGCAAGCCATTGAAAGCAGCAACTTCATATGCGGAGCAGCAATATGGGATTGGTTAGATCAGGCAATCCTCACATACACAAAAGACGGAATACAGTATTTTGGCTACGGAGGCGACCATGGTGATTGGCCTAACGATGGTATGTTCTGTATGAACGGAATTATGTTGCCAGACCTCACTCCTAAACCAGAATATGAAGAAGTAAAACACGTCTATCAGAATGTGGGCATAAGTCTCTCCTCCATCACCGACAATACTCTTGATATAAAAATCTTTAATAAAAACTACTTCACCACTCTTGCTGATTATGACCTTTATTGGACACTACTTCAGGATGGGAAAGAAATAAAGAAAGCCAAAGCTGAAAATGCAAGACTGAGCAACGTAAAACCTCGAGAAACGATTTCCATCACATTGCCAATCAGCCAATCAGATATTGACTCTAATTCAGAATATTTCATAAACGTGGAACTAGTGCTAAACAGCAACAAACCTTGGGCTGAAGCAGGATATGTACAGATGTCGGAACAACTACCTCTCCACTCTCCTACTCCTCGTCCAACCCTCGATACTGTAACTAAAGATAAAGGCGACACACCGTCCATCACACAACTCGACGACGAAATTATCGTAGATGGAAACGGCTTCGTAATCACATTCGACAAACTCCAGGGCACAATAAAAGGACTGACTTATGGCAGCCACACATATATCCACGGGCAGGGAGGACCTCTGTTGGACGCATTCAGAGCCCCTGTTGACAACGACAACTGGTGCAGAAACCAATGGTTTGAAAACGGACTTTATAATCTACAGCACAGTGTTCAGGGAATACCTCAGACAAAATCCAACTCTAACGGTTCTGTGAGCATCTCTTTCAATGTAAGGAGCCAGGCACCTAATGCAGGAAAAGCAATCTACCGACGCGGTGGAGGAAGTCCGGTGGAGAGCATCAGCGAAGGCGATAAGATGACTGAAGAGGATTTCCACTTCGATTCCAAGATTATCTACACAGTATATCAAGATGGAAGCGTTGAACTCATGAGCAGCATTCTCAGCAGCAATATCGCACTGGCACTCCCAAGACTTGGATATGCGATGAAACTCCCAACCTCACTCACCAATTATACTTATTACGGCAGAGGTCCTGAAAACAACTACAACGACCGACGCTCTGGTTCTTTCATCGGGATCTTTTCAAGTAAGGTGAGCGAACAGTTCGTCAATTTCCCTAAGCCACAGAGCATGGGCAACCGAGAAGCCGTGAGATGGTGTTCGTTGACTGATAAGGACGGTAACGGATTGCAGTTCATCTCACTCACCGACTCGATGAGCGCTTCTGCTCTGCCTTACAGTGCTCTCCAACTCACCCTTGCAGGTCATCCACACCAACTGCCGAAGAGTGACGGCACATACCTCCATCTCGACACTAAGGTAAACGGACTTGGAGGAAACAGTTGCGGACAAGGTGGGCCACTGCGCCAGGACAGAGTATTCGGAGCAATTCACGAGATGGGATTCGTAATCAGGCCTGTCACCAGCACCACCGATCTTACCAATCAGTCAAAAGTATCTACAAATACACCTATGCCTGTATCCGAGGCAAAGAGCAGGGGTGATGTGCCTGTAACAGTAGTTTATGTCAGTTCGCAGGAAGACGGAGAATCAGCCGAGAACATGCTCGATGGTGATCCTTACACCATCTGGCACTCTATGTATAGCATTACCGTAACAAAACATCCTCACTGGATAGATTTCGACTGCGGCAAACTGAAACTCATCAAGGGAATTACCTATCTCCCTCGTCAGGAAGGGACCAACGGAGATGTAAAAGATTACAAGGTAGAGATAAGTTCCGATGGCAAGAATTGGGGGACTCCTATCTGCGAAGGAACGTTCCCAAACAACAAGAAAGAGCATAAAGTGATGTTCAGCAAACCTCTCAAAGGACGTTATCTACGGTTTACTGCTCTTTCCAGTCAGAATGGTCAAGACTTTGCATCAGGTGCAGAATTCTCCGTCATAGCAGAATGACAGTAATGAATGCTGGTAAAGAAAGCAAAAAAAAAGGATTTCAAAGAAACCCATAGGAAAGAAAAATAATAAAAGTGCGGGAATTGGTTTGTAGCGCCTACGGGAATCGAACCCGTGTTTGATGCGTGAGAGGCATCTGTCCTAGCCGCTAGACGAAAGCGCCACTGCAAAAATCCAGTCGTTTGTTGCGGAAGGAGGGGGATTCGAACCCCCGGTACGGTTACCCGCACGGCAGTTTAGCAAACTGCTGGTTTCAGCCACTCACCCATCCTTCCAATCGGGCTGTCTGAAAATTGCGAGTGCAAAATTAGTTTAATTTTCTTAAATGACCAAATAAATCCAAAAAAAAATTCTAACTTTGCAAAAAATTTATGTAAAAAGTGGAAAAAAATGAAAAAATCAGTAGTAATTTCAGCAATTTTAGGTGCATTTTTGTGTGTAGGCACATGTAATTGTCTTGCACAGTCAGATCGTGTAGCACCCGTTGTAAGCAGTAGCAATTCCGGATTGTATTATCTCTATGGTAAAAAAGGTGCGGTTTCTCATATGGAACCCAATGAATATCTTAAAAGAGGTGTAGTTCCTGAGGAAAACGGAAAAGTAGTATTCTCAAGGTCTGTTTCGGCTCAGGGAAAGACACAGTCCGAAATCGGCAAGATTCTCAACGGTTGGGCTTCTGTAAGATTTATGCCTAAGACCGAAAACGGAGTGTGGACCGATGCCGACTACTACAACAATCAGGAATTTGCTCAGGTAAAGGAAAGCAACATCAATACCGGCAAGATGGTTTGTCAAGGCGATGAAGAACAGGTATTTTCAAATCGTACCCTTGCAAAAGACTACACAAGGATGCAGTACCAACTCACAATAACATACTCCGACGGCCAACTCTCAGCAAGAATCGAGAACATAAGTTATCTCTACGTGCTCAAAGAGGAGCCAGAACGTCTCGTTGCTGAAGATTATATTACCGACAGCAACGTAATCACAAAGAAAGGAAAACTCAACAAGATGTATGGTAAATTCCGTGCAAAGACAGTAGATGTAGCCAACGAAATCTTCACCGAGTTGGAGAATCTGATGAAATAATAATAAGGTGTGAAATCCGAGGATATTGACAAAATAATAGAGGAAGCCCTTGCTGAAAAAAAAGGTAAGGGTAAAGAGAGGAAAAGAAAAACTCCTAAGTCTGGATATAATCAACTCCAACTTTGGAGAAGGATACTCAATACGCTGTTCCTTATAGGAGCAGCAGCCACTGTAATCGTATTCTTCGTCATTCCTGAAAACAAACCCCTGTTCTATTCCTTGGGATTTGGGTCAATGGCAGTCAAGATAATAGAATTCATTATTCGCTTCGTGTTGTGATGAAAAGAGCATTATTCGTTTCATTCCTGCTTACGCAAACATTGTTCATGGTTGCACAGCGCAATATAGGTTCGCTGGAAAACAACCTTGACCAGTCTATGGTACCAGGAATGGCTAACGACTCCACGAATGAAAAGCCAAAGGATTTCGAACCTCCTGTAGATGTACGGTCATGGACAATTGACGACACCTACGGCAATGTCACTCCCATCGTAGTTGATACCTTGATGCATCTTTTCCAGAATAAGGCACTTGGAGAAGGTCTCTATGGTCATTACAACACATTGGGTAATCTTGGTTCACCTCGAATCAACAGGATATTTATGGAGAGGAAGCCCGACGAAGATTTCATTTTCCTCTCACCATTCGATTTCTTCCATAAAGGTTCCGACGAATTCCGATACTACAACACCAAATGTCCGTACGTCAATGCAGAATACAGTGTATGCGGTTCCAAGACCACTGGCTACGACGATCTGAAAGTATTCTACACCAACAATGCCGGAAAGAAATTCAATTTCGGAGGACTCTTCAACTATCTTTACGGAAACGGATATTACGACAACCAGGAAACCGCCTTTATGGATGGTTCGGCATGGTTTTCGTATCTCGGCGACCACTATAACATGCACCTCCGCTTCTCCCACAACTATATGAAGATGGCAGAAAACGGAGGAATCTCCGACGACAACTACATCACCCATCCCGAGAGTTTCTCCAGAAGTTTCACATCAAACGACATCCCGACTGTTCTCTCACAGAGTTGGATGCGGCAGGAACACGAGATTGTCCATCTCAGCCACCGTTACAATGTAGGTATGTACAAGACTGAGGGCGAAGATTCTGCAAGTATGAGAGATGTATTCGTACCCATTGCCAGTCTGTTCCACACACTCCATCTCAACCTCTCGAAACGCAACTACAGAAACTACAACAGTCCCGACAACTACCACACATACCAGTATCTTCCTGGTGATACCACATACGACAAGACGCAAAGCACATATATAAAAAACATAGTAGGACTTTCCCTGAGGGAAGGCTTCAACAAATGGGCAGCAGCAGGAGTGAATATCTATCTTGGAATGGAAAACAAGAAATACGAACTGCCCGACACCACATCCCAAGGACTTCAATATGTAAGCGACTATAAAGAAAACAATGTGATGATTGGTGGGCAACTCATACGTACCCAAGGCACATTATTCCATTTCAATGTCGATGCCGAACTCACCCTCAGCGGAGAAAACAGCGGAGATTTCTACGTCAAAGGCACCAGCAACATCAATGTACCACTACGACTCTTCAGCCACAACACCGACACCATGCAGATTAACCTCATCGCATACGTCAAAAATCAAACCCCTAACTTCTATCTGCGTCATTTTCACGCAAGGAATGCATGGTGGGATATCAGCCTCGACAAGGAACTTAGGACAAGGATCGAAGGTGCATTCTCGTTGCCACATACAGGTACAAAACTCACTGTAGGAGTGGAAAATCTGAAAAATTACGCATATTACCAGAACACAGGAAAAGCATACCTGTCGGGAAGCGAATCTGGATTCAGCAACAACGTCAGCGTAATGCAGTGCGAAGAGAATATTCAGGTAATGAGTCTTAGTCTCCAACAGAATTTCCAATGGAAAATCCTGCATTTCGACAACGACATCAATATTCAGAAATCATCCAACGAAGAAGCCATACCACTCCCACTCCTCTCATCCTATCACAGTCTTTATATCGCAGGGGGGCTGGTAAAGAATGTTCTGAAAGCAGAATTGGGCGGAAGCCTCACATTCTTCACCAAATACAAAGCACCCGACTATTCCCCAGTCATATCCCAATTCATGGTGCAGAACCAAAACAACCTCAAAGACATCGGGAACTACCCACTCATAAGTGTCTATGCAGCCTTCGACTGGAAACAACTCCGCGCATACATACAATACTACCACGTGAACCAAAGCAACGGAAACTATTTCTGGGCACCGGGATATCCAATGAATCCAGGACATATACGCTTCGGACTCAGTTGGAATTTCTACGACTGATACACATTATATAATAAGCATATGCAAGCAAGCAAACTCCAAAATATAAAACTCCGATATTCGATTGTGGGCAATTCAGAGGCACTCAACAGAGCCATTGAAATTGCCACATTGGTTGCACCTACCGAACTCTCCGTACTCATAGAAGGCGAAAGCGGAGTAGGAAAGGAAGTCATACCACGCATCATCCACGACAACTCACTTCGTAAATCAAAGAAACTCCTCACCATCAACTGCGGCGCCATCCCCGAAGGCACTATCGACTCCGAACTCTTCGGCCACGAGAAAGGCGCCTTCACAGGTGCCATAGCCGACAGAGAAGGATATTTCGGAGCAGCCGACGGCGGCACACTCTTCATGGACGAAGTTGGCGAACTCCCCCTTGCAACTCAGGCACGGCTGCTGAGAGTATTAGAGACAGGAGAGTATATCAGAGTAGGATCCGACGAAATAAGGAAAACCAACGTGAGGATTGTAGCAGCCACAAATGTAAATATGAAGAAAGCCATCACCGAAGGCAAATTCCGTGAAGACCTCTACTACCGACTCGCCACTGTGACCATCAAGATGCCCCCACTGCGAGAAAGAGGACAGGATATCGAACTTATCTTCCGCAAATTCGCAAACGATTTCGCAGACAAATACAATACAGAACCAATCCGACTCAACGAAGCCGCAAAACGACTTCTGACATGTTTCAGATGGCCAGGGAATGTACGCCAACTGAAAAATGTAGCAGAGCAACTCAGTGTGATCAGCACATCTAAAGAAATCACCCCCGAGCAACTCAGGATGGCAGGTGTGACCAACGATGAAGGAGCAGGAACAAGTCTTATGGTGATAAACCCGAAGTCCAGCGCCCATATTTTTGAAGAAGAACATGCTGTAATTTTCCAGGCAATAGGCAACTTGGCAAAAGAGATAAATGCCATAAAAGAACGACTCGACACCATCAACCCCCACTCAAATCTCAAATCTCAAATCTCAACTCTCCCCTCTCAAATCTCAACTCTCGCCGAAGAAGCAGTAGATATTTCAACCATAGAAGAAAAATGAAACGTCAAACCACAAAAACACATATTTTCATCATCCCACTCCTACTTGTATGCCTCATCGCAGCAGCATGCAAAGTCAGTGTATCGCTCAACGGAACAAGCATTAACTACGACGAAATAAAATCAATATCATTCGACAAGTTCCCCATCCGCAGCGCCTATGTTTGGAGTCCGATGGAAAGTATGTTCTACAACACCTTGGTCGATGCCTATTCGCAAAAGACAAAACTCAAAGTACTGAAACGCAACGGCGACCTCCAACTGGCAGGTGAAATCACAGAATATTCCCAGATTAACAAGAGCGTATCAGCAGAAGGCTATTCTGCACAGACACAACTCAAAGTAACAGTCAATGTGCGGTTCACTCACACCAAAGACCGTTCGAAAGACTTTGAAAAGCAGTTCAGTGCCACAGCAGAATACGACTCAAAACTCCAGTTGCAATCCGTACAGGAAGAACTTGTGACTGAAATCCTGAAAGATATCGTAGATCAGATATTCAACGCCACAGTAGCCGACTGGTAAACAAGATATCCCCTTCCCATCTAAGATATACCTTTCGCCGCCGGGAGACCCATATCTCAGCGCCGCGAAACCCATATCTCAGCACTACGGAAACCCATATCTCCCGAGGGCTGAAACCCATATCTCCCAGGGGCGGAAACCCATATCTTCTGGGGGGCTCTTGTGCTGATGGTGAGATACACTCACTCCGTTCGGTATGACAAACAAGGGATTTATGGTAATTCTGAATTTTGTGCTTCCTCTGGATTTGACAGTTTAATCAGTATCGTCATATCGACGGAGTGTGTTTTCCTTGTTGTCATATCGACAGCGGAGTGACTGAATGTCACTCTGCTTGCGACGAAGAGCGGTTTATCGCTCCAGAGGAGTTACTCCGAAGGAGTTCCTTGAATCGCAGGAGTATATCTCACCAATTGCTATCTTTCTGGATTTACATCTCATCCCTTGTTGTCATATCGAC
>R15__coassemble_1364_pt1 | contig 12475 bp, 14 predicted proteins | sample R15__metabat2_low_PE_001 | metagenome-assembled genome bin R15
AACCGCTCTTCGTCGCAAGCAGAAGCACATTCAGTGCTTCTGCTGGTTCGGTATGACAAACAAGGGATGAGAACACTAATTTACTGCCAAAAAGTATATAATTGCCAAAAAATATAAAAGGTATGGTTCGTTTATTTGGTGAAATGTAATTTTTTTGTTAACTTTGCACCCAAATTTAGGGTAGGAGATGGAATCTGTCAGAAAATTACGCATTATATTCACTTCCGACATACATGGAAACTACTTTCCTTACGACTTCAGACATGAGCGCAGGGGGAAGGGTAGTTTGCAGAGGGTGAATGCGTTTGTTGCCCAACAGGTGAAGCGCTATGCTGGCAGTTTCATATTGATTGATGGTGGTGATATGCTTCAGGGCGAACCTACCTCTTATTATTTTAATTATCTTTCGAAGGACAAGCGCCATAAGGTGGCTGATATGTGCAACTTCATCGGATATGATGTGGGGGTTATCGGTAATCACGACATAGAGACTGGCCACAGGGTATTTGATTCTTTTGTACGCGACTGCAATTTCCCTATACTTGGAGCAAATGTGATTCACGAAGATACGGGGCTTCCATATTTCGAACCTTATACCATTTTCAAAAGAAGCGGCATAAAGATTGCTGTAATCGGTTTTGTGACTCCTGCCATTCCGCATTGGATTCCGAAACTCACCTGGAAGGGGATGCAGTTTGAAGATATTACCAAGAGTGCGCAGAAATGGGTGAAGCATGTGAAGGAGACTCATAATCCCGACTTTGTGATTGGTCTGTTCCATTCGGGAATGGATGAGGGCATCATTACACCGGAGTATCACGAGAATGCCACGAGGGAGACTGTTTCGGCTGTGGATGGATTCGACCTCGTACTCTATGGCCACGACCATACGAGCAATATGGAAGAGGTGGAGAGTCCGTCGGGGAAAAGCGTATTGTGCGTCAATCCGGGCAGTTATGCCCAGTGTGTAGCCGAAGTGCAGGTGAAATTCAATCTCGACAATGATGGAAATGTGAAGAACTACGACCAGGTGTGCAACCTCTGTTTCATAGGCACTATGACCAATCTGCACGCAAAGGAATTTCAGAAACATTTCAGAAAAGACTTCGATGCCGTTCAGCAATTCTCATCCCAGAAAATCGGTACTATAGGAAACGATATAAATATCTCTGACGCATATTTCGGTTCGTCGTCATATATCGACTTGATACAGCGCCTACAACTCCATGTGTCAAAAGCAGATATATCATTTGCCGCCCCACTCTTCTTCAATGCCTCAATCAATGCCGGAGATATCAAGATAAGCGACCTCTTCAATCTCTATCGTTTTGAAGACCGCCTTTACACTTTGGCACTTTACGGCAGAGAGATAAAACAATACCTGGAAATGAGTTACAGCGCCTGGGTCAACGTAATGACTTCACCGGATGACCAGATGCTGCAGATGTGTCCGATGAAAAGGAACCCGGAACGGATGGGATTCAAGAATTTCCTCTTCAACTTCGACAGCGCAGCAGGAATAATATATGATGTGGATGTGAGGAAAGGCGACGGAGAAAGAATAACTATCAAGCAGATGGCAGATGGCAGCGCATTCGATCCCGACAAACTCTATACGGTGGCGATGACAGCGTACAGGGCAAACGGAGGAGGAGAACTGCTCACCAAAGGTGCCGGACTGACAAAAGAACAAATCCAGACGCGTACCGTGACCTCAACGGAGAGAGACATCCGCTACTACCTGATGGACTACATAAAGGAAATAGGCTGCATATCCCCTACTCCACTCCATCACTGGAAATTCATTCCGGAGGATTGGGCGGAACAGGCAAAGGTGAGAGAAAAAGAATTGCTCTTCGGCGACAGGAGAAGCGTGGGCGATGAATATGTTGGAGAGAGAAACTGACATGAAGATGCTGACCATACTCGGACCTACGGCTTGTGGAAAGACTACATTTGCTGCCTACCTCGCCAAAGAACTTGGCGGTGAAATTATAAGCGCTGACAGCCGACAGGTTTACAGAGGAATGGATATAGGCACCGGGAAAGACCTTGCTGACTATACAGTCTGCGGAACCAAAATCCCCTACCATCTCATTGACATAGTGGATGCCGGAGAAAGATATAGCGTATATCAGTTTCAGCACGATTTCCACGAAGCATACAGCGATATAGTGTCGAGAGGCAAATTACCTATCCTGTGCGGCGGTACAGGACTCTATATAGAGAGCATACTGAAGAATTACGAGTTCGACGGCAGGGAAATGCCACGAGTGGAAAGCCACATCGTAGGACTTATGATTGACCGTGATAAACGACGCGAGAAAATCTCCATCCGACTCCGCCAACGCCTTGAAGAAGGAATGATTGATGAGGTAAGACGACTGATGGAAGGCGGAGTTTCCTCTGAACGCCTCATAAGATACGGTTTAGAGTACAAATACGTCACTCTCTACCTGCTTGGCAAACTCGAATACGACGAGATGGTCTCACTGCTCGAAATTGCCATTCATCAGTTCGCAAAACGCCAAATGACATGGTTCAGAGGCATGGAAGAACGACGGGGAATAAAAATTCATTGGATAAATGTTGAAAAAACTCTCGAAGAAAGAACTGAATTAGTAAAGAATTTACTAACTTTGCAGAAAATTTGAATTATATATAAATAGTTTTTATATGAAAAAGTTTAATTTTAATGCCGGACCTTCAATCCTCCCACGCGAGGTTATCGAAGCAACAGCAGCAGCATGCCTGGACTTCAATGGTTCAGGACTCTCTCTGATGGAAATATCCCACAGAGCAAAAGACTTCCAACCAGTAGTTGACGAAACAGTGGCACTCTTCAAGGAACTCTTGCAGATTCCGGAAGGTTATTCAGTACTCTTCCTCGGAGGAGGTGCAAGTATGCAATTCTGTATGGTACCTTACAACTTCCTTGAGAAGAAAGCCGCATATCTCAATACCGGTGTTTGGGCAAAGAAAGCCATTAAGGAAGCCAAAGGACTGGGAGAAGTGGTAGAGGTAGCATCAAGTGCAGATACAACTTATTCTTACATACCAAAAGATTACACCATACCTGCAGACGCCGACTATTTCCACATAACAACCAACAACACTATCTACGGAACAGAAATCCGCAAGGAACTCGATTCTCCTGTTCCGATGATAGCCGACATGAGTTCAGATATATTCTCACGCCCAATAGATGTAAGCAAATATAACTGCATCTACGGAGGTGCACAGAAAAACCTCTCAATGGCCGGACTCACATTCGTAATCGTGAAGAACGATGCAGTAGGAAAAGTATCACGCTACATACCTACTATGCTCAACTATCAGACTCACATCGATGGCGGAAGTATGTTCAACACTCCTCCGGTAGTACCAATCTACTGTGCACTGCAGAACCTGAAGTGGATAAAGAAAATGGGTGGAGTTGAGGCAATGGACAAACGCGCACACGAACGTGCTGATATGCTCTATGCAGAAATCGACCGCAACAAACTCTTCCACGGTACAGTCAATGAAGAAGACCGTTCAGTAATGAATATCTGTTTCGTAATGAACGAAGAATACAAAGACCTCGAAGCCGACTTCATGCAATTCGCCACAGGCAAAGGTATGGTGGGTATCAAGGGTCACCGCAGCGTAGGAGGATTCCGCGCAAGTTGTTACAACGCAATGTCAGTGGAAGGAGTCCAGGCACTCATCGACTGCATGCAGGAATATGAAAAGAACCATTAATACCTGACCGAAATGAAAGTATTGATAGCAACCGAAAAACCTTTTGCCAAAGTAGCAGTAGAAGGTATCAGGAAAGAAATAGAAGAAGCAGGATACGAACTTGCCCTGCTTGAGAAATACACAGAAAAACAGGAGTTGCTCGACGCAGTCCAAGATGCTGATGCTATTATCATACGTTCCGATAAGATTGACGCCGAAGTGCTTGACGCTGCTAAAAACCTCAAAATCGTAGTACGTGCCGGAGCAGGATACGATAATGTTGACCTCGAAGCAGCAACACAGCACAACGTAGTCGTTATGAATACTCCAGGACAGAACTCGAACGCAGTTGCTGAACTCGTATTCGGACTCCTCGTATTCGCTGCACGCAATTTCTTCAATGGTAAGGCAGGTACAGAACTCATGGGCAAGAAACTCGGAATACTGGCATTCGGCAATGTAGGCCGTAACGTGGCACGGGTAGCCAAGGGATTCGGTATGGATTGCTATGCTTACGACGCATATTGTCCTGCAGAAGCAATCGAAGCAGCAGGTGTTCACGCCACACAATCACAGGACGAACTCTTCAAGACATGCGATGTGGTAAGCCTACATATCCCTGCAACCGACGAGACAAAGAAGAGCATCAACCGCCGACTCGTCTCAATGATGAAGCAGAATGCCATCCTCGTCAATACAGCAAGAAAGGAAGTTATCAACGAAGACGAACTCATCGAACTGATGAACGAACGCCTCGACATCAAGTATGTTACCGACATTATGCCAGATGCAGACGAGAAATTCAAAGAGTTTGAAGGACGCTACTTCTCCACTCCTAAGAAAATGGGAGCACAGACCGCAGAAGCCAATATCAATGCCGGTATAGCAGCAGCAAAACAGATTGTGGGCTACCTACGCGATGGTATAACTAAATTCCAAGTAAACAAATAAACATTATCTCGGAGACATCAGCCTCCGAGATTTTCTTTCATAAATATGGCAACAATAAAACCATTCAAAGGTATAAGACCACCGAAGGATTTGGTGGAAAAAGTCGAAAGCCGACCTTACGATGTTCTCAATTCAGAAGAAGCAAGAGCAGAAGCAGGTGACAACGAGATGTCGCTCTACCATATAATCAAACCGGAAATAAACTTTTCTCCAGGTACCAGCGAATACGACCCAAGAGTATATGAGAGTGCTGCACAGCATTTCCAGGAGTTTCAGGATAAAGGTTGGCTCATTCAGGATGACAAGGAACAATACTACATCTATGCCCAGACCATGAATGGGAAGACTCAGTACGGACTTGTTGTGGGAGCATATGTACAAGACTATCTCAATGGCACCATCAAGAAACACGAACTCACTCGTGCCGACAAAGAAGAAGACCGCATGAAACATGTGCGTGTGAACAATGCAAACATCGAACCCGTATTCTTCGCATATCCTGACAATAAGGTGCTCAATGACATCATTCTCAAGCACACACTCTCTGCTCCCGAATACGATTTCATAGCACCTATTGATGGTTTCCGCCATCAGTTCTGGATTATCTCCGATGATAACGACATCGCCACCATCACCGCTGAATTTGCCAAGATGCCCGCACTCTATATAGCAGACGGACACCATCGCTCTGCAGCAGCAGCACTCGTGGGAGCAGAAAAGGCTCGTCAGAATCCCAACCACAGAGGAGATGAGGAATACAACTACTTCATGGCAGTTTGTTTCCAGGCCTCACAACTCACTATCCTCGACTACAACCGCGTAATAAAAGACCTCAACGGTATGAGTGAAGAAGAGTTTCTCACTGCATTGGAAACTGATTTCACTGTTGAATATAAGGGAACCGAAGAGTATCGTCCACAGCATCTCCATGAATTCTCACTTTACCTCAGTGGCAAATGGTATAGCCTAAATGCCAAATCAGGCACATACGACTGCAATGACCCAATCGGTGTGCTCGACGTGGACATATCATCAAGATTAATACTCAATAAACTATTAGGCATCAAGGATTTGCGCAAGGACAACCGAATTGATTTTGTAGGTGGACTTCGTGGTTTGGGTGAACTGAAAAGAAGGGTTGACAGCGGAGAGATGAAGACTGCACTCGCCCTCTACCCTGTCACTATGCAACAAATCATGGATATTGCTGATTCAGGCAATATCATGCCGCCAAAAGCAACATGGTTTGAGCCAAAACTGCGTTCCGGTCTCATTATCCACAAACTCGACTGATACCCCCTTAATGGTATAATGGTATAATGGTTTAAGGGTTTAATGGTTTAAGGGGTTAAGTCAATTCAATGAGAACCGACGAGTACAAGACAATATCATCACCATCAGAAGGTACATATAGCGAGAAACGATCAAAGTTTCTCGCTTTTGCCCTTCCGGTTGAGAATGTAGAACAAGTCAAGGAACTCGTTCAGCAATACCAGAAGAAATACTATGATGCACGCCATGCCTGTTATGCGTATATGATAGGCCCTGAACGTCTTCTTTTCAGGGCAAACGACAACGGAGAACCTTCAGGTACAGCAGGCAAACCTATACTGGGTCAGATAAACTCCAACCAACTCACAAACATTCTCATCATCATTGTACGCTATTTCGGAGGGATAAAACTCGGAACAAGCGGACTTATCCAGGCATATAAGACGGCAGCAGCAGAAGCAATTGCCAATGCGGATATAATTATTAAGACTGTTGATGAGGATGTGTCCTTTACTTTCCAGTTCCAGAGTATGAATTCGGTTATGAAGATAGTCAAGGAACTCGAACCGACTATTATCTCACAAGGCTACGATGAGTTGTGTTCTATGACTCTACGGATACGCCAATCCCTCAAGACAGAACTTGTTTCACGCCTTTCCAAAGTTGATACGCTGTTAATGGTGTAATGGTGTAAGGGTGTAAGGGTGTAATGGTGTAAGGGTGTCCTGAGCCTTTATTGTTCTTGCTTATAAAAAAAACGGGGAGGAGTTGATGATGAAACTCCGAGTGAACAAGATTTGAGCGCCTATGCATCTTTGTAATCCACCGACTCAAGGTTACCTCTTTCGAGGCGTGGCCCGCCATTGAGGCATAGAGCATTCTCGGTTTTCATTTATAATTTGATGAGTATCCCAATCGTACCTCCCCGTAAATCAATTTTATATTTTCTTCGCCTCGTTCCACAGGGTGTCCATCTCTTCTAATGTCAAGTCTTTGATGGTTCTTCCTTGTTCTTTGGCTTTTGATTCTATATAGTTAAACCTACGTATAAATTTACTATTCGTCTTCTCAAGTGCTGTATCAGGATTGAGTTTATATAGTCTGGCTGCGTTGACAAGACTGAACAAAACATCCCCTAATTCATCCTCGCGATTATCAGAATCCTGATTGTCATTCTTCGCCAGTTCTTCCTCAAACTCAGCAATCTCCTCCTTCACTTTCTTCCACACATCTTCTTTCTTTTCCCAGTCAAAACCCACATTGGATGCTTTTTCTTGTATTCGGTCGGCCTTAATCAGAGATGGCAGACTTGTAGGAACACCTGCGAGCACGCTCTTATTTCCGTCTTTCTCTTTCTGCTTTATCTGTTCCCAGTTCTTCAGCACCTCATCCGATGTCAGTTGTGTATTTGGTTTCTGACTTTCCTGTGGAGGATATACGTGTGGATGACGGAAAATGAGTTTGTCGCATAGTTTGTTGCATACCCCCGCAATATCAAACTGTCCTTTCTCGTCTGCTATTTTTGAGTAGAAGCAAACATGCAGCAGTACATCTCCGAGTTCTTTTTCAATATTAGGCACATCATCGTGAAGCAGAGCATCCGAGAGTTCATATACTTCTTCAATGGTGTTAGGCCTGAGACTTTCATTTGTTTGTTTTCTGTCCCACGGACATTCCACTCTCAGTTTGTCGAGCACATCGAGCAGTCTGCCAAATGCTTGTAATTTCTCTTCTCTTGTACTTGCCATCACTTGAGTAGTTCGTTCATAAAATTATTGAGGTCATCGTCAAGTCCCTCGAGCAAGTCACCACCAATCATCATTGTGTCATCATCTACCAAATACAACTCCTCAAGCGTTTCCTTGTCGTCATCAACCAGTACGAAAGAGAATGGTTTCATCACCTTGACGGCATCAAAAAGATGTTCGTCAGCCATCTTCTTCAGTTCGTCGCGCAGGTTGGATACAATCTCAGTAAGGAGATCCTCATCGTCTTCATCTTTGTGGTCTGCCCACTCTCCTATTGTCGCTGCAGCAAGAGTGTTGTCTTCGTCGTCATAGACCGACAAATCTCCCGAGTCGATGGCTACATGAACATAAAAATCGGTAATAGATTCATCGTTGCCCGAAAGATAGTGTTCTACTGCTTTTTTCAAAGCATTGCGGATTTCTCCTTGTGACTGAGAATTGATCTTCATATTCGCTAATTTTCATTTGCAAGGGCAAATGTACGAAAAAAAAATAAAAGAGAGCACAAAACTCTCCTTTATTTTTTAATAATATTGTTTTTTGAGTGCTTTTTTCGTGAAAAAGGCATATAAATGGGGGATTGGATGGTTAGAAACCACCACCACCGCCGCCGAAGCCACCGCCGCCACCACGGCCACCCATTCCTCCGCCGAAGTTACCTCCGCCGAAGTTGCCCATCTGGCGTGCTGCATTCATTGCTGCTGAACCGCCATTAGTCTGGAGGAATATTCTTGCTGCCTGGGAAGGTGTGAGGTATTCGAGAAATTTCTTATAATATTCCTTATCTACCTCGAGTTGTTTCTCCTGACGTGCAAAATTCTTCTGTACGAGTTCATCTGCGTTCTCGTCAGTGAGTTCCTTAAGGTCGGTTGAGAGTTCTGTACCTTCCTGATCACCTCCGTTTGGATTGACTGCATTGAAACGTGCTGCCTGGTAATCAAGATACATTGCTGTAAAACCATCCTGCTTGTCCTTCTCAAGTTTCATATCCTTGATAAGACGGGTTGCCTGACGTTCATAGACCTCAGTCATGTTAATACGAGTTTGGCGTTCACGACGGCTGCTGTTGTCGTTTTGTGCAACAACACTTGTTGTAAGTGTCAGAAATGCAATAAGTGATAAGATAATTCTGTTCATAATTGATTGATTTAGTAAGTTTCTATTGTTATTAGAACGGCATAATGGTCAAAAGGTTTAATCAACGGCTGATTTTTTTCCGTTTCCTTATGTTCCTCGTATAACCCGTTTCTGGGTCAACCGATTGGGGAAGATGCTTCTCAAACTGACGTTCTATGTAATTATCCGCCATTTTACTGACATTTTTTCACACCGCAAAGATAGGATTTTTTTATAAAACAACCAAAAATTTCTCGTTATATATAATAAATTTGATATTTATTCGTTAAATTATGCGATGAAACGATTGTATTTTTTGGTTTTCGGATGCTATCTCGCCACTCTCATGGTGGTCAGCAGTTGTATGAAGGACGAGACTTTTACAGAGTCTCCATCCCGTCCGCTCATCTTCTCTTCCGATACCGTGAGTTTCGACACGGTATTCACTTCATTAGGTTCGATAACCAAGGATTTGATAGTATATAACAATAACAGCGAGGGAGTCCGGCTTACATCAGTACGTCTGGCAAGTAACGGGAACAGCGGTTTCAGGGTGAATGTCGACGGTCTTTATGGTACGCAGTTTTCTGATGTAGAGATATGCAGCGACGACAGCATCTTCATTTTTGTAGAGGTGACTGCCGACGAGCAAAATTCCGATTCTCCAATTCTCATATCCGACTCCCTCCTTTTTCTTCTCCCTAACGGAATCACCCAGACAGTCATCCTCGAGGCTTATGGTCAGGACGCTTATATTATAAAAGGTGTAACCTTCTCAGCCGACACCTTGCTCACTGGTTCGCGTCCTTATATCATATACGACAGTCTTAGGGTTGACAGCGGAGTAGTGCTCTCAGTCGATTCCGGTACCACTCTCTGTTTCCACGACAAAGCCCATATGGAAGTACATGGTACTATATGTGCCAAAGGTACCGTCAGTCATCCTGTTGTGTTCAGGGGAGACCGTCTTGATTGGCTTCTCTGGTATGTGCCTTACGACAATATCGATGCCCTTTGGGAAGGAATACACATCCACCCCGAGAGCAAAGACAATGTGTTCGACCACTGCGACATACACAGCGGCAATTATGGCATCAGAGTTGATGCTCCAAGACATCAGAATCAGTCGCTCAGTCTGACCAATTCCGTCATACACAATGTAGCAGGACACGGACTTGAACTCACTGGCTGCGAGGTACTGATAGGCAACTGCGAGATAACCAATGCAGGAGGAGATTGCCTGCATATAGTGGGAGGAGACACAAAAGTCCAATTCTCCACCATTGCCCAGTTCTATCCTTGGGACGAGTGTGGACATGCACTCTCCTTCTCTAACGTAATAGGTACCGACACCCTTGTGCCTCTCCGCAATCTCTGGTTCAACAGTTGCATCCTTACCGGTTATACCGACGATGAGATTTACGGTACCCGCTATGACGACGACGAAACTGCCTTCAATTACCATTTTGCCAATTCCCTTCTCATCACCGACACCACATCCATCGACTCTTCACGATTTGTAAATTGCATATTTGAATCGGATACAACATTCAGTCAGCACAAGAATTTCCGCGACTGGCTAAAGGAGGATTACTCGAGTGATTTCAGGCTCGACAGCATTTCCAAAGCAAGGAATTTAGGCAGATTTGACGTCACTTCTGATTCTGGACAGCAAATTTACGCCACCGACCGACTTGGCATTCTCCGTCCAAAGGAAACCCCAGATGCTGGCTGCTACCAGTACTCGGAGTAAAATGCTTCAGAATAATTTTGATTACACGAAAAATTTTACGTAAATTTGCAGCCAGAAATGGAAACGATTTACGTAAACTATCCGAAAGAACTGATTTCCACCTTGCCAGTAGTAAAGTTTACCGGCAGGATATTCGTCATTACCACCGTCAGCGAAGCCGAAAAAGCCGTCTGTTACCTCATGCAGCAGCCAATACTCGGATTCGACACCGAGACACGTCCATCATTCAAGAAATGGCAACACCATCTCGTATCACTCCTTCAGGTAAGTACAAAAGATACATGCTTCCTTTTTCGTCTCCATCTCACAGGGATGTGCGATTGTATTCTCCAACTTCTCTGTGACAAAGAGATTACCAAGGTAGGACTCTCACTCAAAGACGATTTCCACCAACTCCAGCAGCGCCGACAGTTCACCCACGGGGAATTCATCGACTTGCAACAGGAAGTAAAGAAGATAGGAATCGAAGATGCATCCCTTCAGAAACTCTATGCCAATCTCTTTGGTCAGAAAATATCCAAGACCCAGCAACTCACCAACTGGGAAGCCGATATCCTCACCGATGCCCAGAAGACCTATGCCGCCACCGACGCCTGGGCATGCATCAATCTCTATGAGAAAATCCAACAACTCCAGAGAGAAGAATTCAAAATTCAATACTTAGAAATTCCCAATTAGTAAATACTACAATGCGACTCTATTTAAAGAAAGGCAAAGAAGAATCCCTTAATCGTTATCACCCCTGGATATTCTCAGGAGCCATCCACCATTACGACAGTAAGCCTGAGGAAGGCGATGTAGTAGATGTCTTCACCTCCGAAGGCCAATACATCTGCAAAGGCCATTTTCAGATAGGTAGTATCATGATACGAGTGCTCTCTTTCGGTCAGGAGACAATCGATACCCACTTCTACGCCCAACGCCTGAGAAGTGCCCTTGATGTGCGACGCTGCCTCCATCTTGCCGACAATCCAAACAACAACACCTATCGGCTTGTCCACGGAGAAGGTGACAACCTGCCAGGACTCGTCATTGATATCTATGGCCACACTGCTGTTATGCAAGCACATTCTGTAGGGATGCATAAAGACAGGATGATGATTGCCGAAGCCATTTCGTCGGTAGTACCAGGGATAGAAAATATATTCTACAAGTCAGAAACCACCCTACCCTTCAAAGCGGAATTAGGACAGGAAAATGGTTATCTGCTCGGAGACGGCAATGAAGACATAGCACTTGAAAACGGACTCCGGTTCCATGTAGATTGGCTAAAAGGTCAGAAGACTGGATTCTTCGTTGACCAGAGAGAGAACCGACATCTCCTCGAACAATTCAGCCAAGGCAGGAAAGTACTCAATATGTTCTGCTATACAGGAGGATTCTCGTTCTATGCCATGCGGGGTAAGGCACAGTTGGTCCATTCCGTTGACTCATCATCAAAGGCCATTGAACTCACTAAAGCCAATGTGGAACTCAATTTCCCATCCGACAGCCGCCACACAGCCTATGCAGAAGACGCCTTCCGATTCCTCGATAATATGCCCGTTGATGCAGAAGGTCACTGCCAATACGACCTTATCATACTCGACCCACCGGCATTTGCAAAACATAAAGACGCACTCCGCAACGCACTCAAAGGATACATACGCCTCAATCAGAAAGCATTCGAAAAGATACAACCGGGAGGAATCCTCTTTACCTTCAGTTGTTCTCAGGCGGTCAACAAAGACCAGTTCCGTTCAGCCGTGTTTACCGCTGCTTGCCAGGCACATCGTAGAGTTCGCATCCTCCATCAGTTGCATCAACCTGCCGACCACCCCATCAACATCTACCACCCAGAAGGCGAATACCTCAAAGGACTTGTACTGTACGTGGAATAATATATCTCCGCGCTGGGAGATATGGGTTTCCG
>R15__coassemble_1374_pt1 | contig 12395 bp, 9 predicted proteins | sample R15__metabat2_low_PE_001 | metagenome-assembled genome bin R15
TAAATTGTGCCGATATAGACACTGTCAGGGGTTAGAGATTAGGGATTAGAGGTGAGAGATAGTTCCTGAGCACGTCGAAGGCAGAGGGTTAGGGTACTGGGTCGTAGCCACTTCCGCCCCAAGGGTGGCATCGCAGAATACGTCTTACGGCAAGATAGAAACCATAGAATGGTCCATGTTTGCGGATTGCTTCTACTGCATATTGTGAGCATGTGGGTGTGAACCGACATGATGGGGGGGTCATTGGGGATATGCATTTTCTGTAAAAGAAGATTGGGATGAGCAATATCCAGGATAGTATTTTCTTTAGTATGTCATACATCTTCCTCATAGTGCATCTCTATATCTTTGCGGCTACTTTCTGAAGGAGTTTTTCTATGCTTTTGGTAACGGTTTCTGTCTCACAAGGTTTGTCTCCAATAAATAGGAATGCCATTGCGAGGTGTTTCCCTGTATCGGTTAGTGGTGAAGTGACAATCTGTTTGTTCAGTCGGTAGGCTTCTCTTATTTGTCGCTTCATTCTGTTTCGGTCAACTGCATGATGCAATCGTTTTTTGGATACGCTTACCAGGATTGATGCGGTGACTTTATGTGGATTGTCGGATAATTTGTAGATTACGCGTATTGGATATGATACATGGGAGATGTGCTCACTGCTAAAGAGTGATTCGATGGTGAGTTTCCCGCTTATGCGTTCTGCTTTTGACAGTGTATGCCGCTGATTGTCTGACAACTTTTTTATTCCTTTGTTGCTGTTGTTTTACTTGCTGAAGTTTTCTTGGCTGGTGCTTTTTTAGTGGCTGCCTTTTTCTGTGTTTTGGGTGTCTCGGGGACGTCGGGATGTTTTTTTATGAAGTCTTCTATCATTGCTGGTACTGAGCGTAGTTCTGGTGTTGGGACCATATCTACTCTGAGTCCTGCTGCTTTTGCTGCTTCTATTGTCTTGGTGCCGAGGCAGGCTATTGCTATTTCTCCTTGATTGAATTTTGGGAAGTTTTTCATGAGGGAGTTGATTCCTTCTGGTGAGAAGAAGACGAGCATGGTGTAGTCGAATGGTTCATCGGGTCCGAAGTCGTTGCTTACGGTGTTGTACATGACTGCTTCGGTATGTTGGAGTCCTGCTTCGTCGAGCATGTGTTTCATGTCGTCGTTGTGGGTTGAGGATTGTGGGACGAGATATTTCTCTGTCTTGTGTTTCTGCATTGATGGCAGGAGGTCTTCTATTCTGCCTGTTGGTGGGAAGAATACTTTGCGTTTTCGGTATTGTACGTATTTTTGTATGTAGAGTGCTATTTGTTCTGATTTGCAGAAGTATTTCATCATTTCGGGTACGTTGATTCTCATTTCTTTGCTGAGTCGGAAGAAATGGTCGATGGCGTGGCGGGAATTGAAGATGACGGCTGAGTGGTCGAGTATTGCTACTTTTTGTTTTCTGAAGTCTTTTACCGAGAGTGGTTCTATTTTGATGAATGGTCGGAACACTATTTCTGCTCCGTATTTTTGTGCGATGTCAAAATACGGTGATCTTTCTGTCTGTGGCTTAGGTTGTGAAACAAGAATTTTTGCTTTCATTTTTTACCTTTTTATAATCTTTTTTCAAATCAGTATTTTCCAGCCTATCATCACTGGTATTATTTCGAGGGTGCAAAAGTACAAAAAAAGTAGGAGAAAACCATAATTTTTGTACTTAAAGTTGATGCATAACTTGCAAAATAGCATAATTTTATACAAAATCAGGAGTATTGCTGTGCAGATGATTGTGGTTTTTGTGTTCCATTCCATAAATACTTTCATCATGGCGATTGGGAATAGGATTAATGCTGTGAGTGATATGAGGAAGAAGTATGCTGCTATCCATTTTGCGTTGGTTTCCCATTCGAAGAATATCCAGTTGATGAATGAATAGAGTGCTGATTTTGCGAGTGTGTAGATGAGCATTATGCCTGCTATGGCGAATATTGTGGTGTATGGTGTGGATGTGGTGGTGTGTGTGAATTTGTCGCAGAAGATGATTCCTGCTGATATGCTTAGGATGGGTATGAGGATGAGGTTGTTTTGTATTTCTGTGTTGGTGTCGGTCTGGCTTTCTCCTCCTGTGGCTTTTCGGTTGGTGAAGAAGTTGGTCCATTTGTGCAGGAAGGTGTCTTTGCCTCTGTATATGACGAAGGCGTATGCGGCGAATATCACTATGGATAGGAGCAGCATCGTGTCGTCGTTTGATATGTGGTATGGGCGCAGAATTTCTTGCATGGATTGTTGGTGTGTTTAGTCTTCGGTTATTCCGAATGCTTTTTTTATGTCGTTTACTCTGTCGAGTTTTTCCCAGGTGAAGAGTTCTACTGTCAGGTCTTTCTTTCCTCCTGAGGTGTATGGGCTGTAGAAGTGTTTTGTTACGGTTTGTGGCTGTCTGCCCATGTGGCCGTAGGCTGCTGTCTCGCTGTAGATTGGTGCTCTGAGTTTCAGGTCTCTTTCTATTGCTGCCGGGCGTAGGTCGAAGAGTTTGCCTATCTTGGTTGCTATCTCGTTGTCGGTGTGGTGTACTCTGGAGTGGCCGTATGTGTTGACGTATATGCTTACTGGTTCGGCTTTGCCGATGGCGTAACTTACTTGTATGAGTATTTCGTCGGCTACTCCTGCTGCTACCATGTTTTTGGCTATATGGCGTGCTGCGTAGCATGCTGAGCGGTCTACTTTGCTTGGGTCTTTGCCTGAGAATGCTCCGCCTCCGTGGGCTGCGCGGCCTCCGTAGGTGTCGACTATGATTTTCCTGCCTGTAAGGCCTGTGTCGCCGTTAGGACCTCCTATGACGAATTTGCCTGTTGGGTTGACGAGGAAGCGTATGTTGTTGTAGAACAATTTCTTTACTTTTTCTTCTTTGAGTGATGCTATTACTTTTGGTATGAGTGTGTTGATGACGTCGTTTTTGATGGTTGCGAGCATTTCGGCATCGGCTTGTTCCTGGGTCTTTCCGCTTCCTTCTTTGACGAAGTCGTCGTGCTGGGTGGAGAGGACTATGGTGTCGATTCGTTGTGGTTTGTCGTCGTCGCTGTATTCTATGGTCACTTGGCATTTGGCATCTGGGCGGAGGTAGGTCATTTCCTTTCCCTCTTTGCGTATGTCGGCGAGGACTCTGAGTATCTGGTGACTCAGGGCAAGTGGCAGTGGCATATAGTTTTCTGTCTCGTTGGTGGCGTATCCGAACATTATTCCTTGGTCGCCTGCTCCTTGGTCCATCTTATCTTTCTTCTCCACTCCTCTGCCTATGTCGGGACTTTGTTCGTGGATTGCTGAGAGAAGTCCGCAACTTTCTGAGTCGAACTGGTATTCTGATTTTGTGTAACCTATCTTTCTGATGGTTTCTCTTGCCACTTTCTGCAAATCGACGTATGCTTTCGATTTCACTTCTCCGGATACCACTACCAATCCGGTGGTGACCAAAGTCTCTACAGCAACTTTGGAGTCTGCATCGAAGGCAAGCAGATGGTCGAGTATAGCATCTGAAATCTGGTCTGCAACCTTGTCTGGATGACCTTCACTTACTGATTCTGATGTAAAAAGATAAGCCATAATTTATATACGTTATTCTTCTTGTAATCTTCATTATTAAAAAACCGCGCAAAGTTACGGATTTTTTTCGGGATTTCCAAATTTTTAACTTTATGTCACACTTGATGAAGACGTAATCGGCACACTAAAGGCACACTAAAGGGACACCAAAGGGACACCAAAGGCATAACAAGGGGAATTCTCCCATTCGGATGGGAGAAATGAGTGCGGTAAGGGAGAGAAGAGGGTAACGATAAGGTAACGTTAAGGTAACGTTAAGGTAAAGACATGCCTGAGATGAGACGCGGCATAAAAATGCTTAATTTTGATTTTTTTTTGCATACTTCAGATAAATTCTGTAACTTTGCAGCGAATTATGTATTTATATGGACAAAATTAGTTATGCACTCGGCCTGGGAATAGGTCAGCAACTGAAACAGATGGGGCTTAAGGACACACTCAGTGTGAGCGATTTCGCACAGTCAATCACCGATGTACTGCAAGGCAACAACCTTCAGATATCACACTCCGAAGCCCAGAAAATAGTAAACGAATTCTTCGCACAGCAGGAAGCCAAGATGCAGCAAGCAAAGGAAGCAGCAGGCAAACAAGCACTGGAAGAAGGAAAAGCATTTCTCGCCAACAATGCAGGAAGAGAAGGAGTAGTCACACTCAAGAGCGGACTCCAGTACGAAGTACTCCAGGAAGGCACTGGCAAGCACCCAAAAGCCACCGACAAAGTGAGATGCCACTACGAAGGACGACTGATAGACGGCACAGTGTTCGACAGTTCATACAAGAGAAACGAACCCGCCGTATTCGGCCTCAACCAAGTAATCGCAGGATGGACCGAAGGAGTGCAACTCATGGGCGAAGGAGCAAAATACCGCTTCTACATACCATACCTCCTCGCATACGGAGAAAGCGGAGCAGGCGACATGATACCACCATTCGCAACACTCATATTCGACGTAGAACTCATCAAAGTATTGTAAAACAGTAAAAAACAATCACAATAAAAATTAAAACAGAAAAAAAATGAAAAAGATTTTATCATTCGCAGCCATCACAACTGCACTTATCCTCGCATCATGCGACGGAGGAGTAAAACCAACATTCAACGCAGCAGACTCATTAAACGTTGACTCACTCACCTACTATCTCGGAGTATTCCAAGGAGACGGACTCAAGCAATACATGACCGGACAACTCCAGGTAGACTCAGCAAACATCGCCGACTTCATCAAAGGAATGAAAGACGGAGCAGAAAAAGAACTCGGCAAGAACGAAGACGCATACCGCAAAGGACTTGACGTAGGCGCACAAATCAAACAAATGGCAGAAAGCCTCTCAAAGGAAGTATATGCCAACGACTCAACCAAGAGCGTAAAAGTACAGAACCTCCTCGCAGGACTCATCCAATCACTCAAAGGCGAAATAGCCGACACAACACTCACATCAGAAGCAGCATACGCACGCTTCAATTCACTCCTCGAACCAATCCGCAAGAAAAATCTCGAAGTAACATACGCAGAACATAAAGCAGCCAACGAGAAATTCCTCGCAGACAATAAAGCAAACGAAGGAGTAGTAGTACTCCCATCAGGACTCCAGTATAAAGTCATCACAGCAGGCGACGGAGAACTCCCAACCGACTCAACAGTAGTAAAATGCCTCTACGAAGGCAAACTCATCGACGGAACAGTATTCGACTCCTCAAAAGAAGACACACCATTCGAAGTCAATATGGCACAGCCAAGAGTAATCGAAGGATGGGTAGAAGCACTCAAACTCATGCCAGCAGGAAGCAAATGGGAAGTATATATCCCATGCGACCTCGCATACGGAATCCAGGAAATGGGACAAATCAAACCATTCTCAACACTCATCTTCACAATTGAGACACTCAAATAAAAATGAAGAAAATATTCACAACAATAATGATGATAGGGCTAATTTCAACGATTAGCCCTATCACTTCCTTTGCACAGCAACAAAAAAGCAAAAAAGCAAAAGAAACCAAGTCAGAAGACAAAAACCTGACAACAACCAAACCCGAACTCAAAACACCAGGCGACACACTCGCATACCTCTTCGGAGCAATGCAGTCAAACGGACTCAAAGACTACATAGTAAAACAACTCAACGTAGATACCACATACCTCGAAGACTTCTATAAAGGACTCGCAGACCGCACATCAGCCGATCCAACCGACAAAAAACTCGCAGCCTACAACGCAGGACTCAGCATAGGAGGACAACTCGAAAACATGGCCACAAACGTATCCAAAGACTACTACGAAACCGAAGCCGAGAAAAATCAGAAAATCGACGTAAGAATCATAGCCAACTCACTCCTCGCAGCACTCAAAGGACAAAACGAATACAACGCCAAAGACGCAGGCGACCTCTTCCAGAAAACACTCGCAGCAAAGAAAGAAGCCAACCTCGAAATCATCTACGCAGACAATAAAAAAGAAGGAGAACAATTCCTCGACGCAAACAAACGCAACGCAGGAGTAACCACACTCCCATCAGGACTCCAATATAAAATCCTCACACAAGGAGCCGGTCCAATACCAAAAGCAACCGACAAAGTAAGCGTCAACTACGAAGGCCACCTCATCGACGGCACAGAATTCGACTCATCCTACAAACGCAACAAACCACAGTCCTTCAAGTGCAACCAAGTAATCAAAGGCTGGACAGAAGCACTCACACACATGCCAGTAGGAAGCAAATGGGAAGTATATATACCATACGACCTCGCCTACGGAACAAAAGACACAGGCAAAATCAAACCATACTCCACACTCATCTTCACAGTAGAACTCCTCGACATCGAAGAAGAAGCCACACCAGTCAAAACCACCACCCCAACCTCAACAACCACCAAAACAACAACAGGAACCAAAACAGCCGCCAAACCAGTAAGCATAAAGAAAACCACCACCCCAGCCACAAAATCCTCAACTACAACTGCAAAAAACCCAGCAACTGCAAAAAATCCAGCAACCACCAAAGCCTCAACAACCAACAAAACAAACTGATACCATCAGTGAGCCTCAAGCCAGTTGGTACCCCATCCACAATCAGCAATAAGTGGAACCCGCAACCCAGGACAGGCATTTTGCATCTCCTCAATTACCAAAGATTCCAAAGCCTCCTTTTCCTCCGGAACAACACTGAAATTCAATTCATCATGGACTTGGAGTATCATCTTTGATTTCAGTCCCTCCCTCTGCATTCTTTGGTGGATATTCACCATTGCAACCTTGATAATATCAGCTGCCGTTCCCTGTATCGGAGCATTGATGGCATTTCGCTCAGCATACCCTCTTACCACGGCATTCCTGCTATTGATATCAGGCAGATAACAACGGCGATGGAAAAGGGTTTCAGTATAACCTCTGTCGCGAGCCATATTGATGGATTTGTCCATATACTCCTTCACCTTGCTGTAAGTAGTGAAATAGCCGTCTATGAGTTCTTTTGCCTCCGACCTCGACACCTGCATTCTCTCGGCAAGGCCAAAGGTGCTGATACCATAAATGATACCGAAATTGGCTGTCTTGGCTTTGCGACGCTCATCTGGAGTTACTTCCTCAATCGGTTTTTTGAATATCTTTGCTGCTGTCGCTGCATGGATATCATATCCCTCGAGGAAAGCCTCTATGAGATTTTCATCCTCACTCAGATGAGCCATGATACGAAGTTCTATCTGGGAATAATCTGCCGAGAAGAATAGGTTTCCTTCATCGGGAATGAAAGCCTTACGTACTTCCCTGCCATTATCATCACGTATAGGTATGTTTTGCAGATTTGGGTTGCTGCTGCTGAGACGGCCTGTAGATGTAATTGCCTGATTGAACGTGGTATGTATATGACCTGTACTAGGATTGATGAGTTTTGGTAATGCGTCTATATATGTGGAGAGCAACTTGCGATAGCCTCTGTAGTCGAGTATCTTATCAACTACAGGATGCTTTCCTTTGAGATTCTGCAAGACTTCCTCCGAGGTGATATATTGTCCTGTCTTTGTCTTCTTTGCTTTGTCGGTTATGCGGAGTTTATCAAACAGCACCTCACCTACTTGTTTTGGTGATGAGATATTGAATGTCTCTCCGCTGATCTGGTATATTTCCTTCTCTATCTCGTTCATCCTGTCAGCGAACTGATGAGAAGTCTCCTCAAGCGACTTGGTATCAATCCTTACTCCGTTTCTCTCCATCTGAGCAAGTACTGGTACGAGTGGCATTTCAATTTTTGTAAACAGTTCATAGAGTCCCTCACGCTTCATCTCTTCTGTCAGTTCCTCCCGTTCTGCCTCCGAAGGTTGAGTCCACATATTATGGACAGAGGAGTTGAGGACATATTTGGCGAGCATTATATCGAAGAACTCATTAGCGCGCTCCTGAGTGGTATCCCGAGTCCAATCATAAGTTTTCTTAAGGTCGTAACCGATGATACAACCATCTTTTGCCGTTATAGTCCCTCCTAAATCTTCTTTTGCAGAGAGTGCCTCATCTCCTCCTCTACTTGGTGATGGTTGGGAAGAGAACAAATCAAGTTGAGCCACAGCTTCTTTCTGTGAACTCTGGCCAAATAAATCAAGTTGGAGATTTGAGATGGGAGATTGAGGGTTCTGAGAGTTCTGAACAGTTTTGAATAGTTCTGAAGGTTTTGAACCACTTGAAGCCTTGACCTCTTGCCCCCTACTGATTTGGCGACGGAATTCCAATTCAGCATATATACGTTGCAGTTCCTCATTGTCGGTATCTTTACGCTTGAGGAGTTCCATATTCAATTCCACAGGCACATCCACCTTTATGGTAGCCAACCACTTAGATGTCTTTATTCCCTCAGCGTTAGCCTCAACTTTTGCTTTCAAAGCACCTTTCAGTTCGTTGGTATGGTCAAGCAGATTTTCTATGCTACCAAACTGTTGTATAAGGCTTGTTGCCGTCTTTGGTCCCACTCCCGGGCATCCTGGTATGTTGTCGGAAGAGTCTCCCATCAGTCCCAACATATCGATTACCTGAAGCGGAGAATTAAGTCCGTATTTCTCACATATCTCCTTTGGTCCGAGAATATCGAAGTCGTTGCTTCCATGACGGGGGCGGAACATAAACACATTCTCCTTCACCAACTGTCCGTAATCCTTATCAAGGGTCATCATATATGTGGTGAGATCGTCTATTTCCGCTGCTTGGTGGGATAGTGTACCTATCACATCATCAGCCTCAAATCCAGCCACTTCGAATATGGGTATCTTGTGTGCGGCAAGAATTTGTTTGATATATGGCACAGCGGTTTTTATGCCTTCTGGTGTTGCCTCTCGCTGGGCTTTGTATTCTGGATATGCTATATGTCGGAAAGTAGGTCCTTGAGGGTCGAAAGCCACTCCTATATAGTCGGGATTTTCTTTTCGGAGCACTTCGTCAAGGGTGTTGACAAATCCGAAAATTGCAGATGTATTCAGTCCTTTGCTGTTTATCCTCGGAGAGTTTATCAAAGCATAATAAGCCCTGAAAATTAGAGCGTATGCATCAAGGAGTAGTAACTTTTTCATATTTATTGCGGTTTATTTTGCGGTTATGGCACAATTAAATTGTGCCAGTATAGACGCTATTTTTCTTTTGTGCCCACAAAGTTACAAAAAAGTTCAATAAGTTCAAGAGTTCAAGGGTTCAAAATTTCAAAAGTTCAAGGAGTTCATCCTTCGACGGGCTCAGGAACCGAGTTCAAGGAGTTCAAGAGTTACTTCCCTTTGTTTTTGAAGATTTCGATGCGATAGATGACGTGAAGGAGGATGAAGTTAGGTATCATTCGTTGCCAGTTCTCAGAGCGACCTTGGGCATTGATGCTCATGAATTTGGATGATTGTTGGTTGAGGATATCCTGGGCAGTGAGTTTGAGGGTAAGTGTGTTGTTTTTGAGGAAACTGCGTGAGAGACTTATATTCCAAAGGCAATCATCTGTATTCATCTCACTTGATTGGTATCCTCTACGTGAATATACTTCAAAATTGGTTGACAACTGGAGTTTTATCCACGGGATGGTATATTGAATATCCACTCCGTAGTTGTATTCATAGGCGTTGATGGTTTGGAAATCTTCCCTTTTGCTTGTTGAGTTTCTCCATCTGAAGTTACCATTTAGGTTTGCTGTGAGGTCGGCATAGGTATATTGCAGTCCGAATCGGTAATTGAGATTACTGTTGTTCACTTTGCTCAGTTCGGTACTTTCTATATCGTCGGAGGTATCAAAATCTACGCTGTGGTTGAAACTGTAATTAATGGAATGGGTCATATACCAATGTGAAGCAGAATCGAGATTTTGTGCATAGTTGAACGAATTGTTGGTGCTCCAGTTGCCGTTCACATTACCTGGTTTGAAAGTATATACTCCGCTTATACGGTCGTATGCCGTTTTTGATCCCCATTGGTTTGGAGCGAGTTGGAGATTGGCTGTCACTCCGAATGATTGGTTCAGATGGAAGTTGGTCTTATAGTAATTCGCATTGAAATTGTGGTAACTGCAGTTTTTGAGGTCGGGATTGCTCAGTCGCTGTGACAATGGGTTGGTATTGTCGAAGATATCGTAGAGTTCGGTAAATTCCGGTCGGTTGACATTGAAATTATAACTTGCGCCATAAGACCTATATCCTTTGTCTTCGCCCTCTTTATTTTTCAATGATGCACTATTGGTGTAGTTGAGGTTAACAGCAGGGAGTACATTGGTGCGTTTCTTGTTTTCGTTGAAATCCTCGCTGCGGTATTTCATCCATTCCGAGTGCTCTTCAAGATCTACCATAAAACTGAACCAGTGGTTGTTCTTGCTGTATCTCACACTGAATGATTGATACCATTTTCTGTCGAGATTGTCGTGCCATTTAGAATTTGACATATCGAGTGCTAAGAGCAACGAGTCGCGGGTGGAAGGTAGTTGACCGAGAATATGGGTATTGCCATCGGCATCCCATCCTTTGCCGAGTCGGTCGAGTCTGTAATATTCGTTGGTAGTGGAATTATACTCCTGTTCGTAGGCTACTGCGAAATTCAGTTGCCAACCACTGAGGAAATCCATATCGTATGCGGTATTGACATTAAAACGGTATGACTTATATGGTGCTGGGTCGAAACGGTTGCGAAAATCGGTAGTCCCAGCCTGGAGTTGTTCGGTATTACTCAAACTGTATGAGTCGGCTTTTGAGGTATCGTAGTACTGTCCTCCCAATTCTACTGTCAAATTATCTCCCCAAGGCAGTCCTTTCATTAACTGGAGTGTACCTGAAAGGGTCAGGGTCTTGTTTTGATTGTCACTTTGGCTGAAAGTACGGTTCACGATATTGGAATAGAGTTCCGTTTCCTTGTTGGCGGTGAATATGGTATCCAATAGGTTGGTTATAGCATAGTCGTAGAGGTCGGAATTGCCAAATCCATGTGAGAGTTCGGCACTCCTTGCGAGACTGCTGCTGTTCTGTTTGCTGTAGTTTATATTTACCGTACTGTATGTGTGGAATTTGCTCCACACATTGTGTGTACTTAAATTCTGATCGAGGTAGAAACTGAACTGATTGCTTGCAGATGTAGATGTACTGCGATTATACACATTTCCTCCCGTAAGGAACTGCTCAGAGGCGTTATGGCTTTCGTTGTTGCTATCTTGCCAATTGATATTTGCCGACAGATTTTCGCTATACGACTTGTCTTTGGCATCTTTCACCCAATTGATATTGGCTTTCTTGAAGGTGTGTTCTCCCTCTCGGTTGGCACCATCGTCCCATTCACCACCCGCCCAGGCATCTCCCTGATTGCCGGTGTTGTTCATATTGCCAAAAATAAGGAGTTGATTATGGTCGTCGAATCTCATTCCGAACAAACGTCCCAAATACCTCTCCTGAGTACCTCCAGCCACATCTACTCGGCCTATATATCCTCCTTGGAACTCCTTCTTCATCTTCACATTCATCACGTATTCCTTCTTCTCCGTAAGTCTGCCTCTCCATTTGTCCATCTCGGTAGAGTCTTCATACACACTGATGTCTTTCACTACATAATAGGGCAGATTTTCAAGCATCAGTTGGTTGTCGCTGCTGACGAATTTATTGCCGTTCAACAACAGTTCATCTATCTTTCTGCCGTTCACATAAATCTCACCTCCCCTTCTCAGTTCCACCCCGGGAAGTTGTTTTATGAGGTCGTCGAGCATACTCCCGTCAGGCACATTAAAGGCATCGGCATTAAACACAAGTGTATCGCCTTTATGAAGAATCTTCACCTTCGAAGCCACCACCTGAACCTCGTCAAGCATCTGGTTGAGGTCTTCCTGAGGGTTCTTGCGCTTCATATAGTGCCAAGGCACGTCAAACGAAGTGTTGCGACCTATATGACTGACCTCATAATCAACGAATGTGGTATGATAGTCTTTGTGCTCCGCCTTGATGATATATTTTGCCGGTTGGGCTGGAATTTCGAAACTGTAAACAGCATCATAGCCCAGACAAAAGCTATGAATGGTATCCACCAACGAACTGTCTTCCCTCATCAGATATACCTTCGCCTCAATACCGCTCTTGGTAAAAGAATTCAGCACATGTCCAGAGAGGTATGTGGTATTTCCTTTCACCTTACCCTTTTTCTTCTGTGCATAAGCGGTAAAACAGCACATTGACAGCGAGATAACCAAAACGAATAGTCTTATCATTTTATTCATGCCGCAAAGGTAGTCATTTTTTTTTGAACACAATCTACAATCAAGCGTTAAAAAATGACAATATACTTCTACGCTCATTCCTCGCTCCGTCGATATGACGTATTCTGGTCGTGGTGACAAAACAAGAGAAT
>R15__coassemble_1379_pt1 | contig 12375 bp, 10 predicted proteins | sample R15__metabat2_low_PE_001 | metagenome-assembled genome bin R15
TCTAAGGTATGTCTAAGGTATGTCTAAGGTATGTCTAAGGTATGTCTAAGGTATGCCTTTAGTGAAATTGCCAGATGGCTAATTTTTATTTTTAATTTTTTATTTTCAATTTAATTTTTGCAGGTTCGGGGAATTTGTGTAAATTTGCAGTCGAAATGTGCCTTTTGGAACGGCTATCGTTTTGCAGGGCATTACCAAAGGTAAAACAGATAAGTTTGCATTAACGAATAACAAATAGCATATATGACTGAATTTAAGGAGCGTGGAAAGCTCAACCTGTCAGAGGTTAACAAGGAAGTGCTGGAACAATGGGATGCACAAGATGTGTTTCACAAGAGTTTGACTGAACGTAATGGTCAGCCGTCATTCATATTCTTCGAAGGTCCTCCATCAGCCAACGGTCACCCAGGTATTCACCACGTAATGGCACGGTCGCTGAAAGACACTTTCTGCCGATACAAGACTATGAAAGGTTTCCAGGTGGCAAGAAAAGCAGGTTGGGATACTCACGGTCTGCCTGTAGAACTGGGAGTGGAGAAAGAATTGGGAATCACCAAGGAAGATATCGGCAAGACTATCTCCATAGAGGAATACAACCAAAGATGTAGGAAGAATGTGATGATGTACACAAGCGAGTGGTCGGATCTGAGCCATAAGATGGGTTATTGGGTTGACCTCGAACATCCTTACATCACATACGACAACAAGTATATAGAAACCCTCTGGTGGCTTCTGCGCCAGTTGTACGACAGCAAGATGCTTTACAAAGGCTACACCATCCAGCCGTACAGTCCGGCAGCAGGAACAGGACTTTCGAGCCACGAACTCAACCAGCCAGGTTGCTATCGTGATGTGAAGGACACTACCGTAACGGCACTTTTCAAGATAGAACCACGCCTCGGTTTCCGCTACGATGAACTCAGAGACGCCTATTTCGCAGCATGGACCACTACCCCATGGACTCTGCCTTCGAATGCAGCACTCTGTGTGGGACCGAAAATAGATTATGTACTCGTCGATACCTTCAATCCATACTCAGCAGAGAGAATCAAGGTTGTGATGGCAGAAGCCCGTATTAGTGCATACCTCAAACCCGAAGGTGCAGAGGCTCCGATGGAAGACTACAAAAAGGGCGATGCCGTAATACCTTACAGAATTCTCAGCCACTACAAGGGCGCTGATTTGGTAGGTACACCTTACCGCCAGTTACTGCCTTGGGTAAAACCAGTTGACGGTCGCGACAGTGCATTCAGAGTAATCCCAGGAGATTATGTAAGCACAGAAGACGGAACTGGAATAGTGCATATTGCACCAAACTTCGGAGCTGATGACCAATTCGTAGCAAAACAGGCTGGTATCCACGCCATCGTAGTCAGAGACAAGAACGGCGAACTGCGACCAATTGTCACCCCATCAGGACGTCTGGCAAGAATTGCAGATATGGACAGAATGTTCGTAGATGAATATATCAACACCGACCTCTATGAGAGTTATGCAGGGAAATACGTGAGAAACGAATACCTCAAGGAAGGCGACGAACCACAGGAAGACCTCAATGTGACCATCTGTTTGGATCTGAAGGGACAAGGACTGGCATATAAGATAGAGAAACACGTACACAACTACCCACACTGCTGGAGAACCGACAAACCAATCCTCTACTACCCACTCGACTCATGGTTTATCCGCGCCTCATCAGCCCGACAGAGAATGATGGAACTCAACAACACCATCCTCTGGAAACCACAGAGCACAGGTACAGGACGTTTCGGCAAATGGCTCGAGAACCTCAACGACTGGAACCTCTCACGTTCACGATTCTGGGGAACACCACTGCCAATTTGGAGAAACAAAGAGACAAGGGAAGAAATATGCATCGGTTCGATAGAAGAACTCTACGACGAGATAGAAAAGGCAGTAAAGAAGAAAGTGATGGCAGTGAATCCTCTCAAGAAAAAAGGATTCGTGCCAGGAGATATGAGCCAGGAGAACTACGACAAAATCGACCTCCACAGACCATACGTAGATGATATCAAACTCGTATCCGACAATGGCAATGTACTCACCAGGGAAACAGACCTTATTGACGTATGGTTCGACTCTGGAAGTATGCCATACGCACAAATACACTACCCATTCGAGAACAAGGCCTTACTCGACAACGGAACAGTATATCCAGCCGACTTCATAGCAGAAGGAGTGGACCAGACTCGCGGATGGTTCTATACACTCCACGCAATTGCCACAATGGTATTCGACAGCGTAGCATACAAAGCAGTAATCAGCAACGGACTCGTACTCGACAAGAACGGAATGAAGATGTCGAAGCGACTTGGAAATGCCGTTGAACCATTCGGATGTATTGAGAAGTACGGAGCAGATGCAGTGAGATGGTATATGCTCACCAACTCACAGCCTTGGGACAACCTGAGATTCGACGAAGAAGGAGTTGCTGAAGTAGGCAGATCATTCTTCGGAAAACTCTTCCAGACATATTCTTTTCTCGCCATGTATGCTAATGTCGATGGCTTCACTCCAGAATCTCCGGAATCTCCAGAAAGACCAGAAATCGACCGCTGGGTAATATCAGAACTCAACACACTCATAAAGAATGTTGACGAAAGCCTTGACAACTACGAACCAACCAAAGCTGGCAGGTTGATACAGAATTTCGTTATCGACAATCTGAGCAACTGGTACGTCAGACTCAACAGAAAACGTTTCTGGGGAGGTGGACTCACACAGGACAAACTCAGCGCATATCAGACTCTCTACACCTGTCTGGAGACCATCTCACGCCTCATAGCACCAATAGCACCATTCTTCGCCGACAGACTCTACTGCGACCTCCATCCAGATGAGAAAGATATATCAGTACACCTCGCCAAATTCCCTGAAGCCGACGAGAGCCTTATCGACAGCGAACTGGAGAAATGTATGGAACTCGCACAGCAAATCACCTCAATGGTGCTCTCACTCAGAAAGAAAGAGCAGATAATCGTGCGTCAGCCACTACAGTGCATAAGTATCCCTGTAACCGACCAAGCACAGAAAGCAAGAATAGAGAAGATGAAGAGGCTGATTCTCGACGAAGTGAACGTGAAGGAACTGCAGTTTGTGGAAGGTGAAGGTATGTTGGTGAAGAAAGTGAAATGCAACTTCAGGGTGATGGGAAAGAAATTCGGCAAAGACATGAAAATGGTGGCTGCACAAGTAGCCGAACTCACCCAACAGCAAATATCCGAATTGGAGAAAAACGGACAACTCGCAATCAGTGTTGACGAGCGACAGTTGATGGTCGAACTCGAGGATGTAGAGATAATAAGCGAGGATATCCCAGGATGGACAGTGGCTGTGGAAGGTGCCGTTACTGTAGCACTTGATATCAACGTAACCCCAGCACTCAAGAACGAAGGCATTGCACGCGAGATAGTAAAGAGAATTCAGGCAATCAGAAAGGAAAGTGGATTTGAGATTACCGACAGAATAAGTGTAGTGATAAGCGACATACCACAGATAGCACAGGCAGTGGAAGCCCACAAGCAATACATCTCTTCCCAAGTGCTCGCCAACTCCATCACACTCGGCAACCCTACCGATGGTCAGGAAACTGACTTCGACGAGTTTAAGGCACTGATAAAGGTTCTGAAGGTTTAAGGAGTTCAAGAGTTCAAGAAGTTCAAGAGTTTAAGAAGTTCAAGAGTTCAAGAATTTAAGAAGTTCAAGAGTTTAAGAAGTTCAAGGTAACCAAGGGATAAAAAGCAGATATAGGGATGAAGGATATAAGGCAGAAATCAACAGTAATGGTCGTTCTCTTCCTCGCCATCTTGATAATCGACCAAATTATCAAGGTGGAAGTGAAGACAAATATGTTTCTCGGACAGAAGATATTCATTACCGATTGGTTCCAACTCTATTTCGTAGAGAACAACGGTTTCGCATTCGGATGGCAGATAGGAGGAAAAGTATTCCTCACACTCTTCCGCATCGTAGCCGTAGGAGCAATCGGATGGTTTATCTTCAAGGAGATTCAGAAAAACGCCAAGTGGGGATATCTCGTCTTCCTTTGTATGATAGCAGCAGGAGCAGCAGGGAATATATTCGACTGTCTGTTCTACGGACTGATATTCAACAACCCTATACCACCTACAGTAGCAGAATATGTTGGGTGGGGACACGGATACAGCGAATTCCTTACAGGCAAGGTCGTTGATATGTTCTACTTCCCACTTATAGAATGGGATATGCCAACGTGGATGCCTATCTACAGCGGAGAACACTGCATATTCTTCTCACCAATATTCAACTTCGCAGATGCAGCAATAAGCGTAGGCGTAGTGGCATTGCTACTCTTCTTCCCTAAGACCATCAGCAACAGTCTTCAGACCTACAGTGACAGTTCAAGGAGTTCAAGAAGTTCAAGGAGTTTAGATAAACAACAGGATTCCAAATGATAAAATCAGTTCCAAAAATAGCCAAAGGATATATATTCCTGCTAATGATGGCAATCGGAATAGCATCATGCTCCACAAGGCCAGAGGGAGTTGTATCGAAGAGCAAGATGAAGGATGTGCTCTACGACTATCACTTGGCACAGGGACTGATAATGAACCTGCCTGTTGATTCCTCATTCATGGCTCAGGCTATCTATGATGCCGTATATGAGAACAACGGTATCACGGAAACGCAGTTCGACTCGTCTATGATATATTACCAACGTCACATGGACGATCTGAAAGACATCTACAACGAGGTTAAGAATCGTCTGACCGAGGAAGAGAAATCCATCCAACTGAAGATAGGAAATAGCGAGATGATGGTGTTTACCGAAGGTGGAGACACGGCAGATATATGGATGGGGAGCCAACTCTATGCGCTGAGATACAGCGACATGCTCAACAAAGCACAGTTTCACCTGAAATGTGACACCACATTCCATCGATACGACAAGTTCCTGATGAAAGCCACAACGATGTTCGTGAGGGATAACAAGGAAGACAGAAACCACTACCTCACCCTCTGCCTCTCATTGAAGTATAAGAACAACAGGATAGTGAGCAACATACAGCATGTGAGCAATGACGGTCCAGTGCAGATAAACCTTACCGCAGTTGACGATGAAGACTTGGCCGCTGTATCTGGCTTCTTCTATTACGAAGGCAAACCAGGTGGAAGGAATATCGGATTCGTACGCGATATATCTCTATTGAGAATGCACGACAGAGTGAAAGAAGCCGAAATGGCAGATACTGTACAGGTGGATACTCTTGAAGTGGATTCTGTAGCCACTGATTCCGCTGATATAGCCATTCCTATTGATACTGTAGAAAGAGAACAAGTGCTCACACCTGAGGAAAAACGTGCCAAAGCACTTGAACACAGCCAGCAAGGTGAGAAAGTACAGATCAGGAAGGCTCCTGAAGTACGCACACCAAATCAAGTAGGCAAACGACGCAAGAAAACCAGATGAGAAGGATTGCTGCACATAAGGTTAGAATTGACGGCCACGAATATCTCAACCACGTAGTGGAACTCGATGAAAACGACAATATAATCCGCCACTACCCTCTCACCAAAGAACTGGCAAATACAGAATGGAGAAATCAATATGATAAGTAAGGCAAAGATAAAATATATCAATAGTTTGGCTTATAAGAAATACAGAGACCAAGACAAAGTGTTTATCGCTGAAGGTCCCAAACTTATAAGTGAACTGGAAAACTGCTTCGAACTCGTAGAGAAATTCGAGGGAGACGATGCCGACAAATTGTCTTTGCTCAATACACCACAGCAAGCATTAGCTATTTTCCGACAGAGAGAAGACAATATAAATAAGGTAAAAATCGCTCCGTCAGAACTCTACCTGATGCTGTCAGATATTCAGAACCCAGGAAATCTCGGCACCATAATAAGACTTGCCGATTGGTTCGGAATTGAACATATATTCTGCAGTACAGGATGTGCAGATATCTACAATCCAAAAACTGTTCAAGCCACAATGGGAGCAATAGCAAGGGTGAATGTACATTATTGCGACCTCCTTGAACTCTTGAACTCTTTGAACCCCTCCAACCCTCAGAACCCTCAGAACCCTCAGAACTCTCAGAACCCTCAGAACCCTCAGAACTCTCTAATCCCTCACCTCTCACCTCTCACCTCTTACCCCATATACGGCACATTCCTTAATGGAGAGAATGTATATGACTCAGAACTCACCGAAGGTGGTATAATCATCATGGGGAACGAAGGTCACGGAATTCCTGCCGAACTGGCAGAGAAGGTAAACCGCCGCCTCCTCATCCCTAACTACCCTATCGGCAGAGATACCTCAGAGTCGCTTAACGTGGCTGTTGCAACCGCTATTATCTGTTCCGAATTCAGAAGACGATGCAAATGATGCGGCAAAGAAATATATTGACTGGAATGAATGTTGGGAAAATCCTGTTTGCCATAACATTAGTCACACTCATATGCCATTCTTGTACAGTCTCACGGTTCATCGAAGAAGATGAACTATTCCTCAAACGAACCAAAGTCGTTTCCGATAATCATAGTGCAACCAAATCACTCGCTCTGGCCGATTATATCCTTCAGACACCAAACACGAAATGGTTTGGTATGAAAGTGCCATTGGGGACCTATTGTCTTTCAGGAGTTGATACTACCAACTGGGCAACGCGTATGTTCAGGAAATTGGGAGAAGAACCTGTCATATACGACAAAGCGAAAGCCGAACAGACATGTATGGACATGATTCACGTACTCAATAACGAAGGGTATATGGACGCATCGGTTACCGAGGAACAGGAGATAAAGAACAAGAAACTCACCCTTACCTACCATGTCAATCCAGGCAAGCAATACAACATACGTACACTGACACGGATTATAGAAGATAAGGATATACAACAACTGTTGGAAAGCGATGACACATTAAACTCCCATATCCACCCAGGGCAGCCGTTCAACATCAACCAGCTCAACAACGAAAGGAACAGAATCACAACATATCTAAGAGACAATGGATACTACAAATTCAACAAAGACTACATAACCTTCCTTGCCGATACCTTAAACGGAGAGACAGATGTTGATTTGACAATGAATATACGTCTGTTCCAAGCCGACAGTAAGTCAGAGCCAACCCACCACCACCAATTCAGGATAGGTGAAGTAACCTACCATACCGACCACTCACGATTCCGTCCATCCCTGCTTTCATCCCACACGCTCATACATCCAGGAAAACTTTACAGTGAAACCGACGAGAAACTCACGTACAGATATTTCACCGGACTCCAAGCCATCAGTTACTCCAACATACATATGACAGAGCGTTCCGATTCTGATATACTCGACTGTAATATCCGAATTACCCCTGCCCCACAACAATCATTAGGATTCGACCTTGAAGGAACCAATACAGCAGGTGACCTCGGAGCAGCAGCCTCATTGTCGTATCAACACAAAAACATATTCAAAGGTTCAGAGAAACTCACCATGAAACTCCGTGGAGCATACGAAGCAATCACCGGACTTGAGGGTTACGAAGGCAATAGTTACATGGAATTCGGAGGTGAGGCAAGCATAGCATTCCCAGGATTTATACTGCCGTTTATATCAAGAGAGTTTGGAGCCACCCATTCAGCCACATCAGAGGTGTCGGTACAGTATAACCTGCAAAACCGACCTGAATTCAACCGACGTGTACTTACTGCTGCATGGAGATACAGATGGTACACATTAGAGCGGAAAATCATGCACCGCTATGATCTGCTCGAAATCAACTACGTAAGGATGCCATGGATTTCAAGCACTTTCAGGGAAGAATACCTTGATTCACTCGGAAAGACCAATGCCATTCTCAAATATAACTACGAAGACATCCTCATCACCAAGATGGGATATTCCTTCACATATAATTCTTTGGGAACATCCGTAACTACCACATATGGTAAAAATGCCTCTACCTTCAGATTCAATATAGAAACATCAGGCAACTTACTCGGGCTTTTGACGCCTATCTTCGGCAACAGGACAAATTCGTTGGGTCAGAACACCTTCTGCGGCATCGCATTCGCACAATATGTACGCGGAGACTTTGATTATGCGAGAAGTTTCAGGATTGACAAAAACAACTCCATCGCATATCGCATAGCATTCGGCATAGCCTATCCGTATGGCAATTCCGATATGCTTCCTTTTGAAAAAAGATATTTCTCTGGTGGAGCCAACAGTGTAAGAGGATGGTCGGTACGTTCCTTAGGTCCGGGTTCATATAATGGTGCTGATAAGAATATCAACTTCATAAACCAATCAGGTGACATAAAACTTGATTTCAGTATAGAGTACAGAGCCTTCCTGTTCTGGAAACTCAACGGAGCCATCTTCATCGACGGAGGAAATATCTGGACTATACGCGACTATGCCGACCAACCAGGAGGTAAATTCCGGTTGGGAAGTTTCCACAAGGAGATTGCTTTTGCCTATGGTCTTGGACTGAGACTCAATATGGACTTCTTCATCCTTCGTTTCGATGCTGGTATGAAGGCAATAAATCCTGCTTACGAAGGGAAAGACCACTACCCTATCATCCACCCAGATCTTTCACGCGACTTTGCATTCCACTTCGCTGTGGGATTACCTTTCTAACCCCTTACACCATTAAACCATTACACCATTAAACCATTACACCATCCTTATTCGGGCATATTTGAGCAAGAGTTGTTTTGTTCCGGCAGTCTCAAATCTCACAGTTGCTTTCAAACCTTCCCCTTCTCCCTCAAGTTTCTCTACGGTTCCTATTCCAAACCTCTCATGTTCGATTCTGCATCCGACGGTCAACTTTGTTGAAGTACGAACAGATGGAGGTTCCTGAGCGTTCCGAAGGATTGTTCCTGAGTTTTGTCGAGGGATGGTTCCTGAGTTTTGCCGGAGGATGGTTCCTGAGTTTGTCGAAGGTTGAGGCTGTATTGGTTTGTGTAATGGCTGGACTCGTTGTTCCCTGCTCATCGTCGTCATCGTTGTGAACGTCTGTCGGTTACGTTTCCAAGGCAGTTCCACATCTTTTGTCACACTCTGCCTGTTGCGCTCGTCGTTGATATATTGGCTGTCGATATCCCTTATAAAGCGGCTTGGATCTGGAAATTCCATCTTGCCATAATGATATCGGCTTGTTGAATACGACAGCAGGCAATGACATTTTGCTCGTGTTATAGCCACATAGAAAAGACGTCTTTCTTCCTCAAGTTCGCGCTTCGAACCAGATGCCATCTGATTAGGGAAGAGTCCTTCCTCAAGTCCAACCACAAACACAGTGTTGAATTCCAATCCCTTAGCGGAATGGATTGTCATCAATGTCACTTTCGCTTCTCCTTCCGTTTTATCGTTGTCCATATCGGTAAGGAGTGATATTTCCGAGAGATAATCGCTGAGGCTTATATGCTGATTGTCTTCCTCGAGCCGGGAATGGCAGAAATCAGCCATAGCATTTATCAGTTCCTCCACATTCTCCTGCCGGCTCATATTCTCCGGACTTCTGTCCTGATAGATATCGTCTGCTATACCACTTCGGCGTATGATATGCTTTCCCACCTCCTCGGCATTCATCTCCTGAGAGAGATTGATAAATTCCTCAATCATCCCACGAAACTCACTGATACTCACCCCAGTCTTACCACTTATGTTTACTCCGTAAGTATGTGGTTCCTGGATCACGTTCCACAAACTCACTTCTGCTCGGTTGGCTGCTTCGATTATCTTACCCAGCGTTGTGGCGCCGATTCCCCGCACAGGATAATTGATAATACGCTTCAGCGCTTCCTCGTCATTGGGATTGACTGCAAGACGGAAATATGCGGTTATGTCTTTTATCTCTTTTCTCTGATAGAACGACAATCCTCCATATACCCTATATGGTATTGAGAGTTTCCTCATCGCTTCCTCAAATATTCGGCTTTGGGCATTGGTGCGATAAAGTACTGCAAAGTCAGAGTATTCGAGATTGTCCCTCCGTCTGATAGCCGTCAGTTGACGTGTTACATAGTCGCCTTCCCCTGTATCTGAATGTAGGACTGCGAGCGATATTCTGTCTCCTACATCTTTCTTGGAAAACACATTCTTGCGTATCTGTCTCTCGTTCTTATGGATAAGACTGTTTGCTGCATTGACTATCATCTGAGTGGAACGATAGTTTTGTTCCAGTTTGAACATTCTTACGTTCTTATACAGACTGTTGAACTGCAATATATTGTCTATTTTCGCTCCTCGGAATGAATATATGCTCTGAGCATCGTCTCCCACCACGCATACTTTCTGCTTGTGTTGTGTGAGAAGCCACACGATGCGGTGCTGGGCATAATTAGTATCTTGATACTCATCTACCAACACATATTCAAACTGCCTCTCGTATTTTTCTGCCACATCGTGGTGTTCTGATAACAATTTATAGGAATAGAGCAATATATCGTCGAAATCCATTGCATCAGCCTGACGACATCGGCTTACATACCTTTTATATATATCGCGAGTCATCGGTACCTTTGCCCTCGTATCGGAATCGAGGTCAAGACTGCTCTTATAGTAATCCTCCGCATCGGTCAACTGATTCTTAGCCATACTTATCTTTCCCGCAATGGTTGAGGGCTTGTATGTCTTGTCATCGAGTTCCATTTCTTTGATAATCGACTTTATCAGACTCTTGCTGTCACTTGCGTCGTATATAGTAAAATTCGGACTGAACCCAATTTTCTCATGTTCTATCCTGAGTATTCTCAGCAGCACACTGTGGAATGTACCCATCCACAGATATCTTGCATTCTCCTCCCCCACCAGGCGTGCAATTCGTTGCTTCATCTCGTTGGCAGCCTTATTGGTGAATGTAAGTGCGAGTATCGACCACGGACTGAGTCCCTGGGAAAGCAAATGGGCGATTTTATATGTAAGTACACGTGTTTTCCCCGATCCTGCACCTGCAACTACGAGCGACGGACCATCACAGTAAAGCACTGCCTCTCTTTGGGCTTCATTAAAATCTTTCAGCAATTCTTCGTATTCCATCTCTAACCCTTTAACTCCTTGAACTCTTGAACCTTTGAACTCTAACCTTTCTTAATAAACGTCACCTCCTTCGGCAGTTTCACGTATTTATTGTCCTTGATGGTCTTGATACAGTTATCTTCCTGTTGGACAGAAAGTCCTGTTTCGTTAAGTGTAATCTCCACATCCTCAGCATCGTTTCCTCTGTCACATGCTACCCTGACCACTGCTTTATTACCCTCTACTTTCTTCACTTTAAGAATCATCCAAGTACCGTTGATATTACCCTGGAAATAGCCATAGCATTTCTCCAGTCCTTCAAGTCCTGGAACATCGATATTCTCACCCGTAAGGTCTAAAACAAGGTCAATCTTGATTTCCTGATTGACAAATCTCCCCTTAAACTCTTGAACTCCTTGAGCCCTTGTTTCTGTCGCCAACAACATAGCAACGATGGCAATTACTGCAAAAATATATTTCCTTATCATAGTCGTTCGTAATCTCTTAAACTCTTAAACTCCTTCTGGATTTTTCCAACATCCCTAAGATCGTCATACCGACGGAGCGAAGCGCCAAAAATACAAGGTCCACACACTATATGTGTGTATCTCACCCATTGCTTATACCATTCGCTTTTCCTTGTGCTGGAGGTGAGATACACTCACCTTCGGTTCGGTATGACATAACAAGGGATTGGTGATCTTTCATAACCCTCTTAATTTTTTAAAAAGCATCCTGCACATATTGCTTAAACTCTTCATAATCATTTATATACCCTTCCTTCTGATAAAGATGGGAAGCGAGAACCATACATACTGCATCAGGAGAGAAATTCTCCACACTGCACCACACGTTTGGACCAATGTAAAGTCCTTCATCTCGGTTGTTCAGATGGCACCATACTGACGACTTACCATCATCTACATACACATCAAACTCTCCTGCGATAGGGAAAAGTATCTCGGCACAAACCTTGTGGGCATGTCCGCCACGTATCTCATTTTCCGGCACACCCGATATCCAGAACACTCGCTGAACGGGAAACGGAAGTTCGTTGTTGTCAGAAAAGCACAGCACCCCTCTCTCATCGGTAATGGAATGTACTTTCACTGTGTTTGCCACTGAGGGCAGATTGGAATTCTTATATAAGCCCATAATTCATGTTTTCACACTCGAACTGCAAATTTACATTATTTTTTTCACAAATCCAAATCTTTCAATATTTAATTTTGAATTTTTAATTTTTCATTTTGAATTTTTAATTATTTATATTATCTTTGCGCGTTGAAATAAGCTAAAGAAGCAAATGCTTGAACTTGACAGAGACATAACACTTGC
>R15__coassemble_1384_pt1 | contig 12356 bp, 9 predicted proteins | sample R15__metabat2_low_PE_001 | metagenome-assembled genome bin R15
ACCTTTGAACTCTTGAACCTTTGAACTCTTGAACCTTTGAACTCTTGAACCTTTGCCCCCATCAATCTGACGAGAATTCCTTCAACAATTTACGATAGGAATGGAAGAGTCCAGAACGCGACACAAAGCCTACGTATTGCCCATTTTCGGTTACTACAGGAAGATTCCAGGCTTTTGTTTCCTCAAATTTCTTAAAAGCCGTTGCTACAGTATCGCTAGTTACCAGTGTAGCAGGTGGAATATGGATAAAAGTCTGGACAGTATATTGATGATACAATTCTGGACGGAATATGTATTTCCTTATCGAATCCAGGGTAACGACACCTACAAACTCTCCGTTCCCTTTTACAACCGGAAATATATTACGGTGTGATTTTATCACAGCATTAACCATTTTTCCCAAGTCCATTTCAGGTGACACAGCGACATAATCCGTTTCTATCTGTGAATCAAGATGGAGAAGAGTGGTAATGGCGTGGTCCTTATCGTGGGTAAGAAGTTGTCCCTTACGAGCAAGTCGCATGGCATAAATGCTATGAGGCTCAAATACCTGAATAAGCACATACGATATAAGCGACACTATCATAAGCGGCACAAAGAGCCCATAACCTCCAGTAAGTTCCGCTATGAGGAAGATTGCAGTAAGCGGAGAATGCATCACTCCCGACATAAGTCCCGCCATTCCAAAGAGTGCACAGTTCTTGACGGAAAGAAATCCTGATTGCCCAGACTGCAGGACCAAAGTATCATCCCACATAGTCGCAAAAACGAATCCCACTATACAACCAAGGAAAAGAGTTGGAGCAAATACTCCTCCACAACCTCCTGCTCCGTTTGTAGCCGTAGTTGCAAATACTTTCAAACCAAGTACAAGGAGAAGGTAGATTATAAGGGTACTGCCGTTGGGAACAAATAGAGTATTGTGCATTATCTCCTCAGGTGCAGCACCTGCTATAAGTTGGTTTATCACGTCATATCCCTCACCATACATTGCCGGGAAGAAAAATATAAGAAGACCCAGTACAGCTGCTCCTATCACAAAACGAATCCAAATGTTCTTAATTCTGGCAGTCTGTCGCTCAAGCCAGTCCATAGTTCGTGTAAAATAAAGCGACAGGAAGCCACACACTATGCCCAAAAGCATACATCCCGGAATCTTATCAATTGAGAACGACTCTTCAATACTGAATGGGAACATCGGTTCCATATCCGTAGTCGCATACGACACACATACAGCCGTAAGACTGGTCACGAGAAGTGGTGCAATCGAAGCCATATTGAGGTCAAGCATCAGCACTTCTATCACAAACATCACTCCCGCAATCGGAGCCTTGAATATGGCGGCAACTGCCCCTGCTGCACCACACCCCACAAGAAGCATGAGTTGGTTGGGAGGCAAATGAAATCGTTTTCCAAGATCTGAACCAAAAGCCGAACCCGTAAGCACTATTGGGGCCTCTGCTCCTACAGAACCACCAAAGCCAATTGTCAACGAACTGGCAATAACACTTGTCCAACGATTATGCCGACGTATTCGTCCCCTTTTGAGAGAGATAGCATACAATATCTTAGTTACTCCATGCCCTATGTCATCCTTTACAATATATTTCACAAACAATAGAGCAAGAAGAATACCAACTACAGGATAAAGAAAATAGAGTCCATTTGCAGAAGACAATCCGATATGGTATGTGAGCACATAGCGTATCGAATCAATTATCCATTTAAGAACAAATGCCGCAAGTCCGGAACATACCCCCACAACCAGACTGAGCATAATCAGTATCTGCTTCCCGGTGTGGTCTCCCTTAATCCATTCTGTAATGGTATCAAGTATCCTAACTTCGCGTCTGTGTCGTGCAAATGCTATTCTCATGGGCGAATAATCTGGAATTTTCCGTCACTGTCTATCTTAATTATACTGGAAGGTTTATGCTTCTCTTTGCATCGCTGGTTATACTTTACAACATAATCTACAGCATTCTTTATCTCGTCAGATATCTCATCAAAAGTCTGCGGTGTAGGTTCTCCACTTATATTTGCGCTGGTTGAGACAATAGGTTTTTGAAAACGATAGCACAACTCTTTCGAAAACTCTTCTCTTGTAACACGTATCCCCACACTCCCATCTTCTGCTATCAGGTTAGGAGCCAAACCTCCCACTTTATCGAATATAACAGTAAGTGGACGCGTTGAGAGTTCTATCAAATCCCAAGTTACTTCAGCAACATCACGCACATAACGAGAAAGCCGCGCTTCAGAATCTACAAGACAAATAAGCGCCTTACTATCTGGACGACACTTTATTTCATATACTTTCTTTACGGCTTCCGGATTAGTAGCATCACACCCAATTCCCCATACAGTATCTGTTGGATAGAGTATCACACCACCCTGTCTCATTATTTCAACTGCCTTTTTAACTTCGTCCTGTAGCATCAGAATTCACTTGTAAAATGGAACTTTATATGTTTAAAATCCTGCTGTGCCATTTGCAGAACATAATTAGAATCGGCAAGGAACACATCGCGTCCATCACGGTCTTTTGCCATATACTGATACTTGCGTTTCTTGAATGCGTCCAGTTCAGAATCATCATCACTCTCAATCCAACATGCCTTAAAAAGACTTACCGGTTCCCATCTACACTGAGCATTATACTCGTTTTCAAGACGATACTGTATAACCTCAAACTGCAATTGGCCTACGGTTCCAATAAGTTTTCTTCCGTTAAACTGATTGATGAAAAGTTGGGCAACGCCCTCATCCATAAGTTGGTTGATACCTTTCTCCAGTTGCTTAGTTTTCATCGGGTCGGCATTCTCAATATATTTGAACATCTCTGGAGAGAAACTTGGAAGGCCGCGGAAATGAAGTTTTTCACCTTCTGTGAGCGTATCTCCTATTTTGAAGATTCCATTATCCGGAAGTCCGACGATATCCCCAGGGTAAGCCTCCTCAATAGTGCTCTTCTTCTGCGCCATAAATTGCGTAGGGGAAGAAAATCTTACTGTCTTATTTTGACGGATATGCAGATATGGGGCATTCCTTACGAACTTGCCTGAACAAACCTTACAGAATGCGGTACAAGAACGGTGATTTGGATCTATGTTGGCAGTTATCTTGAAAATGAATCCCGTAAATTTTGGCTCTGACGGTTCAACCAAACGTTCCTCTGCCTGAGTGGGACGAGGGTTTGGTGCAATCTCCACAAAACAATCCAGAAGTTCCTGAACTCCGAAATTGTTGAGTGCCGAACCAAAGAATACAGGAGCAATCTCAGCATCAAGATAATTCTGCACTTCAAATTCGGGATACACACCTTCTATCATCTCCAAGTCCTCGCGCAATTTAGTGGCATCCTCTGTTCCAACCCTATTGTCAAGGTCTGTGCTATTGATATCAACCTCTACCTTCTCGGTAACAATCTGCTTGTTTGGAGTAAAGAGATTGAGTTTTTGCTCATATATATTATATACCCCTTTGAATTTCTGCCCTTGGTTTATAGGCCATGACAGAGGTCGCACATTTATCTGCAATTCCGCCTCCACCTCATCAAGCAGGTCAAACGGGTCACGCCCTTCACGGTCCATCTTGTTAATATATACAATCACAGGAGTCTTCCTCATACGGCACACCGTCATCAGTTTTCTGGTCTGTGCTTCCACTCCTTTGGCTCCGTCTATCACTATGATAGCGCTGTCAACCGCAGTAAGAGTTCTGAATGTATCTTCACAGAAATCTTGGTGACCAGGAGTGTCGAGGATATTGACTTTATAGCCTTTATAATCAAATTCCATCACCGAAGTGGATACGGAAATACCTCTTTGTTTTTCTATATCCATCCAATCGGATGTGGCAGTTTTGCGTATCTTGTTCGATTTTACCGCTCCTGCCACTTGAATCTGTCCTCCAAAAAGCAGGAGTTTCTCTGTAAGAGTAGTCTTTCCCGCATCAGGGTGAGATATGATGGCAAATGTACGGCGTTTCTGTATTTCTTGTTCGTTCATAACTCTAATCTCTGTTCTCTAACCTCTTAATACATTTCTGAAGGCTTTCCTCCCAATGGGGAATAACAATGCCATAAGTTTGTTTTATCTTTGTCTTATCGAGTACACTATACGCAGGTCGTGGAGCCTTTGCTGGATATTCGTCAGTATGGAGTGGGTTAACTACACATCTGGTTATGTTTGCAATACGGAAGATGGCTTTGGTGAAATCATACCACGATATTACACCCTCGTCGCTGAAATGATAGACTCCCGGTTTGATTCCTTGATTGATTGCTGTGAATATCGCTGATGCAAGATCTGCAGCATAGGTCGGAGTTCCTATCTGATCAAACACAACTCCAAGGCTATCCTTCTCAGCACCAAGACGAAGCATAGTCTTCACAAAATTATTTCCGAATGGAGAATAAAGCCACGCTGTTCTGATTATCATCGACTGACTCAATTTCGACATCACATTCTCCTCGCCTTTCAGTTTTGTAGAACCATAAACAGAACGAGGACATGTCGGTGCATCCTCAGTATAGGGTATATGATTTGTACCATCAAAGACATAATCGGTAGAAATATGTATCATCTGGCCGCCTCTCTCTTCTATTGCTTCTGCAAGATATCCAGGAGCGATATTGTTCAGCAAATTGCAAATAGACTCGTTATCTTCTGCTTTATCTACGGCAGTATAAGCCGCACAATTAACTATTAGGTCTATCTTATTTGTGCCTACATATGCCTTTACTGCGCCTTTATCTGTTATATCCAACTCGTCAACATCAGTAAAGAAATAACAATGCTGGGGATTTTCCTTCGACAGCAACCTAATCTCATTTCCGAGTTGTCCGTTACACCCTGTTACTAGTATATTCATAAACTTCAGTCATTTAGCATAGGGAAAGAATGGCCTGTGAGTGCATAAGTCAGCATAAGTGCCGAAACAATCATCACAGCAACTCCAATAGCACGGTTGAGCAATTTTATAAAGCGCATATTATTTGTCTTGCGGACTTTATCAATAACAAAAGCAAGAAGGAACCACCACAATAGTGCGCCTATGAATATGGATATATAGCCCACTACCTGAGGAACGACATTGTCCACCAAGATAAAAGTAAACATACTGAACAGAGTGCCGAAGAACACTATTATAAGCGGGTTTGAGAAGGTGACCAAAAATCCGGTAAGGAAATTCTGCGCAAGAGTCCCCGTCTTTGTCTTTGTTACTGGTTTCATATTGCTTACAGGATTCGACATAAAAGTATATACACCAAAAAGAAGGAATATTACACTTCCGACAATCTTCATCCAATATGCTATAATTGGGTCTTCAATCGTATCTACTATGAAAGAAAGTCCAAGTCCTGTGATTAGTGCATATATTATGTCGCTTAACGATGCTCCTACTCCTGTTGCAAAACCTATCCAACGCCCTTTGCTGAGGGTACGCCTCACACACAAAACTCCCACAGGTCCCATTGGCGCAGAAGCAAATATTCCTATCAATAATCCCTTGAAAACCATTTCGAGCACACCTATATTCTTCATCCACGTCTGGAAATCAAGTTGCTCTTGCAGTTCCTGCAAGTCTATGGTAGGGATATTCTCTATCACATCGTGTATCGGTACCTGTAAAAGAAACATCATTGTGCTATTCTTATAAATTTCATCAACTCGTGTATCACACCAAATTCAGAATCGGAATATGACTCATGGAACAGAGAATCGGCATCCAATCGCAGTATCTTATACTCGCTATTGCCTAATGTATCATCCGCGCACATAGTAAGTGTACTGTCATTGAGTTCCCATCTACCCAATTCTTCATAGTCGCCATCAAGTATCTGATAGGTGGAATCTGCTTTAAAAGTATAATACACATCCGAATCCAACAAATAGCCATCGTTCTGATTTTCCTGTACGTTATTGATTTCCGAACTGATGGATACCAGTTTCCATTCACCTATGATTTGGTCGTCTATAGAACTATCTGAGTCCACACACGAAACTGCACATAGACAAATAAGCAACAATGCCATTCCTAAACTCTCTGACTTTTTCATACCTCTTAAACTCTTGAACTTCTTGAACTTCTTGAACTCTTGAACCATTGAACTCTTGAACCATTGAACTCTTCTATTGTTCCGGAACATACGGCAATTTATATTCTATGCCGAGTTCGTCATCTACCGTGGCTATCACACCTTCCATCTGTCCTAAAGCAAACATACGTCCAAGGAATGAATATCCTGCATTATAGCCATATGACTGCTCATCGTACATATCCATAAACGGACCATGGTCAACCCTCATTGGCAGTTCGGTATTCTCTTTTTCGAATATTCTTGTCAGTTCTATAAGGTTTGCTCGACCTCCGAGGTGGCTTGCCTCTGTAAAGTCTTTGTTAGGGAATATATGGCAGGAACGCAGATGCACGAAATGGGTTCTTGATGCATATTTCCTTGCGAGTGCCACAACATCATTATGGATTCCGGAAGATAAGGAACCAGCACAGAAAGTAAGTCCGTTGTGCTTATTGTCAACTGCCTTCAGGAACCATTCGATATCCTCGTCACATGTGACTATACGTGGGAGTCCGAGAATCTGGTAAGGTGGGTCATCTGGATGAACACACATATTCATACCATATTCCTCACATGTAGGCATAATGGCGTCAAGGAAATAGCGCATATTCTCTCTCAATTGGTCTTTGGTAATACCTTTGTAGAGGTCAAGCAACTGACGGAACAACTCTATCGGATGTTCGTCGTCTTCCTTTATATTTCCGTTCACAAATCCCTGAGTCTTGACAATGACATTATCTACCAAATGGTGATTAAATTCGGCTTCAGTACCATTTGCCACCACTTCTTCGTGAATCTTATCTGCCTTTGCCACTACATCTTCGTCAAAACTGTTTCTGGCTCCTTCGCGTTTCAGGATATAGATATCGAAATATGCGAATTCTGCCCAGGAGAAATAGAGATTGGAGGTAAAATTGGAATTGGCATGAAACAGGTCAGTTCTTGCCCAATCCAATACTGGCATGAAGTTATAGCAGATAGTGTGAATACCTTCAAGTCCGAGATTCTTCAGACTCTCTTTATATACTTCAATCTGCTGATCACGGTCTGGACCTGCGTATTTTATTGTCTCCGTAACCGGAAGGCTCTCTACTACGCTCCAGCGCATACCATAACTTTCGATATATTCCTTCAGGTCGCGGATCTTCTCGCGAGTCCATACTTCTCCGTTTGGCACATCGTGAAGTGCTGTGACAATTCCCTCCACTCCTATCTGCTTGAGCATCTTGAGTGTAATCTTGTCTTTTTTACCGAACCATCTCCAAGTTTTTTCCATATTCTTCTTTTTTATTTTGTTTCTTTATGCAAAGTTAATACTTTTTTTGATTCAATCTTCTAAAAATCCACATGAATATCCGTCTAATTTGAATTTTGAATTCTTAATTTTTAATTTTTCAGAAATTCTCTTGCTGTTTCTATGAGCGTATCACGTTTTCTTGCGACATCCAGAGGATTCATCTCTACACGCACATCAGGAGCGATACCGAACTCAATATGCTCCTTGTTGCGGTCAACATATACTACAGCCGAATATCTTACACTCCACCCGTTCTGGATTTCCTGAGTGAACGGCATTCCGCTTCCTCCGCCTGTAGAATCACCCATAATGGTAACTCTGTCAAGCCCTTTCATACATTTCACGAAATCATTTGTTGCGCTGTAACATTTGCGATTAGTAAGCACAACAGTCTGTTTCTGCCATCTCATTCCGCTTGCCGGCTCAAGATATTCTGCTTCCAGCGACGAGAAGTCGTTATGCCCTTTGCCGGTCTTATGATACACATATCCTACGAGTGTTTTCTCGTTGAGGAAATGAGACGCAAGTCGCTCCGCATTTGTCAGTTGTCCCCCTCCGTTTCCTCTCACATCGATAATAATGCCTTTACACATGGCTAACACCGAAAGCATATCGCTCACATTACCATGACCTATTCCGTTGTTGAAACTCTCACAACGAACATAACCGATATTATCTTCCAGTATCTTATATTCCAATCCTGAGGCAATATAATAGTCTTTGCCGAGATAACTGCGCTGGATGCTGTCGTTGAGGTTCTCCGGGTAATCCTGCCAGAAACTCCAGTTTCTTCCGTAGTCGAAGGCTGCGGAGAGGTTCACATGACCATCCTGAAGTTCGGAGAGCATATCGCAGCAAACCTCAAAGAGTTGGATATTGGTCATCTTTGGATTTATCTTTGCTGCATAGCGTGTATGGACTTCATCCCAATCAACTCCCAACTCCTGTTTCTTGTAATCAAAGAAACAATAGTGCTCGTCCATCAGTCTCCACAGGGATTCCAGATTGGCTGAAGGTGTATTTTCTGTAGGGTATTCTTCCTTCACACATCCCGTCAGCAGCATAATGGCAAGTCCAATGAAAAGCCCCGCATAACCGTGTAATCGTTTTCTTCTCATTTTCTTCCGAATGTTTTTACCCATCCCACGAGGATGTTGTGTGAATACTGATGATAGCGCAGGTTATTCCAGTTCGACTGATTGAATTCTCCGAGATAACCTACCCTCAGGGTGAGGCTACGGATGGGGAAGTCGAATGTCAGCAGATGCTGCATAGATGGTTTGTTGCCGAAATATGCAAATACCACATTATGGTCGTAGTTGCCGAGTGAGAATGCCTCGTAATACGATTGACCGTAATTCGGAGAGAATGCCACTCCCACAAACGGTACCGTAAGTTGGTATCTCAGTTCGCATTTCTTTTTCCAGAGGTTGAAATCGTAGATTGCCAATCCCGAGAGGTTTATCATCATTTCTGCCTTTACCTGAGCGGGATTATTGCCGTTTCGGGTATTGTAGATTGCTCCGAGATAACCGCCTACTCCTGCTCCTGCAAGAAATCTGATGGATGATGTCTGTGTGAGTGGTATCGGGGTCCAATTATAGTGCCAGTTCCAGTTGAAACTTGCTCCGCCAATCCATTCTTCTGCATTCTTTGCGGGATTTTCCACATATCCTCCGTTGAAGTTGAAGAGTGTTTGTACTGATACTTTCGAGTCGGCGTAATGAGTCATTCGGTAGGTTTCCCTTATCACTCTTCCTTCTCCTCCTTTGTAGGCATAAGGTGACAGATATGAGTCATATACGTTTGCTGCGCCTCCTCCGAGCATCAGGGCGTGAACCGTGAGTTTTTCTGCCGGATCTCCTGGGAACTGCTGAGCATTAACTGGCAGGAAGATTGAGAGTGCAAAAGCCACTAAGCAGAAAAATACTTTTGATTTTCCTGAGCCTTCAACAATCTGCCTACCCTTTTTTTTCATATCCTTTAATCTCTAATCTCTAACCTCAGAACAATATCAACTGTCCATCTTCATCAAACCTTATCTCAGGCGTTTCTTCTTTCGGTATATCGTTCTTCACTTCTACCTTGAATCCTTCACCCTCTGTACCCTCAGAACTCTCTGAACCAATAGAAGTACCATTATCATTGCCATCTCCTTCATCAGTAGTTGTTTCGGGTTCTTCCGGGAAGCGTGTCGGTTCGAGTTCCTTCACTTCGTCGAGTTTGAGCATAGTCAAGCGTTTGCCTTTTGCCTTGAATCCCTTTACGGCTATAAACTGTTCGGCATCTATCTCCTGCGGTCCTTTGTCGGTATCCGGTTCGAGGAATGTGAGTTGGAAGAGTGGATAATAGGTATCGGTGAGTATGATGAGTTTGTTTTCCGGGTTTTCGCCGAGGAAATTCTGTTTCTTCTGTGATGCCTCCATCTGGAATCGCTTGATGTATGGCAGTCCTTTCTGTTCGGCATCCCAAAGCACTGCGGTCCAGATTTTTTCCGCTTTGAATTTCTCCAACCGTATGAGATTGTTCTCGTAGTGGTTGTTGACGTCGAAGTTGGTTGTATAGAATTCTCCGCTGTCGAGTACACAGAGGATGGTGTCGTCGCTCAGGAATTCTCCGAGATATTCTCCGTGACCTTCGTAGTTGAGGCGTTTGATATCGTTGTCAAACCACACTTTCCTTCCTCCGAGTGTACTTCCTCCGTGTGCCTTGAGACCAATTCTGAGTATATCGTGTTTGGTGAGCACATTTCCTCTTGCTGCACGCCCCTTCACGGTAATCTCGCTGAAGTCTCTGTCGAATGCAAGTTTCTTTATTGCTGGAAGTGGTTTCAGTGTGATGCGGATACTTTCGGCTTCTCCGTTGGTATTGGCTGTGAAATATGTGATGCGTGATTTCGGAGTTCCCATCGTCACGTCGTATTCGTGGTCTCTCGATACCGACGGCACATTGAAGCGCTTGATGTAACTCACTCCTGTCGCTCCGTCTTTGTAGCACACGTTGTAGATGGTTCTGGTGTCGTTTTTCTTGAATACGGCTACATGGATTATCTCGGTTTTCCGCTTTTCGTTCTTTGAGCGTTCCGTTTCGCCTACAAACACTTTTTCTGCCACCTTTATTACTTTGTATGTTCCGTCTTTATAGAATATGATGACGTCGTCAAGGTCGGAACAGTTGCACACAAATTCGTCTTTCTTCAGACTGGTTCCTATAAATCCGTTTGCGCGGTCTATATAGAGTTTCTGGTTTGCTTCGGCTACTGTTGCGGCTTGTATGGTGTCGAAATTGCGTATCTCGGTAAGGCGTGGATGTTCTTCGCCGTATTTTGTCTTGAGGAACCGGTACCACTGGACTGTTACTTCCACCAGATTTTTCAGGTCGTGATTGATTTCCTTTATCTCGTCCTTCATCCTGCGGATAAGTTCGTCGGCTTTGTCTTTGTTGTACTTGAGGATGCGCTCCATCTTGATATCGAGGAGTCGGAGGATATCGTCTTTGGTCACTTCGCGGACCATGTCTTTGTAGAATGGTGTGAGCCGTTCGTCGATATATGCACATGCTTCGTCGGCACTTTCGGCATTTTCGAATGGTTCGCCTTTGTATATGCGTTCTTCGATGAAGATGCGTTCAAGACTTGAGAAATGGAGTTGTTCGAGCAGTTCGTTCTTCCTGATGAGGAGTTCCTGACGGATCAGTTCCTTTGTATTGTCGGCTGACTTTCTCAGCACATCGCTCACGGTGAGGAATTTAGGCATCTTGCCGTCGATCACACAACAGTTTGGCGATATGCTCACTTCACAATCGGTGAAGGCGTAGAGGGCATCAATGGTCTTGTCTGACGATACTCCTGGGGCAAGTTGGATGAGGATTTCCACATTTGCTGCGGTATTATCATCTACTTTCTTTGCCTTTATCTTACCTTTCTCTATGGCCTTCAATATCGACTCTATGAGTGTGGATGCGGTCTTGCCGAATGGTATTTCCCTTATCACGAGGGTTTTCTGGTCGAGTTTCTCTATCTTGGCTCTCACTCTCACTGCTCCACCGCGCTGTCCGTCGTTGTATTTCGACACGTCGATATAACCTCCTGTCTGGAAGTCGGGATAGAGTTGGAATTCCTCTTCGTGGAGATAGGATATGGCTGCGTCGCAGAGTTCGTTGAAATTATGCGGGAGTATCTTCGAACTCAGTCCTACGGCAATTCCTTCGCCTCCCTGGGCGAGCAGGAGTGGGAACTTCACCGGAAGGGCTATCGGTTCCTTGTTTCTGCCGTCGTAGGAGAGTTTCCATTCGGTGGTCTTGGGATTGAACACCACATCGAGTGCGAACTTACTGAGACGGGCTTCTATATATCGTCCTGCGGCTGCATCGTCGCCAGTGAGTATGTTTCCCCAGTTTCCCTGACAATCCACGAGGAGTTCTTTCTGACCCATCTGCACGAGGGCGTCCTTGATACTCGCATCTCCGTGGGGATGGAACTGCATGGTATGTCCCACGATATTGGCAACCTTGTTGTATCGGCCGTCGTCCATACGCTTCATAGAGTGGAGTATGCGTCGCTGAACGGGTTTCAGTCCATCTACTATATGAGGTACGGCACGTTCGAGAATTACGTAACTGGCGTAGTCGAGAAACCAATTCTGATACATACCACTCAGGTGGTGAGTGATACTGTCTTTCATCACGGTTGGGTCGTAGTCGGATTTCGGCGGAGTCTTCACTCCACCGGCACGGCGCTTCATCTGACCTTCAGAACTCTCAGAACCATCAGAACCTTCAGAACCATCAGAACCATCAGAACCTTCAGAACTCTCAGAACCAATAGAAGTACCCTCAGAATCCTCAGAACCCTCAGAACCAATAGAAGTACCCTCAGAACCCTCAGTACCTTCAGAACCATTATCGCCTTCCACGACTTCCTCGTTCTCTACTTTCTCTATATCTTCTTCGTTTTTCGACATATTATGCAATTTC
>R15__coassemble_1394_pt1 | contig 12263 bp, 10 predicted proteins | sample R15__metabat2_low_PE_001 | metagenome-assembled genome bin R15
GTCGTTGCAGATTCTGCTGTGTATCACTGTGGTTCTTTCATTGATATTCTTTTGGGTTGAACATAATGCGCAGCCGGATGAGAAAATCTCTCTTTGTCCTTGCCAAAGCTATAAAGGATGTTATCACTCCTGAATCGTTGTTAACTGATGAAGAAAAAGCAGATCTCAACCGAAGTGGCTGGGGATATTCTGAGCACGAACTGGAAAAATAGAGAATAACTTCGAGATTATTGGTTAAATCTTGTATTCTAATAACGATCCTAATGCCACTGCTACCTTACACAGAGTCGGGGCATTTGAATTTCGTTGATAAAGGCGTCAACAAGCAACTGGATGGCTTCTTTGCGGGGAATTCCTCGTTGCTGGAGGTAGAAAAGGGCTTCTTCGTCGAGCATTCCGATAGATGAACCATGTGAACATTTCACATCGTCGGCATATATTTCCAACAATGGTTCACTATGCATCTTTGAGGTCTTGGTAAGGCAGAGATTGCGGTTGAGCATTACGGAGTCGGTCTGCTGGGAATCGCGTTCTACCAGGACCTTACCAATGAACTGGCCTTGAGAATTATCTGTCAGCACGTATTTATAATAGGTGTCGCTCTTGCATCCGCCTGCGGTATGCTGAATAAGAATGTGGCGGCTGATGTCTTCGTCGTTCTTTCCGATTATTCTTCCTCTGATAAGGAGTTCTGAGCCTTCGCCTTCAAGATGGAATGTAAGATTTATCCTGGAGGGGGTAGGTTCTTTGATAAAGTTGACGAGGTCGTAGAATTTCAACGAGGCATTTGCTGCTATGAATATCTCCATATCAGTGTCGTGATTCCTGAGCAACATGAGTTTGTGCTCGCCTGTCCTTATGTGAATTATTTCAGCCAATCGAATCCTTGTTTTTCTATTTTTTCTGCCAATTCAGGACCGTCGGTCTTTACAATCACTCCATCCATAAGTACATGGACAACATCTGGGTGGATATAGTCTAACAATCGCTGATAGTGGGTGATGATCATTGCGCTTGTTTTCTCGTTGCGCAGTTTGTTGAACCCTTCTGCTACAATGCGCAGGGCGTCAACGTCGAGACCGCTGTCGGTTTCGTCGAGGATGCAGAATGTTGGTTCGAGCATTGCCATCTGGAATATCTCATTACGCTTCTTTTCTCCTCCTGAAAATCCTTCATTAACACTGCGGTTGATGAGTTTTTGGTCGATTCCGACGAGTTCGCGTTTGGCTTTCATCAAACGGAGAAATTCTGATGATTTTGCGGGGTCTTCGCCTTTGGCTTTCATCTTTGCATTGATTGCTGCTCGCATGAAATTTGCCATACTTACTCCCGGTATTTCTACGGGTGTCTGGAACGACATAAATATGCCTGCGTGTGACCTCTCGTCGGGGGTCATGGTGAGGAGGTCTTGATGGTTGAATATTATGGTGCCTTCTGTGACTTGGTACTTTGGATTACCGACAATGACGTTTGACAGGGTACTTTTCCCTGCTCCATTGGTCCCCATCAGTGCGTGTATCTCTCCATCGCGGATGGTGAGGTTGATTCCTTTCAATATCTCTTTGCCATCGACAGTGGCATGTAGGTTCTTTATTTCTAACATTTCCTTTCTCTCGTTTCTGTTATCCAACGGTTCCTTCCAGTGTTACTGAGAGTAACTTCTGTGCTTCTACCGCAAATTCCATAGGTAGTTTGTTGAGTACTTCTTTGGCATACCCATTGACTATCAGTCCTACGGCTTCTTCGGTGGGGATTCCTCTCTGACCTAAATAAAAGAGTTGGTCGTCGCTTATCTTTGATGTGGTGGCTTCGTGCTCAACTGTTGCAGAGTCGTTTTTTACGTCTATCACGGGGAATGTATGTGCTCCGCATTTGCTGCCAAGAAGGAGTGAATCGCAACTGCTGTAATTCCTTGCTCCATCGGCTTTGGGGGTGACTTTTACCAATCCTCTGTATGAGTTTTCACTATGTCCGGCACTTATTCCCTTGCTGATAATCGTACTCTTTGTGTTCTTGCCTAAGTGTATCATCTTGGTACCGGTATCGGCTTGCTGATAGTTGTTGGTTACGGCAACTGAATAGAATTCTGCCTGGGAATTATTGCCTGAAAGTACACAACTTGGATATTTCCATGTGATAGCAGACCCTGTCTCTACCTGGGTCCATGAGAGTTTGCTGCCGTCTCCGCGAAGATGTCCTCGTTTTGTTACGAGATTATATACTCCGCCTTTACCTTCTTCGTTGCCGGGGTACCAATTCTGTACCGTACTGTATTTCACTTCGGCATTTGCCATTACGACAATCTCTACAATGGCGGCGTGGAGTTGGTTTTCATCTCTCATTGGGGCGGTACATCCTTCGAGATATGATACGTATGATCCTTCGTCACAAACTATCAGTGTGCGCTCAAACTGTCCTACTTCGCGTGCATTTATGCGAAAATAGGTTGATAATTCCATAGGACATTTGGTGTTTTTGGGAATGTACACAAATGACCCGTCGCTGAACACGGCGGAATTGAGTGCTGCGAAGAAGTTATCCTTATATGGTACTACGCTTCCTAAATATTGCCTAACCAAATCGGGATGATTTCTTACGGCTTCACTGAACGAGCAGAAGATGATGCCTTTTTCCTCAAGGACTTTCTTGTGGGTGGTTTTCACGGATACGGAGTCCATCACGGCATCGACTGCGGTTCCTGCAAGAGCCATTCGTTCTTCCAACGGGATTCCGAGTTTGTCGAATGTCTTCAGTAGTTCCGGGTCAATCTCGGTCTCCTGGCTCCCGGCTCCCGCCTCCCGACTCTTAGCCGTTGGGTCGGCATAATACGATATGGCTTGATAGTCGATATCGGGAAGATTGAGGTGGCCCCATGTGGGTTGCTTCTGGGTCTGCCAATAACGAAATGCTTTGAGTCGGAATTGAAGTAACCAATCCGGTTCGCCTTTTTTGTCTGATATGAGCCGAATCACATCCTCGTTGAGGCCCTTTCCGATAATTTCCGTCTGAACATCAGTTGTAAATCCGTATTTATACTTCTGCTCAGCAACATCCTTAACGAATTGGTTCTTTTCCTTCATCACTATTTTGCGGTTTTGCGGTTAGGGCACAAATAATTGTGCGGGTATGACGCTTCAAACAGTACTACAATTTCTGCTTTATCTTTATTTCCTCAAATGTTTCGAGAATATCTCCTTCCTTAATGTCGTTGTATCCGTTGATTGATATACCGCAGTCGAAGTTGGTGGCAACTTCCTTTACATCGTCCTTGAAGCGCTTGAGGGCATTGATGGTGCCTGTGTGCTTGACAATTCCGTCGCGTATCACGCGGATTTTGTCGGAACGCTTAACCTTTCCTGAGGTGACGAACGCTCCTGCAACAGTGCCGACTTTGGAGATGTTGTAAACTTGCTTGACTTCGAGGTTTGCTGTAACTTCTTCCTTGATTTCAGGTGCGAGCATACCTTCCATAGCACTCTTGACTTCTTCGATAGCATCGTAGATGACTGAATAGAGTCGTATGTCAACTCCCTCTTGGTCTGCCAACTTACGTGCAGCCTGAGAAGGACGTACCTGGAAGCCGATAATGATTGCATCGGAAGCGGCTGCAAGTGTGACATCACTTTCGCTTATCTGACCTACTGCCTTATGTATGACATTGACTTGAATCTTGTCGGTAGAAAGTTTGATAAGTGAGTCGCTTATGGCTTCTATCGAACCGTCTACGTCGCCCTTGAGCACGATATTCAGTTCCTTGAAATCTCCGAGGGCTATGCGTCGTCCAAGTTCGTTGAGGTCAACTCGCTTGAGGGTACGTATTCCCTGTTCGCGTTTCAACTGGTCGCGTTTGTGGGCGAGTTCACGTGCTTCCTGTTCGGTCTCCATGACATGGAAAGTATCTCCTGCTGTAGGTGCTCCGTTAAGACCGAGGATAAGTGCTGGTTCTGCAGGAAGGGCTTGCTTGATTTTCTGACCGCGTTCGTTGAACATAGCCTTAACCTTTCCGAATGCTGTTCCAGCCAATACTATATCACCCTGACGGAGTGTTCCGTTTTGTACAAGCACTGTAGCCACATAGCCGCGTCCTTTATCGAGTGATGATTCTATAATCGAACCAGTTGCTTTTCTGTTAGGATTTGCTTTGAGGTCGAGCATTTCTGCTTCAAGTAGCACTTTCTCCATCAGTTCGTCAACATTCAGTCCTTTCTTCGCACTGATTTCCTGACATTGATATTTTCCTCCCCAATCCTCAACGAGATAGTTCATTTGGGAGAGTTGCTGTTTGATTTTCTCGGGATCGGCAGTTGGTTTATCTATCTTATTGATAGCAAATACCATAGGAACATTTGCTGCTACAGCATGTGCGATTGCTTCTTTTGTCTGTGGCATCACATCATCATCGGCAGCGATGATGATAATTGCGATATCGGTAATCTTGGCACCACGTGCACGCATAGCGGTGAAGGCCTCATGACCTGGGGTATCCAGGAATGTGATATGTTTGCCGTTGTTCATCTTCACGTTGTAGGCTCCGATGTGCTGGGTTATACCTCCTGCTTCACCTGCAATAACATTGGCATTACGCACATAGTCAAGAAGTGAAGTCTTTCCGTGGTCGACGTGTCCCATTACTGTAACTACTGGTGCACGCCATTCCAAATCGGCTTCATCATCTTCTTCCTCGGTAATGGCATGTGTTACTTCCTCACTTACATAATTGGTTTCGAATCCGAATTCTTCAGCAACGATATTGATGGTTTCAGCATCAAGTCGTTGGTTAATGGATACCATAAGTCCGAGGGACATACATGTTGATATAACTTCGGTCACGCTCACGTCCATCATCACTGCCAGATCGTTTGCTGTTACGAACTCGGTAAGTTGGAGTACATTGCTTTCGGCATTTTCTTCTGCTTCAGCCGACAGACGATGTCGTTCGCGGTTTTCCTTTCTATGCTTTACGGCACTCTTCACTGATTTGGAAGTCAGTCGGGCAAGGGTTTCTTTTACTTGCTTGCTTACTTCTTCCTCCGTCAGTTCTACCTTGACATTGCCTTTTTTGCCCTTCTTGTTCTTTTTATTGCCGCTTCTCTCCTCTTTTTGTTCGCGACGTTCATCAAACTTGTCGCGTTTTTCATCCTTCTTGCCTTTGTTATTGTCGCGCGTGTCTTTGTGGGCTTCATTCTTCTGCTTTTCAACAGCCTCATTGATATCTACCTTACCCTTATTGATTCGCTGGCGCTTGTGTTTATGGGCATCATCATTGCTGCCGCCTATTTCCTTCATCACAGATTCCTTGTATCTGTTTTTGGCTTCTTGTCGGGCAGCTTCCTTCTCGTCTCTCTCTTTCTTCTTCTCAGCCTTTGACTTCTTGTCGGGACGTGTCTTGGAGTTGATGGCGGAAAGGTCAACAAATCCTACTTGCTTGAATTTCAAGTTAGGCTCTGGAATGGCAGTCTTAAATACTTCTACCTTATTCTCCTCTGGCTTTTCCGGAGTTTCAGGCTTTTCCGGAGTTTCAGGCTTTTCAGGAGTTTCCGGCTTTTCTGAAGTTTCAGGAGTTTTTGAAGTTTCAGGAGTTTTTGAAGTTTCAGTGGTTTCAGGAGTTTTTGGAGTCTCTGGAGTTTTTGGAGCTTCTGGCTTTTCAGGAGTCTCCGGCTTTTTCTCAACTGGCACTTCTGGCTCTTTCTTGACTGCATCGGCATTGTCGGCAGGTTTGTTTTCTGCTTTTACGCTATCCTTATCTGCATTTTTGTCATTCTCAATCTTGCCTACAACTTTGAAAGCCGCAACCTGATTTTCACTTTGTGTATGGAAAACTTCTTCCTGCTTTTTCTTTGCTGCTTCTTCCTGCTCTCGCTTTATACGTTCCCTTTCCAAACGCTCCTGTTTCTCGCGCTCTTCCTTTTCCTTTCGCTGGATTGCAAATTTGTTTGCCTGACCTTTGTCCTTTGCATTACCAAATTGACCAACGAGCAAGTTGTATTGGTCGTCAGATATCTTTGCATTGGGACTGGCATCCTCGAGAGGCATACCTTTTTTCTGTAGAAACTCGGCTACAGTATTTATACTGACATTCAGTTCTTTTATTATCTTATTTATTCTTACTCCCATAGGCCTTAGTCTTGGTGATAATTATGGATTATTCTTCAAACTCCGACTGAAGTATTCTGAGTACTTCATCTACTGTATCCTCCTCAAGGTCTGCCTTTTCGATAAGCAGTTCACGCGGAGCTTCAAGCACTGCTCGTGCAGTGTCAAGACCGATAGCCTTAATAGCCTCAACTACCCAGTCTTCTATTTCGTCCTTAAACTCGTCAAGATAGATATCATCTACGTTCATCTCGTCTTCGCCAAGTTCGCGGAATACATCTATCGTATATCCTGTAAGCATACTTGCGAGTTTGATATTCATACCATTCTTACCAATAGCGAGTGACACTTGGTCTGGCTGTAAATATACTTCTGCCTTTTGGTTTTCTTCATCAAGATTGATGGAATTGACTTTTGCAGGAGAAAGTGCGCGCTGAATGAGCAGTTTCATATTCTGCGAATAAGTAATCACATCGATATTTTCGTTGCGAAGTTCACGTACTATACCGTGGATACGGCTGCCTTTCACTCCCACACAGGCTCCTACAGGGTCAATTCTCTCATTGTAACTTTCAACTGCAATCTTTGCCCTTTCTCCTGGAATACGTGCAATCTTGTGGATAGTGATAAGTCCGTCGCTTATCTCTGGTACTTCATTCTCTAACAAACGACGCAGGAAATCCGGTGATGTACGGCTGAGAATGATTTTCGGATTGTTGTTGAGGTTGTCAACACGGAGTACGATTGCACGTGCTGTTTCACCTTTTCTATAAAAGTCGGACGGAATTTGCTCGCTCTTAGGAAGCAGGAGTTCATTACCTTCATCATCAAGAAGCAATATCTCTCTCTTCCAAATCTGATAGACTTCTGCACTGATAATCTGTCCTACTTTGTCAACATATTTATTGTACAGGTTGTCGTGTTCCAGTTCAAGGATTTTAGAAGCCATAGTCTGACGCAGGTTAAGGAGAGCGCGTCTGCCGAATTTACTCAGGTCAATTTTTTCAGCTACATCTTCACCAACCTCATAGTCTTCGGCTATTTTCTGTGCTTCGGTAAGGCTGATCTGAGTGTTCTCGTCTTCCACCTCTCCATCTTCCACTACCTGACGGTTACGGTAGATTTCAAAGTCGTTCTGTGATGGATTGACAATAACATCAAAATTATCATCTGAACCATAAAGTTTTTGAAGTACACTGTGGAATGTTTCTTCAATAACATTGACCAAAGTAGAGTGGTCGATGTGCTTAATCTCTTTCAAGTCGTCAAAGACATCTTTGAGATTCTTTTCTTCTTCGTTTTTTGTAATTGCTGCCATTTTATTTATATTTTTTTGTTGTCAAAACAAGATTACGGACTGTCTATTCGAAATCAATTACAGCCTTAACACTCTTTATTTCATCAAAGTCAAGAGTGTTTCCATCTATGGTTATGCTATCAGAAGTAACAGCCGAAAGAATTCCAATTACTTTCTTGTTATCGTCCTTCAGCACTTCAACCTTTTTGCCCACATGATTCACATATTGCTGCATCACCTTGAATGGCTGTCCGATTCCTGACGAACCCACTTCAAGTTCAAAGTCTTCGACATCCCTGTCAAAATGTTCCTCTATAAAACGGCTCAACTCACAGCAGTCATCAATCCACACACCGTCCTTGTTGTCAATCTCAACTGTCACCTTGTTGGTTTTGCTGACAGTTACATCTACTAAGAAATAGTCTTTGCCGTCGAGCCATTCCTCAACGCAGGTTTGCACTTTGTTCTTGTCAATCATAATTACAATTAATAGCCAAAAATTTATTCTGTCAGTATTTCAGACACCCACCATTGCTTCTGCTGCCCCATTAGGGAAGGTGCATAAAAAGGAGGAACTCTTCAGCCCCTCCTGATGGATATCTTCATTCTTGGCTGCAAAGTTAAGAATATATTTTTAAACCACAAAATTTTTTTTAACTTCGCTCCTGAAATTCAACGTTTTTGCTGAACAAACTGCCGAGGAGTGCAACCTATAACCGACATAAAATCTTTATAGAATGATGCAATATTAGTGTAACCCGCATCAAATGCCACCTCTTGCATAACTACATCGTTCAGAGGTGTGGATGAAATGCGTGATATTACATATTCCATTCGCAAATCTTTTATAAATCCTGCAAGATTGGTATGATAGTATTGACGTATGGCTTGGGAAAGGTATGTTCTGTTGGTATTGAGTTTCTCTGCCAAAACGTTAAGACTGATTTCTGGGTCAAGAAACAGTTGTTCTGACCTTATCTTGTCAACTGTTGATTTAGGAAGTTGATAAGATGAACCGGAATCACTCACTTGTTCCTCCACATACTCTGTAGGTTCGTTTTTCAGTATGTCTTTTATTGCATCTGCCGACTGAATACCTGACGAGAGTACTGATTTTGACCCATGAATATCTTTAGCGATGTCGTCCTGAGAATTCTGGTACTGTGGGGCTGCATTAACAATAGGTGTTTCATCTGCATCCGTTTGATTGGAAACACCATCCTCGTTTTTAGCGCCCTGCTGTTTCTCGTTAGTCAACACCTCGTCAGACGAGAGATCCGTAGGGGTTGCCGTCGATAGAGTGCCGAGAATCTTTTTAGCAGGAAATTGTAATCTATATACTATATGTCCATTGACAATAAAACTCACCGTTGCGACAACCGATATGGCAATGAGTGCAGCGCCAGATACAAACTGGGCAAACAATGGTATCAGTGACAGAACGACGACACTCAGCAAGCCCAACACATGTGTAGTAACAATCACAGCATCTTTTGTAGAATATGCATTGGAGTTTTTTTTGTTGTAATCAAGCAGCAAAACTTTATATTGTAATTTTTTTATTATGCCCCAAACCAAAAGACATAATTCCGACACAATAATAACACCGATATAGGCATACAAAATAACCACCCCAAACAGGAAGAAAGAAGATTGAGGTCCATGCTGCTGTTTGCCATAAAACATAACATCTATAAACTGATTCTTTTCCTCAGGAGACAACCCTGTTGCCAGCATCAGTGCCAGTATTATAAATATCACAGGCAGAGCCGTCAGCATCCAGTCACGTTGCTCTATCCCTTTGACATTAGCCATATCGCAAGTAGCCAGATAGTGAAGCACTGGATGTAAAAGTCCCATAATGCACAATAACATGACAAGGAAAAAAGAGATCTTGAATTCTGGCACCAAGTAGATGACATCTATAAAGCAGACAACAAGAACAGAAATCCATGAAAGGGCATAGAGAATATGTCCTTTGAAGTAAGGTGGCTTTTTTGTCAGTACCATCAGTGCAGACAATGCTAATGCAAGAATCGGTATAAGTAATAAGAATTCCATTGATAAAAACCATTAGCGCAATCCACTCGGGAAGAACTTCACCCTCCACTTAAACGGATATTGCATATATTCAGACTGCAAAGGTAAAAATTTTTTTCTATTCAACAAAATTTTTTACTTCCGTCAAGTATTTTAAGCACCAACCATACCACAAGAGGAAAAGAAAAAGGTGAGATTTACTCACCTTCGGTTTGATATGATTAGTGCAGGGAACTGCACTTTTCAATATAACTCTATACAACTGAATCTGACTAATACACAGCGTAATGCCGCCAGTGGCAGTCTTTCATAGCGCCCCAAGGTTCTTTGGCTGGTTGTACCTTAAGAGTGGTGTTGATGAAAACAACCTGCGGCTCTTGCCTCCATGCTCTGCCATACCAGAATCTGCCATCTTGTTCAGGCGAACCATCTATGGTACAGTTCCAAAAAACATAGCCGTAGTCTCTCTCTGCTTCTGTTGCTGGAGCCACTATCACATCTCTGTTACCCGTATTTCCTCTCGGTACCATGATAAGGTCGCAATGGTTGAAAAATACCGAACCTCCTCCGCAAATAAAATCTACTGTGCCGAATATGCGACAATCCTCAAGATATGTAGTGCCTCCGTTGTTGGTATAATAAGTATCCTGTGTACTTCTCAGACTAACCCTCCTGAGGATATTTCCTTTACAGTTCTTCTCATTGAGTGCAACTGCTCTGTTAGCGAAGGCTGTAGGGTCATTGTTGAAATTGCACCATAATTCGATATCTTCTATTATCGTACTGTCGGCACCTTGTACAAAGAGTGTGCTGGTAATGCCTATTCCCTCTTCCTTTGGGATATTGTAGAGTTGGCTCTTGTCGTATCCTTCACCTATTATAGAGGTATTTTTGGCTGTAAGTGTGGTTATTACATTATCCTCAGTACCAATCTGATATGAACCTGCCTTTACGAATATGGTAAATCGCCTATCTTTGTCGTCGCGGGTGTTTGCCTTCTCTATGGCCTGATTGAATGTGCCGTCATCGGGTACAACAAAGTCATACTGAGTCGGGGCTTGTGCAAACAAAAGTCCAGAGAAAAGAGTCAAGAGGAGAGAGGTTAGATATCTCATTTTATCTCTATCTTATATGTCTTTCCTTTCTTCATATCGGTGCATGTAACGAATCCGAAACTCTGTCGCATAGTGAAAGGAATCTTAAATGAGAACACGCTCTTTCCTGCCTCGTCGTTGACATGGAGTTCCTTGCCTTCCTGCAATGATACACCTTGCATAGTGAGATATTCCGGACAATTCTCGCCTTTCTTTGGAGTCGTTACCTCAAATCCCATCGAACCGCCCATACTGAATGCTGTTCCTCCAGTCATAATCATAGGAGAGAAGTCGCAGTCGAAACCTTCGTCTGGAGGACCGAGTTGAGAAAGTGCATACACTTCTCCACCTGTGATGGTTATAGCACCTTCACCTCTGTAGTTGGAGTCAACAGCATCGTTGCCCATACTCCACGCAGTTGTCTTACCTCCATTGAATATTATCTTGCCGTTAGAATTGATAGCATCGTCTTTTGCCTTGATATCTACCACACCTCCGTTTATAGTTACGCCTTTCTTTCCTTCCATTCCTTCTGCTCCACCGGTAGATGTGCGCAAAACAACATTTCCTCCGTTGACAGTTACTGTACCAAGTGCCTTAATGGCTTTTGTTGTTCCTTCGTAGAATCGTCTGCCACCAGGACCACCCATTCCACCATCAGGACCACCGAAACCACCTTCGGGCATTTCGCCACCCATACCTGGGCCACCGAAGCCGCCCATTCCGCCTTCAGGCATTTCACCACCCATACCAGGGCCACCGAAGCCACCCATACCAGGGAATCCACCCATCATGGTGCTGTCGGGTTTGAAGTCAGCAAACATCTTCTCAAACATTGCTCTCAGACTATCTGGGCTCATTCCTTCTGGCATGCCAGGGAATCCTCCTCCCTGACCTCCCATACCAGGGAATCCCCCAAATCCGCCAGGACCGCCCATTCCTTGTCCACCACCAGGGAATCCGCCCATCATGGTGCTGTCGGGTTTGAAATCTCCGAAATCGAAATCTCCGTCAGGTCCTCCAAATCCACCAGGACCACCACCCATAAAGTTAGGCTGCCCTTGGTCGCTGAGGAAATTACCAGTAGTTACTATATTAAGGTCTCCACCATCGATAATCACGTCTTCAGCACATCTGATACCCTTACTTCCGTCACCTACAGCATTGATATTCACTGTACCGCTCTTCATCTGCATGTATTCCTTCACCTTGATTCCCGCTCCGTGATTGGCAGTGATGGTGAGTTTACCAGTGCCAGATATCTCTAAATGTCCTTTGGTGTGAATACATCCGTTGTGAAGTGTATCTGTTCCGTCTGTTAGGTAGTTATCACTCTCGTCATCAAGTTTCAGTTTTATTCTCTTCCCGCATTTTATGTCAAGAGCAGAACCCTCCTTAGTCTTCAGGTTCAGTCCCTTGAGTTTGAAAGTAGTCTTATAACTACCTGTGTATGTGATATTTCCATCTTCACTGCTACCCTTTAGGTTAAAATCTATCTCCTTGTCAGTAACAGTGTTGTTGATAACCACGTGTGCCCCTTTAGTAGTGATAGTTACACCTTTCACAGGGTTTTCTATCTTCACCTTGTTGCCGTCAAAACTGATTTTTACTTTTTCATTCTGTGCTTGCATACTGGCTGTCCATAACCCACAGCCCAAAACCAATAACACTAATTTTTTCATATATTTTCTGCTTTTCTTTATTTTCACCTTATATATAATGACTCTTAACCTCTTAAC
>R15__coassemble_1397_pt1 | contig 12245 bp, 11 predicted proteins | sample R15__metabat2_low_PE_001 | metagenome-assembled genome bin R15
TGGAAGAATTTCACCCCGGCTGGGTGCCGATGCGAAGCAAAAATGCGAGGTAAAGGTAGTATTTTTTTTTATACTTTCAAACATAAAAGCAAAAAAAAGCGAAGATTTTTCTCCGCTTTAATGTTTTTTATGACAATTTAAGTGTTTTACTCTTGAAAAAGTTTGTCAAATTCGCTTATGCTGACCTCTTTTTCGTTGAGCGCAACAGTAGTTTTGAGGCGGGCACTGAGTTTGAGTTCGATGGCGCGGTCGATGAGGTTGTCAACTGTTTCGCGCTTTTTCAGCATTTCTGCTGAAGCGTTCTCGAGATACTCTTCTGGAATGTTGAGCATTCCGTATTGAGCAAACTGCATGCGAGTTACTTCCTTTGCCATTTCCTTCACGTCGTCGTCGGTAATCTTTATACCAAACTGTTCAACGAGTTTTTCCTTGATGAGGTGCCACTGAAGTTCTTCGAGGCTCTTCGCAAAGTTCTCTTCCACCTTCTGGGCATCGCCGTTTGCGTTGCGGAGCATGAGTGTGCGCAGTTTCTCTTCAGGGAATTCCAGTTTACCTACCTTCTCTGTGATATATTTGCGGGCATCGAGGAGGAATCTGTAGTCGCTGTCTTTCTTGTATTGTTCAGCGATTCCTTCGCGTACTTTCGCCTTGAATTCTTCTTCGGTCTTGATTCCTGCACCAGGATAAACGGTCTCAAACAATGCCTCATCCATTGGGCCTGGCATATAGCGTGTTATCTCGGTTATCTCGAAATTGAAGTCTCCTTGGTAGTTATCTACTTCTTCCTTCTTTATCTTCAGCAAGGAAGTCATTTCTGACTCTGAGTTCTTGTAGGCTACTGATGGGTTCATCTTCACCACATCGCCCTTCTTCTTTCCTTCGAAGAGTGCCTTCTGGGCATCATCCTTCATATAACCTGGGAGCATAACCGACTTCTCAGTCACCAATCCGCCTTCCAACACATTTCCCTCAGCGTCAAGTTGGGTGAAAATACCCTTCACCATATCGCCTTCCTTATAGTCCTCAACCTCGTCGTAATGGCCGCCTCTCTGCTGGTACATCTCTACCTGCTTATTGATGGTCTCGTCATCCACCTTTATATTATAGTAGTCTACCTTGTTGTGCTTGGTAAGATGGATGTCGAACTCAGGAGCCAAAGCCACACCAAACTTGAAAGTGAAAGTGTTGCCTTCAACCATATCCAACTTCTCGTTCTCCTCAGAAGAAATCAGTTCACCGAGCATATTCACCTTGTTCTCACTGAGATAATTGCCCACCTCTTTCTGAAGAATTCTATTGAGTTCCTCAGCAAGAATACCAGTACCAAACTGTTTCTTCACCAATCCTTGAGGCACCATTCCAGGACGGAAACCCGGCATGCGAACCTTCTTTGCGTACTCCTTGATTGCTTTCTTTACTGCCTCCTGATAGTCTGCAGGCTCAATCACTGCTGTCAATTCAGCATTAAGCTTGTCAATGTTTTCTAATGTAATATTCATATCTTTTTACTATATTATTTGTCGCCTGTTAAATTTCAACTTGCAAAGGTAGTAAAAAAAAATTTCATGACAAATTTTTTTTACTACCTTACGCCAGTTCTTTTTTCGTGCCCCAAGTGGGGGGGCCTTTGTCCACCCACACTTGACGTGCACTAAGAACTGCCATGAAGGCTTTGCCTTTCATCAAACATTTTAGGTATAGTCAGTCGTGGGGGCAGAATTTCACCCCGACTGGAAGCCGATGTGAAGCAATTTTCTTTCCATTACCGACATAACCGGAATTTTCTCAAATCTCTTGCTACCAAGTCCAACCAGAATTCGTCATATCGAACGAAGTGAGTATATCTCACCTTCAGCATAAGAACACTGCGCAGCCTAATTATCAATTATCAATTGTCAATTAGCATTGCTGAAGGTGAGATTCACTCGCCTTCGGCTCGGAATGACAAACAAGAGATTTGTGGTAATTCCATCAAAACTCCACCTTTTTCCCGTCAAAAACTCCGCCTTTTCAATGCCATACCTCCTATTCACCTCCTATTTACCTCCTATTCACCTCCTATTCACCTCCTATTTCAAATAGGACATAAATAGGACATAAATAGGACATAAATAGGACATAAATAGGACATAAATAGGACATATGCCTTTGAAAGGGCGGAGAAAAGGCGGTTATTTTTACCATTTTTGAAGGACTACTGTCCAATTTTAAATGAAAATGATATACCATTCCCATTTTTTTGCTAACTTTGCAGTCGGAAACATTGCAAATCTTAAAAACACCATCAATATGAAAAAACTGATCCTGACCACAATCGTATGCTTCGTAGCATCCTCATTCACACCATGTTGTGCGCAAAACCCTTACCTCCCACTTTGGGAATTCATCCCCGACGGAGAACCATACGTGTTTGAAGATCCCGACGAACCAGGCAAATACAGAGTATATGTTTACGGTTCACACGATATGCTGCAGAAATACTATTGCGGCAAAGACCAGGTAGTATGGTCAGCACCAGTGGACGACCTCACCAAGTGGCGATTCGACGGAGTGATATTCGAATCAAAGACCGACGCCAACGGAAACCTGCTCAACGGAGATGGGAGTGGAGATGTGCTCTACGCACCTGATGTGCAGGAAGTTAAAGAAAAAGACGGAACAAAGACATACTATCTCTACCCAAACGTACAGCACAACGAGAGAGGCAATCTGGTGGCAAAAGCAAAAAGTCCGAAAGGACCATTCAAAGTTTGCAACTGGAGCACCGACAACCCACGAAAAACAGTAGGACCATTCGCATTCGACCCAGCCGTACTCCTCGATGACGACGGAAGAGCATACGGATACTGGGGATTTGAACGCTCATACGCAGCAGAACTCGACATCAACACAATGGCTACAGTAAAACCCGGAACCAAAATCGTGGAAGATATGATTCCTGGAAAGAATATGGACAAGACATACCGATTCTTCGAAGCATCATCCATCCGCAAGATTAAAGATAAATATGTGTTCATATACAGCCGATGGACCAATAACGGCGAAAACGGATTGCCTGAAAGCAATTACACACTCGCCTACTGCTACAGCAACAACCCACTCGGTCCCTGGACCTACGGAGGAACCATCATCGACGGAAGAGGAAGGGAAAAGAAAAGCGACGGCACCACAATACCTACAGCAACACCAAACGGCAACACTCACGGCAGCATATGCGAGATAAACGGCAAATGGTGGGTATTCTACCACCGTCAAGCCGGAACAGATGAATATTCACGTCAGGCAATGGTAGCACCAATCGACGTAGAAGTGATGGAAGGAAACGACGGATATGTAAGGATTTCAGAAGCCGAATTCACATCTGAAGGCTTTGCCACAGAAGGACTCGACCCATACAAACAATACCCAGCAGGTATCGCATGCTACATGACAGGACCAACTCCAGCACATCAGGAATATCCTAACGTACACTATTCAGGTTCACATACACAAGTCATAAGAGGACAATACGACGGAAAAGGAGACCCTTACGACCTGAAATACAACAAATGTCCAATGGTGAACAACACCGACGGAAGTGTAGTAGGGTATAAGTACTTCAATTTCAGTCAAACATACAACAAATCCGGACTAACCCTCCAACTCTCTTATACTCCCGAAGGCATTAACGGAAAAATCAGCATAATGCTCGACCGTCCTACCAAAGAAGAAGGAGGAGTAGAGATAGGTACACTGAATATCCCCGCACAAAACGACGGAAAAGAGAAGACATCAGTACTGAAAGTGGAAAATCTGAAGCACTACAACGGCAAACATGCCCTCTTTTTCGTCTTCTCATCCGAAACAAAAAACAAATCCATCTGCCAACTCAACACCCTCTGTTTCAAATAAGTACAAAGCGGTCATTAGGAATATCAATTAGCATTGCTGAAGGTGAGACATACTCACCTCCAGCATAAGAAAATCAAGCGTTTGATTATCAGGCGAATGATGCTACGATTCCCATAAACAAAATTACTCCTGAATTCTTTTCACGAATAATGAAGGTGAATGGACGATTCATAAGGAAATCCAAATCCTCATACTCACCTATATTTGAAGTTTCAACATCCTCAGCAGTAACGGCAGCAGCTTCAGTACCCTTTTCGTCTATCGTTATATATGCGAATTGCTTGATGTCAGACACATACAATGGCTTGTCGGACACATTGGAGAAGTCGGCATCACCAAAAGCCTCTGTCATACCCATAGCGTTGAGCATCGGTACCAACGAAGTGTTGTAATTCAATTCCATTCGTGGCATCGCTACCGTAACGTTGTATGTTTTCATCGCCTGTAAGTCACTGTCGAATGTCTGTTTATCGAAACCAGCCAAGCAATCGCTAAGGGTCTCACCTTCATGAGGGAGAATCAAATCCATCGCATATAATCCATTACCATAGAGCATCTCCATCATATCGTATTTTTCCCGCTTTACAGCTCCGAAATATGTTTGCTGATGCATCATGTCCACTTCGGTCTGAGTGCCATCGGCTGCGGTAAACAAAGCCTTCTTTGTCAGTTGTTCATTAAACGGACTAATCCATTTGGCATTAAAATATAAGGCGTTGATGAGCATTACCTTTACACTTCCGTTAAGTTGCTCTGATAATATCTTTTCTATTCGACCATTTGTTTTAGAATCACACCACGAGTTAATGTCGTGCATAGTCTGGGTTGTTTGCAAATCCTGAACAAATGTTTCAGCATCGAAGAACGTACTATTGGCAGTTTTATAACTCTCCTTCACAGGAAATTCCTCATCAAACCACTGTGAGTTGGCTATCGACAACCGGACTTGTTGATCTGCTCCAAGGAGGTGGGTATTGAGATTATAGAAGGCAGAGTCAATCTGTTCTGGTGTAAGATGTGGAACTCCGAGAACTGATGTTATTTCATCTAATGTCTCACCATTGGCACCAGTCGCAAGCATACCAAGTGCTTCCGACAAACTGAGAGGAGAAACAATAAAATTCTTGTTTCCACCTTCATGGTTCAGCATCTGCGCAAACAATGGGTAAGCCAATTCCTGACTACCTGCCTGCACCTCGCTGTCGTATGGATGAGACAAAGTCACCCTTACCTGTCCACTATCTGTCTGTTCACCGATATCAGTCTTTTTTTCGATTACAGGATCTTCATTGTTACTGTCATCTTTACTACAAGATGAATTGATTGCAAGTGATACCAGCATAAGCAATGTAACTGCTGGATAAATTCTGAATGTCTTACTCATAATTGTTCTGTTTATTTGGTTTCTGTGCGCCAAGATAATATTTTTTCAGAAAAAAAAAATGAACAACAATGCCACATTTTAACTTTTGTTAAGACTTCCAGTGGATGGGCACAAGGATGGAAGGAGTGCCTTACAAAGTCACTATTTTGCTTTCGCGTGAGCCTCCTTCACCTGGCGCAGGATATCGGAAGCAAAGATGAAATCGTCAAGATCGGAATTGTCGGCATCCATAATATCGGCATTAGAACCCTGCCATGCTGCTCGACCCTTACAGATAAATATGATATTCTCACCTATACCCATCACGGAATTCATATCGTGAGTATTGACTATCGTAGTTATCTTGTCCTCGTGGGTAATTCCCTGAACAAGGTCATCTATAACCAATGAGGTCTTTGGATCAAGTCCCGAATTAGGTTCGTCGCAGAAAAGATACTTAGGTTCGAGGGCTATTGCCCTGGCTATTGCAACGCGCTTCTGCATACCACCACTCAACTCCTTGGGGAATTTGCTCCCCGTTCCAGCAAGGTCAACTCTCGCCAAGCAATCCTCGGCCCGCTTCACTCTGTCAGTGTATGTCTTACTGGAAAACATATTAAGAGGGAACATCACATTGTCGAGCACAGAAAGACTGTCGAAAAGCGCAGAACTTTGGAATATCATACCCATCTCACGACGCATACGGCGCTGTTCCCGTTTTGAGATACTCAGGAAATTCCTTCCATCATAATATATATTCCCACTATCAGGAGTAAGCAGTCCCACGATATTATTCATAAATACCGTCTTTCCACTACCACTCTGACCAATGATAAGGTTCACCTTTCCGTTCTCAAAGGTGGCATTGATATCGTGAAGCACTTCTCTTCCGTCGAACGATTTATGGAGATGTTCTACCTGTATCATGTGAGCATATTTGTTAAGAAGATATCCGCAAAAAGAATCATCACACTACTTACCACAACGGCATCAGTACTTGCCACACCAACCTCTACAGAACCTCCTTGCACTGTATAACCCTTGTAAGCCGAAATACTGGTGATAAGGAATCCGTAAACTATTGCCTTTATCATTCCACACCAGAAAAACCATTGATTGAAACTATACCGGAAACCCTCCGTAAGTTCTGGAACATTGGTAATCCCCGTAAGAGTTGTAGCATAAGAACCTATAATTCCCGACGCCACACTAAAAGTCACAAGGATAGGCATTATAGTCATCAGTCCGGCTATCTTGGGAAGGATGAGATAATTCGCAGAATTGACACCCATAATATCAAGAGCATCAATCTGTTGGGTTATACGCATAGTGCCCAGTTCGGAAGCGATATTCGAACCTACTTTTCCTGCCAGGATAAGACATATTACCGACGATGAATATTCCAAAAGAATAATCTCACGTGAGGTATATCCTACCACCATTCGAGGCATCCAAGGACTCTGAATATTGAGTTTTATCTGAAGGCAAATCACCATACCTATAAAGAACGAAATGATAAGCACGATGCCAATTGAATTGTAACCAAGTTGATACATTTCATTGACATATTGCTTGAAAAACATAGACATCCTGTCTGGACGGGAAAGGACCCTTCCCATCAGTTGGACATAGCGTCCTGTCTCCGATAAAGCCTTATGTACTGTAAGCATATTTCTATTTCAACCGCAAATTTACAAAAAATTTACCAATACCTCACCGTTAACTGACAATTTTTTATTATCTTTGCAGCAATTATGGATGAAGAATTGTTTAAAACCACTTCCACCAATGCTGGTGACAGCGAGATTCCGGAGTATTCAGACGACAGAATGACCCTCTATACACGGCATCTCATGAAGACATACGGAAAACGAACTGTAGTGAACGACGTGTCAATTCACGTTCGTCAGGGAGAGATAGTCGGACTGCTCGGTCCTAATGGTGCGGGAAAAACAACAAGTTTCTATATTACCACTGGACTCGTAGTGCCAAATGGCGGAAATGTATTCCTCAACGACTTGGAAATCACAAAATTCCCAGTAGCAAAAAGAGCAAGGCAGGGGGTGGGATATCTTGCACAGGAACCTTCTGTGTTCAGGACTATGAGTGTGGAAGACAATATCCGCACAGTATTGGAAATGACAGGGCGTTCCGAAGAATATCAGAAAGAGAAACTGGAAAGTCTGCTCGATGAATTCCGTCTGCAAAAGGTAAGGAAAAACAAAGGCAATCAGTTATCCGGTGGAGAAAGACGTAGATGCGAGATTGCAAGATGCCTTGCCATCGACCCTAAGTTTATAATGCTCGACGAACCATTCGCCGGTGTTGACCCAATTGCCGTAGAAGACATTCAGTATATTGTTTGGAAACTGAAAGACAGAAACATCGGTATCCTTATCACCGACCATAACGTTCAGGAAACTCTTTGTATCACAGACAGGGCATATCTCCTCTTCGAAGGGAGAATTCTCTTTAAAGGTACTCCACCAGAATTGGCAAAGAACCGAATAGTTAAAGATAAGTATCTTGGAAGCAATTTCGTCCTTCGGCCAAAGGACTTCCAACTTATCGAGGAGAAAAAACAACGTGAAGCCGCAGAAGAAGAAATTATCGTCAATTCCTGACAATAATCTTCCAGCGCTCTCCCGATTTTGTCATCTTATGACAACAACTCTCCGCACTGCCATCACCAAAATGAGCAGTATAAAAGACTGACGCTATTGAGTCGTTGACAAACTTCACATCTGTCACCTCTGCAGAAGTCAATTCCCTGCCATCCTGCCTCATCACAGACGAGTTGTGCTCATAGGCTTTTCTATAAATCAGAGAATGAATTGAATCTGGTTCACCACCAAAATCAACATACTCAAAATAAGTGTCCATATCATCAGAGCAATAGGCCTCATAAGCCTTGTCGAAATCTTTTCTTACAGACTCCGACGGATTCTCAACACAACTGCTTATACATATCACTAACAGTATAACCGCATAACAACAAATGCGTCTATACCGGCACAATTTAATTGTGCCATAACCGCATAATCGCAAACTCATTTCTGACGGATATACACATTAATAGGAGTTCCACAAAAATCCCAGTGTGAACGTATCTGATTCTCTAAAAATCTGCGATATGGTTCCTTAACATACTGAGGAAGATTTGCGTAAAACACAAACGATGGAACCTGAGTTCCGGGCAATTGGATACAATACTTTATCTTTATGTATTTACCTTTCCACGATGGTGGAGGAGTCTCTTCGATAATCGGAAGCATTACATCATTGAACTTCGCAGTAGAGATTCTGTTTGTCCTGACACCATACACCTTCTGTGCTTCTTCTATCACCTTGAATATCCGTTGCTTAGTGATTGCTGAGGCAAAGATAATACGAAAATCAACAAATGGAGACAAACGGCTGTAAATGGTATCCTCCAAATACTTGATGGCTTCCTTGCTCTTATCTTCTACTAAATCCCACTTGTTCACCACCACGACCAAACCCTTCTGATTCTTCTGAATTAACTGGAAGATATTAAGATCCTGAGTCTCTATACCACGAGTAGCATCCAACATAAGCACACACACGTCAGAGTTTTCTATTGCACGTATGGAACGCATAACGGAATAATACTCCAAATCCTCATTCACCTTGTTCTTTTTTCTAATACCAGCAGTATCAACAAGATAAAAATTGAATCCGAATTTATCGTACTTGGTATATATGGAATCACGAGTAGTCCCAGCAATATCGGTAACCACATTACGCTCATCATTAAGGAAGGCATTGACTATAGATGATTTTCCCACATTCGGACGACCTACAACTGCAATTCTCGGAATATCCTCTTCTATCACCTCCGACATCTCCTTCGTAAACTTACTTACGATTTCATCCAACAACTCCCCTGTACCACTGCCAGTTGCTGCACTCACGCAGATAGGCTCACCAAGACCTAACGAGTAAAACTCCACACTGTCATATCGCAGTTCGTTGGTATCCGTTTTATTGCAGCAAAGTATCGTCGGCACCTTTGCTCCTCGCAATATAGCCGCCACCTGAAGATCCAAATCAGTGACACCAGTTTTCACATCAACCATGAAAAGTATCACATCACACTCCTCTATCGCAATGAGAACCTGTTTTCTGATTTCACCTTCAAACACATCGTCTGAGTTTACCACCCAACCACCAGTATCTACCACTGAAAATTCCTTGTTCCCCCATTCGCATTTACCATACTGCCGGTCACGAGTCGTACCAGCCTCGTCACTGACAATCGCATGCCGCGTCTGCGTCAGCCTGTTAAATAACGTGGATTTTCCTACGTTAGGACGACCTACAATTGCAACCAAATTACCCATTGTAACCAAATATATTTAATTCTGACTCCGAATTTCTCCAATCTTTCGCCACCTTCACAAATGTTTCCAGATATATTTTCTTGCCAAAGAATGTTTCCAAAGACTTACGAGCCTCTGTACCAACCTTCTTCAAAGCCTTGCCTTGATGACCTATAATAATACCTTTCTGAGTATCACGTTCTACGTAAATAACAGCATTGATGTGAATTAACCCCTCAGTCTCCTTGAAACTTTCTACACCAACCTCCACTGAATATGGTATTTCCTTATCGTAATAAAGCAGTATCTTCTCCCTGATTATCTCGCTCACGAAAAATCTTGCTGGCTTATCAGTTAGTTGGTCTTTGTCAAAATATGGTGGATTATCTGGCATCAGTTCCTTTATACGATTTATCACGGGAGTGACAGTGTATTTAGCATGAACAGCGGAAACAGGGAAAATCTCTGCCTTTGGAAGAATCGATTTCCACAACTCAACCAACTCTATTAGATGAGGCTCATCAGTCAAATCTATTTTATTGATCAGCAACAACACAGGAACCTTCATCTTAGAAACTTTCTGAATGAAGTCACTGTTCTTGTCTATTTTCTCTATTGGATCTGTTACATACAAAAGGACATCAGCATCCTCAAGGGCTCCCTCTGAGAATGCCAGCATAGATTCCTGTAACTTATAGTTGGGTTTCAACACTCCTGGAGTATCACTGAATACTATCTGATAGTCTTCGTCGTTGATGATACCCATTATTCGATGACGTGTCGTTTGGGCTTTAAAAGTTGCGATGGATATCCTTTCACCAACGAAAATATTCATCAACGTCGATTTCCCTACATTAGGATTACCTACTATATTAACAAATCCAGACTTATGCATAATTATTTGTCTATTACGATATACACGAAAAAGCCATAGGTATATTACCAATGGCTACACAGAAATCATAGCCAATGACTAACAGGCCAAAGGCTTAACTCGGCTGACATTAAACTGCAGCTTCCTTCTTGATTGCTACTTTTCCTCTATAATATCCACAAGCTGGACATACAGTGTGGTAAACATAGAATTCTCCACAATTAGGACATACTGCTAATGTTGGAGCCACAGCACCATCATGAGTTCTTCTCTTGAGGGTTCTGGTCTTTGATTGTCTTCGTTTAGGATGTGCCATTTTTATTTATATTTATGTTAATATTATCACTCAAAATTATTCAGCTTGCAAAGTTAGTAAAAATTTTCGAATTACAAGTCCTTTTTTGTGATTTTATTTATCTTTTTGGTATTTCTATGCGGAAAGTTGTGCCTTTTCCCAGTTCTGATGATTTCACAAATATCTTTCCTCTATGATATTCCTCTATTATTCTTTTAGCAAGCGATAACCCTAATCCCCATCCACGCTTCTTCGTAGTAAAGCCTGGTTTAAACACATCCTTGAAATGTGATTTTGCCATACCTTTTCCTGTATCAGATACCTCAATAGCCAATTGATTCGGTAAATTATGCATAGAAATATCTATACGACCAGAGCCATCCATTGCATCTACCGCATTTTTACACAAATTCTCAATCACCCACTCAAAGAGCGAAGGAACTATATTCACCATTACAGATTCATCTGCATTATGTGCAGAAATCAAGACCTTGCTCGATATGCGCTTATTCATATAATCTATTACACGCAAAACCACTTCAGTTACATCTGCTTCTTTCAGTTCAGGTATTGATCCTATCTTTGAAAATCTCTCAGCTATGCGTTCAAGTCGACGCACATCCTTTTCCATTTCAGGAATCATATCATCCGAAGGATAATTCTCTCTGAGTATTTCAGTCCATGCAGTCAAAGAAGAAATCGGAGTTCCCAACTGATGTGCAGTTTCTTTTGAAAGCCCAACCCACACCTTATTCTGCTCTGCCTTCATGGAAGTGAATAATGCAAACAAAGCCAATAGCACAAATATGATTACAACAGAAAGTTGAATATAAGGATAAACTGTAAGTCTCTTCAACATCAATGAATCATCATAACAGATTTCAGTATACTCATTAGAGAGCGTCTCATCATATATCTTAATAGAATGCCCCTTATTTCTCATATTGACGGCCATCTCCTTTATTACAGCCACCGAATCCTCGTCGTTTCCGAAATGCCTACCTAAATTTCTTGAAGTTTGGACATTGCCACTCTTATCCAGCACAATTACCGGTATATATTGATTGCCATCCATCACCGTAAGAACAAGGTTCAGGTCGGTATACTCATCGGCATTGTTCAAGGAGTGCATAGCCTCTGCCCAAACATTCATATTATTCGCTTCCTCTTGCTTCAAATCACCAATCAGGTAATTTGATGCCAAGAGAGATGCAATAGCAATTAATATTGCAATTACGATAAGCCAGATTTTAATATTTCGTATTCTATCAAACATTTGCATGTAAATAATAACGCAAAAATACAAAAAATATTGTATAAATCAACAGTTAAATGAGTAATATTTATAAAAAGGTGTAAAATTTCATTGATTTGGTCAGGTTAAAAGAATAATTACAAAGAGCTGGTCAGGGTTAAAAGTAAAGGACAAAGAGCCCTCACTTCTTACGAAGCAAGGGCTCTTGTTAAGAAAAAGGCGGC
>R15__coassemble_1431_pt1 | contig 11954 bp, 6 predicted proteins | sample R15__metabat2_low_PE_001 | metagenome-assembled genome bin R15
TCAGGTGAAGGTCATTTCACTGGATGAAAGAATATGCGCACACGGCGATGTCAGTCTCGATGTTGATGCCAATAGCGTAGGTAACGGCTTTTCCAACACAACAAAGATCTCAAATTCTCTTGCCGCACAGTGGTGTACAGCCCACGGCTCCGGATGGTATATGCCGGCAATAGATGAACTCAAACTTTGTCTCAACAGAAACTTTGACACTGTAAACGAAACCTTACAGGCTGTAAATGGAACTACGTTGGATCGAGATTACGAGTATTGGTCATCCACATGCGGTGGTGGTTGGGATGTGTATGTAGCCTATTATAGTGCTGGTAGTTTTATTGGTAAAACAATTCGTGTAACTGTACAGGAGCACGTCCGCGCGGTTCACAGATTGTCCTGATCCGCCATCTCAGAGATCCCGGAGCCCCCCCCCAGCCTTTGCGCTCAAAACCATTGACACAAGTCATAAAATCACTCTTCGACGGCATTTTCTCCACCCAATTTTTCTTCCTTTTACAGAAAAGGTCGTACTTTTGCATTGAAAATTATGGGAATTACATTACAATAAATCCATATATCAATGTATCTTTTTTTTGCAGGGTGAATAAATTTGCCTAACTTTGCAAAAAAATTGAATATGAAGAGAGTATTTAACTTTTACTTGCTGGTAGGTGCATTGATCTGGTCAGTATGCGCTTGTACAGATGATGATTACGATGGCGGCAATGACCAGCCTTCGGTGTCGGACACAAAACTGTGGCCTTATGACGAAGGCCTGAATATGGACATCGCACCTGGTGATGATTTCTATTCGTATGTGACGGCCGGACGTACTGATAACTGGGAGAATTTCCCTTTCGACCACGCAGACGATATCGGTGAAGCAGCCGAGGATGCCATCAACAACGACTTCTCCAATCCCTATATCAGTGCGGTCAAGGCTCTTACCGGAGCAAACTACAACCTGGAAAAAGAAGCGGAATACCTGAGGGAAGAATATGACCGCATCGATGCGCTTCAGGGGGATGACTTAAGCCGTGAACTGCTCCATTCGGCATCCATCGGCACATCGAAACAGATAGGCCTCAATATGTATTTTGCCTCCCGCAAGGTATGTGTCTATTTCGACGAGATCTCCAGATCGGACGTCACGTATGCGGACTACAACGAGGACATCCTCGGCGAAGTGGTGAGCGAGGAGGAATATGAAGATCTTTGCAACACCGCGCTTGGGTACATATCCTCGGGCTCGGAATCGAAGCCATCCCGAGTCATCAAGGACGAGATTCTCGGAGACATCACACTTCGCCAGCCCGTGATATCGACCACGAGGTCCAGTGGACTCAGCGATGCACATGCTGCCATAGTTATGTCGGAACTCGGCACACAGGACCTGTCGTACCTCGCATATTCTGGGGGCATCGAATCAATCCTGACCCTCGTCGATCAGAGACCGGATGATATCAGGGATATTCTCAAGGCTGATCTCCTCAGCAGTGCAGTGGAGTACTATGAATATAGTGATAACCCTTGGCACATCTTGATGGAAAGCCGCGTATGGCGTGCTCATGCCAACAGAAAATTCGCCCAGGAACAAGTCACAGACGCTGCAGTGGAGTATGCAAAGCAGATGAGCGAGAATTTCAGAACAGCCTTCTCGGAGCGTTTGAAGAATCTTGACTGGATGAGCCCGACCACGAAGACAAGGGCCGAAGCGAAACTTCAGGCCATGCATTTCTTCTTCGGAAGGGTGAACGGCAGTTACGACGACTTCATTCCGCAACTTGATACCGATTACACCTCCATCCAGCAGATGCAGAAGGATCTCGAGGAGAAAACCACAAAGATGTTTCTCAGTACACTCGGACAAGAGTTGAGTGACGACGTGATGATGTGGGCAGTGATTCTTAATGGTAATAACCTGTTCGCAAACAATGCCTTCTACAATCCGATCAGCAATGCCATGTTCTTGCTTCCTTGCAACATCCTGAAGCCCATGACAGACATCACGCGCAGCGATGCCTACAATTATGCCGTCCTCGGTGCTACTACCATAGGTCACGAGATGTGCCACGGCTTTGATGCCAGCGGTTCGAAGTACAACGAACTGGGCGACCTCGAGGATTGGTGGACCTTGTCCGACAAACTGTTGTTCAAGGAAAAACAGAGTCAGATGACCACCATTTTCGAAAACTACACGCTGGCTGGGTATAGTTTTGACGGAGCAGAAAAACTGACGGAAAACATGGCCGATTTCGGCGGCATCTGCGTGGGGCTCACGGCTCTAATCAATCTGCGCCAGTCACAAGGCTACAATGAAGCAGGGATAAGCGAGAGCCTGCGCCGCTATTTCATCTCGTATGCCATAGCATGGAATACCAAATACGACGCAGCAACACAATGCCAATTCACGGAAGGCGACCCCCACTCGCCCAATGTCCTGCGTACAAACAGCAACGTGAACCAACTCGACGAATGGTACGACATCTTCGACATCCAGTGGGGAGACCGCCTCTACCTCACTCCTGAGCAAAGGGTAAGTCTCTGGTAGTGATTTTTTTTTTGAAGGTTCAGAAAAAATCACTACCTTTGCGGGCGATTTAGGTAAAAAGGTAAAATGTATGAGCAGAAAGGTATATGTGAGCGATATTACTATGGCTCTCCAGGAAGGCGAAAATAGTAATCGCCTGTCGTTCCGTCAGAAGATAGAATTGGCTAAATTGCTCGACCGACTGAATGTGTCGGTTATCGAGACTGGTATGCTGGTAAACGGCAAACAGGATTATCTTCTCGTAAAGTCGATTGCTTCCTCACTGAGAAGCAGTGCGCTTTCGGTATGTGTTGACATAAACGACGAGACGAGTGTGGAGACCATCTGGTCGTGCCTACAGGAGGCAGTCCATCCACGTCTGCAAGTCTCTGTGCCGGTAAGTACAGTACAGATGGAATATCTCTGCCATAAGAAACCTGATGCCGTGAAGGAGTTGGTGGAGAGGATGGTGAAAGCATGTGCTGCGCTGTGCAGTGATGTAGAGTTTGTGGCTGAGGACTTCGGCAGGAGCGAGAAAACATTCCTCCTCGATGTAGTGAAGACAGCTACCGACAATGGAGCCACCACCGTGACTTTCTATGACACAGCAGGGACACTGCTCGACAGTGAGGCATACGAACTGGTATCGACTATGCGCCAATCACTCCCTGAAGGGGTGAAACTTGGTGTTCGCTGTTCCAACGAGATGTATATGGCAGACGCTTGTGCTGTGGCAGCCGTACGTGCCGGAGCCGACGAGGTGAAAGTCTCTGCTTACGGCAATACCACTACATCGCTGAAACGATTTGCCAAGATACTCAGTGTGAAGTCGGTGGAATGTGATGCATACAGCGATGTGAAACTCACCGAGATGCAGCGCACCATGGAACAGATAAAGGCACTGTGTGTGCCTAAGAGTGCAAGAGGTCAAGGGTTAGAGGTTAGAGGTGAGAGGTTAGAGGTTAGAGGGGTTGAGGGTTCTGAGTTGTTGCTTACCTCCCACGACGACAGAGAGACAGTGTTCGCCATAATGGAGAAATTAGGTTACGAACTCGATGACGACGACAAGGAGAAAGTATATGATGCCTTCCTCAGTCTGGCATCCAAGAGTGAGGCTGTAGAAGCCAAGGAACTCGATGCCATCGTAGCCTCCATAGCCTTCCAGGCACCACCTACATACAGACTTGAGAGTTATCTCATCAATTCAGGCAATGTGATTACAGCCACCTGCCACCTGAGGCTGATAAAGGACGAGAACGTGATGGAGTGTGCATGTCTGGGCGACGGACCTGTAGATGCCGCCTTCCACGCTATAGAGCAACTCGTGGGCAACCAGTACGAACTCGATGATTTCCAGATACAGTCAGTGACCGAAGGCAGGGAGGCAATGGGACGTGCTGTGGTACGTCTGCGCCACGAAGGCAAGGTCTATTCCGGATGCGGAATATCACGCGACATCGTGGGGTCAAGCATCATGGCATATCTGAGTGCAGTGAATAAAATAGTTAACGAGGATCTCTAACAGCTAATCTCTAACCTCATATGAAACTGTCGTTTTCTACACGGGGATGGTCGGACATGACCTGGGAGCAGACAATAGCCAATGCCAGCGAAATGGGATTTGCAGGCATAGAAGTATATAACGCACTCAAATCAGACGACCTCGTTGGTCAGTCGGGACCATTCCATAAGTATTCAATTGTAAGCACATACCGCACTCTGGCAGGCAGGAACCTGAAGATTGCGTGCTTCGACAGTTCGAACGATATATCCGACGACTCGGAGCAGATGGTCACAGAGGTGACGAGGATGATATGCCTTGCATCCGATATGAGATGTCCGTATGTGGGAGTATATGCCAGTGAGGACCGACCAGAGGTGATACGCAGGAACCTCAGTAGGCTGATGCTGGAAGCCGGGAAGAAAGGGATAACCCTGCTGGTGAAGACAAGCGGCATTTATTCCGATACCCGACTGCTGAGAGATCTGATGAACGACTTCGCCAGCGACCAGGTGGCAGTGCTGTGGGATGTGCACCATCCTTACCGCGACAAAGGGGAGAGTCCGGCACAGTCGATTACCAACCTCGGAGCCTATGTCAAGCATGTCCATCTGCGCGACAGCGACGATGCCGATACCTACAACCTCATTGGCGAAGGCAATATGCCAGTACGCCTCATTATGGAAGCCCTCGCATCAATCGACTACGACGGATTTATCTCCCTCGAGTGGAAACCCGAGTGGATGAACGATATAACAGAACCAGACGTCATCTTCCCTCATTTCGTCAACTATATGGAACGCTTCGAACGAGGCAGGGAGAAGACAATGAAACTCTACCCCAACCACGACGGCAGCGGAGTATATGTGTGGAAGAAAGACGAACTGATAAACCTCACCTTCCCGAAAGTGCTCGACAGAGTGGTGGAGGAACTCCCCGACCAGTATTGCTTCAAATACACTACCCTCGACTATACGCGTACTTACAGCGAATTTCGTGATGATGTGGATAACTTCGCCAGGGCATTGGTATCCCTCGGAGTAAGACCAGGAAGTAAGGTGTCGGTATGGGCAACCAATGTGCCGGCATGGTACATCACCTTCTGGGCAACAGTGAAGATAGGTGCCGTATTGGTGACGGTCAACACATCATATAAATCCCACGAAGCAGAATACCTGCTCCAGCAGTCAGATACCCACACACTGGTGATGATAAGTGGGAGCAAAGACTCCGACTACAAGGCTATCATCAACGAACTATGTCCGGAAATACGTCAGAGCAAACCAGGAGAACCACTCCACTGCTCACGACTCCCGTTCCTGAGGAATGTCATCACGGTAGGATTCCGACAGAAAGGATGTCTTACCTTCGATGAGGCAATGGAACGGAAAGACCTCGTACCACTCGAGACCATCACACGCATGGCCGACGAGGTGAAGCCCGATGATGTGTGCAATATGCAATATACCTCCGGAACTACAGGATTCCCGAAGGGAGTGATGCTCACCCACTATAACGTGGTGAACAACGGCAAGAGCATAGGCGACCGTATGGGACTCTCCACAGCCGACAGGATGATGATTCAGGTACCAATGTTCCATTGTTTCGGTATGGTACTCTCCATGACCTCATCGGTAACCCACGGCGCAACGATGTGTCCGATGCCGTATTTCTCAGCCAAATCATCGTTGGCGTGCATAAACCAGGAACGCATCACCTGCTTCAACGGAGTGCCTACCATGTTTATCGCTATGTTCAACCACGCCGACTACCGCAAGACCGACTTCTCATATATGCGAACAGGCATTATGGCAGGGTCGGGATGTCCGCCGGAATTGATGAGAAGGGCTGCAAGGGAAGACGAGATGAATATGAAGGGTATTGTGTCGGTCTATGGTCAGACCGAATCAGCACCGGGAAGCACTATGTCGGCATGGACCGACTCTATCGATGTGAGGTGCGACACGGTGGGCTATGCGTTCCCTCATGTGATGTGCAAGATAATAGACCCGGAAACCGGACTCGAAGTAGCCGACGGAGTGAACGGAGAGTTCTGTTCGAAGGGGTACAACACGATGAAAGGGTATTATAAGATGCCTGAGGCTACAGCCCAGACCGTCGACAGCGAAGGGTGGCTACATTCGGGTGACCTGGCGATGAGAGACAAGGACGGCAACTACAAGATTACCGGACGTCTGAAAGATATGATAATCCGCGGTGGAGAAAATATATATCCGAAGGAGATAGAGGAATTTATCTATACCCATCCGAAGGTAAAAGACGTGCAGGTGATAGGTGTTCCCGACAAGAAATACGGTGAGGAGGCAATGGCCCAGATTGTGCTGCAAGATGGTGAGGAGGTCAGCGAACCTGAGATGAGAGAATTTATCACAGCCAGTCTGGCACGCCATAAGGTGCCTAAGTACATAGAGTTTGTCGATGGCTTCCCAATGAATGCCGCAGGCAAGATACTCAAATACAAGATGCGAGAAGAGGCGATAAAGAGGTTAGAGGGGAGAGGTTAGAGTGTTTTAAGAAGATACAAGATATGAAGAAAAATTTGGTAACAATGGACGGCAATGAGGCCGCCGCACACATAGCATACGACTTTACAGAAATAGCCGCAATATACCCAATCACACCATCATCACCGATGGCAGAACATACCGATTTCTGGTCGGCTAAGGGTAGGAAGAATATGTTTGGTCAGACTGTCACACTCACCGAGATGCAGTCGGAGGCAGGGGCAATAGGTGCTGTTCACGGAGCAGCACAGACAGGTGCACTGGCAACCAGTTTCACCTCCAGCCAGGGACTGATGCTCATGATTCCTGTGCTCCATAGAATTGCCGGAGAACGTCTGCCCGTTGTGCTCCATGTGGCTGCACGTACCGTTGGTACCCATGCTATGAGCATATTCGGCGACCACTCCGATGTGATGTGCTGTAGGAATACCGGCTTTGCCATGCTCTGTTCGGGCAGTGTGCAGGAGGTCATTGACCTTGCAGGAGTGGCACATCTTGCTGCTATCAAGGGACATACTCCGTTTATGCATTTCTTCGACGGATTCCGCACTTCCCACGAGATAAATACCGCAGAGATGATCGACACGGAGAAACTGAGGAGTCTGGTCGATCAGGATGAGTTGGCTGCTTTCCATAGCCATGCCCTCAACCCCGAACACCCGCTCATGAGGAGTACGGTGCAGAACCCTGATGTCTATTTCCAGGTACGCGAAGCATCCAATTCCTATTACGATGCCCTGCCGCAGATTGTGGAAGACTATCTGCAGGAGATAAACAATATCACAGGCCGCGACTACCATCTCTTCAACTATTATGGCGACCCAGAGGCAACCGATGTGGTGGTGGCGATGGGCAGTGTGGCTGGAACGGTGAAGGAGACTGTTGACTACCTGCGCAGCAAAGGACGTAAGGTGGGATTTCTGCAAGTGCACCTCTACCGACCATTCAGTGCAGACTATTTCCTCAAGGCATTGCCTCCTACAACCCAGAGGATTGCCGTACTCGACCGCTGCAAGGAACCAGGCAGTGCAGCCGAACCACTCTACGAGGATGTATGCTCAGTAATATATAAGCACAGGAACTCTAACCTCTCCACTCTCATAGGCGGTCGTTATGGTCTGTCGTCAAAAGATACCGACCCAGGTCAGATTATCGCCGTATTCGACAATCTCGCACTTGAAAGTCCGAAAGACAATTTCACCATCGGCATCACCGACGATGTAACCCATCTCTCTCTCCCTTCGGCACCTATCGACGATATGAGTACAGGTACATATTCCTGTAAGTTCTGGGGACTGGGAGGCGATGGTACCGTAGGAGCCAATAAGAACACCGTACATATCGTCAGCGAATGTGCCAATATGTACGGACAGGCATATTTCGAGTACGATGCCAAGAAATCATTCGGAGTGACCAAGTCCCATCTGCGGTTCAGTCAGATGCCTATCGAGAGTTCATATTATGTGAAGCACGCCGATTGCGTAGCATGCCATAACCAGAGTTATATAGGTCAGTACGATATAGTAAGTGAGATAAAGCCGGGAGGTATATTCCTTCTCAATACCAGCAAGACCGACAGCGAGATAATCGATTGGCTCCCCGACTATGTGAAAGGCACGATGGCAAAAAAACATATACGGTTCTATGCTATCAACGCCACAGAGATAGCCATGCGACTCGGTCTGGGCAGTCATACCAATACAGTGCTTCAGGCAGCCTTCTTCGCTGTGTCGGGACTGATTGACGCCGAGACGGCACTTGGAGCCATGAAACAGGCAGCGCGTGAGACTTATGCAGCCAAAGGCGACAAGATAATAGCAGAGAATATCGCAGCAATAGAATGTGGAGAGAACGAAGTGAGGGAAATCACCGTACCAGACTCCTGGGCACAGTTCGACACTACATTCAATTTCCCTCAGAACCTTCAGAACCCTCAGAACTCTCATAACCCTCATAACTCTTCTAACCTCCTATCCGACATCGTCCTGCCTATCAATCATCAGAAAGGAGACGATATCCCGGTAAGCAAGTTCAAAGACCAGGTAGATGGTACGATAGCACTCGGACTGACAGCCTACGAGAAACGAGGCATAGCAGTCAATGTGCCGAAATGGGACAGTGAGAAATGTATTCAGTGCAATCGCTGTTCGTTCGTGTGTCCTCACGCAGTTATCCGACCATATCTCCTCAACGAGGAGGAGAAAGCCAATGCACCTCAGGGATTCCAGACAATTCCCGCAGTGGGAAGCAAGGCCAAGGGACTCCATTTCGCACTCGCCGTATCAGACGAAGACTGTACCGGATGCGGCAGTTGTGTACAGAGTTGTCCGTCTGACGCATTACAGATGGTACCATATAATCCACTTATAACCACTCATACCCCTCAGAACTCCTCTTCCTTCGATTGGCTCAGGAACCACCTCTCTCCTAAGGGCGACCTCTTCAATCCTTATTCAGTGAAAGGCAGTCAGTTCCGCCAGCCACTGGTGGAATTCTCAGCCGCCTGTGCAGGATGTGGAGAGACTCCGTACGCCAAACTCCTCACCCAACTCTTCGGTGACCGAGTATATTGGGCAAACGCAACGGGTTGTTCGCAGGCTTGGGGAGCAGCAATGCCAGGAATACCATATACCACCAATCACAGAGGCCACGGACCGGCTTGGACCAACAGTCTCTTTGAGAACAACGCAGAACTCTGTCTTGGTATGTATCTATCAGTACGCCAGCGCAGAAACCGATTGAAGCAACTCCTTATCGACTATTCGGAACAAGCATCCGATGAGACCAAAGCACTCATCAATGACTGGCTCGCCACCTTCGACGACCTCGACGCATCGAGAGAGACGTCCGACCGACTCATCGCACACCTCTCATCTCTCAGCTCTAACCTCTCAGCTCTAACCTCAATCCTGTCCATGAAGGACCTCTTCGCAAAGAAGACATTTTGGATGTACGGAGGCGATGGTTGGGCATACGATATAGGGTTTGGTGGACTCGATCACGTGATTGCCACAGGAGAGAATGTCAATGTATTTGTTATTGATACCGAGATGTACTCCAATACAGGTGGTCAGAGCAGTAAGGCAACTCCGATAGGAGCAGTAGCCAAATTTGCTTCAGCAGGTAAGAAGAGCAGGAAGAAAGACCTGGGTTCTATCCTTATGACCTACGGCAATGTCTATGTAGCACAGGTAGCCATGGGAGCCGATTATAATCAACTCGTCAAAGCAATAAAAGAGGCTGAGGAATACGACGGGCCATCGGTTATCATCGCCTATACCCCTTGTGCCTCCCACGGACTTACATGTGGAATGCAGAATGTGCAGGACGAGATGAAACGTGCCGTACAGAGTGGTTATTGGCATCTCTATCGCTATGACCCGAGGAAAGAACATCCGTTCCAACTCGACTCCAAGGAACCTACCATGCCACTCACTGAGTTCCTTGATGGTGAAGTACGCTATGCCTCTCTCCGCAGAACATTCCCGGAGAATGCAGATACCCTCTTCGCCCAAGCCACAGCCGACGCCAAAAAGCGCTATGATAAGTTCAGTGCTTTACCCAGTTAATGAAATTGGTGTTTGCTTTGCCTGAGTCTTCGGCTTCTGTGTGGCCTTGGTTCCAAATAGTTTCAAAGTCCACGTCCTTTATTCCGTAGGCTTGCAGAGCCAAAGCAAGATTGATTTCAGTGGCAAGTGATGTGTCGCCCTGAGTGATTCCTGTACGGATACGCCAGCGAGGAGCCACCTTGCTGCTGCCCTTTCCTCCGCCTGGGTAGGATTGTTTGCTGCTGATAAGGAAGTAAAGTGGAGTGTACATATTCATCCTTGTCGCCAAATCAGTGCCTACGGCATCTTTCTTCGCCATGTCAGCAATGAATTTAGCAGAATAATCAGGAGTATACATATCGACCGCATCTTTTACCACCTTGCTGAAATGGGCAAACTGTCCGTCGGTACTGAAGAGCAAATTCTCTGCTGATGTACGTCCCTGGGCATCGTAGTCATCGAATGCACCAATTCCCTTGCTTGCTCTTTTATGGTTCTTCGAGAAGTCGGCGAGAGCATCCTCGTCGCCAGTTTTGTATAGAACCACATCACTGCCGTTTACATTATTGTATCGCTTAACGGCATCGTTGATTATATCTATTACATAATCGTAATAACTGCCGCTTTGGTACCGTCCGTCGGCTGTGGAGTCCAGTTTCAGTGTCTTCCCGGTGGAAGGATGTACGAATCCGACGCTGTTGATATATTCAGCAAATTCTTTCGTGAGAGCAAGCGAGATATTCGATTCCTCGTCGCTTAGATTGGACCTACTGGCACCCATATTCCATTCATATGCTGCATCGGCTTGGTCGAAATTGGTGATAGGGCACCAACACATACTGCCACCGAGAGCGTCGCTGAATGCCATCTCAGCACCGATGGCTTTGAGGTAGGCATCGTAGAGCGGACTGTCGCCGCTGCTTCCCAATATGGCACTCTGTGCACCACCACCGCTATGGCCGAAGGAGTAAATCTCGTCGGCATTTCCAGGCACTGCTTTCTGTACTTGAGCGAGGTATCTGAAATACCTTACTGCGGCTTTCAGGTCGGTCACTCCCGCTGGTGCACCCGACTCCTTGCCTCGGCATCCAGCCGAGAGGTATATCAGCCCTTCGTCGGTAAATTCCTTCACACGCCTGTTACTTCCAGATGGAGCCGACATGGCTGAGTAGCCTGGAGTATTGACTGGAAGCACTATCGGTGCACTGGTGGCGGAGAGACCGCTGACCATGCGCTTGGTGTTCACCGTACATGTGAAGGTGGAGTCGGAACTTTTCACCGCGTCCATATATGCTGCAGGAACATAAATGCCCATTTGCTCGTGCTGACGGTCAGCAGGGTTGGAGCAATAGACTATACCTACTATATAATAGGTGTCAGTCTCGCTGTCGTATCTCCATTTGTCATTGATATTGGTCTCGTATGGATAGGTAGTTGCAGCACCGTTTGCAGAACCGCCTCTTCCAGACATACCACCCATCATATCAGGCCGTCCACCACCCAGTCGTCCGGGTCTGCCATTTCCAGCATCGCGTCCTGGTTGGCCACATACATTCTGCTGACTGAATACTGATAAAAGTAAAGTGATAAGTAAAGACAGTTTGAAGGTTCTCATATTCGTAAGGATTTTATTGTGATTATAATATTCTTGAAAAGCATAAGACTCTGTCTGAGAGAAAGTCATGCTGCAAAGTTACGAAAAAAAGTAAATACAGAACAAAGAAAAGGCCAACATTTTTTATTTGTTCTGTACTCGCTTTTTCGTAACTATCGCTCAACGCGCAAGTTACTGGCGCTCGACAGAAAAATAAAATTTTTCCACTTTTTATTTGTTCTGTACTCGCTTTTTCGTAACT
>R15__coassemble_1465_pt1 | contig 11756 bp, 11 predicted proteins | sample R15__metabat2_low_PE_001 | metagenome-assembled genome bin R15
TGATGGTGAGATACACTCACCTTCGGTTCGGTATGACAAACAAGGGATGAGAAAAGTAATTTACTGCCAAAAAGTATATAATTGCAAAAAAAATATTGTGATTATTTTGTTGGTTCGAAAAAAATAATTAAATTTGCACACGAAATTAAAACATCTTCCTACATACCAACATCGCAATCTCACTGCCCAAGAAAAATAAGCAAACCAAAATAAAATTTAAATCAACCAATTAACTAAATCAAATTAAAAATGAAAAAAGTTACTTTTATTAAGAAAGTCAGTTTATTCGCCATCATGCTGTTGGCAGGAGTAACAAGTGCATTTGCCGCAGAAGTGACCTGGACAGCATCTGAACAAGGTTATTCTAATGCTCAAGCAGTTACCGATTTTACAATCGATGCTAATCTTACTTCCTCATTCGGAAAAGGAGCCTCAAATGATTGTGCTTACTACAACACGGGTACAGCAGTGAGAGTTTACAATGCTGGTTCTATCAACATTGCACCTAATTCAGGTTTTGCAATTTCCAAGATTGTCATTACTACTGCTTCATCCAATGCAATTAAGGACACTAACTACACTGCAACAGCAAATTGCGGAGAAGTTTCTATCGCAGATGGTGTTGCAACATTGACTTATGCAACTCCTACATCCGAAAAGATGACAATATCATACAATGCATCATCCGGTCATTGGAGAGTGCTTTCAATCGCAGTTACCTATCAGGCAATAAACACCAATCAGGTATTAACTCCTGTATTCACTCCAAGTAGTTGTGATTTTGTTGGTACTCAGGAAGTTGCTCTTTCATGCGGTACAGATGGGGCTACAATATCCTATTCAACCGACGGAGAGACCTGGAATGAATATACCGAACCATTCGAGGTAACAGAAACAACAACCGTAAAGGCAAAGGCTGCAAAGGCAGGTATGGATGAAAGTTATATGGCATCAGCAACATATACAATGTATGTTCCATTGGCAGATATGGATGAAATTTTCGCAAAGGCAACCGAATTAGGAACTCAGGGCGGAAATTGCTTTGTTACACTCAACGAATATGTCGTAAGTGGTGTGAAGAAGAATAACGCATATGTAACCGACGGAACCAAAGGTTTCCTGATCTATAAATCAGGTCATGGATTCAGCGTAGGTGATATTCTCAGCGGAACTGTTCAGGCAAAACTCTGTCTCTATAATGGTGCTGCAGAATTTACCACTCTCACTTCATCTACAGAAGGACTTACAGTAACCAAAGGTGGTGAGGTTAAGGCAAAGGAAGTTTCCATTGACGACCTCAGCGGTGTTAATTCCGGTGCTCTCGTTACAATCAAGGACGTGAAATATGATGGTTCAGTATTTTTTGATGCTGACGGAAACGAATTGATTCCTTATACAGGTATTATGACCGCACTTCCAACCTATGCTGTAAATGCCACATACGAAGTTACCGGAATTTATTCTCAGTTTAAGAACGACAAGGATATCTATCCTCGTTCTGAAGACGATTGTGTAATCACTTCTCCAGGTGTAGTGGTTGAGGTAGGTGAAACAGGATATGCAACATATTCTTCAGACAACTTATGCGAAGTTCCGGATGCAGAAAGTGGTATTCAGTTGTTTGGTGCTAAACTTATGGACAACTATGTAAAACTTCTTCCAACAACACCAGGAAGCCTTGTTTCTCTGAACTTTGGTGTTATCGTTAAGGCAACACCTAATACAAGTGTATTCATTGAAGATGCGAAAGGCTCTGAGTACGTAAAGATTACGGGCAACGAATTGTTCGCAACTGTATATAAACCTTATGATGTATCTCAGGGAAAGGCTTATATCCTTGCCGATGTAGATGGAGAAGCCAAGTTCGTAGCATGCGAAGCAGGAACTATTCCAGTAAACAAAGCATGTTTGCTCGCTCCAGCAGGATCTTATATCAAGAGCCAACTCGATATCGTAGAAGGTGAAGCAACAGGCATCAACAGCATCCAGACTTCAACCCTCAGCGCTGAAGGTGCTACATTCAATCTTGCCGGACAGAAAGTCGGTGCAGACTATAAGGGTATCGTGATTATGAACGGAAAGAAATATATGAACAAATAAATAAAGGAGGATACAGATTATGAAAAAATATATCAAACCAATACAGAGAATCCATAACATAGTTCCCGTACAGATGATAGCAGAGTCTATCGGTCTCGATCCCTCAAAGTATGTAGATCCAAGTGAGGCACTCATCAAGGACGACCTTGATATCGACTTCGGAACTGACGACCTCTTCGGTAGTGAAACATGGGGTGGTGAGGAAGAGTGGTAATTGTCACATCCTCCCCTCTGTAGCTCGTCATAATTGACGACAACAGTCAAGTAAATGCCGGATTTTTGCGAATCCGGCATTTACTGCAAAAACCCTTAGCCAACCAGGTAAACCACAAATAAATTTGCTGAATTCAGTTAAAAGCACTAACTTTGCAGAACATAAACAATGGAAATATGAAAAGAACTATACTACTTATATTATCCGTCTTTCTGTCGGTTACTTTGTATGCACAGAGTGGCAGATACGATACTGCTGACAGAGGTTTCCGCCATCCCGGTGGTCTGCATACACAGGAGGATTTTGACCGCATAAAGCAACAACTGGCTGAAGGCAATAAGAAAGTCACTGAGGCATATAATGTGCTGAAGAATGCAGCCTATTCCCAACCGGGAGTGGTGAGTTATCCCGTTGAGACCATCGTCAGGGGCGGTTCGGGAGAGAATTATATCAATGCTGCCCGAGGAGCCACGATGGCATATCAGAATGCGCTCCGCTGGAAGATAGAAGGCAATACGGCATGTGCAAAAAATGCCGTTAAGATACTGATGGCTTGGGCCAACACTACCAAGGCAGTAAGCGGAACGAGTGACCAATGCTTGGCCAAAGGTATCTACGGGTATGAATTTGCCCAGGCAGCCGAACTGATGCGCGACTATGAAGGATGGAGTGCAGAGGATTTCAATACTTTCAAGCGCTGGATGCTCGATGTGTGGTATCCCGGTATCCAGAGTTTTCTGCGCTACCGCAACGGCACTTGGCAGAACTCGGGCAAATGGTGGCAGGCACCGGGACATTATTGGTCCAACTGGGGACTCTGCAACGCAATGGCTGCCATAAGCATAGGTATACTGTGCGACGACGTGTTTATCTACAATCAGGGAATGTCGTTTATCAAATATGACCAGGTAGGCACCTTCAAAGACCCGAGGACGGCAAATCCGATTCTCAATGACGGTCTTACCGAATTCTGGGGCAATCTCATAGTCACTACAGAGGAATGGGAGCAGGAGACTGGTGCTTACGGTAAGGTAGGGCAGATGAACGAATCAGGACGCGATACAGGGCATGCTGCTATGGCTCTCGGACTTGCAGTCGATATTGCCCATGTGGCATGGAATCAGGGCGACGACCTCTACTCATATATGGACCATCGTCTCGCTGCTGGAATAGAATATGTTGCGGCTCAGTGTCAGAGTATCGACGGACTCCCTTGGACCAATTACCACTATGGTACTAACGGCTACTATTACACCGATTCACGTTCCTGGCTTATGACAGGTCCTGCTCTCGGAGCACAGATACGTGCCTATTGGGGTACTGTTATCGGTATGTATGAAGGAGTTAAAGGAGTGAGGATGCCTTTCAGCGAGTGGTGCTACAAGCAGATGGGTATTGACGACGGCGGTACAGGCGGTACGAGCGGAGACTACGACCATCTGGGCTATTCCGTTCTGATGAATACCTACGGCAACACATCTGATGGGGTGTATGTCAACGATAATCCTCCTACAGAACTGACCGGCACAGTGAAATACGGTGGTAAGACCTATAGCCAGACCGACCTTGGGGGACTGAAGAATACTTATGATGTCACCGCCTACGCCAACCGCGCCCTTAAAGCCGGTACAGAGGTCACCCTCTCACCTCAGATTGCCGACAACAGCGAAGATACCGGTAATTGGCAGTGGGAGAGTGGGGAGACCACACGCGAAATCACCGTCTCGGCAGATAAATCACATATCTATCGCGTTACCTATATAAATAAAGAAGGTGTGAAGAGTCAGCAGAGTTTCTCTATTGCAGTTCTTGGCGATTGTAATACTACCAGTATGACGGCTACCATTACCGCAGGAGACAACACAGTGTCGAAGGTGTTCAATGATGGCGACGACCTTAAAATAGCAAGTCTCGTAAGTCCTGGGACAAATGTAACCCTCAGCCTCGTAGATTGGGCGGGCTACTGCAACTATAAATGGAGCAACGGAAAGACTACTGCGGAAATCACACTCTCAGCGGTGGAGAAATCACAGACCTTGACCTGTACAGTTCAGAATATGGGAGGAAGGTCGCAGAAAGTCACCTTCCAACTCAATGTGTATGAGGTAGATGATACCGACAGATTAGTAGACAATGCTAATTTCCGCATACGCCATCACCAGTCGGATACCTATCTCACCAACCGAGGCGATTCCGTCGTGTTGGCTCCTGAGAACGGCAGTCTCAGTCAGGTATGGTATATAGAGCACGGCGGTTCTTCGGCAAGGTACAACCTTATATCGCTCCTCGATTCGATGTATATGAAGAATACCGGTTCGATGTACACTCTCAAGACCCGTCCACACCGTATTGTCTTTGCAAAAGACAGCAATTGCTGCGCTTTTTATAATACCCTAAACCAATATTGGAGTGTGGATGAGAATGGTGTGTTGCTCTTCGGTAAGGAAACCGAACTCACCGATTTCCCATTCGAACTCATACCATACGAAGGTGAGGTGGATGGCATTAAGAGTATCTTTCGGCAGACTCAGGAACCATACAATGGCAACCAGACGATATATACTCCATCGGGCATCCGAATACAGTCGGTTACAAGTGGACTGAATATAATACGTCAGGCAGATGGAACTATCAGTAAAATAATAAGATAACAGAAATATCAAAACTAATATAATGGAAAAGAAAACTTTGAAAGACTGGATTATAGCCACAAAACCATGGTCGTTTAATGTGAGTGCATCGTCAGTGATTATAACATCGGCATACCTATATTATAATATGCTCGTTCAGCATGCTCAGGAACCCGATTTTCACCCTACATCAAACGACTTCGATTGGTTGAATGCTGTTATAGCGCTCGTGATGATTATTTGTTTCCACGCTGCGGGAAATCTGCTCAGCGACTACCGTGATTATATATATGGAATTGATAAACCAGGCAACGACAATGAGGTGAAATGGATATCAGGCGGTTTGTTCTCTCCGAAGGAAATACGCAATTTTGGTTATGCTATGCTCGTTCCCGCAACGTTGCTTGGCATTCTCCTTCTCCAGCGAGCAGGTTGGGAAGTGGCGTGGATAGGAGTGTTAGGTATAATATTTGCCGGAGCCTATTCCTTCTTCAAATTCCATGCAATGGGTGATCTGGACATCATCTGCTGCTATGCCCTCTTGCCTTCCATTGGTACCAGTTTTGTAGTTACCGGAGAATACCACTACGAGGTGCTGTTGCTGAGTCTTACCTACGGACTCTTCACAAACGGACTGCTCCACTACAATAATACCCGTGACATCGAGAGCGACAGTCAGGCAGGTATCACCACATTGCCGATACTCGTAGGACTGAAGGTGTCGAAATACATCTACCTCTGCTTTGAAATGCTGCCATTCGTTATTACAACGGTTCTTATTGTGGTTGGAATTCTGCCCCTCTGGGCTCTCCTTGTATTCCTTACGTTCCCTTCGGCACTGAAACTGGTTAGGATGATGCTCAGTAGTAAGACATGTAAGGATCTTGACGGATATGACCTGCCAAATGCACAGCAACAACTGAAATTCTCTTTGTTTCTTCTCCTTGGGATAATATGCGGAATGTTTATATAAGTATCGGAGTGGCTGCCTTGCTGTGGTTCGTGATGTTCTCACCTTGGACATCACCATATATCAATTTCTGGTATATGATGACAGCCTCAGCAGTGATACTCATCACCTTGGCATTCGTCTTCAGTCCTTCGTCTCCAATCTCTAATCTCTCATCTCCTATCTCTAATCTCTCATCTCGGTTCCTAAGCCAACCGAAGGACATCGCTCGTAATCTCTTACTCGGCCTGCTCATCGCTGCTGTTATGTGGATGGTGTTTTTTGTGGGAGATAAAGTCTCGCAGTTGATGTTCGATTTTGCCCGACCACAGGTGGATGGTATCTACAGCATAAAAGAGGGTACGTCGAAAGTTTACATCGGTCTTGCCCTCCTGTTGCTTATAGGTCCTGCGGAGGAGATATTCTGGAGGGGATATGTGCAGGAACATCTGCAAAATAAGATGGGTAAGAATACAGGATTTATCATAGCCACCCTGGTCTATACCCTCATCCATATATGGAGTTTCAATTTCATGCTCGTTATGGCAGCGTTGGTATGCGGAGTATGCTGGGGACTGCTTTACCGACTTGACCGCAAACTCCTTCCCGCACTCATCGTCTCCCATGCCGTATGGGACACCTGCGCATTCGTATTAATTCCTTTCTGATAAAATTCAAAACTCCAATCTTATATGAAAAAGTTATTCCTCACATCCTTGGTTATGCTTTGCTCTTCCGCATTGATGGCAACGAACTCTAATCTCTCAACTCTTCCTTCGATTAACTCAGGAACCACCTCTAACCTCCTCTGGTACACCAGTCCAGCAAAGATATGGCTCGAAGCACTTCCTCTGGGCAACAGCCGAATGGGGGCTATGGTATATGGTGGTACTGACCAAGAACAAATCCAACTCAATGAGGAAACATTCTGGTCAGGAGGTCCTCACAGCAATAACAGTCCCACTTCCATCTATCGCTTAAACGAAGTGCGCCAACTCATCTTTCAGGGAAAGGAAAAGCAAGCCGAAGACATAATAAACAACGAGTTTATAAAGGGGCCTCATGGAATGCGATTCCTTACCCTTGGCTCACTCCGCATGAACTTTGGTCATAAAGATATCAGCAACTATCAACGTTCACTCGACCTGACGACAGCCGTCAATACAACCACGTACGTTTGCAATGGAGTCAGATATACCCGCACAGCCTTTGCTTCGCTCGAAGATGGAATTATCGTAGTGAAGATTAAGGCAAGCAAGAAAAAAGCACTCAGTTTTGTGCTTTCCCAAGACTGTCCGTTTAAGACTGATGTGATTGCCAATACTACAAATGACTCGAAGATATCATCCGGCATTCTCGAAGCAACAATAAAAGGTGTTGACCAGGAAGGAATAAAGTCAGCACTAACAGCCAAATGCCGTACAGAAATATTCACGGATGGTAACCTTTCTACCCAGCAAAATGAACAAGGTGCAGGTACTATCAATGTTCAGAACGCAACAGAAGCAACTCTCTATATCTGTGCGTCAACAAACTATGTCAACTTCCATGACGTAACAGGAGATGCCGATGCAAAGAATCAATCCTTGCTCAATGCCGCAACACAGTTAGGCTATGCAAAACTCCTTGCACGCCACGTAGAAGCATATCAGTCACAATATAATCGTGTAAAACTAACACTCCCTTCTGCCAGCGACAATAACCTTCTCCCTACCGACCAACGCCTCGACAAGTTCTATGGGTCAAAAGATATGAGTATGGTAGCACTCCTCTTCAATTACGGCCGCTATCTCCTAATCTCAGCATCCCAGCCAGGAGGACAACCTGCTAATCTCCAGGGAGTATGGAACGACAAGACCAATGCCCCTTGGGACAGTAAATATACCATCAATATCAATGCAGAGATGAACTACTGGCCAGCAGAGGTATGTGGACTGACAGAAACCACAGAACCTCTTATGTCCATGATACAAGACCTTTCTCTGACAGGTGCAGAGACAGCAAGGACAATGTATGGCTGTCGCGGTTGGGTTGCTCACCACAACACTGACCTTTGGCGAATTGCAGGTCCGGTTGATGGGGCTGCATGGGGCATGTTCCCTAATGGTGGTGCCTGGCTGGCCACTCATATTTGGGAGCACTATCTCTATACACTCGACCAGGACTTCCTCCGCAAGTACTACCCAATACTCAAAGGAGCAGCCGACTTCTACCTCGACTATATGGTAGAACACGACGGAATGCTCATGGTAGTTCCTTCTGTTTCTCCGGAGCATGGAGGAAAGGGTAAGAAAAGCAATGTTACGGCAGCCTGCACAATGGATAATCAGATTGTTCGTGATGCACTTACACAAGCAATGTATGCGACACAGATATTGAATGAAGATTCTGAATATCAGACAACTCTGGCAAAGGCTCTCGCAAAGATTCCTCCGATGAAAGTAGGTCAGTACGGACAACTCCAAGAGTGGATAGACGATTTGGACGACCCTAAAGACCAGCACCGCCACATATCCCATCTCTACGGACTCTACCCATCGAACCAGATAAATCCGTTTACCACCCCAGAGTTTTGGAACGCCTCACGTGTCACCCTCCAGCAACGTGGCGACCAAGCCACAGGATGGAGCCTCGGGTGGAAAACCAATTTCTGGGCTCGTATGCTCGACGGCAATCACGCATTTACCATCATAAGCAATATGCTCCGACTGCTTCCTGGTGAGGATGGACAGTCAACCCGTTCACATCCCGACGGACGTACATTCCCAAATCTCTTCGACGCACACCCACCATTCCAGATTGACGGCAACTATGGCGTAACAGCCGGTATAGCCGAGATGCTTCTCCAAAGCGTATATACACCAACATCCACTGAAAGTGTTTATACTGCAGCGTTTAAAACGCTGCAACCCTCAATCCCTGTCATCTTCCTCCTCCCAGCACTCCCTGACCAGTGGCAGAGCGGAAGTGTGAAAGGACTCAGGGCAAGGGGAGGATACACAGTCGATATCGAGTGGAATGACGGCAAACTCACCTCCGCCACACTCACAGCCAACACCCCTGCGGCTCCGAAGACAGTCCTTGTGCGTACCTCCTCGCCACTTAGCGGACTCACCCCAGTCAAGTCCTACGACAACTTGGGAGTCTATGAATATCAGGTGAATGTCAACAATAAGATAAAACTATAACCGCAAAATGGAATTAATATACGAAAATCTCGAACCAACCATTACCACCGATGCCGTGCAGGATGGCATCCGATATGTCAGCGCCCAATGTAGTGAATTGGTATGCAGTCAGAATATACTGATGAGTCTCACACCTGTTTCATCTACAGTCGACGATGCGAAGACCGACTACATTATCAATAAAGTACAGTATGTAGGAGGTTGCCAAGGCAACACCACAGCTGTATGCGCTTTGGTCAAGGGCATGAAAGCATCCGAAGTAATCACCCGCCTCGAAGGCATCAACTGCCAACGCCGAGGCACCAGTTGCCCCGACCAACTGGCAAGAATATTGAAGAAAATAACACTCTAAGAGGAATAAAAATCCAGTCCTCAACTGCAATTTTTTACTCAAATAGTACTGACGTATAGAAAAAATATGTAAATTTGCAGTGGAAAAATTATATACAAAAACAAATATCAATGAATTTGAAATCAGCATATATCATCACTGCAATACGCAAGTTTGCTGAATATTTTGCCATCTCTGGTAGTCAGGCGTATAAATATCTGAAAAACTATTCAGGTATAAACTATCTGGACGAATGTTACGAGGCGGAACATCAACTTTCGTTCGAAGATACTGTCAAGGATTTGGTTCGTGTATGTCAGATTCATGGAGGAACATTGCGTTTATGATTAAACTCTATCATGGTTCAGATACCTTAATAACTGAGATTGACCTCAGTAAAGGTCATGTAAACAAAGACTTCGGTCGAGGTTTCTATCTTACATCATTGTTTGATCAAGCAAGTGAGATGGCAAAACGAAAAGCGTATCAATCGCTTGATGCACAGCCTGTGGTATCATCTTTTATCTTCGACGACAGTTGTATAGAATTAAGCGATTTAAACATTAAAGTGTTTAATGGGGTATCGATAGAATGGGCTCAGTTTATTCTTTCCAATCGGCATGCAACCCGCAATGGTTTTACCCATAACTACGATATTGTTATCGGTCCGGTTGCTAACGATGGAGTGGTGCGGCAGATAGACCTCTATGAAATGGGCATTATTACTATTGAACAACTTGTTGGGGCACTTCGCTTTAGAAAACTAAATGACCAGTATTTCTTTGGCACTCAACGCTCATTGGCTTATCTTATTGCTTTATGACAAACGAACAGACATTTATAATTGACCACTTGTTGAGTGAACTTGTTCAACTCATAATGGATGACCAAGGTGCAGACCTTCAAACTGCACTCGATTTGCTATATACCTCACCATTATACGACAAGATTACTGATGTGGAAACGGGTTTGTATCTCCAAAGTGCTGATTATAACTACGAATCCTTCGTTGCACCACCATCAGAATAAATCAGTCATTAGGAGTTCTATCATTGAAGAAACTGTAAAAATAACAGCAATATTTTTCTGTTTACGATATTTTTTGTAATTTTGCCGATTATTCGAGTGATAAATCTCTTTTAAGATGAAAGGTATCGTATTAGCAGGAGGGTCAGGTACACGTCTGTACCCAATAACCAAAGGAGTGAGCAAACAGTTGCTACCTATTTATGACAAACCAATGGTATATTATCCCATATCGGCACTTATGCTCGCCGGTATAAGGGATATACTCATCATATCCACCCCTTACGACCTGCCAGGGTTCAAGCGCCTCCTCGGCGATGGAAGCGACTACGGAGTCCATTTCGAGTATGCCGAACAACCGAGTCCCGACGGATTGGCACAGGCATTCATCATAGGTGAGAAATTCATAGGCAACGACAGCGTTTGCTTAGTCCTCGGAGATAACATCTTCTACGGCAGCGGTTTTACCACCTTGCTTAAGAATGCCGTCAAGGATGCAGAGGAGAACCAGAAAGCCACCGTCTTCGGCTACTGGGTCAGCGATCCCGAGCGTTATGGCGTGGCAGAGTTCGACAAGGATGGCAACTGCCTCTCCATCGAAGAGAAACCTCAACAACCTAAGTCCAACTACGCAGTAGTAGGTCTCTATTTCTATCCGAATAAAGTAGTCAACATAGCCAAATCCATCAAACCAAGTGCCAGAGGAGAATTGGAAATCACAACAGTCAACCAGTGGTTCCTCAGCGACAGAGAGCTGAAAGTCCAGACACTCGGCCGCGGTTTTGCCTGGCTCGACACCGGTACTCACGACTCCCTCTCAGAAGCATCCACCTTCGTAGAAGTGATTGAAAAGCGCCAAGGATTGAAGATTGCCTGCCTCGAAGGCATCGCCTACTGCCAAGGCTGGATAACCAAAGAAAAGATGCGCGAACTGGCTCAGCCAATGCTCAAGAACCAATATGGCCAGTATCTGCTTAAAGTAATAGACCTTGAATGAGGGAAGATATATTTCCTCGCTGGGAGATATGGGTTTCAGCACTGGGAGATATGGGTTTCCCGGTGCGGGAGATATGGGTTTCCCGGTGCGGGAGATATGGGTTTCCCAGTGCGGGAGATATGGGTTTCAGCGCGGGGAGATATGGGTTTCCTGAGGGTGCATAGTGCAGGGTGCAGATTTAGGTGCAGGGTTGTCATACCGAACCGAAGGTGAGTGTATCTCACCCATTGCTTTCTCTTGTGCTGAAGGTGATTTTTATTTTTATCATTTTATTTGTGATTTTTCTGTTTCTGGCGGAATGTGCCTTGTAGGGGTGTGTGG
>R15__coassemble_1475_pt1 | contig 11692 bp, 7 predicted proteins | sample R15__metabat2_low_PE_001 | metagenome-assembled genome bin R15
GAATGGAGCACTTTCAGCACCGGATACACAATAACCGGCAAGGGTGACTACGCGAACAACAGCATTTTCCTGCCTGCCGCGGGTTACTTCAATTACAGCGACGAGACGGTCAGCCACGCGGGCAGCCACGGGATCTACTGGTCTTCCACAGAGTTTGGCAGTGACAACGCCTACCTCCTGTACTTCAATTCGGGCCATCAGTACGTGAACGGCTACTACCGTGAGTGCGGGTACAGTGTCCGGGCTGTGCTGTCGGAATAGAATTTAGTGCATCCACCAATAGGATAAAAAAAAGGATAATCAGATGATGTTTACTGTCGGCAGGAAAGGCACACTCGTGTGACGGCTGTGCCGTCACCGGCAGCCGTGCTGCCGAGAGAGTGACAGGCCTGCTGACAATAAACATCGTTATAATAAAATAACGCAGATGGCAAAGCTTGCAGAAATTTTGACCAAAGAAGCGGAGCGTCCAGACAAGGCTTCAATGCTGGTTCTTCGCTTTTTCAAGGATGGGAACTTCTACCACGTCTATGAGTTCAGCGCGTGGCTGATGAAGACTTTTCTGAAGAGCGAACTGAAGATAGTGCGCCGCAAGAGCCCCACTGCAAAAGACGGCTCCTTCGTTTTCGTGGGTTTCCCTCTGGCACAAAAGGACAAATATATTCCTTCCGATGCTTCTTCCGTTGCCGAGGATGAGAGTCAGGATATCGCTGTACAGTTGTCCTCCAGCATTTTCCCCGAGGATGTCGTGGCTGACACTCTTCTGGAGGATTTCCGCAGATGGAAGCAAGAGCAACCCTTCAAGGAACCGGCTCCTGAGCAGGACAAACGGAATACAACTGTGGAGAAATCGTCAACGGAGCAATCCACAGTTCCGTTTTCCCTTCGCGGTCTTATCCGTGATGCCCTCGACAGCGACCCGAGCCTTGCCAGTATAACGATGTCAATAACCATAACGCGCAAATAGCGTTCTTCAATAGGATGCACGCTGGCGCCTTGCCGGCAAATTCATAGACGGCCGTGTGTGGAGAACCCTGCGTCCTCCCTGTAAACAATCGTCAATGCCGACAGGCTTCCTTCAGTGGATTCCTCTCTGCATCAGTATCAGGGGCCGTCGAAAAGGAGTCCTTTTCCTGCCTGCCGCGGGTTACTTCAATTACAACAACAAGACGGTCAACAACGCGGGCAGCAACGGGAACTACTGGTCTTCCACAGAGAATGGCAGTGACAACGCCTACAACCTGAACTTCAATTCGGGCAATCAGAACGTGAACAACAACAACCGTAAGTACGGGTACAGTGTCCGGGCTGTGCTGTCGGATTAGCACTTGCCGTAGCGATTTGGCGGTGCATCCTTTTTCTTTTTTTCTTATCTCCCATGCCATACACTCTCAGCCGCAGTCAACTATACAAGGACCTGCACCAGGCATACCTCGATGCCCGCCGTCATAAGCGCAGCCGAGCCTATCAGCAGAGGTTTGAACGAGATATGTACTGGCAGTTGGAATATCTCTGCGACGAACTCTATACCCGCACCTATAAGCCCGCTCCCTCCACCTGTTTCATCATAGAAGACCCGAAGAAGCGGGAAATCATTGCAGCAGAGTTTCGTGACCGCATCGTGCACCACCTATTCTATAATTATACCCATCAACTCTTTGAACGTACCTTCATAGCCGACTCTTATTCCTGCATCAAAGGGCGGGGCACACACTACGGCATCAACCGACTGGAGCATCATATCCGCCAGGAATCGCAGAACTATACCCGCAGATGCTATGTTCTGAAGATGGACATCAAGGGATATTTCATGAATATCAACCGACAGCGATTGCTGGAGATATGCAGAGAGTCGCTCCACTGCATGATGAGTCACAGAGTGGAAAAGGGAAGTCGTGAGACATGGGCTGACCGCCTCGACATCCGATTCATAGACTATCTGGCAGAACTTATCATCACCCTTAACCCTACTGAGAACTGCCGTCGTATCGGCTGGCCGGATGATTGGGAGGGGCTGCCCGACAGCAAGAGTCTTTTCCAGTCTTCTGATGGCTGCGGTCTGCCGATAGGCAACCTTACCTCGCAACTGTTCAGCAATGTGTATCTGAATGAACTGGACCAGTGGATGAAGCGCGTGATGGGCTGCCGGCACTATGGGCGGTATGTAGATGATTTCTATGTGGTGAGCACCGATAGTGGATGGCTCGTGTCCCTATTGCCGATGGTCAGGGATTTTCTTCATACCGAACTGGGACTTACTTTGCATGAGGACAAGACTGTGGTCTGCGATGTGCGCCGAGGTGTGGAGTATCTCGGAGCGTATCTCAAGCCCTGGCGCAAATATGTCAGTTCGCAGTGCCTTGTGCGGATGAATCGCCATATAGCAGTGCTCGAGGCATCAGTCAGCGGAATGCCTGCCGATGCCGCTGCGCTTCGAGTGCGCAATTCCCTGTGCTCCTTTCTGGGAGTCCTTTCGCATTATTCCTCATATCACCTTCGCCGCAGCCTTTTCATCGACAGTCACCGCGTGGACTTTGCCAGGCAGTACGGCCATTTCGACACTGACCTGACGAAGTTTATCCCTTACAATCCGCTGTCCTGATTTGCCCAAGTGCGGCTGTGCTGGGAGATATGGGTTTCGCTGTACGGGAGATATGGGGTTCCGCCTCTGGGAGATATGGGTTTCCGCTCCCATGAGATATGGGTTTCCCAGCGCTGAGATATGGGAGTCGCGGCGATGGCACATATATCTTACCAATATCCGCTACCATTAATGACCGATTTGGCTTAATAAGCCAATTTTTTTTGCTTATGTTGTAAAATCTTCTTACCTTTGCGATATGGGAAAAGGAAAGTTACAGAAATTTGCAGATATGGCCGCCAATCCGTTGGTGGTGGAGTGCCCTTATGGAAAACTGATGAATGAAGAATTCAGTCTAAGGGGTAGGTGGAACGATGATTTCTTCCACAACCAGGGTCCTATCGTACTGGAATTGGGCTGCGGTAGAGGCGAATATACGGTGGGACTTGCAAGGAGATTTCCGGAGATGAATTTCATCGGAGTGGATATAAAAGGAGCAAGGATGTGGCACGGAGCCAAGGAGGCCTTGGAGCAAGGGAGCAAGAATGTGGGGTTTGTAAGGACTAATATAGAGTGTATAGATAAGGTGTTTGGGGAGAATGAGGTGAGTGAGATCTGGCTTACTTTCTGTGATCCGCAGATGAAGAAACCGACAAAACGACTTACTGCTACTTTCTTCCTCGAGAGATACCGCAATATTTTGGTTGACGGAGGATTGATTCACCTGAAGACGGATAGTAATTTCCTCTATACCTACACGAAGATCATGGCAGAACATAACCATCTCGTAATAGAAAGAGAGGTGAAAGAAGTTCATCCTTCGGCATGCTCTGGTTCGACTGGCTCACCAGCCGGAACCGAGGTTCAAGAGTTCAGGGACTTGGATGTGTTGCAGATTCAAACCTATTACGAGCAGATGTGGAGGGAGAAGGGACTGAAGATAAAATACCTGAGTTTTCATCTGCCTAAAGAGGGCTTGCTCGAGGAACCCGGAGTGGAGATAGAGATGGATGATTACCGCTCGTATGGTCACGAAATGGTGAAAGAAAGGAAATTCAGAACGTGAATGGTGTAATGGTGTAATGATGTAATGGTGTAATGGTGTAATGATGTAATGGTGTAATGGTGTAATGATGTAATGATGTAATGGTGTAATGATGTAATGGTGTAATGATGTAATGATGTAATGGCTAAAAGTAGTAAATAAAACAAATTATGAATATATATCCAAAACTGGTACAAGAGGCACTTATGACTGTGCGTTATCCCGGAAATGGGAAGAATCTCATTGAGAACGAGATGCTCTATGATGATATGCGAATCGACGGAATGAAGGTGAGTTTCTCACTGGTGTTCCCAAAGAATCCCGACCCGTTCAGCAAATCAGTTTGTAAGGCTGCTGAGGCAGCAATAAAAAGGGAGATAGGTGGTGAGGTTGAGGTGACGATAAACGTCAGGCAACTCCAGCCGGCACCACAGACCGAGGTGGCTGAGCCAGTGGTAAAGGCGAAGCACATCATAGCAGTGTCAAGCGGAAAAGGCGGAGTGGGGAAATCTACTGTGGCTGTTAACCTCGCTCTCGGATTGGCTAAGATGGGAATGAGAGTTGGATTGCTCGATACTGATATCTTCGGTCCGTCAATACCAAAGATGTTGCAAGTGGAAGGGGAGAGACCATACGCAGTCCAGATAGGGGATAAGAACTTGATTCAGCCGATTGAGAAGTACGATATAAAACTGCTTTCGATAGGTTTCTTTATCGATCCTGACCAACCAACTCTCTGGCGAGGGGCTATGGCTACCAATGCCCTCAAACAACTCCTTTCCGAGGCTAACTGGGGCGAACTGGATTATTTCATCCTCGATACTCCTCCTGGAACGAGTGATGTGCACCTCACACTTATCCATGAACTCCAACTCACTGGGGCTATCATAGTAAGCACACCTCAGGAAGTGGCTCTGGCTGATGCGAGAAAGGGGATAAATATGTATCTCAACGACAAGGTAAATGTGCCGATACTGGGTTTGGTGGAGAATATGGCTTGGTTTACTCCAGCCGAACTTCCCGAAAACAAATACTATATATTCGGTAAGGAAGGGACAAAACGACTTGCCGAGCAACTGAATGTGCCTCTGCTTGCCCAGATACCACTCGTACAGGGTATCCAGGAAAGTGGTGACAAAGGTATCCCAGCCATATTACAACCTGCCTCACCGGAAGGAACCTGCTTTATGCAACTCGCTGGAAAAGTGGTGAGGATTTGCGATAGGTTTCAAGAATTAAAAATTCAAAATTAAGAATTAGGTTAAGAGTTCAAGAGTTCAAGGAGTTAAAGATATGATTTACGAAAGATTTAAATTTATCAGAGATTTACGCAAGGATTTATCATAGATTCGGGGCGAAGCCCCTTCTAAAAAAAATAACTCCAGAAAAAGATTTTTTACGCTGGATTTATCAGAGATTTATATCACTGATTTAAAAATCTAACATAAAATCGAAATAGATGACAAGAAATCTGTGATAAATCTGACATAAATGATTGGAGGATTTTAGAGAAGGCGGAACTAAAGTTCCTTGAATCTATGATAAATCCGAACAGAAATCTATGATAAAAGAGGTTCAAGAAATTCAAGGGGTTTAAGAGTTTAAGAGTTCAAGAGTTCAAAAAGTTAAAGATATGAGAAAATTTCTGCTTTGGATTGTAGTTACGATGGTAAATCTGTCGGGTTTTGGACAGAGTTATGACTCTATGTGGAAAAAGGTGGACGAGGCCTATATGGATGATCTGCCTAAGGAGGTCATAGAATATACTACGTCTATACTCAAGAAAGCAGAAAAAGAGGGCAACTTCGCTCAAGAGATGAAGGCATGGGTGATGTTGGTAAACACAAAACGTGAGCAGAACCCTGACAGTATGGTGACGATAGTTCCTCCTAAATATAAGAAGGCAGGAGCCAATGAGGCAGTCGTAAATGCCCTTATGGGAACTGGAAATCAGGGAGATAACGATAGCTTCTTCAATAAAGTACTTGAAAACAAAGAGAGCCTTTGCAATACGAAAGCAGATAACTATATGCTGCTTATGACGGAAGGCAAGGATAGTTATCTGTATGCAGATGATATGCTTAGTGTGCTTACTGATTTCGTTCTTCAGCATTCCGATTTTACTACCGAGCAAAAGATGCAGTTGTGCCAGGAAGTTTCTGACTTCTATAAGGGGAAGGGCAACATGAATGCATATACCTTGATGAGGCTGAAGATGTTTGAGTACGAAATGGCCAAGGATGAGATTATTACGAGAACAGAACAGAGGAAACGGTATGCCAGACACCTCACCCAGTTGCTCGAAGAAAGTAAAGATGTGGAGGCTGGGGCTGATGTGGCGAAGGAATTATTCGAGTATCGGAAAGGGGACAAAACATATTCGGAAGAGAATTGTTTGGAATTTCTCCGTTGGGCACAGAAACAATTTCCAAAACAAAGGGATTATTTTGTGTATCAAGAGAAACTGCTGTTGAGACCATCGTGCAGTATAAAGTTTGAGGATAAGGCATTCCCTAACCGGCCTGTAAGGTTCTCCTTGCAATATAGAAATATGGACAAGTTGGACTTAGAGGTAAGGGCATATAAGGAGGATCAAGACGGTGAAATCAGAAAAGACGGGAAACTCATACTGACGAAACATTATAAAGACTTTGCGGCTTCCATGGTAAAAGGCGAGGTGGTGAATGAAGGCGAGTTGTCGGATAGCATTATTCTTCCTCCAGGTGACTATTTGATACTGGTCAATGGAGCAGATGATGATGCTTGGGCAAAACAGCAACTGACTACGCTTGCAATGACTGTTGTGGGTACAGGTAATGGTAAATACTCGGCAGTAGTTACCGATAGTTACAGCGGTTTGCCAATAAAAGGTGCTACCGTAGAAATGAGACAGGTGGGTGACAATATTGTGAGGACTTATGTTACGGATGAGAATGGTGAGGCGGATTTGTTTTTCGGTGACGGAACGAGGAAAAGATGGGAATTGTCAGCGTGGGTAAATGACAGCGATAAGACTCTCTCAATGTATTTCTATCCAACATCATCGGAAAGCAAAACGGAGAATGCGGAGAAGATTACCCGAAACATATATGTTGACAGACCTATTTACCGACCAGGCCAAAAGGTGAATGTGGCGGTTCTCTCATATAGCCAGATAATAACAAGGGGAACGATTAACGATAAGATTACAGCCTTAGAAAATGATACTGCGGAACTGGTGGTGAAAGATGCAGATAATAAGGAGAAAGTCCGTCAGAAACTTATAACAAACGAATTTGGAAGTGCTGCATATGAATTTGATATTCCACAAGATGCGAAACCAGGGAACTGGTCGCTGAAATTTGGTGATGCGGTAGAATATATTCGGGTAGAAGAGTATAAGCGACCAACATTCTTCATAGAGTGTGAGAATGAGTCGGAAGACGATAACCGAGAGCAAAAAGCAAAGAGTTATTCGTTTGGCGATACCATCCCAGTAGTGATGAGAGCACAGAACTATGACGGAGTTCCTGTTCAGGGGGCAAAAGTGACTTATAAAATACAAACTTCAACATGGGTCTTTTGGCCTTACGGAAAACATTTAAGGAATAATTGGCGTGACGTGGCGGAGGGTGAAATGGTGACAGGAGATGATGGAAGAGTGACCGTACCTGTGTGTGTCTCACCGGAAGCAGACGTGAAGGAAGATGGATTTTTCGTAACATACAAGGTGACATGTAAGGTTACTAATCTTGCCGGAGAGACTCATGAGGAACAATATACATCAAGTATTTCAACATGGGCATTCAGGATAAGAGGAGATGTTCCAGATAATGACATAGACCTTGCGGGGGATTATGTCGTGAAGTTTTATGCACTAAATGCCGATTCAAAAACAGTAGCGGCAGAGGAAGTGCTGAATCCTAAATGGCAACTCTTGACAGTCGATTCGGTTGTAGTTGCAGAAGGTACTTGGAAAGACGGAGAAGATGTGACATTCCCAGATGTGGAGGCAGGGACATACGAATTGATGAGTTTTGCAACAGACAAGAATGGCAGGAAGGTAACATACTCAACAACAATCAATCTTTTCAATTCGGAGAAACAGTTGGCGACAACCAAATTCGCTGAAGATTTGTTTTATGTTCCGGAAAATGATGTGTCAGAGAATATTCCAGGAGTGATATATTTCTCTCCTAAATCAGATAGTACGTTTGTGTATATCTATCTCACAGCAAACGGAAAGGTAATAGAGAAACAGAGGATGATGATGGGTAGGAAACTCTATAAACTGGAGTTCCCATATAAGAAGGAATATGTCTCTGGATTTAATATCAGGCTGTTCTACCAGAAGAACGGAGTTATGTATAATCGGCAACAAACTTTCCAATATGTGGAACCAGATAATAAACTCGTTCTTACATGGAAGACATTCAGAGACAAACTTACGCCTGGACAAAGTGAGAATTGGATACTTGAGGTTAAGGATAATAAGGGCAATAAAGTTGAAAATGCTGAGATGTTTGCAACTATGTATGACGCTTCGCTTGATGGTATTTCAAGAAAACTATATTGGAATCTATACACATCGTTTATGCGTTGGATACCATCGTATAGGTTCTCCCATATGAGCGGTAGTGCATGGGGAACACAGTTGTGGGTGCAGAAGGATGTCAAAGCTGTGGATTTCATCAGGAAATTCAATGAGATAACCACCTATTTTGAAACGAATATCTGGCCGATAAGAGGCATCAGGTTACAATCTGATCTCTTGGTGGGATCGGCACGTCCTATGATGGCAAAGGCTGCTAATGTCTTGGATGAAGTGACTGTGGATGCAGTAGAGGAATCGGCAACTGATGAGGCTTTGCAAGGAAGAATAGCAGGAGGACTCGATTTGGCTGCGTTATCTGAAAACGAAAATCCTCCAGCCAAACTGAGAGAGAATTTTGCAGAAACAGCACTCTTCTATCCGCACTTGATAAGCAACAGAAATGGGGAGATAGAGGTATCATTCACTTTGCCGGAAAGTCTTACTGAGTGGCGTTTCTTGGGACTTGTTCATACAAAAGATATGCAGCGTAATACTATTGTTGCTACCACCGTGGCGAGAAAGGAATTTATGATCAAGCCTAATATGCCTCGATTTATAAGAGAAGGAGATAAGGCTACGATAGTTTCAAGTATTGTCAATCAAGGTGATAAAGATATAGAAGGAAATGCTTTGTTGAGAATCATAGATGATAAAACCGACAGTGTCTTGATTGAGCAGAAATTGCCGTTTGGAGTTGAGGCGGGGAAAACGGTTCCTGTGAAATTCGCAGTAGAGGGATTGGTATATAGTGAGGAGCCGTTGGTGTGTGAGATTTCTGCCCAAACTAAAGACTTCTCAGATGGAGAACGCAACTATCTTGTGGTGTTGTCTTCGAAAGAATATCTTACTGAAACTGTGCCATTCTTCATGAGTAATGAGAAAGGGAAAGTCGTAGATTTGTCCACCTTATTTAATTATAATAGCAAGACAGCAACGGATAAGAGGTTATCTCTCTCTTATACTGATAACCCAGCGACACTTGTTGTTGATGCACTCGAGGAGATGAAGGTGGCGGAAGATAAAAGTGCTCCGAGTTATGCGGCTTCGCTTTATGCTAATATTATGCTGAAAAAACTTCTCGATTCTGCGAAGGGGAGTCTTCCTGATTGTTCGGTTGAGCTTGATACATTGGACAAATATCTTGCCATTGCAGAAAAGAAACTTACCGAACTTCAGAATAAGGATGGTTCGTGGAGTTGGTTTGAGGGAATGGAGGGTAATAGATACATAACTCTTGCGGTATGTGAGAATCTTGCAATGCTTGGGGATAACCTCAACAGTGTGGGCAATGAAATGCTCCAGAGAGGATTGGATTATCTTGATGCTAAGGAACTGGAACATTATAATAAACTGAAGAAACAGAAGAATGCATCATTCAATCCAACTGAAACAACGTTGCATTATCTGTATGTATATACCCTTCAGCCTACCCGTGAAATGAATAAGGAATTGTCTCGCATGACGGATAAGTATCTACGTGAATTCCAGAAACAATCGCGAAATCTCAGTATTTACGGAAAGGCTAATGGCTCAAATCTCCTCCGTTATTTCGGATATGAGAAAAAAGCAAATACTTTCCTTAAGTCTTTAATGGAATATTCTACATACAAGGAAGGAATGGGACGCTATTTTGATACTCGTAAGGCTCTTTACTCTTGGAGAGATTACAGGATACCTACTCAATTAGCCGCAATGAGAGCGCTTGCGGAGAGTTCAAGAGTTCAAGGGTTCAAGGGTTCAAATTGGCAGGAACTTAATGAGATGATGGTGTGGTTGCTTCGCCAGAAACAAGTACAGAAATGGGATAATCCTATGAATACAGTCGATGTCGCAGATTTCCTTTTCAAGGAGTATAGAACATCAATAACAGAAGAAGAGAAAGGTGTCACAACTTTCCTTCTTGATGGAAAGGAGATAAGGCCAAGTGACACAATTGCTGTTTCACAACCTGTGAATAAATTGTATGTGGAGAAATTAGTACCATCAAGAAGTGAAGTGGTTGATGAAAATGTAGGTATAACTTGGGGGGCTGTAACAGGATTGTTCAGCGAATCAGTTGAGAATGTACGTTCTAATTCTACTGAAGGATTACGGATAACATGTAAGATGGTTAGCGAAAATGGTGGCGACTCAAATACTCTGAGTGTAGGTGATAAGGTAAGAATGGTGATTAGTGTGGATGCAGATAGGGATATGGATTTCGTGAAAGTTGTGTGTCAACACCCAGCATGTTTTGAACCATTAAATCAACGCTCTGGATATAGGTGGATAGGTGGCAGCGGTTGTTATCTTGCTCGTCACGATAGTTATACAGATCTTTTCTTCGACACTTTCCGGAAGGGAAACCACACATTAACTCTGGAGTTTTATGTAACTCGGGAAGGTACTTATCAAGGTGGATTGTCAACTGTGAAATGTTTGTATTGTCCAGATTTCCAAGCGCATTCAGAGTCTCAGACAATAAAGGTTCTCGATAAATGAGAACCTTTATTTGTATGTTGTTGAGCATTCGCTCTGATATGTGCGAATGCTGTGATATGCTCGCTGGAGAGTTAGAATAACTTATTAGGGTATTCTCCTGCATCTACGAGTTGTTGGATGCGGCTTACAGTATCAGGGCGGTCAGCGGCATAGGTAACTCCGAACCATTTACTTGTGGTGTCGAGTACTTCGCATGTCGCAGTTCCTTCTGTGATGAGTTTGTTGACCATCAGAGGGATAAAGAATTCTGCTTTGAGGTTTTCCATGTTCTTTGGGTCAGAAAGGAATTCTTTGAAGTATTCTTCTGAATATGTGAAGTAATCTGGAGTGAATCCCCACATGTTCATACTTACCGGGGCATTTTCATTTACAGGAATCCATTCGTCTCCATCGTGATATGCGATGGTACCATTTTCGAGGCGTTTGATTTCTGTACGTTCAACAACATCTGTAAGATGGTGCTTTTCGTTGCTTTCACATACTCCACGTGCTACTGTACCGTTTTCGCTAAGAGTGTTGCATACGCGGAATCCTACCATTGCGTATTGGTTCTTTTGTCCTTCCGGGAGATTGCAGAGGAATTTTCCTATTTGTTCGAATGCGTCTCTTCCGTAGAAGTCGTCGCAATTGATTACGCAGAAAGGTTCCTTGATAACGTCTTTTCCCATAAGTACTGCGTGGTTTGTTCCCCAAGGTTTCACTCTGTCTTTAGGGCATGTGAATCCTTCAGGAAGTGCGTCGAGTGCTTGGAAGCAGAGTTCGCATTTCACTTTCCCTTCGTATTTTGAGAGTATCTGAGTACGGAACTGTTCTTCGAAGTCTTTGCGGATTACCCATACGATTTTGCCGAATCCTGCGCGGATGGCATCGTAAATGCTGTAGTCCATTATGGTTTCTCCGTTAGGTCCGAGTCCGTCCAGCTGTTTGAGTCCACCATATCGGCTTCCCATTCCTGCTGCGAGTAAAAAGAGTGTTGGTTTCATAAACTTTTCAAATTTCTTGAACTTTTGAA
>R15__coassemble_1497_pt1 | contig 11585 bp, 7 predicted proteins | sample R15__metabat2_low_PE_001 | metagenome-assembled genome bin R15
TCAACGAACTTCAGGAATAAGAAGGCAAGTCGTCAACCAAAATCAGTAAATGACATTTTCCCCAAAAACTCCGCCTTTTTACTGCCTTTTCAAAGCTATACCTCCTATTTACCTCCTATTTACCTCCTATTTATCTCCTATTTACCTCCTATTTTGAATAGGACATATATAGTAGTTGTATAGATGATGAGTAGCGGATAAGTAGCAGTTGATTTTGCGACGTATCGGAGATGAAAACATCACTTGGCCTTATAATAAAAAACATATAATTTCTAAAAAATTTGGATAATTCAACCAAAATCGTTACCTTTGCAACATGACTCGCTCTAAACTAAATAAAAAAGAACTGAAAAGCCGCTTGATGAGTTTCCTTTCCTCAAGGGCAGGTGAATATTTCTCGCTGAAGGAAATCTTCAGCAGTCTTAGACTTACCACTCATCCGGTGAAGATGTTGTGCGTGGATATAATCACGGAATATCTTGAGGAGGGCAAACTGGTATATAATTCAAGCAAGAAAATAGCGGTACCGAGTGGGAAGGACCAGGCTAAGCCAGCCAATTCGCTCGGTAAGTCGGCATCTGCTTCCAAGAAAGATGGTAAGGCATCCAAGCCAAAGAATGACGATATAGTGATGCACGACATTCTGCAGGAATATGGTCTTCCGTATGGGTATCCAAAATCGATTGAGAAATTTGCAGCGAGCATAAAATCCGACCTCACACCTCAGGAGATAGCCTCGAGGGAAGACTTCAGGAATGTGCTGACTTTCACTATCGACCCAAAGGATGCCAAGGATTTCGACGATGCTCTGTCGTTCAGAATCCTCGATGCCAATGTGCCGATATATGAAGTGGGAGTGCATATAGCCGATGTGTCACATTATGTGCTCGAAGGTTCACCTGTTGACCAGGAAGCCGAACAAAGAGGCACAAGTATATATCTCGTTGACAGAACCATACCTATGCTGCCCGAGAGCCTCTGCAATTTCCTTTGTTCGCTGAGGCCAGATGAAGATAAACTGACTTTCTCGGTAATCGTCGAGATGGATGGTGAAGCAAATGTGCTGAAATCAAGGATAGTACATACTGTTATCCGGAGCAATAGAAGATTTACCTATGAGGAAGTTGACGATATATTGGCGAGTCCAGATGTAGCATCACCTGATAAGGATAAAATGGAAAGACCGCTCCGAATACTCAATGGCCTTGCAGAAAAACTATGCAGAAACAGGATGAAAGCGGGAGCCATCGAGTTCAACAGCGAAGAACTGAGATTTGAGGTCGATGAGGAGGGGCATCCAATAAGCGTGTATTTCCACGTCTCCACACCAGCCACCAAACTGATAGAGGAATTTATGCTGCTTGCCAACCGAACCGTAGCAGAACGGATAGGCAAGGAGAAACCAGCCAAAACCCTTCCTTACCGCATCCACGATATGCCGGATCCGGAAAAATTGGGAAACCTCTCGCGAATAGTAAGTAAATACGGATATAATCTGAAGACCGACGGTTCGAAGACCCAGATAGCCAAGAGCCTCAATAAGATGCTCTCCGACGTAAAAGGCGACAAGATAGAGAAACTGGCGAGCAGTGCGGCACTCAGGGCTATGCAGAAAGCAAAATACAGCACCTACAACATAGGTCACTATGGGCTTGCATTCCAATACTATACCCACTTCACATCGCCTATACGCCGATATCCCGACCTGATGGTTCATAGGTTGCTCACACGTTATCAGCAGGGAGGTGCAAGTGCAAGCAGAAAGAAATACGAAGGTCTTTGTGAACATGCATCAGTAATGGAACAACTGGCCACAAGTGCCGAGAGAGCAAGTGTGAAATATAAAATGGTAGAATTCCTTTCCGACCATATAGGCGAAGAATTTGATGCTACTATCACAGGAGTAACAGAATACGGCATCTACAGCGAAATAAACGAAAACCACTGCGAGGGATTTACACATCATCGGTTCCTTGCCGACGAGCCGTTCGATTTTGACGAGAAGAATTTCAGTCTCACAGGAAGGAGATCACATCATAAGTTCCAACTCGGAGACCAAGTGAGGATAAGGATTGCAAAGACGAGTCTGGAAAGAAAAACTGTGGATTTCGACTTCATAAAGAAAATTTAAAATTATGAATTATGAATTTCGGTTCCGTGTCAATACCGGCACAATTTAATTGTGCCAAAACCATATAACCGCAAAACCGCTTTTTTAAATGAAGATACTCATTACAGGAGCAAGCGGATTTATCGGGAGTTTTCTCTGTGAGGAAGCACTCAAAAGAGGTCACGAGGTGTGGGCAGGAGTGAGAACCCATTCGAGCAGAAAATATCTTAGGCTCGAAGGACTCAATTTCCTTACACTCGACCTAACCAATAGGGTGTTGCTCAAAGAAATTCTCTTATCCGCTCCTCAGTTCGATATCATCATCCATGCCGGAGGTGCAACCAAATGCCTCAATAAGGAAGATTTCTACAAGAATAATTTCGAATGCACCAGGAACCTTGTCGATATGCTACCTTATACACCAAAACAGTTCATATATCTAAGCAGTTTGAGTGTAATAGGCACTTCGGTATATGGCGAAAGCAAACTGAAGGCAGAGGACTATCTGAAACAGCAAGAGGCATTTCCTTATGTCATTTTCCGTCCTACGGGGGTATATGGACCGAGAGAGAAAGATTATTTCGTGATGGTGAAATCCATAAAGAACCATGTTGACTTCTCCGTAGGAGCCAATCAGATACTCACATTTATATATGTTGATGACCTCGTAGGAGCAATAATGGCAGCAGTAGATAAAGGTGTGACTCGAAGAATATATAACGTGGCAGATGGCTACACATACGGAAGCCGTCAGTTCAGCGACCTCATACAGAAGGAATTGGGAGTGAAGCAAGTGGTGCATATAACTGCTCCATTATGGTTCCTCAAACTTGTCACTACTATATCTGATGAATGGTCGCAGCGGGTAACGAAGCGTCCTACAACCCTTAATAGGGACAAATACAGAATTATGTCACAGATGGATTGGTCGTGTGACATTACGCCTATGAAAGAAGAACTTGGTTTCACTCCACAGTGGAACCTTGAAAATGGAGTAAAGCAGACAATAAAATGGTACAAAGAAGAAAAGTGGATTTGATGAGCGTAAAAAGCAGCAGATGGAATTTGACGAGCATAGAGTTGCTCACCTTAATATATATAGGTATCACCACAGTGATGATGCTCTTTATGTGGAAAGGCTTCACCAATCCTTGGGAAGTACTTGCACTTAGAGGCATAGCATTGGGAATAATAGTGGTCAGCAACATAATAGCATGGTTTATATCAAGGAGTAAGAGGTTAGAGGTGAGAGGTGAGAGCTCTGATGGTTCTGAGAGTTCTGATGGTTCTGATGGTTCTGAGAGTTCTGAGAGTTCTGATGGTTCTGATGGTTCAAGGGTTCAAGGGTTCAAGGGCTCAAGTGTGAAGGCAAAAATAATTACGGCGATAAAAATTATCCCTATGTTGATTTTGCTTATTTGGTGGTATCCCGATATATTTGAATTCTGTAGCCAATTCCCTTATCAGGACCATGTCTTTGCAGGAATTGACCAAACTCTTTTCGGTTGCCAACCTGCATTGGAATTCGACAGAGCCGTACCTTCACCACTATGGAGCGAACTCTTCTGCATGGGGTATTATGGCTACTACTATATGATGTTGGCAGTGATTATGTTCTATCTTATCTGGAGATATGAGAGGCTCGATAAGGCTGGATTTATCTTCATGGGGTCATTCTTCCTCTTCTATTTCATATACGAACTGCTCCCGGTAGCCGGTCCGCAGTTCTATTTCCGCGCATTGCTCGACACTGGGGAGATACAGTCCACAGCCAATTCATCAGCATTCAGTTCGCTCTTTGCCGAAGGATTTCCTCAGGTTGGGAATTATTTCCAGAACCACAGAGAGATGATTTCACCCGAAATACACGGCATTTTTGGCAAACTCGTTATCGGAGCCCAGGAGATAGGTGAACGCCCTGAGGCAGCATTCCCAAGCAGTCACGTAGGTATGGGCACTGTAATGATGCTTCTTGCAGCCTATTCCCGCAATAAATATCTTTTCTGGTGTATGTTGCCTATATTCCTTCTGCTCTGCTGCGGAACGGTTTATATAAAAGCCCACTATCTTATTGATTCGATAGTAGGCTTCTTTACGGCTATAATATTCTTTTATCTTACACGTTGGATTTATTCCCAATATAAAGGCTGAGGGTTGATATCCCATTTGTGGTCTTTAGGGAAATCATCGCCTTCCCATGCTTTCTTGCTTGTCCATTTCTCTGCTGGGTCTGTCCAGAACGGATCGGTAGCAGGAAGTCCGAGAGGCAGGAACGCAAGGCTGGTGATATAGAGCGAACCATTGTTTGTGTACCAATCTGCCACATTAGGGTGGTTGCCTACGAATCCTATAGTGAGAAATCCCTGGCTGTTGAAGTTGCTCACCTTACCGAACATATTATTGGCAACTGCCGTAATGGCGGCTCGTACCTGACCATTGTGCAGTTCTTTTGGAAGTTCCTTTCTCCAAGCCAACTGAGCAAGAGGCTGAAGAACTGCCATACGATAAGGAATTGAACGACCGAATACAGGATATGTACCTTCTGGTGAGATAAGGCGTTCAAGTATCACTCCGAACTTCTGCATTCTCTTGTTTACTTCTACAAGACGATTCTTTGCACCTTTCACCTTGTCAGTTCCGCGAACCATGTAATTCTCGTTGCCTTTCTTTTCTGTAATCATTTCCAAGCACTCTTTATACATCGGTTGGATTACGTATGCATTATAGTAGTCGAAAGCGAATGCCGGTCCGTCGCTGTACCAGCCGTCACCAATGTACCATTCCTCCACCTTGCTCATTCCGAGGTGTATGCGATATGCATCATATTGTGCTCCTACATACATAAGGAAACATTCCTCCATACTTACGAAAAGAAGCCAATTGGTATAAGGGGGGTCATAGCGGCGCAGCCCCTGGAGTTCTTTAATGTAGCGGTCTTTAGTCTCCTGACTGAGTGGCTTCCAAAGTGCATCAAATCCTCTGAACAGACTTTCCACCACATAGGCAGCGTCAACGAGAGTCTGTCCACCTGATTCCCATCCGAGGTAGTCGGGACTCTGAGGGTCGACGGCATTGGTATAAGCCTTCAGTGCCCATTCACGGAGTTGCTTGCGTTTCATCCCTTCTGGAGTATCGTCGTCAGGCAGAGAGAGCCACGGAGCGAGTCCTGCCATCAGTCTTCCGAAGGCTTCCATATAAGCCACTTTCTTGTTTCTGCCATCCCAAGTAGGACTGAGTTCGAGTCCGCCGTTTTCAACTGTCATATTCTTCTGCAACGTACCTTCGGCCATATTTTTCAATATAGGTTCGGCCATTTGGTACATAATGTCAACCCACACTTCCCTATCGCTCTTTTCTTTCTTTGCATTTGCATCTGAGTCGAATGCCCAAAGTCCCATGCTCAAGGTCCAGAGTCCGAGAGTGATTGCTGATAATGTGATTGTCCGTTTCATATTTTCTCTACTTTAACTATTTGCCATTCATCTTCTTCCTGATCGAGCAGGACGGTCACTTTGTCGCCTATAGCGGCATCTGATTCGAAGTTCTCACCTTTAATATACACAATAGTGTCGCCATCGTCTGTGCACAAGGTTACGGTACTCATCATTTCATCGACTACCAATCCTGTCAGTTCCAAGGATGGTTCTGCTGCGATACTCTCATCTGAAAGGGTTGCGGGAACACTTTCTGTGAGTGAATCCTCGTCATTTGCTTTGTTGGAGTTCCCTCCGTTGCAGGATGCCATAATCATTATTATGCATCCCAAAGCGTAGAATAAGAATGTTTTTTTCATATATGTCATAATTTGAAAGTTCAAGAGTTCAAGTGGTTCAAGAGTTCAAGTTAACCATCCCCTTTATTTTGTCAAATCCCGCTGGTGAAAAACCAACGGGATTGACTTTTCGTTGCAAATATACGGAAAACTTTCCATTGCAACAAATTTTTTTGCGATTTAGTGAGGTTTGTCTTATTCGTTGAAGTGGAACCAATCGACGTCGATATATCCTCCAGCGGTCTTTGTGGCATAGTTGAAGATAGCAAACTTAGTACCCATAAAGAAGGTGTTGATATCAAATCTCATCTTTACTTCGCCACCGAGTGGTATGAATTTCTTGCCGTCAAAACTATATTCGAATGTTGCGATGTCGCGACCATCGGTGAAGTCGCCGTTAATTCGGAGCCATACTGGTTTCTTGGCATTGACCTTTACTTTTGCTCCCTGCTGGTCAACCTTTACTTGGTCAACAGCACGCTGGCGGTTAAGTTTCAGGTTCTGTTCCTCCATGGTAAGATAGGTATTCTTTCCTTCCTTGCTTATGCAGAGCACTCCACTTGTGCCGCAGAAAGCGGAAAATCCACATTTGTCGCCATCAAGCATCTTGCTTACATCAAGACAAACGGTTCCCACACATTTAGGTCCTTCCATACGTTGGGTGATAGTATTAGGAGCAACGTAGAGGTTGTCAACTACCCGGTTTGTCTTCAAGCGAAGGAATCCAGGGCGTTCGGTAAGGCTCCAAGCCTCGTTGATTGGATTGTGGTTCCACTGCCAGTAGAGGGAGAGTTTCTCTGATGAGAATTCATCGCTTCCCAATATACCAGTCTGGTGGATATATTCGGTGCTTAAGTCATCAGGCACCTTACCTTGAGCATCACCGAGTATAGGCCATCCGTCTTCCCAGCGGCAAGGCACATAGCAAGGTGTGCGGCCAACTCCGTTTCTGTCCTGGAAGAAGATGCCGTGCCACTGACCGGTAGGGGAGTCAACGATACCACCCTGTGCCACACCGCCGCTCTTGAACGGAAGGAGTGCATTGTCGAGAATGATTTTCTTCTCCCATGGTCCGTCGAGGCTTTCTGCGCGGTAACATACCTCACGTCTTACGTGTCCGCTTGGCCAGGAAATCATAAGCAAGTAGTATTTGCCGTTTATTTTCATCATATTGTTACCTTCGAGGAGGCCGTTTTCAATACCATCGCGTACAGGAACCTTAAATCTGCGAAGGATAGCCTCTTCACCCCATGACTTGCCAGTCTCGTCGAGTACGGCACGCGTGAGTTCAACTGCTTCTCCTGTTCCGTAGAACATATAAACTCTGCCGTCGTCGTCAACAAAGAAACTGCTGTCGTGGAAATGAGGTGGACGGCACACGAGAGTCCAAGGTCCTTCTGCGTTTTTGGCAGAGAAGAGGAAACCGCATTTTGAACCGTTGGTAGTGAACCACACATAGAATTTACCGAAATAATGGCGCACACTTGCAGCCCATTGTCCCTGACCATAAACGGTCTTGCCGTCGATGAGGTCGTAACGGTCTCCGTCGTCGATACGGTCGAAGACATAACTTACCGTTTCCCAAGTCTTGAGGTCTTTACTCCTCATCATTGGTGCTCCAGGCATAAGGTGCATGGTGGTGCTGACCATATAGTAATAGTCTCCCACCCGGCAGATGGTGTTGTCGGGAACATCGGCGTTGATAACTGGATTGCGAAAACCTTGAGCATTTGCGAATGTGCTCATCAAAGAGATTGCTCCTATGAACAGGATGCGAAGAATGATTGATTTTTTCATGACTTATTTGATTAATATTTTCTTTCCGTTCTTGATTACTATGCCTTTGTAAGAGTCATCAACTACCTGTCCGGCGAGGTTGTAGATGCCGGTTCCTGAGCCAGCCGAAGGATGAGCACTTGAACTCTTATACTCCTTGAACTCCAGGGCCTCTATGCCTACAGGATTTTCCCCATCGTTGCTGAGGAACACCTCCTTTATATATATAGCCTGTGAACCATCGGTCCAGAAGCCTGCGATATAGATGTGTGATGGATCGACTTTCTCGCCTTTCTCGTTCACCATATTCTGCAGGTCGATGACTACTTCTTTCTTTGTTCCCATGTCACACATATAAGGGTTTGACCAGTAGTTGTTGCTGTCGAACAATCGGAATGAAGGATGTGCAGTTGATCCTTTCCTCAGTTTTACTACAAGGTAATTATATGCTGAAATATCCACTCCGTTGCTGTATTGCCATCCTCCGAAGCCATATTGGCTTGTGCGGAGTGAGCCGGTACGTTCCGTGAATGTTCCGGTTCCGTAGATTGATGGGTTGAATGCTGATTCTGAGAGAGGGAAAGTGGATACGCTGACCTCGAAGGTAACGGATGCCGTATTCCCGAATGTGTCCTTGTAGGTGGCTGTGATTGTGGTCTGACCATCCATATAGGTGATTATACGTCCTCCCACTATTGCTGCCACTTCTTCGTTGTCGCTCTTGTATGTACAGTTGGCTGCCACATTAGTCTGCATTCCCGATTTAGAAGTACAGATTATATCCAATGCCAGCGCACTTCCAACCGTCATCTCGTAGGATGTCTTGGCAAGGGTGAGTTCGGTCATCGTGAGGTCGTCTTCTGTGTAGGTGTTGAGCACACCTTCTCCGAAGTAGAGGCTTTCAGCATATTCCGGTTCGGTTGAGAACCAGTCTATATCCACATATCCTCCCAATCCCTTTGTGGCGTAGTTGAAGAGATAGAATCTCTGGCCTACGAAATAGTCGAGGGTATATTTCATGGTCATTGTGCAACCCCATCCAGTCCAGTTCTGATTGTCGTAACTGTAGTAGTATTTGCATTGGTTGGTTCCGAAATTCACTACTGCGCGGAGATAGATAATGTCTGCGGTTACTTCATCTCCTGTGGTACTTTCTTCTTTTTTCAGTTCCTGACTGTCGAAGGTACAGCGCTCGCTGTAAAGCATTTTCTTTCCGTCCACCATTTTTACTGCGATAAATGAATATGGGTTCTGGAATACGGCAATTCCTGCCACATCCCCTTCCTGCATATTGCTGATGTCCATTTTAATGGTTCCGTAACTGTTCCATACCTTAGCACTCGATGTGCCTTCCGGGGTGTATCCCATTATTCTCTGTGAGAGAGAGTTGCGTGCTGTGTTGAGTTCGTCTGTCACATTTACCGTGTGCAGTCTCAGCCATCCTGGATTTTCGAAAAGGCTCCATCCTGAGTTGTCTGGGTTGTGGTTCCAGTTCCATTGGAGTGAGAGTGATGGATTGGTGAAGGTATCGTTGGTTGGCAGATAGGTCCTTCCGTAGTCGGTGTTGGTGTAGTCATCTGTGTTGGTGACTACGGTAGGTTTCTTGTATGCCGCACCATTTTTGCTTACGTCAATGCCGTTGTTTCCTATCACAGGCCATCCGTCAACCCATTTCACTGGTTCGAGATAAGGGATTCGTCCTATTGCTCCTGCATCTTTGAAGAGTATGGTCCACCATTCTCCTGTAGGTGTGTCAACGAGTGCTCCCTGATGGATATGCTGTCCTTCGAATACTCTGCCGTCGTGTTCTTCGTAAGGTCCCTGAGGTGATGTGGAGCGGAATATGGTCTGGCTTCCCTCTGTACCTCCGTAGGTTGCGTATATATAGTAGTAGTCGCCTATATGGTACATATGGCTGCCTTCGAGTCCGTTGCCGAGCGAGAGCACTTTCTTGCTGCTTATCTCTGCGAGGGTGTTACGATTGAGTTTGGCTACATAGATATCGCCTATGCCACATGCCACATACACATTTCCGTCACCGCCTTCTCCTTCGTCGAAGAGCCAGCCGCTGTCGTAGTAGTGTTGGTCCATATATTGCATATCCCATTTGCCTTCAGGGTCGGTGGTGGTGAGGAGTATGTTGCGGGTGTTGTCTATTCCGCTTCTTCCGTAGCAGATGAAGTAGAGATAGAATTTGCCTTTTGAGTAGTTGAGGCTTGCTGCCCACTGTCCCTGAGCATAGTGGTGTGCACCGTTGAGCAGGTTGTAGGCGTTGTTGTCGTCAATCTGCTGGAGTGGGTTGGCACAGTATTCCCAGTTGACGAGGTCTTTTGACTTCAGTATTGTTGCTCCTGGGAAATGGTACATGGTTGTGCTGACCATATAGAATGTGTTGCCTACTCTTATCACATCGGGGTCTGGGAAGTCGGCATTGAGCAGAGGGTTTTTGTATTTTCCGTTACCTTGGTCGGCTGTCCATTGGCGTGTGTAGTCTTTGTGTGGATAGTCTTTCTGGGCATATTCTTTGTACCACTCGAAGCAAGCCTGTGCACAGCATTCGGGATTTCCGTCGAAGGCTACTACTGCGTGTGCCGGAGTGGTGGCGATGGATTTATCGATGTCGATGAAGTCGCTTGTGCCGGTAAGTGTCATGCCGATATTTCCGTAGTAATCAAGCACTTTCTTCCATGCCTTGCCCCATTTGGATGTGGAGGCTGTTGCCCAGGTGCCGTAATTCTCATATACGGGGTCTCCCTGTTCGTTGTAGTGGTCAATCTTATTGGTGTTTTGTGGGCTCCAGTCTATCTCTGTCACCATTATAGGATTGGTTTCCACTACTGGCACTTGTTTCTTGAAGTTGGTGATGAAGGTGTTGCCGTTGGCGTTGCTGTCGCTTTGGCCGTACCAGCCGCTGTAGTTGTGTACTGCATAGCCTATATTATAGCCTGTGATAGGGTTGGTGGCGTAGTCTTGGTAGGATGACTGGTATCCTGTTCCCGGTACCCAGATGATGCCTGTGAAACCGTTCTGACGGATTTTGTCAACTATCGGCTGGAAGAAATCGTGCTTTGCCGACACGCTGCTCTTGCCGTTGGCGTCGTAGAGGTTGATTGGTTCGTTGGCGAGTTCTATGCTCACTTGTCCGGAATACTTCTTTATTGAGTCGTTTTGGGATACGATGTCCCACACTTCCATCAGATAGTTGTTATATACATCTCCTACCTGGATATTGCTTGGACATACTCCCGGTGGGCGTACGATGACGTAAAGTCCGTGTTTCACTGCATTGGCAATGAGTTTCCAGTAGAGTTGCTTCATGTAGGTCTTGAGCCTTGCGGGGTTGAAGTGCTGGATGTTGGCTTCTCCGTCGCCGGTTTTCTCGCAGTAGGTGTAACTGTTGTCGTTGGTCCATGCTGGTTCGAGATGGAGTCGGAATACATTGCAGTAGGCACCGTTGACGGTATCTGTGATGGCGGTGTAGAGTTTGTTGAAATACTCAATGCATCTGGTCACTCCGCTTGAGTTGTAGTCCCATCCCCAGCGGCCTCCGTTGAACCATGCGCTCGGGGTGTCCATAACCCCGTGGAGCACTACTGTGTTGCCGTTAATGTCTTTCAGATGTTTCCCCTCAACATGCAGTGGAGGAGTGTTGCCAAACTGTACCTGAGCGAATCCCTTCAGTGGCATATTCAGGCATATGGCAGCGAGTAGTAAAACTGTGATTTGTTTCATATCTTGTGCATTTTTGTATTCCAGTTGCAAAGTTACGAAAAAATCCGTAGTGGTCATTTTAGTGTATGTAATAAAAATTGTCGGATTTGTAACATTTTTGCAATTTTTGTCCCCTATATGTCTCCTATATGTCTTCTTATTTTCCTATTCATTTCAAGGTTATACCTCCTATTTACCTCCTATTTACCTCCTATT
>R15__coassemble_1551_pt1 | contig 11295 bp, 9 predicted proteins | sample R15__metabat2_low_PE_001 | metagenome-assembled genome bin R15
GAATATCTAGAATCCCTGGAATATCTATAACTCCTCACCCTTTCTTATCCTTCATCAGCACCAGCATCTGACAGTTCTTACAATCAAACCTAAGGTCGAAGCGGATACCGTTTTCAAGTTGCAGATAAAGCGGATTAGTCTTCTGACCACACAGTCCCATCGAGAACTTTATGCAATGCTTACACGTCATCACCACCTCACGACTGGAAGGCACCGTAATAAAGTCCCTCATCTCTCCTCTCTCAACTCTCGTCTCTCGCCTCTCATCTCCCGTCTCTCGCCTCTCATCTCTCGCCTCTCGCCTCTCAAAAGCCTCCACCAAACTCCTCCTCCATTGGCTGAGAACAGATGAAGGTATAAACCAGTTCTTCTCGTATTCAATCGTCATCTTACGAAGCCTCAGAGCTGTTCCACCGAGTTTACCCATCTGTAGCCTTATATTCTCCCCCTGATGAGTTCGGGCCAATTCCTTCTGATAAGGAAATTCCATCTCCGCAAATCCTCCGTAATCATCACTCATCACAAGGTGGAATCCCCTTTCCGTCTCACTCATTGAGACATCCACTTCGAAGTACCTCTCAGCACTTTGTCGCTGCAAAACATCGTCGAATTGCTTGTCGAAATTCCTGTAAAGATGAGTACCCTTACACAATTCCCGAGGCACATCAAGAGGATAAAGTCTTCCGTTCTCCACCCTGTTTATACGGAATCCCTGAAGAGCACCATCACTGCCAATAAAACAGAGTCCGTCACCATTATGGAAACTTGCCGTTCCCGCAACAGAGAAACATCCTTTATATATCTCCTTCACCATCCCCACATCCTCTCCAGTGGATTTAGGAGTATCGAAAGAGAAAATCCGATTGTTTCTGCCATAAAGGAAATAAGTGGTGAAGCCTCTGTTGAAACTCTTTTTTACATCAGGAGTAAATGCCAGGTCCACAGTACCTTTAGAGGCTCTCTCATATTCCTCAGGACGTGATTTCACTATCGCCTCAAGTGCCTTATGATACGCCGCAGTTACGTTCTTCACGTACGCCATATCTTTCAGTCTCCCCTCAATCTTAAACGAAGTGGCTCCGGCATCTATGAGTTGCTGTAAAGAATCAATGAGGCAGAGGTCTTTCAGCGAGAGCATGTGTTTGCCGCGTTTCATCACATTCCCTTCTCCCTTTGTTTCCTCTATAAGGTCGTATTCCATTCGGCACATCTGGGCACATTCTCCCCTATTGGCACTTCGCGAAAAACACCTCTCACTCGCATAGCAACACCCACTGTAAGAGACACATAGTGCTCCATGCACAAACACCTCAAGCCGTGCCTCAGGTACTTCTTCGTGGATTGCCGCAATCTCCTTCAACGACAGTTCCCTCGCAAGTACTATCTGCTGAAATCCCGCCTTACACAAACGCCGAACTTTCTCTGCGGAACGGTTGTCCATCTGTGTACTTGCGTGAAGAGGAATATAAGAACCTCCTTCTTCCGGATTGGCATATTGTGGAAGGGAAAGTATTTTCGGATCCTGTACGATAAGAGCATCCACATCTACACAATAGAGTTGGTCTATGAGGCGTTTTACATCAGCCAATTCATCATCATTCAGAAGAGTATTGATCGTCACATATACCTTTGCCCCGAACTGATGAGCAAACTCAACGAGCCGCCCTATATCCTCCACACTGTTTCCTGCTGCTGCCCTTGCCCCGAATCGTGGGGCTCCGATATACACGGCATCAGCACCGTGGCGTATTGCCTCGATGCCGATATCCGCTGTACGTGCCGGAGCAAGCAGTTCAAGTTGCTTCATATTTTTACCAAATATTCACACGGTCTTCCTTAGGTATGAACATAGGATCCTCCTCTGTGATTCCGAATGCCTCATACCAAGCATCTATCTGAGGAAGAGCACCATTCACACGCCACTCGCCAAGTGAGTGAGGATCTGATGTGGTGAGTTGACGCATATTCTCCTCAGTGATATTCTGAGCCCATACTCCTGCATAAGCAAGGAAGAAACGCTGTTCGGCTGTAAGACCGTTCTTTTCTGGAAGCGGATTGTCCTTAGTTGCGTTCTTGAATGCCTGGAATGCAACCTTCAGTCCACCATGGTCGGCGATATTCTCGCCCTGAGTAAGTGACCCATTTGCATAAAGACCTGGAAGTACCTCTATCTTGTCGAAGAAGTCAACCATCTTCTGAGTACGCTCCTTGAATTTCACTCCATCTTCTTCCGTCCACCAGTTATTGAAGTTACCTTCCTTATCAAACTGACTTCCCTGGTCATCAAATCCGTGAGTCATCTCATGACCAATCACTACTCCGATTGCTCCGTAGTTGAAAGCATCATCAGCACTCATATCGAAGAATGGATACTGAAGAATACCTGCTGGGAAACAAATCTCGTTGGTAGTTGGGTTGTAATATGCGTTTACAGTCTGAGGAGTCATGTGCCATTCGTCTCTGTCAACTGGCTTCTTATATTTCTCTTCCACAACCTTCTTCAATGCCCAAACAGCAATATCCTTGCTCGTGTCATAGAGATTCTTTGAAGGGTCGATAGTGAGTTTGCTGTAGTCCTTCCACTTGTCAGGATAACCAATCTTCACATAGAATGCATCCAGTTTCTCCTTTGCCTGAACCTTAGTGCTGTCGCTCATCCATTCCTGTTGGTCAATACGCTCGGCAAGTGCCACCTGGAGGTTCTTCACGAGTTGGAGCATACGTTCCTTATTTTCTGCGGGGAAGTATTTCTTCACATACATCTCACCTACAGCCTCACCAAGAATACTGCTTACGGCAGTAACAGCACGTTTCCATCTTGGCTGCATCTCCTGTTTTCCGGAAAGAGTCTTTCCGAAGAAGTCGAAACTCTCGGCATAGACCTCATCACCAAGTACGTCAGAGTTGGCGTTCACGAGTTTCCACTGCATCCAGTCCTTGAGTTGCTGGAGTTCAACAGTATTGAGAATCTCGATGTCATTCTTGATTGCCTCAGGCTGACCTACATCAACACTGTCGAGGTCGGTGATATAATTGGCTGCGAAGAATTCATCCCAAGGGAAGCCAGCAAATTGTTGTTTCAGTTCGTCGTACGACATCTTATGGTAGTTGCCTGCAACGTCACGGAGTTCTGTACGACTCTTATTGCCTACTGCCACCTTATTTTCTATCTCCATCACACTGTTCATCTTACGTGTAGCCACCTCTTCGCCGTCGCCCATCAGTTTGAACATATTTACTATATGTTTCTTGAGAGCCTCACGAATCTTAACCGTTGCCTCATCGTCTTTCACATAGTAGTCTTTATTACCGAGAGTAAGTCCACCCTGTCCAAGGCTTACGAGGTTCATTTCACTGTTCATCATATCTGCTCCGATTCCTGCACCGAAGATAAAACCTCCACCCTCTACGTCATTCTTGATAAAGAGAGATATAAGGTCCTCACGTGTTTCTACCTCTTCTACAGCCTGGAGGTCATGGAGTATAGGAGCGATTCCATCTTCATTCTGACGAACAGAGTCCATCATCATATTGTAGAAGTCACCGATTTTCTGACCTACACTGCCTTGTTCCTGTTCGTTCTCTGCCAATTCCTTGATAAGCGCATTGAGTTGTTCGCGGTTGTTCTCTGCAACTGCATCAAAACTGCCGAAACGTGCATACTCTGGTTTGAGAGGATTATTCTTCATCCATCCACCACAAGCATACTGATAGAAGTCTGTACCTGGAGCCACACTGTCGTTCATGTTCTCCAACTTAATACCGATACCTGCACCTTGATTATCTGTGCAAGCGCCAAATGTAAGAGCCATAGCCATTACCGAAATTAATGTTTTTACTTTCATAATTTATTCACTTTTAATATTCTCAATTCTGAATTTTTCATTTTTAATTTAATTCCATCCATCTTTCCATCTCCTTATCTAATTCATCCTTCAACTGGGTATATTTCTCCACAAGTTGCATATCGTTCTTCTCTGAAAGGGTTTTCTCCACCTCTGCTATCTCTGTCTCCAATGCCGCAATCTTTTCCTCGCATTGTTTCAGTTTCTTCTCCGAGTTGGCTTTTCTGCGGGCCTCGGCTTTCTGCTGTTCGTAACTGAGAGATCCTGATGAATTTGAAGATTCTGAAGATTTTGAAGATTCCGAAGAACTTGAGACATTTGATCCCTTTGAATTAGAAAGGTTGCTCATCTCAATTTCTTCCCTCACCTTACAATCCTTAAATTCATACACCCTATCTACCAATCCATCAAGGAAATAACGGTCGTGACTTACTATTATAGCCGTTCCGTCGAATGCTTTTACTGCCTCCTTCAGCACATCCTTTGATTGCATATCGAGGTGGTTGGTAGGTTCGTCGAGGATAAGCATATTAACTGGTTCAAGCAACAATTTTATCATAGCCAACCTACTTTTCTCTCCTCCAGAGAGCACTTTGACGAATTTGTCGCTGGCTTCGCCTCCAAACATAAAGGCTCCCAATATATCACGTATCTTGGTCCTTATATCTCCCCGGGCAACTCTGTCGATAGTATCAAACACAGTTGTATTACCATCAAGCAACTGGGCTTGGTTCTGGGCGAAATAACCTATCTTTATATTATGGCCCACCTTCAGGTTTCCTTCAAATGGTATTTCACCCATTATACATTTCACGAGAGTGGTCTTTCCTTCGCCGTTATTACCCATAAAAGCAACCTTCTCACCCCGTTTTATAGTCATATTCACTCCCGAAAACACTTGGTGGTCGCCGTATGCCTTTGCCACCTCATCACAGATTACAGGATAATCACCGCTCCTCTCGCAAGGAGGGAATTTCAGATGGAGCATACTGGTATCAACGTCATCTACCTCTATAGGGACTATCTTCTCGAGATGTTTCAGTCGGCTCTGAACCTGGTTGGACTTGGTTGGTTTATACCTGAACTTCTCAACAAATTCCTTTATATCGGCAATCTCCTTCTGCTGGTTCTCGTAGGCTCGCAACTGTTGTTCACGTCTCTCATCCCTCAGCACTACATATTCATCATACTTTACCTTATAGTCGTTTATCCTGCCACAGGTGATTTCAATCGTTCTGTTGGTCACATTATTAATAAAGGTGCGGTCGTGACTCACCAACAATACTGCCTTAGCCTTCTGCTGGATATATTGTTCCAACCAACGTATAGAACCAATATCAAGATGGTTGGTAGGTTCGTCGAGTAGGAGCAAGTCGGGTTTCTTCTGCAAAATCCTTGCAAGTTCCACCCTCATTCGCCAACCTCCGGAGAATGTGTCGAGTGGTTTAGTGAAATCCTCTCTCTTAAATCCAAGGCCCACGAACATCCTGTCCATCTCAGCCTTCTCCTGAGGGTCAGCACCACTCTCTACAATCGACTGTATCGTATCTATCTCACCCTCAACAGAACCAATCTGAACTCCTTGAGGAAGATAACCGATAATCATATCCTTTTCCTTAGCCACAACACCTCTGGTAGGGTTCTCATACCCACACAGTATTCTAAGCAGAGTCGTCTTCCCTGCTCCGTTCTTTCCAACCAAAGCAATCCTGTCGCGTGGGTTTATCACGAAACTGACATCAGTAAGCAAAGGCTTCGAACTGAATTCAACCGATAGATTTTCTATTGAGACCATAATTTGCGCAAAGGTAAGAAAAAAATTTGATACATCATTCTTTATTCCTAACTTTACCTCACAATTTTGCTTCGCATCGGCATCCAGTCGGGGTGATTTGCTTCGCATCGGCATCCAGTCGGGGTGATATTCTCCCACCCACGACTGAATATGCCTAAATTATTCGATGAAGGTATGAAAAAAAATTTGGCACATCATTTTTTTTTCATACCTTTGCACGTCAAACTATTAATACATTTAACAAATTAAAAAAATGGAACCAAGAACATTCTCCGTCAGCGAAGTTTTAGGACAAGGCTGGGCGTATTTCAAAAAACATTGGATGTTTGCACTTATAATCATCGGTGCAGGCATTGTAATCGACATTATTGGTAATATCTTCGCACCAAGCGAACTCTCTGCATTTATGGAATCGCAGTTGAGTAACCTTGACTCCCTGACAAACAATCCAGAAAGACAACTCGAAGCACTTGCCAAGATTGCAAGCGCATCTCAAGTCAGCACCATCGTTTCCTACCTCGTCAAGACTATAATCTATGCAGGACTTTTCAATATGATTCTTCTCATTGTCAAGGGAGTGAAAGATGAACTCTCATTCGAAGCATTCGCAATGGCTCCGATGACATACCTCAAATATATCGCAATCGACATCCTCGTCAGCATCGCAACAGGTATAGGAATATGCCTTTGCATCGTACCTGGACTTATAGTAGGTGTAAGACTCCAATATGCAACCAACTACCTTCTCGACAATCCAGAGGCAGGAGTAATCGAAGCCATGAAATACAGTTGGGCAATCACTAAAGGCAACTTCTGGAATCTCGTACTCTTCTACCTCGCAGGAGTCGGACTTCTTATCTGCGGTTTCATCTGCTGCTGCATAGGTCTGTTTGTCGTTGTTCCTTGGCTCTACTTCGCTGATATGGTAATCTACTTCACCATTAAGCCACTTGAGGCAGTTGAAGAACCACAGACCGAGAATCTCATCGAAGGATAAACGAAGAGCTCAGGAAGTTCTTCCTTCGACTGGTTCAGGAACCGAAGTTCAAGGGGGATTGCAAAGATATGAAAAAATATTTTGACACATCATTTTTTTTTCATACCTTTGCACCCCGATAACCAAAAGTGCCGAAATGGTGGAATGGTAGACACGAGGGACTTAAAATCCCTTGGGCATAACGCCTGTGTGGGTTCGAGTCCCACTTTCGGTACCACATTAATCAAAAGGCCTCAATATCAATTGCGGCCTTTTTGTTTACCTTCACAAAAACAGACAAAACATATTATCATATTATGAACAGATTTACCATAATGCTAATGACATTGATATTATCCCTTTGCGCAATATCATGCTCAGGACAATCAGACGAGAAAGAGGTAGTGCTCGAGACCACACATGGTGAGATAAGAGTCAAACTCTACAACGACACACCTACCTTCCGCGATAATTTCCTGAAGAATGTGAGGGAAGGAATGTACGACGGAGTTTACTTCCACCGCATCATCCGAAATTTCATGATACAGACAGGAGATCCTGACACACGTCCAGGGAAAGTTCAGGATTCAACTAAAGTATGGCCTACCCTCCCACAAGAAATTGTCTATCCCGCCCATTACCACAAGAGAGGTGCTCTTGCAGCAGCAAAAGATGAAGAGGACGTGAACCCTAAGAATGAGGCCCACGCTTTCCAGTTCTATATAGTTACGGGCAAATCCTGTTCGGGAGAAATCCTCGACAATTACGAACAGGCAATCTGGTCACAGAAAGTGGACCGACTCTATCACAAAAAGATGAAAGCCCACTCACAGGATATCGATTCTCTGAGAGCAACGCGTGACTCATACGCTCTCAGCGACTATCTTGAGAAACTGCTCGACGAAGCAAAGGAAGAAACACCCCGATTCGCTTTCACTTCCGACCAGAAACGCACTTACCGCTCCATAGGTGGTGCACCTTGGCTTGATACCGAATATACCGTATTCGGAGAAGTGGTTGAGGGGATGAAGACTGTGCTAAACATCGAGAAGATAAAAACCAACGATAATGACAATCCTCTTACAGAAGTAAGGATAACGAAAGCATATATAGTGGGAGAATGACAGTAGTTTACGAGGACAACCACATCATCATCGTTGAGAAAACCTGTTCGGAGATCGTGCAAGGCGACAAAACGGGAGATACTCCCTTGTCCGAGACGGTGAAGCAGTATATCAAAGAGAAATACGATAAAAAAGGTGAGGTATTTCTTGGGGTAGTCCATAGATTGGATCGTCCTGTAAGTGGACTTGTAATGTTTGCCCGCACAAGCAAAGCCCTCACACGGCTAAACAAGATGTTCCGCGACGGAGAAGTCCACAAGACCTACCATGCCCTCACCCGCAATTGTCCTCCCAAAGAGGAAGACGAACTGGTGCATTGGCTTGTAAGAAACGAAAAACTGAACAAGTCGTTTGCCTACGACATGGAAGTTCCGAATGCAAAGAAAGCGATACTCCATTATAAGATAATAGGAAAAACCGACAACTACACTCTGTTGGAGATAGACCTCAAGACAGGTCGTCACCACCAGATAAGATGTCAGTTGGCAAAGATTGGATGTCCAATCAAAGGAGATTTGAAATATGGAGCAAAGCGAAGCAACCCAGATGGCGGAATCAGTCTGCAATCGTATGCGATGGATTTCGTCCACCCGGTATCAAAAACACCTTTACATATTCATTCCACCGTCAACCTGGATAACCTGACCAGTTATATAACTTGACATATCAGATGCAAGGAACACAGCCACATTTGCTATATCCTCAACCGTACCTCCACGTCTCAGAGGGATACGCTTTACCCATTCCTGACGAACCTCATCAGGAAGAGCGGCAGTCATAGCAGTCTCTATAAATCCAGGAGCAATGGCATTGGCACGGATACCTCTGCTACCCATTTCCTGACCGATAGATTTTGCGAGGGCTATCAGTCCGGCTTTTGATGCTGCATAATTACACTGACCAGCATTTCCATGAACACCTACCACACTTGCCATATTGATAATGCTTCCTCCCCTTTGGCGCATCATTATCGGTGTACAGGCATGGATGAAGTTGAATGCAGACTTCAGGTTTACATTTATCACAGCATCCCACTGACCTTCGCTCATTCGCATCATCAGACCATCTTTGGTGATACCTGCATTGTTGACGAGAATATCTATCGAACCAAAGTCTTCCTTAATTGCGTTCACTACCTTCTCTGTCTCTGCAAAGTCGGCTGCGTTTGAGGCATATCCTTTTGCCTTCACACCAAATGCCGCAATCTCTTTCTCCGTCTGCTGTGCATTTTCATCTATAACCAAATCAGTAAAAGCCACATTAGCACCTTCACTGGCAAATTTCAAAGCAATTGCCTTACCTATTCCTCTGGCTGCACCTGTAATGAGAGCCGTTTTTCCTTGTAACAACATATTCTTATTTACTATTTACGAATTTTAATATGTAAAATCTTTTCTCATTGTACCCAATGCCTTATGCACAAGACTATATACATGAGGCAAGAGATCCTCTGGTGTAGCGACCACTATCCTACCATATATATAAGGTACTTCACACCCTTTGATACAGTAATGAGTGATTACCGCCATCAGTTTCACATTCTTGATATCAAATTCACCTCTGTCATTACCCTCCTGCATAATTCTTCGGAGCAAAACTATCTCATTGCGGTCGAAATCCTTTCTCACACCCTCCACTTTCCATATATCACGGAAAAATTCCGCCCTGAGATTTCCGTTACGATACACCGCATCCTTCACAGCCTCAAGGTGAGTAAAAATCAGATGGACCATTTTCTTTTCAGGAGCCACATCCATATAGGTAATCTCTTCAAGGCGTTTGGTCAGTCGTGCCAACTCGTTCTGAATAACTGCGAGATAAATATCTTCCTTGCTGCTGAAATAAACATACAACGTCCTACGACCTTTGCCAGATGCTTCGGCAATATCGTTCATCGTAGTGTCGTCGAATCCTCGCTTGGCAAAGAGTTGCCTCGCTACGTCTATCAACAAATCTCTCGTCTTTTGCATAGTAATTCCTTATTTCGTGATGCAAAAGTAGAAAAAATTATTCAAACAACATAATTTTTTTTGCACATTTTTTCAAAAAAAAATACAATTGCCTATATATAAGCACTATGCGTTATGCACACTAACCGAACAAATGTGTAAATGCCTCATTGACTTTTCTCACACCCACAACCTCTATTCCTATTTTTTTCTTGTCGATACTGTTCATATTGGCACGCGGAATGATAATGGTGGAAAATCCCAGTTTCTCTGCTTCTGATATACGTTGCAGAATTCTGCTCACTGGACGTATCTCACCGCTGAGTCCCACCTCTCCACACATACATATATCCTTTCCTATTCCAGTATCCACATTACTCGAAAGGATGGCAGCAATCACACTCAAATCAATTGCCGTATCAGTTACCCTCAGTCCTCCTGCGATATTGAGGAACACATCTTTCTGCATCAGTTTGAATCCAACCCTTTTCTCCAGTACGGCAAGGAGCATATTCAACCTACGAAGGTCGAATCCTGTTGACGACCTCTGAGGATTTCCATAAGCGGCACTGCTCACCAAAGCTTGAGTTTCCACCAACAAAGGTCTCACCCCTTCCACCGCTGCACCTATGGCAACTCCGCTGAGTCCTTCACTCTCTCCAACCTCTGAAAGCAACAGTTCCGATGGGTTGGCAACCTCCCGCAGTCCGTCCTGACGCATTTCATAAATGCCCAATTCGGCTGTACTTCCAAAACGGTTCTTTATTGCCCTCACTATCCTGTACATATAATGTTGGTCGCCTTCAAACTGCAAAACGGTATCAACCATATGTTCAAGTATCTTCGGACCTGCAATACTTCCGTCTTTGGTGATATGACCTATGAGAATTACGGGTATATTGCTCTCTTTAGCAAATTTCAGCAGTATAGCCGTGCACTCCCTAATCTGGCTTATGCTTCCCGGTGATGATTCTATGTTCTCGGTTGCAATAGTCTGTATGGAATCCACTACCACAAGTCCTGGTCGGACTGTTTTTATCTGTTCCAGTATCTTCTCTATCATCGATTCGCACAACACTTCCACATCTCCTTCACACACTTGTTTTCCATCTGCACAAGAACTATTGACTATTCTATCAGCACGCAATTTCAGCTGTCGTGCACTTTCCTCACCACTGACATAAAGAGTTTTCACACCCTTGAGCCGAAGTACTGTCTGAAGGATAAGTGTTGATTTTCCGATGCCTGGTTCTCCTCCCAATAAGGTAAGCGACCCCTGCACCAGTCCTCCTCCAAGCACTCTGTTGAGTTCGGCATCGAAAAGATTGATTCGTGGTTCCTCTTCCGCATCTATCTTACTCATTGATATAGGCACATTTCCATTCAGTTGGGTGAAGTCGGAAACACTATCCAAAACAGGTCGTTTGCCACCTGTCTTTACTTCTACAAAGGTATTCCATTCTCCACATGAAGGACAACGGCCTATCCATTTCGGGCTATCGTATCCACATGCATTACATACATATTGTATTTTACTCTTGGTTGCCATCAATTTACGATTTTTATGACTTTTAATTTACTAAAACTCCTTGTATCTCCAGAATTC
>R15__coassemble_1622_pt1 | contig 10858 bp, 11 predicted proteins | sample R15__metabat2_low_PE_001 | metagenome-assembled genome bin R15
TAAAGCACTACAGGTTGGGGTGTTTTTTTTCTTGACGCTGACGCAAACCACACCGCTATGACGTCTCCTGCGGTTCGCTCGCAAGCATTGTCGAACCAGGATTGTCCAAATCTGATTGTTTGTAACCAGTGGTTGGGCTTACGACAGCGACAATAGGTTCGCCTAATGTCAACGAAATCCTGGCAAGGGTATTGGTAGTGAAGTTATGACGCCCCGTCAACCATTTGGAGATTTCTGACTCACGTTTGCCCATCTTTTCTGCAAACTGACGTTGACTCATTCCCTTTTTGTCAAGAAGAAACGAGAGTCTTTCTGCAATTGCGAAGGCAAGTTCAAACTCCGCTTTGGTTGCTTCATCAACCTCAGCCAAACAATCCCTGAAAAGTTGATTAGTCTTCATATCTCAAACATATTTGTTTCCATCCCGTTTATTATATTCTCCTGTACACTGACCAGTCCGTCTGTTATTCCTTCAAAGCAAATGGAATATATAGTCACCCTGTCATTGCTCTCAATAGTTTTCAATCCAATTTTTTTCATAATTTAACCATTTTTGTGCGCAAAGGAACAAATTTATTTCTTAACTTAACTCAAAAGTGAAGTTTTTAACGTTTTTTTTTATGTTTTTTTAGCGGAAAAGTTTCATAACCGCCATCATAGGCATATCATAGGCATATCATAGGCATATCATAGGCATACCAAAGGCACATCGAAGATACAACAAAGATGCCGTATCTTCGTTTCATCTTTGCCCAATCTTCGACGTGTCTTCGTCAAATATTCGATTGATACTTGAAGCGACAATGGTGAAAAAGTAGTGTCAATTATAAATGCTCGGCTAACTGTACAGTCGGTCAGTGCATCAGAAACGGATTGCAAGAAGGTGGAGAAAGTGGACTCGCTAAAGAGGCCTATCCTGTTCGCTGAATAGTTACCAGTAATTTTTTATCTCTGGAAAGTAAAAAAAAGTATTATATTTGTTTCTCGAAAGTAAAAAATCGCATCAAAATTTGTTTCTGCAGAATAAAATTTGTACCTTTGCAGCGAAATTGTAAAGTTATAATGATATGGAACGACTGTTAATCACGCATTCACGACTGGTGCGCAACGTAAACATGTCTTTTACTAGATATCTGTACAAAGACATTAATTGGGACAACCGGCTCATTGCAATAAAAGGTGCCAAAGGGGTCGGAAAAACCACGATGCTGCTTCAGCATATCAAGCGTACATTTAAAACCACACCCGAAGCACTTTATGTATCAGCCGACCATATCTGGTTTGCTACCCATAATATACTTGAACTGGCAGAATATCATTCAACACATGGCGGGACACATCTCTTCATTGACGAAATCCATCGCTACAAAGGTTGGGAGCGGGAAATAAAAAATATATACGATGCATATCCTCATCTCCATATAGTAATCACTGGTTCCTCAATGCTACAGATAGACCACTCAATAGCAGCAGATCTCTCACGCAGATGCCGTCAATATACATTGGAGGGACTTTCGTTTAGGGAATATTTGCATCTGGAAGGCGTTGCTGAATTACCAATACTCAGTCTGGACGACATCCTCACGTCCCATATATCCATAGCTGCAGATATAACGAACCATACAAAGGTACTTCACCATTTTGAAAACTACCTTAAGTGTGGTTTTTATCCATTCTACAAAGAAACCGGAGACGGATTTGATAGCAAATTACTCCAAACGATAGATTTAATTATCGAAACAGAAATACCAATCGTGGGAAATATCGGATACGATTCTATATACAATGCCAAACAACTGCTTGGAGTTTTGGCAGAGATCTCACCATATACACTGAACATATCCAAACTTACCAAAGTTCTCTCTGTTTCACGAAATAATCTGCTCAAACTGTTGGAATTGATGAACAAGGCAGCTCTTATTCGCAGGCTATATGCCACTGGTGTGTCAATGAATATGCTGACCAAACCAGAGAAAATTCTGTTCGACAACACAAATATCATGTATGCTCTTACCTCTAATGTTGATTCCGGAACGATGCGCGAAACATATTTTGCGTCACAGATGGCCGTCTGCCACAAACTATATATGCCCGAACTCGGAGACTTTGTAGCTGATGATAGATATACATTTGAGGTTGGAGGCAAGAAAAAGGGATTTAAACAGATTTCAGATTTGAACAACAGTTATGTGGTAAGTGACAATATAGATGTCGGCTACGGAAACAAAATTCCTTTATGGCTCTTTGGACTGATGCATTAGGGAAATACTCTTCTTTTTAATCTGCAATTTTTTTAGCGGAAAAGTTTGGTTTTGTCAAAGTTTTTTAGTACCTTTGCAATGTAAATGAGAGACAGGCAAACGACGGGGCTGGAGGGCTGAAGTGGGGGGAATGCAGAGACCAAAAACGAAATAAAAAACAATTATGATGAAAACAATCATCCGTATTTTTATATTGTGTTGTGCAGTCGTGTTCGTCTGCACAGGTGAGATGGTGGCGCAGAACGGTGTCGTTGAGGCGCATGAGTCGGACTGGGTGGTTGAGAGTGAGGATGAGGGATATGTGGTGGAGTGGAAAAACGACAGTCTTTGTAGGATAGTGGCTCCGAAAGGACTGACTATGTGGTACAAAAAGAAACTGGATGATGGTGCCGTAATAGAATATGACGCCTTGGTCAAGGGGAACAGGGTGAGTGACTTGAACTGTTTTTGGATGGCAACCGACCCAGGTGCAAAGGACGGGAGTGTGTTTGAACGGATGGGAGAACGCAAAGGGAAGTTTGAGAACTGCTATTCACTGAAACTCTACTATGTGGGATATGGTGGCAACTACAATACAACCACCCGTTTCCGTCGTTATGACGGTGATACTAACGAACTCAACCGCCCACAGGTTCTGAAAGAATATACCGACAATGCTAATCTCCTACAGCGCAACCATTGGTACCACGTAAAGATATCTACATGTAACGGAAAAGTGGAATATACTATCGACGGCAGGAAATTGGTTGACTGGACTGACGGTAATCCGCTGAAAAGTGGTTGGTTTGGACTGAGAACTACTTTGTCGGAGGTGTGGATGAGGAATTTCAAGGTAAGGGCGTTTGGTGGTCTTTCTCTTGATTGTGGAAACAGGAAAATCCCTCTCACCGTAGTGAAAGGTGACAGAGATGTGACTAACGGTGTGAGTTTCGGTGTGCCGTTTGCAAAAGGTGAACTGTTCCTCTCGGGCAAGAAGGCAGTGAAAGGTGAATGGCTGTTGAACGATGGTGGAGTGATGAGAAAAACCGATACGTGGAAGATGGCTCAGTGGGATGACGGGAGTGTGAAGTGGTTGGGGGTGAGCAGTTGTGTGGGTGGAGCCCAGAGCCAGGAGGCAGACGACGACTGTATAAGGGCTGTGGTCAATGGTGCTAAGGAAGTGATGGTGATGAACGGCAGGGAATATGAGGAGAGGAATGTGAAGGTGAATACGGAACGCAGCGGTGATGTGTGTACGGTGGTGAAGAAAGAGGGACTGATTGGTCCGCATCAGTTTAAGGTGAGGATGTATTTCTACCAAGGTACCGACCATGTGAAGATAGTGCACACCTTTATATATGGTGGTGACCAGGAGAAGGATGTGATTTCAGCGTTGGGGATGAGATTTGATATTCCGATGAAAGAGGAGGTGTACAACAGATATGTGGCTTTCGGTTCGGAAACTGATGCGAAATGGGAGGAACCAGTACAACCTCTTACAGGAAGAATGCCGCTGTCGTTGGGGATGGACTGGAATGTGGAACATCTTCAGAAAGAACACAGGATGGTGCCTCAGCACGAGCAATTCGACAGCAGAGGACAGACTTTATTGAAGGAGTGGGCTTCGTGGGATGGATATAAACTGAGTCAGATAACGGATAATTCATATTACATCAGAAAACGTGCAACAAGTGACAGCCCGTGGATAGGAACTGTGACAGGAACCCACAGCGACGGAAAGGTGACAGTGAAAGATGGTGTACGCTCTTTCTCTTTCCGGCTGAAAGATATGTGGCAATCGTATCCATCAGGACTGGAGGTAAAGGATGTGCGTAGTGATGAGGCTGCTGTGATGGTGTGGCTATGGAGTCCAGATGCGGAACCGATGAATCTGAAGCACTATGACAAGGTGGCACATGGACTTATGTCGAGTTATGAGGATGTGCAGGATACGCTTTCCACTCCTTATGGAATTGCCAGGACTCACACCATGTGGGTGTCTTCCTCAGAGGAAAATGAGGAACTGGTAATTGTTCCGACAGTGGAATATCTGAAGGAGAAGAATGCTTTTGCGATGAGGATGAAAGGGACAGTGGAGGGGGTGAGTGTCAATGGAGCAGACAGTCTGGTACAGCAGATTGAGAGGTATCTGGATTTTCTGGTGGAGTTCTACAAGGATGAGGTAGTGAAACAGAAATGGTATGGTTTCTGGAACTACGGAGACTTTATGCACAGTTACGATACTGTAAGAGAGAGTTGGCAATACGATGTGGGAGGATATGCGTGGGACAATACGGAGTTGGGTACTCCTATGTGGCTGTGGTATATGTTCCTGAGGACAGGACGGACGGATCTGTTCGAATTGGCAGTGGCTATGACCCGACATAACAGTGAGGTGGATTGTTATCACTTGGGAGGATTGGCAGGACTTGGCAGCCGACATAATGTGAGTCATTGGGGATGTGGAGCAAAAGAATCCCGAATAAGTCAGGCAGCGTTCAACAGATTTCTCTATTACCTCACAGCCGACGAGAGGGCAGGGGAGTTGATGAGTGATGTGAAAGATGCTGACCAGATGCTTTACACTCTCGACCCTATGCGTTTGGCAGAACCACGAGACCAATATCCTTGCAACGCTCCGGCTCGGTTGAGGATAGGACCGGATTGGCTGGCGTATGTGGGTAACTGGATGACCGAGTGGGAACGTACGGGGAATAAGAATTATAAGGAAAAGATAATTGCGGGAATGCGCAGTATAGCCAAACTTCCTAACGGACTTTTCACTGGAAACAAGGCTCTTGGATTTGATCCTAAGACGGGAGAATTGTCGTATGACGGAGATCCGAAACGGATGAATACCAATCATCTGATGACCATTATGGGCGGTTTTGAGGTGATGAACGAACTGATGATGATGGTTGATGTGCCGGAGTTTGAGAAGGTGTGGCTTGAACATGCAGAAGGTTACGATGAGAAATCAGTGACCATATCCCACAATCATTTCCCTGTACGACGCCTCAGCGCCTATGCCACGTTTGCCGGAGCGAAGAAAAAGAAGTTGGAGTCTGAGGAGGGTAGAGGTTCTGAGGGTTCTGAGGGTTCTGAGGGCTTTGAGGGCTTTGAGGGTTCTGCCCTTCGACATGCTCAGGGACCGGGTTCTGAGGTTAAGAGGTTAAGAGGTTCTGAGGGGAAGGGGGCTGAGAACAAGAGTAATTCCTCTGACGATAAGGTGACAGAGATACTCAAAAAACTGCTTAATGCGGTTCAGCGCCAGAATCCTCGTGACACTAATTCCGCTGCCCTCTGGAGCCTTGATGCGATGTATGTCCTCGGATGTATAGAGTAATGGCTATATGGTTATACCGTTATGTTTTAATCCTTATATATACTGAGCATCTTTTCTATATTGTCGGCTATTTTCTCGCGGAGTGGGAGTGGTTTCAGTACCTCTACCTGTGGACCGAAGGAGAGTATCTGGTAGATAAGGTCGGGAGTGATGCACACCTTATATGAAAATACTGAGAAATCCGTTTTTTGCAGTATCTCTTTCTGAGTTCTGTGGAGGGGGAGGGTACGGAGAAAATCCCTCATTCGGTTGTCGGCTTTGATGTGAACTGTCTGAGGAGTGAAGTCTTCTCCACTGTAGATGCCGTAACTGTGGCGGAAGTATTTCGTAGGACTGAAACGCTGCGGAAGACGAAAATGGTTGGTGGTAGGGGTGAGAAGGGTTATTCGGTCGAGTGCGAAGATACGGATTTTGTTGAGGGGAAGGGTGGCGCAAAGCATATACCAGCGTTGTTTGAATACTTTAAGGGCATAAGGTGCTACTTCTTTTTTGTATGGTTCGGTGTAGCCGAATCCTTCGTAGGTCATATTGAGTGTCAGACTATGTTTCATCGCGTCGATAATAGTGTTGACATGGGCATTTCCGGAAGGAATATCTTCGAATACAATGCGTTCCCGGAGTGATTTGGCTTCGGATACGAGATTGGTGACGTTCATACTGTTGATGAGCCATTTGCTGAGGTTGTCGCCAGAACGACGGGAACGATTGTGGATGTGGTATTTGTTTGTATGGCGGTCACAATCGATATTGATATCGAGGAGATCTTCTATTCGTGCTATCCAATCGGTGAATGTGCGTCGGGGAATGGGATTGCCTTCGCTCATAGGTGAACGGAGCCATTTATCGTTTATCTGTTCAAAGGTGATTCCATCGTAGGAATCGATAGTCTCGGCTATCCATGTGTAGCAGGCAATGAGATTTCTCATAATTGGGCTGATTTTTCTGCAAATGTAGGGAAAAAAACAGAAAAATCTCGCGGAAAAGCAAAAAAATGCACATTTTTGATGAAAAATTTTCACTAATGGCAATAAGTTCGCCATTGGTGTCTGTAATTTTGCACTCAAATCAAATAAAACAACAGAATTATGAATGCAAATTATCAAATGAAACCGAAATCAACTTTGTGTTTTTGTCGTACCACTCCACCGAGAAGCAGAAGCACGAGAAGAAGAAATGGTAATGGCAGGGTGTACTATAGTTATGCTATGAATGTCTATCCTGATACTTATGGCTCACAGGGTGGGGATGGTTTTTTTATGAATATCTGGGAGGCTGAAGCGGCTATGTAGAGGGTGTTCGAGAGTTCAAGAGTTCGAGAGTTCAAGAGTTCAAGAGTTCAAGAGTTCAAGGAGTTCAAGGAGTTCAAGAGTTCAAAGGTTCAAGAGTTCAAACAAATTAAAAAATAAATATTATGGAAATTTTGATTATTTTAGGTTATCTTGCTGCTTGTGCAGTGTTGTATTTGGCTTTTAATGGTTTTTGCAAGAAATTGGGGATTAGAAATTAGGTACATTATCCCCAATTGGTCGTTAGGAGTATCCTGAATTTGTCACCCACTTCTGGATGTGTCATCCAATCCCTTATTCGTCATATCGAGCGTAGCGAGTATATCTCACCTTCAGCAGTGACATACCCCATACAGCTAATTATCAATTGTCAATTACCCAAAATCACTCAAAGTGAGAAAATTAGTTTGAGCGTTCAGTCTTAAAAAGTGTTAAATAATTGGCAATTCTTTCACACATGATTTCTGGGTGTGCACAAACGGTATTTTTTTGTTTTGCCAATTTGAAAATTGGGTTTATCTTTGCGCTGCAATTCAAACAACAAAGACATAAAAGAAGGGTAAACAATGGAAACAAAAAGACTGTTCGCTTTTGGCGATTCTATTATGAAAGGTGTGGTGTTCGACGGGACGAGTCACCACACCTCTGTGAATAATTTTGCAACGGTAGTGAGCCAGCATATGGGGATGCCGCTCATCAACTGTGCTAAGATGGGCCACACCATCTTGGATGGTTGGCGTGTGTTCGAAATGCGCAAACAACAACTTCACGAGGGGGATACGGCTTTTATTGAGTTTGGTGGCAACGACTGTGATTTCCAGTGGCTCAATATCGGCAATGACCCAAGTGGTGTCCACATGCCTCGTACTCGGCTCAGTCTATTTAAGGAGAAATATACATCTCTTATCAACACCATCAAGTCGATGGGGGTACATCCTTTGCTTTTTTCCCTGCCTCCGCTACAGTCGGATTGTTATTTCCGCTACTTTACTCAGGGTATGAGTGAGATTCAGAAGGTCAATATACTGAAATGGCTTGGGGGAAAAGTGGAGTTTATAGGCAATTGGCACGAGCACTACAACCTTGCCATCTATCAGATTGGCGCTTCCACTTGTTCTCAGGTTATCGACATCAGCAGTTGCTTCCTTTCCCATTCCAATTACAAAGACTATCTATGCGCCGATGGTATCCACCCCAACGAATTGGGGCATAGTCTTATAGCGCAAACTCTTACACTTGGCTAAAAAAGCCCCCAACTGGAGGCTTTTTGCGTTGATGGTTCGACAAAACTCACTCTACTACTTCTTATTTTTCTTGAAGTAAGAGCCTTCAGGCATAGCAATATTATGGCTGAGGCAGAAGCAATAACTCTCTCGGCATTCGCGTTCCTCAGCAAACATCTTCTTGGTGGATTCTGCATCTTCAGTAAATGCTAAGTGGTTGTCGATGGCCATACTTCCTGCCATTCCTTCCACATTGAGATTGTCGGTACCGATAAGGGTGAAGGTCCAGCCTTGGGTCTTCAGTTTCTCTATAAGGTTTTTAACCATATTGAGGTTGTACTCCTCCGAACAGTTCTCTTCACCGTCGGTAATGATAGTGACCAGCACATTGTCGTCGCCACATGTCTGGGCATTCATCTTGGCTATGCCCTTCCCGATAGCGTCGTAGAGAGGTGTGGCGGCACAAGGGTTGTACTGTTTCATGGTGAGCGGACTTGCATCCTTGGCATTGATGTTGTCGTAGTGGAGTTTGAAGTGTTCGCTGTCGAAGGAGATGAGGGTGAGGCGTTGTTCCATTTCAGGATGTTTATCCTGCATCTTCTGACAAGTGGTGATGGTCTCGTTGATGCCGGCAAGTGCTTCTTTGTGGATAATACTCATACTGCCTGACTCATCTACTATGATAAGATTGTACACTCTCTTGGTTGGGTTGTTCTTTGTTTCCATAATTTCTCTTGTTTTTTTTGATTGTTACACATTAGTTTTTTCAGACGTCTTACCCTTATAGAAGAAAAAAAACAAAAAAAATTAAGCGTGAAGTGAATTTTTTTTGAAAAATATTCATATAAGGACAAAAATTTATCTAAATTTGCACACGGAATGTTTGGAACTATGAACGACAGATATATAATTGACGGATTCAGGTCTTTCGACCCATACATAACCAAAGAGTACTTCTATGGCTATTGTCAACGGGCATATAAGGTATATGACCATAAGTACCAACTCCGTGACAAGGTTGGCATGGACTTCTATTCATTAGCCCACGAATACTATATCCATCTGCTGCAGCATGAGTTCAAACCACTTTTGGATAAACCGACCGATACGAAATTATCGACCTGGATGATACGTGGATTCCACTTTGTGGTGCTCGATGCCTTGAAAGCCTATAATAAGGAGTTCAAACACCAAGCCGATGAGATATCCGATGTGGTATTGGAGTATGTGCGTTCCGACAACTCCGACGAGAAGATGCTGTACTATGTGGCAGAAGCCGTAGCCGACCACTACCAAGACCGGGTGATGCAGGAGATTGCTCACATGGTTATCTATGCGGGCTTTACCCAGAAAGAGGTGGCGGAGAAATTAGGTATGACGCCATCAGCAGTAAACCAGCGCTACAAGAAAATGATGGAAGAGGTGATTACCCCATTCGTAATAGAGAACTATGGTATGGGTATCGGCGTATGCAGCTATTGCCTCGATCAGGAATTTGCGGCTCCGATGGTTATGGCGGAAAGTATAGTAATTCCCAAAAGCAACGAACTCAAATCAATTTTACCAACAATATCAAATATGGACAACAACAGAATTACCCCAGCATTTATCACTACTCTCAATCCCGACGAGATATTCGTCTTTGGTTCGAATCTTCAGGGAATCCATGCGGGAGGGGCAGCACGTATGGCTCGTATCCATTTTGGTGCAGAAATGGGCAACGGCGTAGGCATACAAGGTCAGTCGTATGCCATTCCTACTATGCAGGGTGGTGTGGAAACTATCCGACCATACGTCGATGAGTTTATAAAATATGCCGCAGAGCATTCTGAGAAGAAATTCCTTGTAACCCCAATAGGATGTGGAATTGCGGGTTTCGAACCAGAAGATATCGCTCCGCTTTTTGCTGCAGCAAAGGACATCGAGAATATCTCTCTTCCTAATGATTTCTGGAATATACTCTAACAACAGGCTTTAATTAAATATGGTGGGAAAATACAAAGTGGTCACCCTGTGTGGCAGTACAAGATTTAAGGAGCAGTTCCTGGAGGCACAGAAAAGGCTTACACTTGAAGGCAATATAGTTATCTCAGTGGGACTGTTTGGACACAGTGGTGATGATGAAGTGTGGACCGAAGGCACTAAGGAGATGCTCGACGATATGCACAAGCGGAAGATAGATATGGCTGATGGTATCTACGTCATCAATGTGGGAGGGTATATCGGTTCCTCCACACGTTCTGAGATAGCATACGCCGAAGAACACGGAAAGTCGGTCGAATACCTCGAGAGATATTAAAAAGAAATAGGGCAGGAGATGTCCTGCCCTATTTGGTTGTTATGCTTTGTGGATTGATTAAGCATTAACTTTTGCCATGTGTGCAATGAGTTCGAGAACTTTGTTTGAGTAACCGATTTCATTGTCGTACCAGCTGATAACCTTTACGAATGTATCTGTAAGATATACACCTGCATTGGCATCGAAGATTGAAGTGAGTGTGCATCCGAGGAAGTCAGATGAAACTACTGCATCTTCAGTATATCCGAGAACACCCTTGAGTTCGCCTTCTGCAGCGGCCTTCATAGCAGCGCAGATGTCTTCCTTAGTTGCTGGCTTTGCAAGGTTTGCAGTGAGGTCAACTACTGAAACGTCGAGAGTAGGAACGCGCATAGAGATACCTGTGAGTTTGCCGTTGAGTTCAGGAATTACCTTACCTACAGCCTTAGCAGCACCTGTAGAAGAAGGGATGATGTTGCCAGAAG
>R15__coassemble_1730_pt1 | contig 10349 bp, 7 predicted proteins | sample R15__metabat2_low_PE_001 | metagenome-assembled genome bin R15
CTTTGGTGTGTCTTTCCTCTTGTCATATTGAGGTGGGACGACAACAAGGGGCTTGAGGTATAAGCGCAATGTTTGTGGCAAAGTTAAGAAAAATCTGTATTTACAACAAAAAAGAGCAGAAGAAATTGCATAACTGGAAAAAAAGTAGTATATTTGCAAGGTGAATAAGAAAAACGTAATTATGAAGAAGGTATCAAGCGTATTTAGGCTTATTGTGGCAGTTCTAATCTGCACAGTTTCAATGCCTGCCAATGCTCAGGCTGGGTTTGGCAATGCCGTGAAATTCAATGGCGACTGGCTTTTCAGTCTTGATGGTTCGGAAGGAAAACAAGCGGAAGCAGGCTACGACGATTCCGGTTGGCGCCATCTCGATTTGCCTCACGATTGGTCGGTGGAAGGAACTCCGAGTCAGGATTTGGCAAGTTGTACGGGGTATCTCCCCGGTGGAATTGGTTGGTACAGAAAGCATTTCAATGTGACCGACGATGCTAAGAACCACTTCATATATTTCGAGGGAGTGTATAACAGGAGTGAGGTATATCTCAATGGTCATCTGCTTGGCAAACGTCCTAACGGATATGCATCGTTTATCTACGATATGACTCCTTATCTGAAGAAAGAGGGCAACGTACTTGCCGTGAAGGTGGATCACAGTCGTTATGCCGACTCTCGTTGGTACACAGGAAGCGGAATTTACCGCGACGTGTATATCGTAGGCAGTGGAGATGTGCATTTCAGTCTTTGGGGAGTGAAAGCCGAACCAAGGGTGAAGGACGGCAAATTCACTATCAATGTAGATGCGGAAATCGATGGCGGAAAGGGCAAGAAACTGGTGATGAAGTCGGAACTCTTCGACAAGGATGGTGCAAAAGTAGCGGAGAACTCGTCCAAAGGCTATTCCGAACAGGATGGTAAGATGGTCCTGCACACTCTGGGGAATGTGCGTGATGCCCATCTATGGGGACTCAAAGATCCTTACCTCTACACCCTTAAGGTGGCACTCCTGGAGAACGGCAAAGTAGTGGATAAGTGCGAGATGAGAGTGGGATTCCGTTCGCTCGACTTCAATGCCAATACCGGATTTGCTCTCAATGGAGAGAATATGAAAGTGAAAGGAGTGTGTGTGCACCACGATGCCGGAGTACTCGGAAGTGTGGTGCCAAAGGACGTGTGGAAACGACGTCTGCTCGCACTTAAAGATATGGGAGCCAATGCAATACGTATGAGCCACAACCCTCAGGCACCAATCCTCTATGACCTCTGCGACGAGATGGGATTCCTCGTAATGGATGAGGCTTCGGACGAATGGGAATTCCCTAAGCGCAAATGGGTGAAAGGATGGAACAAAGGGGAACCAAGTTACGACGGAACATACGATTTCTTCGAGGAATGGATTGACCGCGACGTAGCCGATATGGTTCGCCGCGACCGCAACCACCCATGCATCTTCCTCTGGAGTGTGGGCAACGAGGTGGACTATCCTAACGACCCTTATTCACACCCAATACTCGACGGCAACAACAGCAAAATCAACCAACCTATGTTCGGGGGCTATAAGCCCGATGCACCAAATGCCGAACGTATAGGGAAAATCGCAAAACGACTGGCTGCCGTAATAAGAAAACAAGATTCCTCACGTCCTGTCACAGGAGCACTTGCGGGAGTAGTGATGAGCAACGAAACGGAATATCCTGAGGCAGTAGATATAGTAGGATACAACTACACAGAAAACCGCTATGAAGAAGACCATAAGACCTATTCCGATCGCATTATCTTCGGTAGTGAAACCCATTCCGGCAAAGATGCATGGGATGCAGTAAGAAACCACGAATTTATCTTCGGACAGTTTATCTGGACCGGACTCGACTATCTCGGAGAATCGGGAGCATGGCCTTCAAGAGGACTCGGAACAGGACTCATTGACTTCACCGGATTCCTCAAACCAGCAGGACTTATGACCAAAGCACTCTGGGCAGACGAAACCCCTCAGCAACCTGTCGCTCAGGAGGAAAATGGTCAGCGACGCGGCAACCGAGGTAACCGCCAGTGGATGATGATGGACGACGGAAGTGTGCGCGAAGGTGAAGTAAAAGAACTGAAAATCACAGATGTAACAGTTGATGCGGACTCACCTGTAAAACAACTCCTCGTGGAGGCAGTAAACAGCGAAGGAAAGAGAATATCTACGGCAAAGGGTACTGTGGTGTGTGAGGTAAGCGGGAAAACCCGTTTCCTCGGACTCGAAACAGCCAACAACCGCGATATGAGTGCACCTAAAGCCAATAAGCGCGAACTCTATCAAGGCCGCCTCCTCGCATATGTCGAAGGCTCCGCAAAAGAAGTGAAATTCACTTTGGAGTAGAGGATTTGTAGATTTTTCTAGATTTTCTAGGATTTCTAGAGTTTCTAGATTTTCTAGGATTTCTATAGTCTCTAGATTTTCTAGATTTTCTAGGATTTATAGGTTTTCTAGAGTTTTCTAGGATTTCTATGATTTCTAGAGTTTCTATCCTTTTAGCGGGTTCTTGGCTACTGTGGCTTGGAATTCCTTCAGGTAGAATGGCTCAAAATAAGCCACATCCTGAAATTCCCCCCTCAGGAAAGCCATCTCCGCAAGAGGACACATATTCTTGGCATGAGGGATAATGCCCTCAATAAAATGGGCATTTGGGTGGGTTATCACTTTGCTGCATTTCTCCGCTCCATTGCCGAAGAAATAGACGGGATGCTCGTCGAGCGTGGCGGCAAAAGTATCTGAGTCAACGATAACCGATTTGGTAGGTCGCTGTTCCTTCAAGGCTCTATCGTAAATGGTACAGTAAACTTCCATCCTTCGGGCATCAATCATCGGACACAGCAGAGCATCCTCGGGAAGGTCGTCGTGGGTAAGGAGTACAGGTACACAGAGGAGTTTCAGGGTAGGGACTGAAAGCAACTTCAGATTCTGACCATAACATACTCCCTTCGCCATCGATACTCCGATACGGAGACCAGTATAAGACCCGGGACCGCTGCTCACCGCTACTGCATCAAAAGGAATGCCGTGGTTGTCGGTAAACGACATGGCTTGATCTACAAAGCCACCTAACTTCTGGGCATGGGTGTGACCCGACAAATCTTCTACCTGGAAGATATTTGCACCATCCTGACTTACTGCTACCGACAGACCATCTGTGGAGGTGTCTATATGGAGTATTGTTGCCATCGTTTAGTAAAATTTGCCGCAAATTTACAAAAAACTCCTCACTCCCCACTCCTCATTCCTAACTTTTTTGTAATTTTGCACCAAATTAATTTTAGATATGATTCAATCAATGACAGGATTCGGCAAATGTGTGGCCGAATATAACGGAAAGAAAATCCATGTGGAGATAAAATCACTCAACAGTAAGGCCCTTGACCTCTCCACAAGAATAGCACCTCTTTACAGAGAGAAAGAAATGGAAATTCGTGGACTTATCGCCCAGAAACTCGAAAGGGGTAAGGTGGACTTCACCATGTGGGTTGATAAGGCTGAGGAACAAGTGGCATCACCTATCAATGTAAGTGTTCTGGCTGGATATTACAGCCAACTCAAGGCTATTGCCGAACAACTGCATATCATGGAACCCGACGACTGGTTCCAGATTCTGACACGTCTCCCCGATGTAACAGCAAAGGTGGAAGTGGAGGAACTGTCTGAGGAAGAATGGAATGTGGCATCAAAAGCCATCAATGAGGCTCTCGAATACCTTATCGCCTTCAGAATACAGGAGGGAGAAGCACTCGAGAAGAAATTTACAGACAAGATAACCAATATTCGCAATCTGCTTGCTCAAATCGAGCCATACGAGAAATCACGTGTAGAGAAAATACGCCAGAGAATTCTTGACGGACTCAAACAAATACCTGAGGCTGAATATGATGCCAATCGTCTGGAGCAGGAGATGATATACTACATAGAAAAACTCGACATCTCAGAGGAGAAACAACGCCTCACCAACCACCTCAACTACTTTACGGAAACTATGCGCGAAGGACATGGTCAGGGAAAGAAACTCGGATTTATCGCACAGGAAATGGGACGTGAAATCAATACCACAGGAAGCAAATCCAATCAGGCTGAGATGCAGAATATAGTGGTGATGATGAAAGACGAACTCGAGCAGATAAAGGAACAAGTGCTGAATGTGATGTAGGAGGAAAGAAGTTCAAGAAGTTCAAGGGGTTCAAGAGGTTCAAGAAGTTCAAGGGGTTCAAGAGGTTCAAGGGGTTCAAGAAATTTAGGGAGTTCAAAATAATGAGAATCGGCATCTACGGAGGGACGTTCAATCCTATACACAGAGGACATACGGCGTTAGCCAAATCGCTGGTTCGACAGGGATTGGTTGATGAGGTGTGGCTGATGGTCTCACCGCAGAACCCGCTAAAGGACAACGATGCCGCAAGTTATGCCGACCGATTCGCAATGGCACAGATTGCCACTAAATATATAAAAGGTGTCATAGCATCCGACTTCGAAAACCATCTGCCAATACCATCATACACCATAACAACCCTAAACTCTCTGAAAAAGACCTATCCGCAGCACACTTTCTCCCTCGTTATCGGAGCCGACAACTGGCAACGCTTCAGCCAATGGTACAAAGCCGACGAGATACTGGCACAATTCCCTATACTCATCTTCCAACGACCAGGCACACCACTCCCAACTCCCAACTCCCAACGACCACCGACCAATGACCAACGACTATCGACCACCATCCAGACTGTCAACACTCCTCTCTATGACATCAGCAGTACCGAGATACGCCGACGTGTCCTTGCCAACGAACCACTCACTAATCTCGTCAACAAGAAAGTAGAACGCTATATATACTCACATTCACTCTATAACCACAAGAAAGAATAAGCATATGAAACAAATAATCCTACTTATAAGTCTGCTGATGGGCACTGTCTCACTCCACGCAGCCGATATAGTAAACGACTCCATACAAGACGAGATAAAGAGTCAGATAAAACAAGTGAAAGATGAAATGCGCGTCACCAAATCCCAACTGAAGGAGGAGACACGTCAACTCAACCGCCTTAATAAAGACCTTGAACGTGCGAAGCGTGATGCCGCAAAAGAAAAACTCGCAGCAAAGAAAGCTAAGGCAAAGGGTAAGACCTATGTGCCAAAGACTCAGAAGGTAAAGACCACCAAGGTAAAAGAAACCAAAGTACAGGAGCCAAAAGAAACCAAAGTACAGGAGTCAAAGGAAACCAAAGTGCAGGAGTCAAAGGAAACTAAAGTACAGGAGCCAAAAGAAACCAAGGAAGAACCTAAAGTCAGCGTAAGAAAAGAGCGTAATACTAAGGAAAAATCAACTGAAAAAGCAGCAGAAAAGTCCGCAAAATCAGCAGAAAAGGAAGTCAAAGCCGCTGAAAAGGCTGCTGAAAAAGCAGAACGTGCAGCAGAAAAAGCAGCAGAAAAGGCTGAGAAAGCAGAAGAAAAAGCCTTTCGCAAAGCCGACAAAGCAGCAGAGAAAGCAGAGCGTGCAGCAGAGAAAGCCGCTGAAAAAGCCGAAAAGAAGCAGAACAAATAATTTGTTTTTCTGAATTACCACAGATCCCTTGTTTGTCATACCGCGGAGTGACTGAATGTCACTCTGCTTGCGACGAAGAGCGGTTTATCGCTCCAGAGGAGTTACTCCGAAGGAGTTCCTTAGTGAGTGTATCTCACCTTCAGCACAAATCCCTTGTTTTGTCATACCGAACGAAGTGAGTGTATCTCACCTTCAGCACAAGAAAGCAATGGGGCATTAGCAATGGGTGAGATACACTCACTTCGTTCGGTATGACGATTCTGGGGAGGTAGTAAATTCAGAAAGAGTGCAATGGGTGAGATATACTCCTGCGTTCGTTCCTCGCTCCTTCGATATGACGGTTCTGGTGAAGTGGTAGCAGGAGAAGGAATTAATGGATGATGTATTCTCGTTTTTTTTGCTGGTTATTCCCAGTTTATATTGTTGTTGGTGAGGGGAGTGGTGTGGGCGGTGGTGAGGTAGCGTTCGAGGCCGCGTTGGGTGTTGGAGGCGAAGTATATGGTGGTGCTGTTGCCGTCCATGATGAGTCGTCCTTCGTCGACGAGCCTTAGTTCCCAGGTTTTGGTGACTGATGCTGTTGGGAATGCTACGAGGTATTCTTTATCGTCGTCGAGTGGTTTGTTGCCTTTGGTTACACATACGTACTGGTATGGTCCGTAGTGTTCTTTGTCGAATGTTGATTTTCCGGTTTCTTTATTGATGAATCGGTCGGTGAGGTCGTATCCTTCGTTTAGGATTTGCTGTATCATCTTGCCGGTCATATATGCGCAGTTGGTTTCGTAGCAACTATTAGGTATTGCTATATAGGAGAATGCTCTGTGGAGGTCTCCTGGGTAGAGGATGGCGTTCTGTACTCCTAGTATTCTCCACGGCTGTACATCTATGCGTTGTTCCACATATGGCATGAGTGCTACTTCCACGGTTGTGGTTTCTGCTGTTTTCTTGATTGGTATTCCGCCTCTGTTGGCTGTGGTTTCTGTTTTGTCGAGTTTTTCCTGTATGGCGTATGCTCCGCCTATTGCTGCCAATCGTGCTGTGGCCTGGAAATCGAGTGTCTCGTCCACTGTTCCTATCAGGTCGTTTCCCTGTCCTTTTTTGCTGTTGTTGAGTGTGGTGAAGATGGAGTTGAAGGTGGCATTTGGTGAGAGAGGGTAGTTGAGTTTTTCTGCTACTACTTTTATCTCATTTGGCTGAAGTGTGGAATTGAGCATATAGGATGATATCTCTGCTCCTGTTTCTGTGATTATTGCTCCGAGTGGGAAATTGACGTAGTACCATGGTTGGAGGAATCCGCTCTTTATATCTTCGGCGTAGCCGGAATATATTCTGTCGGGATCGATATTGAAGTTGATGAAGTTGATGAACACATCTTTTGATATGTTTTCAGCCGTTGTTATCATGTGTTTGGTGGTGAAGAATTCCAACACGCTGAGTGCTCTTTTCAGTCGTTCTTCCTGTCCTGGTTGGAGGAGTTTGTTGTTGAGTGTTACCCAGAGTTCGTCATAGCAGGTGAAGCAGTTGTTGTTTCCGTATTCGCTTATCCAGGGGATTGATTTGTATTGGTCGTGGAGTATGGTTTCTGTTGGTTTTCCGTTGCGGTCGTAGAGTGGTCCGTCGTAGTGGTCGGTTCCGTTTACTACGTTGAAGCAGAAGAGTGCTCTGAAATGTGCGAAAGCGTCGGTAGCCTTCATTCGGGCTGATGTCTTTGGCATGCCGAACAGTCCTGCGTCAACCCATTTGCGGAAGTATTCTGCCTCGTTTTTCAGTTTGGTGGTTGGTATATTGTTTTCGAGGAAGTCGTTGAACCATTTTGTCCCTTGTACTGTGGTAATCCACTGTGCTCCCATCAGGTGGAAGAAGTAGTTGAATGCTCCTCCTGTATTTTCTATGTCGGTTACGGAGAATAGTATTCCTGCCTGGTCGCATTTGTGTTTGAGGTTGAGCATGTCTTGGAAGGTTTTAGGTGGTTGCCATCCGTGTTCTTCCATGAGTGTGGCGTTGTATGTTATTCCGATGAGTCGTGATACCATTGGCAGTTGGTATATACCTCCGTCGTCGGCTGTTATCTCTTTTTGCTTCATGTAGGTGAAGTATTGTGTGAGGTGGGAGTGTGTCATGAAGTCTACGGCACATTTTTGGAGGTGTTTGTCGGGTAATCTCATGCTTGAGCACACTATATCTGCCTGCATGTTTCCGTTTTCGATATCCATCTGTGTCTGTCCGGAGGAGTTGGTACTTATCTGGTAGAGTATTTCCAGGTCGATGCCTAAACTGTCTTTCACTCCTTTCTGGAATTCGCTGAAATAGGCTTCGCTTGCTCCCGATGGTACGAGTATGGTCACTGCCTCCGTGTCTTCCTGAGAGGTTTTGCTGCATGAGAAGAGGGTGGCTGTGAGTGCAATGAGAAGTGGTAATATGTATATTCTGCGAATCATTTTGCTGTGAAGTTGGCGATGGTCTTGATTACTTCTTGTATGTTGATTGGTTTGCTCAGGTGTGCGTTCATTCCTGCTTCCTGTGTGGCTTTGATGTCGTCGTCGAAGGCGTTGGCTGTCATGGCTATGATAGGTATTGTTGGTGCATCTGGGTGCTGGAGTTGTCGGATGGTGCGTGTGGCTTCCAGTCCGTTCATTTTTGGCATCATGATGTCCATGAGTATCACGTCGTATGTGCCTTCTGGTGCTGCGGAGAATTTCTCTACTGCTGCTTCTCCGTCGATGGCGGTATCTACTTTGGCTCCGTTGGCTGAGAGCAGTTCGGTGGCTATTTCTATGTTGAGGTCGTTATCTTCTACGAGGAGTATCTTCACTCCTTCGATATTGGCGTCGGCAATGGTTTTTGTCCTGTTGTCTGAATGGTCGGTCTTGTCGCGCTGGAATGTGATGGTTACGATGAATGTGGAGCCTTTGCCTATTTCGCTTTCCACTTCTATGGTTCCGCCCATCAGTTCGGTGAGTTGTTTGGTGATGGCCATTCCGAGTCCGGTGCCTTTATACTGTGAGCGTTCCCTGCCTTCTTCCTGTGTGAAGGCGTCGAATATGCGTGTTACGAATTCCGGATTCATGCCTATGCCTGTGTCGGATATGCTGAATCGCAGTGTGACTGTATCTGAGTCGTGGGATATCTCGTCGCTGCGGAAGAGGATTGATCCGCCGTCGCGTGTGAATTTTACTGCGTTGCCGAGTATATTGATGAACACTTGTCGGAGGTGTAGGTCGTCGGCCATAATCTCTGTATGTGTGACATATGTCTCGACTTGGAGTTGCAGTTCGCGGTTGGCTATCTGTCCTTTCACTATGCTGCAGCAGTTGTCGATGATTGTCCTTATGTCGTTAGGCTGTGGGTTTATCTGGGTTTTGCCTCTTTCTATCCTCGACATGTCGAGCACGTCGTTGACGAGTGACAGGAGGTGGTGGGATGCTCCGTCGATTTTCTCGAGGTAGTTCGTCATTTTCTCTGGATTGTCAACTGCTGTCTTGGCGAGTGTGGTGATACCCATGATGCCGTTGATAGGGGTTCGGATGTCGTGGCTCATATTGGAGAGGAAGTCGCTTTTTGCTCTTGATGCCTCTGCGAGGGCCTCTGCCACTTTCTTTGATTCATAGAGGTACTGTTTGGTGGCTTTGTCTTTGATGCTGAGCCAGATGGCGAGGAGGACTACTCCGCCTAAGAGTATGGCTATTCCTGCTACTAAGAGTATGATATGGGCAAACGAGTGGCTTCCTGTGCCCAACGAGTCTGTCTGTGCCACGAAGGCCATACTCCAGTCTGCCACTTCGGTTGGTGCAGAACAGTAGTAATAGTCTGTGCCGTTGATAATCATGTTGAGATTCACTATCTCTTTGTTGCGGCTCTTACGTATCAGTTCCTCTGGATCTTCTCCGAAAGGACGTTCGGCGATAGAGAACTTAGGGTAGATATTGAATCCTTCGATGAGGAGTTTCAGTCCGAAGTCCTTGTAGAGCATATGTCCGTCTTTGTCGAATATGAAGGTGTTGGTGGCTCCGTTATGCAGTGTGGCAATCTTTTCGCGGATAAGTGCGAAGTCGTAGGCGTAGGCGTAATGGGTGATGGTCACTTCACCATTGTCGGCCGTCATCGTTAGCGGTTGATCCAAAAGCCCTAAGAACATTATGTATGTCTTGTCTTGATCCATGTGGGGCAGGGTACCGAGAATTTCCTGATGGTTTTTGGAGGAAGAGGTGTAGAGATTGAGGTGCATTAGTTTGCCCATGTGGCCGTCGCTGCTGTAGTAGTGGCCTGTTTCGTCAATAATAAAGAAGTAGTTTGTGGAAAAGTTATTTTTCTCCATTTCCTTGTTTATTGCTTCGGAAATGGTGGAAGTCTGTGCGGCAGAACGAAGGAAACTCTTTTCTGCTATTTCATATACATCCCATTCTGCCCTTGCTGCAGTGTTTACTATCTCGGCAGCCGAACTGGCGACCATAGTGAGCATGCTTTTGCGTTCTTGGTAAACCGTTTCGTTGATTTGTTTCCTCATGCTGACAATCATCACGAGTACGAGCACAATCACGCCACATATGGCAGCGATTGCCACCGCCTTGGAAGTGGGTGCCAGGTGCTTGAATCGGAAATTCGTATTGTGGGTTATTTTAGCCATATAGCAGTAATGTTTTTACAACAGTCAGTACTGTTATTGTACTGATTAGTCGAATTAATGTGCAAATATACGCATTTTTTTCGAACAAACAAAATAATTTGTTAAAAATTAGGAAAAACTCTTTCCCAGCACAAGAAAGCAATGGGTGAGATATACTC
>R15__coassemble_1749_pt1 | contig 10251 bp, 8 predicted proteins | sample R15__metabat2_low_PE_001 | metagenome-assembled genome bin R15
ATTGGTGAAAACGAATTGACCAATTGGTGAACGCGAATTGACCAATTGGTGAACGTATGCCATATAGTATATTCTGTTGGGGGGTATGAGTTGGGGTGATAAGATATATGAGTTGGTGAGTATAAGGTATATGGTTTGGCGGGGATATGGTATATGTCGTGGAAGACTTTGGAGGACCTTAGAATTCCAGATATGGGAGTAACTGGGAGAGTTGGCCGGGGGTGAAGATGGCGGTAGATTGGAGGGTGTGGGCATCAGGGATATTGCCGTAAAGACGAACATATCGGAGAATGGCGTTTGCTTGGTCTTTGGAGATATATGGATGGGTGACCAAGGTTTTAAAACTTGCTGTGTTGATGTTTATCTTGCGTAATGATGGTTCGCTGCTGACCATGAACCACTCCATGAGTTCGGGACTTATCTGCTGAATCTGACTTAACTGCGACACGGATGTAAATCCTCCAAATTTGTCTCGGAGATTGATTATCATTGATGATATGGCATCCCCTACTCCAGGTATGCGCTTGAGCAAGGCTGTATCGGCGGTATTGATATCAACTGGTGTCAGGGTTGTAAATTTGTTGGAACGGTGGATGGTGGAAGCAGATGTATTTTCTTGAGATGGATATTTCTCATGTCCTGAATAAGTAGTATTGCTATTGGTCTGCGAAGGAAGTGGGTATTTCTCGCGTTTGTAAGAGGATGCATTGCGATATTTTTCGGCAATACGTATGAGTGGCAGGAGGAGGTCGATATCGTCGTCGGAAAAACTATAACAGCGGGCAATATCGATTGGTTTTCTGAATATGGCTCCTGCTGCACGGTAACGCATAAAGGTGCGTACTTTCCTTGGACTGATACCCACCAATACCAATGTAGCAGAATCAACGGTATTGGGGTCGAACAAAATCTTTTTGCTGGCATTCTGCTCTCTGCCATCTTTACCTTGTACATAGTCAGTTTTTGCTGATGTGCTGCCAGCAGATGAAATCGTATCAGCGGAAGTGGATTTGGAAGATGATGGAGAGGCATTTTCTTCATTGCCGAACAAGATCATGCCTACCACGCATATTACTGCTATCACGCATAGCAATATGGCTGAGCGTCTGTCGGATTTAGAAAATAGATATGGTATTTTCATAAATTAAAAATTCCCGCCTATATTATAAAAGGGTGATAAAATATGCTACGATGATTCCTATTACATAACTCACTAAAAGTTGTAGGTTGCTATGCTGACGGAGTCTCCGCTGTGCACTTGCCAATAGTCCGGCAATAAGTGTAAGAAGAATCAGTCCCCAGAACGGCTGAAACGAAAACAGAAGTCCGTAGGCTGCATACCCTCCCTGAATAGCACCCAACGCGATGAGATGTGTGCTCAGTTTCCACCTCAGATTAAGAATGATGGTAAGTATGAGCAATGCCATTGCCGTCAGTGGTATGGTAATCAGCAAATGCGGTGAATTTGCCTGTACAAGCAGGGAGTGGCAAAGATAATAGCACAGGGTTATGCATATATAGGGGACGGTTCGGTTCTGTCGGATAAGTAGTTGTCGGTTGTCCCAATGGTTGATATGACGATATGTCATCAGAATAATGGCAGGAAGGATTGTAATGAAAACTAATGCCATCAAGAAGACGAACAACTTATACGGCACTGGCAGCAACTGAAGATATGTGCACATCATCAGCCATACCACAGCATAGAATGGTATGAGGAGAGGCGAAAGTACTTGCGTGAGAAGTCGTGCCGTAAAGAGTGCCTGAGATTTTGACATAAGTCCGAGTGGATGAATAACGGATGTTACAGAAGGTCAAACTGGTTGAGGAATATGGCAATGATAAATAGCGGCACTAAATACCGGATAGTAAAACGGATGATTCTCTTCGACAGTGGCTTCATATTCCAAGACTCATGCTCTATACGCTTATCCAGATACCACCCTACGAAGATGGAGGTGAGCAATCCACTTATAGGGAGCAGGATATTGCTTGAAGTTGTGTCGAACAAATCAAACAGGGTAAGACCGAAGATATGGAAATCTTTCAGCACACCAAACGACAGTGAACATACGGCCCCGAGTATGATGCAAACCACAGTAACCAATGTGGCGGCCTTCTTGCGGTTGATATTAAATTCGTCGTGAAGATATGCGGTTACCACCTCATGGAGCGACAGCATTGATGTAACTGCGGCGACGAATAATAACAGATAAAACAACACTGCAAACAGATATCCGAGGAATGGTGCGGAAGCAAATGACTGCTGGAACACATTCGGCAAAGTAATGAATATAAGCGATGGTCCAATATCTTCAGGCTGAAGGCTGTAGCCGGCATCAAAGACGGCTGGGAAGATGATAAATCCAGCCATAACAGCAATAAATGTATCTATGAAGCATACATTTAACGCTGTCTTCCTGATATTAGTAGAGTCGTTAAAATAAGATGCATAGGTAATGAGGCATCCCATACCGAGACTTAAGGAGTAGAATGCCTGTCCGAGAGCACTCAGCACCACCTTGCCGTTTATCTTTGAGAAGTCAGGACGAACGAGGAAATCTATGCCAGCTCCAGCCCCTGGAAGATTGACGGAACAAACCACAAGTATCACTGTGATTATGAACAGCGTCGGCATGAGTATCTTAGAATATTTCTCTATACCCTTCTGCACTCCACGTGCTATTACATAGAATGTAACAAGGAATGCAAGGGTTGTCCAAAGCACCGATTTCCAAGGATTGGCAGAGAGTTCATTAAACATAGGAGCATAGTCGTTGACCGACTTGCCATCAAACTGATTTGCAATCGACAGGAAAGTATATTCCATCGTCCATCCAGCCACTATGGCATAGTAGCATATAATGAGGAACCCAGTAAACACTCCGATGCGACCAACCCATTTCCACTGAGTGCCAGGAGCAAGTTTCTGGAATGCACCTGCAGTATTGGAATGGGAGAATTTCCCAACTATAAACTCGGATATCATAACAGGGAATCCCATCAGGATAATGCAGCCTATGTAAATAATGATATACGCAGCCCCACCATTTTGTCCAGTCTCAATAGGAAACCGCCACACATTACCTAAGCCAACTGCCGATCCAGCAGCAGCGAGAATGGCTCCCATTTTACTCCCGAATGTCTCTCTTTCGCTCATTTCTTGTCAATCTGTAAATATAATAACTTATTGAGTTGGCAAAGGTACAAAAAAAACTTTGTATTTGGGGCAGAAGCGAAGGACTTTTTTACATTTTCGGGTAATTTCGTCTTATCTCCGTGACTTAAAGTAGCCATCAAGCACCTCCATTGATGCTTTGTCGGGAACCCCGCCTACATGTGGTGTACCGCTGAGAATCATCACATTCTCGGTGGCTTCATTGAATGTAGGCCAAGTTGGCAATCCGTCAGCATTTGGATTCAATGTCTTTATGAAGTTGGTCCAATAGCGGAACATTGTTTCCGACATCTTTATATCCTCCTCCGACGACCTGCCAGGGAACATCATTCTGAATACGTATGGATAATCGGCTCCGTGACCACTGCCATGGTCGTACATAGGTGATTCCTTTGGATAATCGGGATGCTGGTCGAAGAAATAGTAATATACCGGACTTTTTCCTGTCCTTGACTGCAAGCGCGCCCAACTCCATATATGCCATCCAAACGACACGTCTCTCATAAGGTTTCTGCCAGTCCAAGGAACTCCCGAGTCGGTTATGGGATAGGCTGCTAAGAGTTTCTTTCCCCACTGTTCTCCATATCGCTCTATTACATCAGCGATATGCTGTGATGGTACATTAGTAGGATTGAAACTTGCTCCCTCGTCGGAGTTGTAGCCTATGAGTACAGCCACATCGTTGTACTTGCCTTGTTCGTAAAGAGTGAACTGGTCGGTAGGAATCACATAACCATCTATATTCGGCCACGCACATCTCTCTGGCCAAGGGGTGGTAAAGGCAGAGGCATCCATTGCCCTGAGTTCCTTCAGCGAATGGGCTCCCAAATGGTCGGCATATTCCATTCCGTCTTTCTCCTCTGTTGCCAAACTCTTCACATTCTCACCCGAATACATCTTTTCCCTTGCCGGACTGAACGAACCGCCACTACTGCAGATGGCTCCTCTGAAAAGTCCTTTTGCCAAAGGCGATGCACAAAGCATACTTACCGATTGTCCTCCTGCTGATTCTCCGTAGATGGTTACTTTCTTCTTGTCACCGCCAAATTGTCCGATATTTCTCTGTATCCATTTGAGTGCTTCTATTTGGTCGAGCAATCCGTAATTGCCAGATACTCCGTGACTATTCTCTGCCGAGAGTTCGGGAAGTGCCAGAAACCCCATCTTGTCAACACGATAAGCGATGCTCACAAATATGATTCCTTCCTTGGCAAACAGTGTTCCGTCGTAGAAAGAAGTAGATCCCGACATAAATCCTCCTCCATAAATCCACACCACTACTGGTAAATCCTTTTTACCGTCGCGCTTTGCAGGTGTCCAGATATTAAGGTAAAGACAGTCTTCGCTGTTTCCTCCAGGGAAAACGTTTCCTTGAATAGGACTCTTTGCAAACTGTGTTGCATCTCTCACTCCACTCCATTTCTCCACCTTCTGAGGTGCTTTCCAACGCAGTTCTCCTACTGGTGGTGCTGCAAACGGCACTCCCTTATATACCTCCACATCTCCGATCATCTGTCCCTTAATCATGCCCCCCTCTACTTTCAGCGGAGCAGTATATTCAGGTTTCACATCAGGCATCATACCAAACCCTCCCATCATCTGAGCATTTGCTGGAATCATCACAAAGAAGAGGAGAGTGAGGAGAGAGGAGAGGTTATTCAGTAGTGCAGAGTGCAGGGTGCAGGGTGCAGGGTGCAGATTTGCCGTCCGGATGGCATAAACCTTAACCCTTAACCCTACACTACTAATATTATATATTTTCCTTGCCATAGAGATATGTTGGTTTATAGCCTCCGAGGTCGATGATTATTTTCTCAAAGACGATACCTGGGTCAAGTGGTGAGATAACCAATTTGGTCTTCCCATCTGCCTTGAGTTGTACTTTGTTCTCTATCACACGCTTTGCCACAGTTGGGTAGAGAATGTCGTAAGGGTGGTCTTCATTTATGTTCTGGTTGGTATTTACAGTCTTTTCCTCACCACCTTCAAACTTGATATCGAAACAATGGCCGCCTTTATTCTTGAATGCGAGATTTGACTTGGTGATTACATATACCGTCACTTCTTTCTTCCCTTGCATCTTGTCGGCAGGGAGATTATAAGTGAGTGAGGCTCCTGTTGGGTTGATGGTATAAGGCATCACACATACTCCAGAGAGTGTTCTGCCGAGATATGGTATTGTGGTCCATTCGGCTCCGTTTACCGGACAATCAGCCTTCTGATAGTGTTCTGCCTCGATAATAATGGCATTAGCGGTATATGCAGGATTGGCCTCCTGTTTGTCCATCACTCTTGGAGGAGTATCAGCAGGGAAGTTGTCGTTCCATGTGCGGTATCCGATATGTTTCTGCGTCATCATTCCGTTCCATTTACCACTTGCCATAGTGTGGTTATAGTAATCTGCGAGTTCCTTATCGTAGTTGAAGTCTGCCTGCACCTTCTCGCTGTCGCCTGTTGCTGCGCTATAGTACATATCGTAGAGATTAGCCATTGCAACTACTGGGTAATAAAGGAGTTGGTAGTAAGCATCCTTGTATTTGCTGTCAAGGCTTTCATATTGTTTCTTGGTATCTTCGGCTAATTCAGCATAATCGTCACGCACCTGTTTCCATTCTCCGCTTTCCACGTCGTAGGTTCTTGCATCAAGCATTTCAGGAGTTACCCTACCGTTGTACCATGTGTAGAGGTTATAAATTCTTGCTGCTTCTTTGGCTTCTTTCTCTCCGAACTGACGTGCCATCCATTCCTCGGCTTTGCTGATGAGGTTCTTGGCATTGTATCTGCCAGGATTCCAAGCCATATCGAGGAACATACTTATTGGGTATTCCATTGGTTTGAGGTCACCTACATTCAGTACCCAGAGTTTGTCAACTCCGTAGGAATAGGTGAGTTGGAGTTGTTCCCACATATTTGCCATTGGAGTGATATTGAGCCATTTGGAGTTTCTTGGTGCTCCTACATAATCCACGTGGTAGTAGATTCCCCAACCACCTTTTCTCTTCTGTTCCTCCCGGGTAGGTAAACTTCTCACGTCTCCCCAGTTGTCGTCGGAAAGGAGTATGGTCACGTCGTCTGGCACACGGAGTCCTTTGTCGTAGTATTTCTGTACTTCCTTATATAGTGCCCATACCTGAGGTCGTTGTTCTGCTGGTTTTCCTGTCACCTCGCTTATTATCTGACGCTGGTTGTCTATTACGTTCTTCAGGATTTTCATCACCCTCTCGTCTTCGCTCATCGTTTCGTCGTCGTGACCTTCCTTACCTCCCATTGAGGTATCTCCGTCGCCTCTCATACCGATGGTAATAAGGTCTTCGGTACCTTTTGCTCTTTCCATACCTTCACGGAAGAACTTGTCGAGTCCTTCCTTGTTGGTTACATAGTCCCATGCTCCCCATTTCTGTCGGTTGCGTGCATATTCCTGATGGTTGCGTGCCATCGGTTCGTGGTGGGAAGTACCCATTATGATTCCCATCTCGTTGGCTGTCTGGCTGTTGAGTTCGTCATCGGCATAGAATGCCCATCCCCACATGGCAGGCCACATGAAGTTTCCTTTGAGTCGGAGTATGAGTTCGAATGTGCGGGCATAGAATTCGTGTCCTCCGAAATCGGTACCGAACATATTCTTCACCCACGACGTAAGGCATGGTGCTTCGTCGTTGAGGAATATTCCTCTGTATCTCACTGCTGGTTCTCCGTCGGTATATGTGCCTTGTTTGAAGAATATCTGCTTATGTTTTACAACCGGCACATCTGCCCACCAGTACCAAGGTGATACTCCGATTTGGGCGGAGAGTTCGTAGATTCCGTATATGGTACCTCTCATATCGCTTCCTGCAATGATGAGTTTACCGCCTTTCAGGGTGATGATATATTGTTCGGTCTTGCCGTTGAGTTCGGTCTTGATGTCTTGTGGGATGAGGTTGCTTGTTGCTGCATTTCCTATGGTGATAGGCAGGGCATCGGTTCCGCACACGGCTTTGAGGTCGTTCCTGAGGTTACTGATGGCTATCTCTACGCCTTTGAGTTCGTTGTTGGCGTATTCTATCTTGCCGTTTTTACCTGTGAGTTGTACGTAACCTTTTCCTTGTTGGAAATTGATGAAACTCTCTGCTGCATTTGCCAGTAGTGGCAGAACCAGAAGGATAATTGCTGAAATTAGATTTTTCATACTGTTTTGTGATTTCTTTAGACTTTGCAAAGGTACGATAATTTTTTCGATTTACATTTTATTTTTGTAACAAAAAGTTATGGCTGTGTAACATCCTTCATAAAATTAAAAATTCAAAATTCGATATGCTCAGGAGCCAAAAAAGGAGCAGTGTTTAATTCTGCTCCTTGTATGCTGCATAAATTCTGTCGGCGGCCTGCTTCATTTCTTCTGGTGTGAATGATTGTTTAGGATTGCTGAACAGCATGTCTTTCTCTGATTGCATTGGTATGAGGTGGATATGTGCGTGAGGTACTTCGAGTCCGAGTACTGCCTCGCCCACTTTCACGCATGGGAATGCTGTCTTTATGGCTTTTGCCACTTTCTTTGCGAATACCTGGAAGCGTGCTATCTCGTCGTCTTCCATATCGAAGATATAATCCACTTCTCTGCGTGGGATGCAGAGGGTGTGGCCTTTGACGAGGGGATTGATGTCGAGGAATGCATAGAATTCCTCGGTTTCTGCGCATTTGTAACTTGGGATTTCCCCTGCTGCTATTTTCTGGAATATGCTCATTCTATTGTGATTTTGAGTACTTCGAGTTCGATTTGTCCGTGAGGGATGGTGATGGTAGCCACATCGCCTACTTTCTTACCCAGCAGTCCTTGTGCGATAGGTGTGGCGATAGAGATTTTGTTCTCTTTGAGGTTTGCCTCGCGCTCGCTTACGATGGTGTAAGTCATCTCGGCACCAGTCTTCACGTTCTTCATGGTTACCTTGGAGAGTATCTGAATGGTCTTGGTCTGTACTTTGGTGGTGTCGAGTATTTTTGCATCTGCGAGTACTGCTTTCAGTTCGGCAATCTTGGTTTCCAGTTTGCCTTGTGCTTCTTTTGCTGCATCGTATTCGGCATTCTCTGAAAGGTCGCCTTTCTCGCGTGCTTCCTGAATCTGACGGATTACCTCTGGTCTCTCTATTTCCTCAAGTTGTTTGATTTCGGCTCTCAGTTTATCGTAGCCGTCTTTCGACATATATGCCATATCGTTAGTTTGTTGTTAATAAGTTATTAAAGTCGTTTACGTAAAAAAAGAAAATCCCAATACCTTCTGTATCGGAACCTTTCTTATCTCATTTCGTTTTCGGCTGCAAAGTTAAGACTTTTTTCCGAAACAAACAAAAAAATTTGGTGTTATTAACTATTTTTACCGTTTACCTAAGACTCAACAAAGACTTAACTCCGTCCTTTCTCCGATACTTCTTCGATACGGAATGGGAGAATTGTCTTTGTTATGTCTTTGTTGAGTCTTTGATGAGTCCTTATCAAGTCCTTATCAAGTCCTTACTAAGTCCTTATCGTTACCTTAACGTTACCAATTCTCCCATTCGGAGGAGAGATAAGGGAGCGTTAAGGGAGAGATGAGGCTAAGACTTACAATGTGAAGTTGTAGCCTACAGTAACTTGATAGACGTCGTTATGGTTTGACTCAAAGAATGAATCATCTGGCTGATTTTTATAGGCCTTTGTGCATGGAATAAGCATACGGACGTCAAAAACGAAGTTTGAGTATTCATATGATGCACCGATTGGAATCTGGAGTTGGAAACTCTCGGTTATGTCTTTTGCATCAACATCGTTATATTGTGTAAGACTTACCTGGCCGTCTAACTTGGAATTGATGTTGAATCCTGGCTGAACACCAATTTTCAGAGCAAGTCCTTCCCATACATAGAAGTTGGCGAGAACAGGAATGTTTATATAGTCCAACTTTGCCTTGGATGTGTAAGTTTGACCGAAGACATCACTTTCAATCTTTGAACCTTGCTGGCTGTAGAATACTCCGACAGATGGCTGGAACCAACTGTTTACCTGATAACCAGCCTCAGCACCGATAGTGAACCCGGCCTTCAACTTTGAGTCTATTGTTATTCCAGCAACCGACATCTCGTGTCCAAAGAAACTCATACCCAAACCAACCATTGGTCTTACCACAAACGAACCCTCAGCAGGACGCTGAGCCATCAGATTCACTGTCATAACGAATGAAACTGCTAATAAGATAAATTTTCTCATACTTTTATACATTAAATTGTTTTGTCCGACAAAGGTAAGTAATATGTTTGATACCACCAAATAAAATTTGGTTATTAAAGAAAAATTTGGTTGTGAAATTTATTTATTATAAATTTGCAGTTTAAATCCACAAGAACGGAATGAAATGGTCAACGGAATTATGGATAATGTATTAAAAACGAGTGTGATGAAACGAATAACAATATTTTTCACTCTGATTTTCCTCTGCTCGGTGCAGATGTGGGGTCAGTATGTGTGGACTAATGAGAACGATGTAAGTGAATGTTCGTCGTCGCTGGAGATAACGCCAGATAAGGGGTATGTGCAGTTTTGGGTCTACGCTGCGCTATCACAGGTGGAGTTTCGGTTCATATACACTGCCCCCGATGGTACAACGAGGGAGCATAAGACTACTGCTGTTGGCATGTTCCCCTACACATCAATGACAACTATCGCTAAACCAGATAGTACTACGGTTTTTGGTACGATAGAGATCAGAGCCGGCAAATACAAAGAGAGTACATCGAGTACAGAAATGAGGGTATATTTCAGCAGACTGCCCAAAGAAGGTACGGTCAAGATGGAAGTAAAGGGTACTATTGCAATACTTATATCATCCCCTATATATACCTTCACCATTACCGACGGCAGCAACATAACGATTGTTGATCCGGTGCTCGACACGCAGGTGAATCCTTCCTCTGGTTCCGGCGAGGTGGGACAGCAGAAGGTGTACATATCCTCTACCTGCGACATAACGAAATACCGCTGGGCAGACTCGGAAGATCCAAATACGGTGAACAACACGAACGACACGAAGTCGCTCCTGGTGCTCGACCTGCCGCCTGTGGACA
>R15__coassemble_1754_pt1 | contig 10234 bp, 9 predicted proteins | sample R15__metabat2_low_PE_001 | metagenome-assembled genome bin R15
GCCGCCTTTTTCTTAACAAGAGCCCTTGCTTCGTAAGAAGTGAGGGCTCTTTGTCTTTTTTGACATTGAACTTCTTTTTGTTTATATAGAATCTAAAAACATAAGATTTTATTGTGAAGTTTTTTCTTCTTTTTGCATATTATTTTTTGTTATCTTAAAGAATTATTTTAACTTTGCAAATGAAATTAAAATAATATAGATATGGATAACAAAATTCAGGAACTAACAAACAAGCTCTTATCAGAGGGAGTAGAAAAAGGAAAAGCAGAGGCTGCACAGATAGTTGCTGATGCAGAAACTCAAGCCTTAGCAATAATTGCTGATGCAAAAAAACAAGCAGAGGAGATTCGCTCTGCTGCATTAAAAGAAAGTCATGCTATGAGTGAGAATACCAAATCAGAACTGAAGATGTTTGCTGGACAGGCTTTAAACGCATTGAAGTCGGAAGTGGCAAATGTTATTTCAGATTCTGTCGTAAATCAATTGGTAGGTAATCTCGTTACAGATAAAGATTTCATGAACAGTTTCATTCTTAATCTTGCTAAAAGTTGGGGCGCAAATGAAAATATTGTCATCTCCGCTGAAGATGCATCTGGTCTGAAGGCTTATTTTGCAAAGGGTGCAAAGGAACTACTTGATAAAGGAGTTGAAATAAGGGAGGTTCACGGGCAGGATGTTGCGTTCTCTGTGCAACCTGCTGATGGCTCTTACAAAGTGAATTTCGGAGAAAAGGAATTTGAAAACTTCTTCAAATCATTCCTCCGTCCACAGTTAGTTGAAATGCTTTTCTGACACATGGCGAACTACTATTGTTTAATGTCTGGTTTGCCGGAATTGGATTTGAACAATGCGGAAGTGTGCCAGATAAAGGAACTAAAAGAGCAATGTGAGGATGTATTGACGGATACAGACTCTAAATTGCTGTCTTATTTCTTCCTGAGGTTTGATTGCCTGAATCTTGTTACATTATTGAAGGGTGGAGAAGTAGCCGAACTGAAGGAGAATGGTAATTATTCCTCTGAGCAGTTATCTGATTTAATAGAATCGGCACTTGAAATGGGTGTTGATGTTGATAGTTTCCCTTCATTTATGTCGAAATTTATCAGGGAATATCAGGATAGCAAAGATGTGTCAGGATATTTCCCTGAAGATCATATTTTGCGAGGATATTATGAATATGCCATGAAGTGTCCTGGTAAAATGATTTCAGATTGGTATAAATTCAATTTTGATATCACCAATATCCTTACAGCCGTTATCGCCAGAAAGAATGGTTGGAACGTTTCTGATTATATTTTGGGTGACACAGAGTTGAACGAGATGATACGTACTCATAATTCCAAGGACTTCGGTCTGTCTGCTCAGTACGACTTTGCTTCTGAACTTATGAAGATTGCTGAGTGTGAAGACCCTGTTGAGAAAGAGAAGAATATCGATGCGTTTAAGTGGCTTTGGCTTGACGACAGGACTTTTGGTGATGAGTTTTCGATTGATGCACTTTTTGCGTACTTCTGCAAATTGGAGATGCTTGAACGTTGGGACAAACTTGATGTAGAGCAGGGAAAGGAAACATTCCGTCAGATAATTGAAAATCTTAGGAGTTCTGCGCAGGTGCCAGAAGAATTTGTGGTTAATAGAATGAATAATAAAAAGTAATATATATGACAAAAGGAACAGTTAAGGGCGTAATTGCCAATATGGTAACACTTGGAGTTGATGGTCCGGTATCACAAGGTGAAATATGCTATATTGAGACCGGCAGCGACAGGTTGATGGCCGAGGTTATTAAGGTTGTCGGAGAAAATGCCTATGTCCAGGTATTTGAAAGTACTCGTGGATTAAAAGTCGGATCTCCTGCAGAATTTACGGGCCATATGCTTGAGGTGAGATTGGCTCCAGGAATGCTTTCAAAGAATTTTGATGGTTTGCAGAATGACCTCGACAAGATGGAGGGCGTATTCCTCAAGCGAGGTCAGTACACCGATCCTCTTGATGACGACCGCATTTGGGACTTCGAGCCAATAGCCAAGGCAGGAGATATCGTACAGTCTTCAGATTGGTTGGGTAAAGTAGAAGAAAACCACCAGCCACTGAAGATTATGGTGCCATTCCAACTGAAGGGAAAAGCCAAAATAAAGAGTATCGTTCCAGCAGGTCAATATAAAATAAAAGATGTGATAGCCGTTCTGGAAGATGAGTCAGGAAATGAGGTGAAAGTTGATATGATTCAGCATTGGCCAGTGAAGGTGGCAATGACGAATTATAAGCAAAAGCCACGTCCGTTCAAGTTGCTTGAGACAGGTGTTCGTACTATCGACACATTCAATCCAATTGTTGAAGGTGGTACAGGATTTATTCCAGGTCCTTTCGGAACAGGTAAGACAGTGTTGCAGCATGCGATATCCAAACAAGCAGAAGCCGATATCGTGATTATAGCAGCATGTGGTGAGCGTGCCAATGAGGTTGTGGAAATCTTCACCGAGTTCCCAGAGTTGGTTGACCCTCACACAGGTCGCAAACTGATGGAACGTACAATCATCATTGCCAACACCTCAAATATGCCAGTTGCAGCACGTGAGGCATCAGTATATACAGCAATGACAATGGCAGAATACTATCGCTCGATGGGACTGAGAGTGTTGTTGATGGCAGACTCAACATCACGTTGGGCCCAGGCACTCAGAGAGATGTCGAACCGAATGGAGGAACTGCCGGGACCAGATGCTTTCCCTATGGACCTCAGTGCTTTGATTGCCAATTTCTATGGTCGTGCAGGATATGTATTCCTGAATAACGGAGAAGTCGGAAGTATTACATTCATCGGAACAGTATCACCTGCAGGAGGTAACCTCAAGGAGCCTGTTACAGAGAGCACTAAGAAGGTGGCCCGTTGTTTCTATGGTCTTGAGCAGAACCGTGCCGATAAGAAGCGTTATCCGGCAGTTAACCCTATTGATTCCTACTCGAAATACCTTGAATATCCAGAATTTGCGGAGTATATCAAGGGCACAATCAACGAGGAGTGGATACCGAAAGTATTGGCATTGAAGACCCGTATGCAGCGCGGAAAGGAAATCGCAGAACAGATAAATATCCTTGGAGATGACGGAGTGCCAGTAGATTATCATGTAACATTCTGGAAATCAGAAGTAATTGATTATGTGATTCTTCAGCAAGATGCATTTGATGAAGTAGATGCTGTAACTTCCCTTGAGCGTCAGGAAGAGATTCTTAATCAGGTAACTGCCATCCAGGAAAAAGAGTTCCATTTCGACAATTTCCTTGATGTTGTGGACTATTTCAAGAAACTTATCAATATCTGCAAACAATGGAATTATTCCGAATATAAGTCAGAGCAATATGACGACTATAAGTCACAGATTCAGAAGATGCTTGAAGGAGCAGAATAAAAAGAAATCATGATCAAATAATTTGAACCAGACAATATTATGGCAACAGCATTTCAGAAGATATATACAAAGATAAGCCAGATAACAAAGGCTACATGTTCACTCAAGGCCACAGGAGTGGGCTATGATGAACTTGCAACTATAGATGGCAAATTGGCTCAGGTAGTAAAGATTGTAGGCGACGACATCACCCTTCAGGTATTTGAGGGAACGGGTGGTATTCCTACAAATGCAGAAGTTGTTTTTCTTGGCAAAGCACCTACCTTGAAGGTCAGTGACCAACTCTCAGGCCGTTTCTTCAACGCCTATGGTCAGCCAATTGACGGAGGTCCTGAAATCGAAGGAAAAGAAGTGGAAATCGGTGGTCCTTCCGTTAATCCAGTGCGTCGTAAGCAGCCAAGTGAACTTATCGCTACAGGTATTGCTGGAATTGACCTTAACAATACCCTTGTGTCAGGTCAGAAGATACCATTCTTTGCCGACCCAGACCAACCATTCAACGAAGTGATGGCAATGGTGGCACTTCGTGCAAAGGCCGACAAGATTATCCTTGGAGGTATGGGTATGACGAACGACGACTATTATTTCTTCCGCAACACATTCTCAAATGCAGGAGCACTCGATCGTATTATCGCTTTTATGAATACAACTGAGGACCCAGCCGTAGAACGTTTGCTCGTTCCTGACATGACACTGACAGCAGCAGAGTATTTTGCAGTTGAAAAGCATGAGAAAGTCCTTGTGTTGCTTACCGATATGACATCCTATGCCGACTCACTCTCCATAGTGAGCAACCGTATGGATCAGATTCCATCAAAGGACTCAATGCCAGGTTCACTCTACAGTGACCTTGCAAAGATTTACGAGAAAGCCGTACAATTCCCAGAGGAAGCAGGAGGCGGAAGTATTACGATTATCGCCGTTACCACACTTTCGGGTGGCGACATCACCCATGCAGTTCCTGACAACACCGGTTATATTACCGAAGGTCAACTTTACCTGCGTCGTGACAGTGATATAGGTAAGGTTATCGTTGACCCATTCCGCTCACTCTCACGTCTGAAGCAGTTGGTTGCAGGAAAGAAGACCAGGAAAGACCACAGTCAGGTGATGAATGCGGCAATCCGCCTTTATGCCGATGCAGCCAATGCAAAGACCAAACTTGAGAATGGTTTTGACCTCACCGACTACGACAATCGTTGTCTTGAGTTTGCCAAGGAATATGCAGGAAAGATTCTGGCTATAGATGTTGACCTTGATACGACCGAGATGCTCGATGTTACGTGGACACTCTTCCAGAAGTACTTTACTCTTGAGGAAGTAAACATCAAGAAAGAATTCACTGACATTTATTGGAATAAGTAAATGGCAATAACGTTTCAATATAATAAGACATCGCTTCAGCAGATTGAGAAGCAACTGAAGATGCGTGAGCGAACCTTGCCAATCATCAAGAACAAGGAAACAGCCTTGCGTCTTGAGGTGAAGAAGTGCAAGGAAGAAGCGCAGGAATTGGAGAAACTGCTTGAGAGTCAGATACAAGGATACGAATCCATGTATGCACTTTGGGCAGAATTCGATTCATCATTAGTTGCCTTGAAGGATGTTGAAATTGATGTCAAGAAAGTAGCAGGCGTACGAGTTCCGGTTCTTACCAATATCAGTCTTGAAGTCAAGCCATATGGTATTTTCTCTTCACCGAAATGGTATGTAGATGGTACCCGTTTGCTTCAGGGACTTGCAAAAACTGCTGTTGAACGAGAATTTGTAGAGGCAAAACTCAACCTTCTCGACCATGCCAGGAGAAAGACCACCCAGAAAGTTAATCTCTTCGAGAAAGTCCAGATACCAGGTTTTCAGGAGGCTATACGTAAGATAAAACGATTTATGGAAGACGAAGAAAACCTCTCCAAGTCCTCACAAAAGATACTCAAATCACTTCAAGAAAAGAGAAAGGAGGCAGAGGTATGATTCAGAAAATGAAGAAACTCACATTCCTTGTCTTCCATAAGGAATATAACGATTTCCTGACAAAGTTGCAGAAGTTAGGTGTCCTTCATATACAGGCTTCAGATGAAGATGTGAAGAGAGATAATGCCCAATTGTTAGAGAAGGAGTCCTTGTTACGTGCTTACGAAGAAACTCTTGACCATATGCGGCGCTTAGTTACGTCTGAAATTGTTGGTCAGTCCGATGTATCGGCCCAAGAAGTCCTTACCGAATATGAGACTTTGAACAGCAAAATTCAGAAGAATAAACAGGAGCAATCCCGACTTGCCAGTGATATAGCCACCTTGCAGCCATGGGGAGAGTTCAGTCAGGACGATATAATCAAACTCCGCGAGGCAGGATACGAAATCAATTATTTCTGCTGTCAGCCGAAATCATTCAACGAAGAATGGCAAGCCGACTATAATGCAACAGAAATAGCCAACGTTAAGGGAAAACTATATTTTGTTACAGTGACCCCGAATGGGCAGCAGTTTGTGATAGATGCTGAAAGGGAGCAATTGCCTAAAGTGTCCCTGTCGTGTGCCCAGACCCAGTTGAGTGACCTCGAGAGCCAGTTGCTGCAATACCAGCAGGACTTGCAATCGCTCGCAAATCAAGGTGTCCCAGCGCTTGAGAATGCTGCCCAAGAATTAAGGCGCGCTATCGACTTCGATAAGACAGTGCTCAAGTCAGTGGAACTTGGAGAAGGTCGTTTGATGGTAGTTGAAGGCTGGTTCCCTGTAAGCAAAGAACCAAGTGTGACGGAATTTCTTGCAGAATCCGACACTTATTATGAAATCCGTGAACCACAGTCAGACGATAATGTCCCCGTACTTCTGAAAAACAACTGTTGGACTCGGATGTACGAGTGTTTGACCAAGATGTATGGTTCTCCAAATTATGATGAGTTCGACCCTACACCAATTGTGGCACCATTCTTTACCCTCTTCTTTGCCATCTGTATGGGAGATTCTGGCTATGGACTCCTTCTCATGCTTATCGGATGGCTTATATGGAAGGATAAACTCAAGATAGAGATGTTCAGAGGACTCGGACCACTTATTATCTCACTCGGAATAGCGACAGCAATAGTAGGATTCTTCCTCGGCACATTCTTCGGAATGGACCTTACCCAACTCTCCTGGATACCAGAGGCTTGGCGTGGATCAATACTCGAAGGGCAGGGTATATTCCTCAAGGGCGAGGTAGCAGGCTATGATGTCCAGATGGTAATGGCAATAATTATAGGAATTGTCCACCTATGTTTGGCGATGATAATAAAATCTATTGTCTTTACCAAAAACAGTGGCTTTGCACAGACCATCAGCACTTGGGGGTGGCTTATACTTGTACTCGGAAGTGTGATAACAAGCATTTTGGTGCTTTGTCACTGCCTCTCAGATTCAGCACTTCAGATTGTAGTCATCACAATCGGTGTGATATCTGCACTTGCCATATTCATATTCAATAACCCACGCAGAAATCCTCTTATCAATATAGGTGCAGGACTTTGGGATACGTATGGAATGGTAACGGGACTTGGAGGCGATGTTCTCTCATATATCCGACTCTATGCCCTCGGCCTTGCCGGTGGTATGCTTGGAGCAGCGTTCAACAGTCTCGGACTTATGGTACTTGGCACTCAGCCCAATGCCGGTACATGGGTAGGAGCAGTAGTGATATTCATCATCGGTCACCTGCTCAATCTTGCCATGTCGGCACTCGGAGCGTTTGTCCATCCTTTGCGACTCACATTCGTAGAGTATTTCAAGAACTCTGGTTATGAAGGTACGGGAACGGAGTACAAGCCTTTTGGAGGGGTGTGACTCTTAGATCTTGGCACAAATCAATTACGAATTAATAATTAAATCAATAAATAATAAAAAAAACAGAAACATTATGGAACAAATTTTAGGTTATCTCGGACTCGGCCTTATGTTGGCCCTCTCAGGAATCGGCAGTTGTTATGGAACTACAATTGCAGCAATGGCAGCCGAAGGTGGACTCAAGAAAACACCAAGTAAAGCATCAGCATTTATGATTCTTTCAGCACTGCCAGCAACTCAGGGACTTTACGGATTTGTGGCATTCCTCATGAAGCAGGACATGATTCAGACCAATCCAGTCCTTCTTTTCGGTATCGGACTCGGAGTAGGACTCGTATGCCTCTATTCAGCCATCCGTCAGGGAAAGACATGTGCATCAGGTATTCAAGGCATAGCACTCGGTCACGATGTAATGACTCAGACCCTTATCTATGCAGCGCTCCCAGAATTCTACGCAATCCTTGCACTCGTTGCAATACTCATGGTTAACTGATGAAAGAGAAAATAATTTCCGCAAGTATTCTTGCAGTCGGAATTATTGTCCTTGGATTTACCCTCAAGGCTGGCATCGACGACTTCGTCAATAAAGACCGCGTGGTAAGTGTCAAAGGTCTTGCTGAGAAAGAGGTGATGGCAAACAATGTCCATTGGGACTTGAAACTTCGTGAATCAGGAAACGATCTCAAGGCACTCTACGACAAATTAGCCCATAAAGAGGATGTTGTAAAGTCGTTCCTCACCTCAAATGGCATTGCAGAAGATGATATCCATGTTGGCGCAACACTGGTGATTGACCGCCAAACAGAAGTATATAGTTACGAAGAAGGCAAGATTGATAGGTATATAGTCAAACTCACTATCAGCGTGTCATCAAAGGATGTGAAGACGGTGCAGGCAGTGGCAGCCAAGCAAGGAGAATTGCTCAGTCAAGGTGTAGCCCTTGCCAGCGACAATTATGACGAGAGATGTCCGATATCGTATTATTACGACGGTTTCAGCGATGTGAAGCCAGAGATGATGAAAGAAGCCATTGCCAACGCACAGAAGACAGCAGAACAATTTGCCGAAAACAGCAACAGCAAACTCAACAAAATCATCACAGCCGACCAAGGTCAGTTCTCCATCAATCCTATTGACGACAATATCCCTTATAAGATGAATATACGAGTGGTGACCACCATTACGTATTCGCTCAAAGACTGAAAAAAGCCCCCTGCGTGGGGCTTTTTTTAATTGATAATGATAATTGATAATGATAAATGATAATTGATAAATTGATAATGAAATACCGCTTATTTCTATCTGTTGTCGTATGTTTCGCAACGATTACAATGCATTCACAGACTGTTCGTATAAGTACAGGTCTTGTCAAGGGACATGACCAAGAAGGTACCATAGCATTTAAGGGAATCCCTTACTGCAAGTTCCAACGCCTTGAATTGGCTCAGCCAGCCGATCCTTGGGATACCATTATGATCTGCGACCATTACAGTCCAGAGACCATGCAACATGTCGGTGGCCGTTTTATTCCCGAGGGAAGTGTCAGCGAGACAGGAGGCCAATATCTCAATGTGTGGACCACAGATCTCAGCGGAAAGAAACCAGTAATGGTGTGGCTTCACGGCGGTGGTTTTGATACTGGCAGTGCTGGCTACGACAGCAATGCTGGATATGGAATGGCCAAGAAGGGCGTAGTGATGGTAGGTGTAAACCATCGTCTCAATATCCACGGCTTTCTCGACCTCTCCGCCTGCGGTGACAAATATAAGTTCTCTGGCAATGCAGGAATCCTCGACATTGTGGCAGCCTTGAAGTGGATTCGTCAGAATATCCATGCCTTTGGAGGCGATCCAAATAATGTCACCATCTTCGGCGAATCGGGTGGGGGAGGAAAGGTAGGTACGCTCATGTGTATGCCGGAAGCAAAAGGTCTATTCCATAAAGCCATCATCCAGAGTGGTACCCTCATCAATGTCAATACCAAGGAAATGACGAGCAAACTCGGTCTTACCGTTCTCGAAGAACTCGGACTGACCCCTCAGCAAGCCGAGAAAGTAAAGGATGTGCCATACGACACCCTTTATGCAGCAGGTCAGAGAGCACTGAAAAAATGTAACATACTCCGTACACCAGGCTCTCCTATTATGTATGGTTTCGGACCTGTTACAGATGGAGAATCACTTCTTATGCAACCATTCCAACCAGGCTTTTCATCCATTTCATCTGATGTGCCTTTGCTCATAGGAACCGATTTCAACGAACTCCAACTCTTGGGGCATAACTACTATCTCGACGACATGACCCTCCAGCAGGCAAAGGAGAAACTTACCTCCACATTTGGAGACGATACCGATGCCTATGTAGAGGCATTTCTTGAAGCCTATCCCGATGCCACACCTCAGGACATGCTCGGCATAGACTGGCTTTTCCGTCCTAAGACACTCATAACAGCCGATGCCGCATCGAAAGAGAAATCAGCACCAGTATATACCTATCTCTTCAGTTGGAAATCACCATCCCAGGGAGGTAAGGCTGGCAGTGCACATGGTTACGAGTTGCCATTCTGTTTCAACACCTTGAAATACGCAGGCAGTATGTTGCCAAATCCGCAGGCCAAAGACTGGGAACTTGCTGACAAGATGTGTGAATCGTGGACAAACTTTGCCAAGACAGGCAATCCTCATTTCACAGGAGCCCCTCAATGGCAGCCCTATACTGCGGAGAACGGAGAACTATTTGTCTTCGACTACACATTCCGAGTGCTCCATAACCACGACCGTCGTCTGCAACAGATTATCAACCGCCATTGCTTCAACAAGTGAAACCAGGCTCCAGTTTGGAGGCATGTTTCATTCATAATTCATAATTATCAATTTTTCTAGATTTTCTAGGGATTCTAGGGATTCTAGAGGTTCTAGAGATTCTAGAGGTTCTAGAGATTCTAGTAGCGCAGGGCACAAATCTGCACCCTGCACTCTGCACTCTGCACTACTAATAACCTCCCTA
>R15__coassemble_1890_pt1 | contig 9606 bp, 7 predicted proteins | sample R15__metabat2_low_PE_001 | metagenome-assembled genome bin R15
TATTTCGGGACGACATATATGGTTCCGTTGGAGGGGATATATAGTTTCTTTTCACGAATTGACCAATTGGTGAAAATGAATTGACCAATTGGTGAGCACGAATTGACCAATTGGTGAACGCGAATTGACCAATTGGTGAACGTAGGCGATACAGCATATTCTGTTGGGGGGTATAAGTTGGGGTTGCGAGATATGGGATTTGAGATTGAATATGATACCTGTGCTGATGTTAAGATACACTCGAATGGGAGAATTCCCTTTGGTGTCCCTTTGGTGTCCCTTTGGTGTTCCTTTACCTCGCATTTTTGCTTTGCAATGGCGCCCAGTCGGGGTGATATTCTCCCACCCTCGACTGACCACGCCTAAAATGCTCGATGAAGGTGGCTAAGCCACACTTTGATATGCCTTTACCTCGCATTTTTGCTTTGCAATGGCGCCCAGTCGGGGTGATATTCTCCCACCCTCGACTGACCACGCCTAAAATGCTCGGTGAAGGCTGAGCCTTTGATATGCCTTTGATGTTGGAATAGGGAAAAAGAACTGAAGTGAGGTGGATTTTTTTTTGCTGTTCGCAAAAAAAAATATATCTTTGCACATTATTTCAAATGCAACGATATGAATGATTTTGACATACATGAGGAACAATATGTCTCTGCAAAGGAAAAGGATTTCGAGAATGCTCTGAGACCGCTGTCGTTTGATGATTTCAATGGTCAGCAGAAGATTGTGGAGAATCTGAAAATCTTTGTTGAGGCTGCCAGGATGAGAGGCGAACCTCTTGACCACACTTTGCTTCACGGTCCTCCAGGATTGGGTAAGACTACTTTGGCTGCTATCATTGCCAACGAACTGGGGGTGAACCTGAAAGTGACGTCGGGACCTGTGCTCGACAAACCAGGTGACTTGGCTGGTTTGCTTACCAGTCTGGAAACCAACGATGTGCTTTTCATTGATGAAATCCACCGTCTTTCTCCTGTTGTGGAGGAATATCTGTATTCTGCCATGGAGGATTACAGGATTGATATTATGCTCGACAAAGGTCCCTCTGCAAGGAGTATCCAGATTGACCTCAATCCGTTTACTTTGGTAGGTGCTACTACTCGAAGCGGTTTGCTTACCAGTCCGTTGAGGGCACGATTCGGCATCAATCTCCATCTGCAATATTATGATGCTCCTACGCTCCAGAAAATCGTGCAGCGGTCTGCTTCGTTGCTTGGAGTGGGATGCGATTCGACGGCAGCAGCCGAGATAGCGAGGAGGAGCAGAGGAACGCCTCGTATAGCCAATTCATTGCTGAGACGTGTAAGGGATTTCGCTCAGGTGAAGGGTACGGGGTATATTGACCTTGGTATTGCCCAGATTGCTTTGGAAGCGCTCAATATCGATAAATTCGGTCTGGACGAGATTGACAATAAGATTCTCCTTGGCATTATCGAGAAATTCAAGGGCGGTCCTGTGGGGATAGGCACTATAGCCACTGTGATAGGTGAAGACCCTGGTACTGTGGAGGAGGTATATGAACCATTCCTCATAATGGAAGGATTCATTAAGCGTACTCCTCGGGGCAGGGAAGTGACGGAACTGGCGTATAAACATCTTGGCAAATCATACGTCAATCCTCAGACGGGGATGGGGTCGTTGTTCTGAAGGTTCAAGAGGTCATTTGTATTGGCACAATTAAATTGTGCCTGTATTGACACTGAGTGACGTATAAGGAGTTCAAGGGTTTAAGGGTTTAAGAGTTCAAGGAGTTAAGTTATGGCTAATCTGAAGAGTTTGTTAAAAGACACTGCCATTTACGGACTGAGCAGTATTGTGGGTAGGTTTTTCAACTATCTGCTTGTGCCGTTATTCACCTACACGTTCAAGTCGTGTGGCGATTATGGCCTTTATTCCTATCTCTATGCTCAGACTGCATTGTTGTTTGCCCTACTCACTTTCGGAATGGAAACCACGTTCTTCCGTTTTATCAACAAGGAAGAAGATGGGCGGGAGAAGATGAAGGTTTATAGTACGGCTCTGATGATGGTAGGAAGTGTGGGATTGGTATTTGTGGCTATTGTATTGGCCTTTCTTGGTCCTATTTCCGAACTGGAAGGTTGCGCAGACCATAAGTGGTATGTGGGTATGATGGCAATAGTAGTGGCTCAGGATGCATTCCAAGCCATTTGCTTTGCTTATCTAAGGAATGCACACAAACCAGTGAAGTTCATGATACTGAAACTGACCCTCATTGGCATCAACCTCCTGCTCAATGTGGTGGCTTACGCATTGATGCCTAAGATAAATCCTGACTGGGAAATCACTGTGAAGTGGGCATTTATGATTAACCTTATCGGAACATCATTCATATCGTTGTGCTTCTACAAGGAACTTACCGGATTCAAATGGGTGTTCGATAAGGCTAAGGCGAAGGAGATGATTCGTTACGCTTGGCCGATACTCATACTGAGTGTGGCCGCTCTGCTCAATCAGGTTGCCGGTCAGATTCTGCTTCCGAATATCCTCAATCACGAGGACGGACTTCATCAACTCGGCATCTATGAGGCTTGCATAAAGATTGCTATGATAATGGCACTTATCACCCAGGCTTTCAGATATGCTTACGAACCATTTGTGTTCGGCAGCGCAAAGGAGAAAAACAGCAAGGAGATGTATGCCGTAGCCACAAAATACTTCATAGTCTTCACCCTTGCGGCTTTCCTCTGCGTAGTGGGATTTATGGATATCCTGCAGTATTTCGTAGATGTGAAATACCGCGAGGGATTAGGTATTATTCCTATCGCTATGGCTGCCGAGATAATGATGGGAGTTGCTATGAACCTGTCGTTTTGGTACAAACTCATCGACAAGACTATGTACGGAGCCTGGTTCTCACTTGCCGGGTGTGCGGCATTGATGATAATCGATTTCCTTTTCATCCCTGAATATGGTTATGTGGCATGTGCCTGGGGAGGTTTTGCAGCATATGGAATGTCGATGGTACTGTCGTATCTGTTTGGCCAGAAGATAAATCCGATTCCTTATCCGATGAAATCAATTGCCTTCTATACCATAATTGCAGGGGTAATGTTTGCAGTGATGGTTGGGGTGGCTGATTGGGTTGGAAACCAATGGCTGAGGATGGCAATAAATTCTGTTTTGATATTAATATTCTTAAGTATAGCCGTTTATGAAATTTACAAGAATAGGCATAAGTTTGTTGGCACTGCTGCTTAGCATCAATGTCAATGCTGATGAGGGTATGTGGATGATAGGGAACCTGTCGGAACGAACTGATAGCATACTCAGGTCGTTGGGTCTGGAACTTACCCACGAACAACTCTACAGCGAGACTAATCCTTCGCTCAACGATGCCATAGTGCAGTTCGGAGGATTCTGTTCGGGAGTAGTGGTAAGCAATGACGGATTGGTATTCACTAACCACCATTGTGGGTATAGTTCTATCCAGAGCCATTCCACTACCAAGCACGATTACCTCGAGAATGGGTTCTTTGCCAAGAAATACAAAGACGAACTCCCTAACGAAGGACTGTATGTTGATTTCCACTTGAAGACCATTGATGTGACGGAAAGGATGAAAAGAGACATTACTGACGGAATGTCTGCAATGGAGCGGGATATGGTACTCGACAGTGTGGCGAGGGCTTTAGCGATTGAAGTAGACGACAGTGTGAACAATATCTTCGGTAATGTGACACCTTATTATAATGGTGGGAAATACTATATGAGCATATATCAGAGATACGAGGATGTAAGACTTGTCTTTGCTCCGCCTCAGTGTCTTGGTAAATTCGGAGGTGATACGGACAACTGGGTATGGCCTCGTCAGACATGCGACTTCAGTGTGTTCAGGATTTATGCTGACAAGAGTGGCCGTCCTGCCCAATACTCAAAAGACAATGTACCGCTCCATCCGAAAAACTATGCGCACATATCTGTTGGGGGGTATCAGCCGGGTTCTTATTGTATGACTCTCGGTTATCCTGGCAGCACACAGAGATACCTGAGCAGTTATGGTATAGAGAATGCTATGAGGAATGAGAATGACGTGAGGATTCAGGTGAGAGGAGTCAAGCAGGAAATACTGAAAGGGGCAATGAATTCCAGTCAGGAACTGAAGATAAAATATGCTTCCACGTATGCCCAGAGCAGCAACTATTGGAAATACTCCATAGGACAGAACAAGGCTTTGGAGGATCTCGGAGTGGTGGCTGAGAAACGTGAGATGGAGAAGGGGCTGCCTCAGGATATACTCGACTCACTGAAATATCTCTACGAGTCGGAAAGCAAAAATATCTATATGGTCAATATGATGCAGGAATCCTTCCTCACGGGATCTGATATCTTGCAGTTCGCCATCCTCTCTATGATACGTCAGTTGAAGAGTGGCGGAGAAGAGGATTTCCAGAAGATAGTGAGCGATGCGTATAAGGATATTGATATCCCTACCGACAAAAAACTCTTTGCGGCACTCCTCAAGAACTATCGTCAGAACGTTGAGAAGGAGTATTGGCCTGATTTCTGCTACGCAATAGACAGTGTTTGTGGCGGTGATGAAAATTTCTTTACCGACCATCTTTACCATATTTCCAAACTCACCGATGCTGACAGTCTGAAGACCATGACCTCATATAGCGATGTCTATGCCGACCCGATGTTCGACATTGCCGCCAGTATCCTCACTTGTGTGTATATGCATCAGCCATCATCCAAGATAGAAGAATATGAAAAGCAACTTGAGCATGCTCTGATGCAGACTTATAAAAACAAGGAGTATTATCCAGATGCTAATTTCACCTTGAGAATGAGTTTCGGGATAGTGGAAGGCTACTCTACGGCAGAGGTAAACCATATATGCTACACTTTGCCTCAGTCACTTATAGATAAGAACGAACAATTCCCCGAGAACGATGATTACAGACTTTTGCCAAAAGTGAAGGAATGGTTCCGTAAAGCCGATTTCGGAGACAGATATTACGACTCTGCCAGTAAGGACATGCAACTCTGTTTCCTTACCAATAACGACATAACAGGAGGCAACTCTGGTTCTGGTATGTTTGATGGTAAAGGCCGTCTTATAGGTCTTGCCTTCGATGGCAACTGGGAAGCAATGAGTGGTGATTTGAAGTTCGATAGCAAACTTCAGCGATGCATAGGTGTGGATATCAGGTATGTGCTCTCTGTCATAGAGAAATATGGCAAGGCAAAGCGGCTTATCAACGAACTGACGATAGAGTGAGATTGGAGATACGAGATATGAGATGATATTACTTCCTTGCCCTTTTCATTGGCTTACAGGCCTCGATTGCCCTTTCTGTGGGACACAGAGGGCATTATTGTGCTTCGCAAAGGGAGAAATACTCCAAGGGTTTGCCTACAACTATGCCCTCATTATCATCATACCGATACTGATTCTCAGTTTCCTTGTAGAATTCTGTAACAAACATCACAGATACGACAAGATTAAAGCCATTATCTACAGTAAACCAGCCAAATGGAGTTATGTAACACTCTTTTTCCTTTGGTGGATAGTGAGGAATATGGTTCAAATGTTGTAGTGTATGATTAATTGTAAAGTACCCTTCCAAAAAATTTTGTAATTGAAAGCATCGATATCAGAATTTTTTGTAACTTTGCGACGATGGAATTCAGAACACATATAGACATACAACGGAGCAAGACTGAAATCTCTCATGAGAGCAGTATTCTGCTGTTAGGCAGTTGTTTTTCTGATAATATCGGAGAGAAACTGTCGGCTGGTGGATTTCATGTTTGTGCCAACCCTCTTGGTACACTCTATAACCCAGCATCTATCAAGGAGGCTCTCAGCCCATCCCAATGGGATGAATTCAAGGAATGGCTCCACACGAAGGCCCGTCCTGATGAATGGCATCCCGAAGAATGGAAACGTGGTAAGGTGATTATCATCACTTTCGGCACTGCATGGATTTACCGTCTGCGGGAAACGGGAATGATAGTAGCCAACTGCAAAAAACAACCAGACCGTTTGTTCCAAAGGGAGAAACTGAGTGTAGATGAAATTGTGAGGATGTGGATTCCGCTTATAGAAAACGAATTTGAAGATTCTAAATTCATATTCACCGTATCACCGATTAGGCACAAGAAAGATGGATTCCACGAAAACCAACTGAGCAAAGCCACTCTGTTGCTTGCCATAAGTGAACTCTGTACTCGTTATCCAGAGAGATGTGAGTATTTTCCTGCCTACGAGATTATGATGGACGAACTGCGCGACTACCGTTTCTACGCTGATGATATGCTGCACCCATCTGAAGTGGCAGTAGAATATATATGGCAATGTTTCCAGAACACTTATTTCTCTGAACCGACTAAGCAGAAAGTGACAGAAGAAGAAAAGAGGCGCAGGCAGGAAAGGCATATCCCCCTGACACCACTAACATAAACGAATAAACACACACAAGCGAATGTATAAAATAAGCGACATAACCAGAATAATAGGAGCAACACGCAAAGGATGTGAAGATGCCAATATCAACTGGCTCCTCATCGATAGCCGTTCCCTGAGTTTCCCAGAAGAAACACTGTTCTTTGCTATTAAGACCAACAAAAATGATGGCCATAAATATATAGACGACCTATATAAGAAAGGAGTCAAGAACTTTGTAGTAAGCGAAATACCATTTGAAATGCAGAGTTATAAACTCTGCAATTTCCTTATTGTTGACGATACTCTTCAGGCACTTCAGACTTTAGCCGCCTACAACAGGGCTCAATACAATATCCCTATCGTCTCCATTACAGGAAGCAACGGCAAAACCACAGTGAAAGAATGGCTATACCAATTGCTCTCTCCCGATTTTAATGTATGTCGTTCTCCACGCAGTTACAACTCCCAGTACGGAGTACCACTATCACTCTGGCTTCTCGACAGCCATCACGACCTCGCCATCATCGAGGCAGGAATTTCCCATCCTGGAGAGATGGACAAACTGGAACGCATCATACGTCCTACAATAGGTGTACTTACAAATATAGGTGAGGCACATCAGGAGAATTTCAGTTCGATGGAACAAAAAAGAACTGAAAAGATGAAACTCCTGAGAAATTGTGAGGAAGTCATAATAGAAGAACCCACAAACGTAGATACCTGTCGGGCAGTTTGCAAAGCCCTGAAGAAATATCTTCCAAGTCTTTCGATGGAAGCCATTGAGGAGAGAATTCCAATGCTTGAACCGGTAGCGATGAGGTTGGAAGTGAAGGAAGGGATAAATGGCTGTACACTTATCAACGACACATACAACTCCGACCTTCAGTCAATAGATATCGCTCTTGACTTTATGCACCGCCGTACCACCTCACAGCCACGCACTATGATTCTCAGTGATGTGCTGCAAAGCGGAGAATCGCCACGTACCTTATATAAGAAAGTGGCAGATATGGCAGAACAGAGAGGAATAGAGAAAGTTATCGGAGTGGGCGAAGATATCAGCACATGTATGGACTATTTCCACATGGAAAGTTATGCATTCCGTACTACTGACGAACTCCTTAGCAGCGAGGTGTTCAAAAATCTTCATGATGAATTCATACTCATAAAGGGAGCCAGGAAATACCAGTTTGAACAGATTTCAGAACTACTGACCCTGAAAGTGCATCAAACCATCCTCGAAGTAAATCTCAATGCCCTGGTTGACAATGTGAACTACTATAAGTCGTTTATGGAGCGCGATACAAAGATGGTGTGTATGGTCAAAGCATCTGCCTATGGAATCGGTTCACCACAAACGAGTAAAACACTTCAGGACCAAGGGATTGATTACCTTGCTGTTGCTGTTGCAGATGAGGGAGTAGAACTTCGCAAAGCAGGAATCACTACCAATATAATGGTGATGAACCCCGAACTCACATCCTTCAAACTCCTCTTCGACTATCATCTCGAGCCCGAGGTGTATAATTTCCAACTCCTCGAAGCACTCCGATTGGCAGCAGAGAAAGAGGGTATCACCCATTTCCCTATCCACATAAAAATAGACACAGGCATGCATCGTTTGGGATTTGATGCAGAATACGATATTGCCAAACTCCTCTCTATCCTAAAAAAGCAAACAGCACTTGTACCGTGCTCTGTATTCAGCCATTTTGTTGGCAGCGACGGAGATGAATTTGATGAGTTCTCCCACCATCAGTTCCAACTCTTCCTCAAAGCCAGCGAAAGACTTCAGGCAGAATACAGCCATAAGATACTACGCCATATATGCAATTCAGCAGGAATAGAACACTTCCCAAGATATCATCTTGATATGGTAAGACTCGGTCTCGGACTTTATGGTATCAACTCGCGAAACAATCAGATAATCAACAATGTGGCAACGCTCAAGACCACCATACTCCAGATTCGTAATGTTCCGGCTGGTGACAGCATTGGCTACAGCCGCAAATCATTTGTAGAACGGGATTCACGCATTGCCGCAATACCGATAGGATACGCAGATGGCCTCAACCGCAGATTAGGCAACAGAAACTGCTATTGCCTTGTCAACGGCAAGAAAGCGCAATATGTTGGAAACATCTGTATGGACGTGTGTATGATAGATGTTACAGATATCGACTGTGAGGAAGGAGACCAAGTCATCATCTTCGGCAACGAACTCCCAGTTACCATCTTAAGCGATGTTATAGGCACTATTCCTTATGAAATTCTTACGGGCATTTCCACCCGAGTTCAAAGAGTTTACATACAGGAATAAGTGACGATTAAGACTGAATAGAGCAAAAAATTTGTCTGTATCAGAATTTTTACCTAACTTTGTGGGCTGAAATAAAATCTAATTCAATATAAATTAATAAAAAAGTAAAAAATCATGTGGTTAATTAACTCTTCAGTAGGAAAGAAAGTAGTTATGTCGGTAACCGGCATCTGTCTTATTCTATTCCTTACATTCCACGGATGTATGAATGTGGTAGCACTCTTCTCTGGAGAAGCCTACAACACCATCTGTGAACTTTTGGGAGCCAACTGGTATGCGATTGTAGCAACATTGGGACTTGCCGCTTTGGCAGTGATTCACATCGTGTATGCTTTCATTCTCACGCTCCAGAACAAAAAGGCTCGTGGTAATAATCGTTACGCAGTGACCAGCAAACCCGACAAGGTTGAATGGGCAAGCCAGAACATGTTTGTGCTGGGTCTTATCGTTCTGCTGGGTCTGCTGCTTCATCTCTATGACTTCTGGTACAACATGATGTTCGCAGAAATCATAGGTGCTGCAACAAATGGTATTCCTAAGCCATCCGATGGATTTGCATTTATCCAACAGACGTTCAGCAATCCTGTATTTGCAGTGCTCTACATCGTTTGGTTTTTTGCCATCTGGTTCCACCTCACTCATGGTTTCTGGAGTGCAATCCAGACTCTCGGTTGGAATGGTCATATTTGGTTCAACCGCTGGAGAATAATCGGCATCGTTTATGTAACCATCATAATGCTGATGTTCCTTGCTGTAGTAATAGCCTTCTACCTTGGTATAGCACCAAGCCTTGCTTAATTAGTAAATAGTAAATTAGTAAATAGTAAATACAACTATGTCACAGATAAATTCAAGGATTCCGGAAGGACCTGTT
>R15__coassemble_1910_pt1 | contig 9546 bp, 7 predicted proteins | sample R15__metabat2_low_PE_001 | metagenome-assembled genome bin R15
TTCTATCTAATAAATGGTTAGGCTATGTGCCATCCTGCAATTTGACCTATAGACCATATTTTATTGCGTTAGAGAGCAAATTTACAAGTATGCGTTCAAGGCGTGGCTGATCCATATATACATATTTATCACGTATTCCATTGATATCGAATGTGAGAGATATTTTCTTCTGTGCCTGAGCATTCGACATCACAGATTCTAGACTATCATAGAATGATTCTATATTCACTTTCTCTTCATGCAACTGCACCTTACCACTCTCAATACGGCTCATATCGAGAATGTCGTTGATAAGCGAGAGCAACATCTTGCCTGATGTCTTTACTTTCTCCAGACAGTCAAGTGTCTTCATCTTGTCATCGATATCGTTGATTGCCATGTCGGTAAAACCTATGATAGCGTTCATTGGGGTACGAATATCGTGGCTCATATTGAAGAGGAAGTCGGTCTTTGCTCGGCTGGCACTTTCTGCTCTTGCCAATGCTTCCAATTCTCGTTTTGTTTCAGCATCGACATTGTGGAAACCGGCAATTACGTGGTTCTCGGAAGATTCGTCCTTCACGAATTTAGCCTGATAGTATGTCACCTCACCATTGATGAGTGTACGGAAATTGACGAAGTATACATTATCTCTGTTCACAGCATCACGAACCTCGTCAGGTCGTGTTGCTGCCCAGAAGGACCTACGGTCGTCGGGATGCATAATAGTGTCGGAGAGTTTTTGCAGACGTTCTGAGAAATCTTTGATTGACGACCATCCAGGTATATGTTTCTCGAACAGAGGGTCGAAACGGTAGTGGTGCTCGGCAAAACCCTCATCATAGGAAGCGTACACCACGCAACCAAAGTCATCAGAGAGGCCTGAGATTACGGCCATGTCTCGTTCGGCTGCCTGCTGCCGTTCAATCTCTGCGCGTATTTCTTCGTCCTTGTCTGCAAATCCCAGCGCCACGGAGTGTGGATTTTCCTCATCGCCTACCTTCACGAACTTCATTTCCGAATAGTGTCCCTCGGAGTTTCTATATGTGGTATTGAAGGTTTTTTTCGTGCTAAGTTCCATCAAGATATTATATATTGATCCTGCCTTGAGCATTTTCTCCTTATCGTCTGGATAGACCAGTGTATTGACATACATTTTGAATGCCTCGCTGTAACGGATACCGCTTCGAAATATCTTACCGAACTCTGTCTCTGTCTGCTCGTTCATTGTATATGGGTCAAGTTCGTCGGTTGTGAGGTCGATATAATATACAGAGGTGTATTCTGATGCAAGGATTTCGATGATTTCGATATTTCGCTGCAGTTTTGTCTCTTCCTCCTGGCGTGCACGGAGTTCTGCGTCTTTATCGGCAAATCCCAATGCCACTGCTGTCGGAACACCTTCTTCATTGCCTACTTTCACAAACTTCATCTCCGAATAGTGGCCTTCTGAATTTCGGTATGTGGTAAGGAAGGTCTTCTTGGTACGCAGTTCCTTCATTATATTGCCTACCGAACCAGCACGGAGCATCATCGCCTTGTCTTCTGCCATCACAAGTTTATCCACATACAATCGGAATGCCTCTGAATATGTAATACCGCTACGGAACACCGAACCGAATGAGGTCTCTGTCTCCTCATTCATAGCATATGGGTTCAGTCCATCGGTAGTAAGGTTGATATAATAAACTGACGAATACTCTGATGCAAGGATTTCGATGATATCGAAGTTTCGCTGACGCTCCTGCTCTATCTCCTGTTCGTAACGTATTTGCTCGTCTTTTTCCGCAAATCCCAGGGCAACGGCCTTCGGTTCGTCATTGTCACCGCCCACCTTTACAAATTTCATCTCTGAATATTTATTGTCGGCCGAACGGTACTGGGTGATAAAGGTCTTCTTCAAGCGGAGTTCTTCCTTGATGTTTTTGATTGAACCAGCCCAAAGCATCATCTGCTTGTCGTCGGTAAAGATGAGTCTGTCCACATATAGTTTAAAAGCCTCGGAATAGGTGATGCCCGAATTGAAAATCTGGCCAAATTCCGACTCCGTCTCGGCATTCATCGTATAAGGAGTAAGGCCATCGGTTGCAAGGTCGATGTAATATACGGATGAGTACTCGGATGCCAAAATCTCTATGATGTCAAAGTTGCGTTGTTTCTCCTCTTCTATGCGCATGGATTCGCGTATTTCCTCATCCTTCACGGCAAATCCCACCACTACATTGGTAACAGTATTTCCCTCATTGACACGCACACATTTCATCTCGCAGTAGAGGTCCTTCTCGTTCTGGTATATAAGGGTGTAGTATGTCTTATCCCTTAGTTGCTCTTGCATATAGTCAGGAGAGAGTGCCTGTGTCAGAGCGGCTTTGTCTTTCTCACTGCATGCATTGTTGACATAAGCAGCGACTGCCTCTGTATGTGTCATTCCCGAAAATGCCGCTTCACCGAATCTGTTGACAATCCTCGGACTGTTGCTGTAAGGCATCAGCACATTGTTGGCTATATCAGCATAATAGATTGAAGAATATTCGCTCGACAGCGCCTTGACCACAGCATAATACCGTTTCTGTTCCAGGTCATGCTGCTTGGCTTTACGCACTTCCTCGTCTTTCTCCGCAAATCCCAATGCCACCGCCATTGGCTCATCAGTATCTCCACCCACCTTCACGAACTTCATTTCTGAGTATTTGTTGTCGGCAGAACGATATTGTGTAAGGAATGTCTTCTTATTACGCAGTTCCTTCTTTATATTTTCTATGGAACCCGCACTGAGCATCATTTGCTTATCATCTTCATAGATAAGTTTATCGACATACAATTTGAATGCCTCCGAATAGGTGATACCTGAGTTGAATATCTGACCGAACTCCGACTCTGTCTCGGCATTCATAGAATAAGGTGTAAGTGCATCGGTCAGGAGGTCGATATGATAAACAGATGAATATTCTGATGCAAGGATTTCGATGATATCGAAGTTTCGCTTCATCTCGGCTTGAATCCGTTCTCTCTCTTCAGCATCTATGGCTTTGATACGCTCCATCCGCTCCTGCTCCATGCGCATCTTCTCATCCACATTGCGCAAGCCGACAATTGCACAATTATGGCTATGGTGTTCATCGTAGTGAGCAAAACGCAGTTCGTGCCAAATTTTCTCGCCACCAACCGGCATCCGGAATGTAAACACAAATTGCTTGCCTTGGGAAACCGTGTTCCTAATGGCATCATTAGTCATTTCGATAAGTGCCCTCTGCTTATCCTCTTCACAAACGAAATGATCAATAAAGTAACAGAATTGATATCCGCTTTCGGAAAATCCTTTCAGTAAACTTTTGTCAGCCCACTCGGGCAGAAGGTACACATCTATTGCACCTGAATCAAAATCAAGATGGAGAAGTGCGTCGTACTGATATGACAACGCAGCAATGACATCGGCAATTTTCTCTTTGTCCACATGATGGTTGGTTAATACTTCAAACTGTTCCATACAGAGCTAAATAGTTGATTTACAATTATTTACCCCCCCCCAGCAGGCAAGCAAGAAGGAAATGAGGGCGAGATTGTTTTGGTTATTTTCGTTCGACAGTTCCCCACAAAAGTGGTTCACGCCATTTTTGCTCTGCAAAGGTAATAAAAATATTTTTTTCAACAAATTTTTTTTCAAAAAAAAAGATTGAAAATATATGTTTCGCTTCAAGGATATATATATATTTCGCCGCTGGTATATATATTTCCTATAAGTCAAAATCTAACTTTAGGCTTTGCTTATAAGGTTGGAAAAGTCTGAATTCAGCGCCAAGGTTTTCATTTCTGTGCCGTAGCGGTTGTAAATCTCTATGGCCAGGATGCCCATATTCATACGGAGGTTGAGTTCCACACACGGATGTACCTGGTTCCTGAGCCAGTCGAAGGCTGAACCCTCGAACTCTTGAACCTTTGAACCCTCGAACCCTTGAACATTGTTTTCAGTGACCATCATATCAATCCCTACTGGTCCTTGATAGTGGCCTACAAGAAATTGTGACAGCAACTGCTGATGGCGTTCTTTTATTGAGGTGAGGAGCGAGGGGGCGGCTGGTATCATTCGTGTGAGGTTATCCTGAGAATCGATGTAATTATATTCATATCTCCCCTCCTTGTTTGCCTTGAACACAGAGAGCCCGAGATACTCTACTCTGTTTGCCATAACGCTGAACTCCATAGCGAAATCTACCACCTTATTATAGAATATATCTGCCACAAGTGGGAATTTCAGATGGGACAATAATGCCTCCTCTCTACCTTCTATCCCTTCTCTACCGATTATGTGATTGCCTCTGCCACTGGAACTCCAAAGGGATTTCAATATCAGTGGACGGTATTCGGGCACTTCGTCTATGGTGTTGCAAAGCCTTATGCCGTGATAGCCAAAGGCTTTGCTATATTCCACCCAGAACTCTCTGCTGGAGAAATGGCGTAGGGTGTCGAGATAGGAGTCGGACGGCAACATCTCTTCGGGTACACCAAACCGGCGCAACTTATTCTTCAGTGGTTTGCTCCACCCCCAAGGACAGATGGTTATAGGGATATCTGGGGGGATATTGAGTGAACGATACTTATCCTTTGTGAGCTCATCATGGCGGAGTACTATATCGTCTTTATCCGCAATAATGGAAGGCAACATACCATACTGATGTTCCATCTGCTGAACAGTCTTGGTCGGCACATATTCGTCTTTGCCACTGGCAAGTGCCATGTCGTTGGAAGGATTGAAGATAAGGAGTCGCATGAGGGTTTAAGAGTTCAAGGGTTCAAGGGTTTAAGAGTTCAAGAGTTCAAGAGTTCAAGAGTTATAATGATCCGTAGAAGAGGAAGAGGAGGGAGAGGATGACGAGCAGGAGGTCGAGGAGTTTTGAGCGGAGGTTTTTCTCTTTGAAGATGAGGGCTCCGCAGAGGAACGACACGACCACGCTGCTCCTTCGTATCATACTTACTATGCTTACCATCGCTGCTCCTTGGGAGAGTGAGGTGAAATAGACGAAATCGGCAAGGGTGAGGCATACGGATATCATCAATATGCTCCAACGCCACTGGAGGGGAAACTTGGAGGTTCTGAATGGTTCTGAAGGTTCTGAATGGTTCTGAGGGTTCTGAGGAGTGTGGGAGATTATATACTGTACTATCAATATAATCGCTAACATACCACACTGATACACATTATTCCATATCTGTACGGAAACTTGGTCGAAATGGACTGACTGGGGACTTAGCAACCATCTGTCGAACAATGCTGATACTGCCCCGAGAATGTTTGCCATAATTACGAAGAATATCCATTTATTGTGCTTGAAGTCGATTCCTTCTTTCTTCCCGCTTCGGCTGAGCAGATAGAAGGATATGATGGCTACTACGACTCCTATCCACTGCCATACGTTCAGTTTCTCGCCAAGGAATGTGAGGGCTCCGATAAGCACCATCACGGGTCTCGTAGCGTTGATAGGTCCCACGATGGTTATCGGCAGATTCTTGATTCCTATGTATCCACATATCCACGAACTCATCACTATGACAGCTTTGAGGAGGAACAGGCGGTGGCCTTCCCATCCGTAGGAATGGGCGTAGAAGAGGGAGTCCTCGCCTACCACTCCATTTACTGACAAGAGCAGCAGGGGCAGAAGGAGTAAGGAGGAGAAAAGGGTATTGAGGAACAATACCGGAATTACTGGATTGTCCTTCAGAGATTTCTTCTTGAATACATCATAGAATCCGAGCAATATAGCCGAGAGAAACGCAAATCCTAACCACATTATTATTTACTATGTACTATTAAATTTATTTAGTTATATACTATTGAATTTCTAATTTATTTCCGTACCTTTGCGGCATGAAACAGTTTTTAATATCTATCTGCATCTTTATGTATGCACTTGTATGTCCGTTGATAGCCAGTGGTCAGAAGACCGAAATCCGCAATGCGGTCAACCGTATGCTTCACGATTACCCTGCCTCTACCCTACAGGATATGTACAAGAGTTTTTTTCAAGACCAGTTCGGACTTGGACATCTTGTGAGTGACTCCATCAGTGCTCGCGACTATCTCATGAGAGAACTTGAGGAGAGTGAGGAGTTTCAATCCCTTGACTTTGAGCCGACAGGCTATAAGGGCAATTTCCAGAGGGTGAGTCTTTCGCTTATCAAGTCGGGGCGAGTGTCGTTTGAGGATTACTTTCGCGCATTCATGAGAAGTGCCGAGACATTTACTCCGGTATCTCAGAAGAAGTGGGAGCGTGAATGGAGGCGTATCATCAAGGTAATTGAGAAGATGAGCCTCTGTCTGCCTGATTATGAAACTGATAAGAAGAATATAGAGTCGCTACTCCGTTCTGGTCAATATGCCACTCACCACAGCACTATCTACAACCAGACATATCATCCTCATTACCGCCTCATCAAGACCGACTTGGCGAGGGAACTCCTCCCCTAACCACTAACCTCTAACCACTAACCTCTAACCTCTAACCACTAACCTCTAACCTCTAACCTTTCTCTAACATTACTTTATCGTTATTTTTGAAGGCAGAGCCGTGGAGTGATGGAGTGTCACTTCACATGGTTGGAAATCAGCCTCATCACATGTGTATATATTACAGAATTTCTGTGGATTTCTGTCGAAGAGCGGGAACATGGAACTCTGTACCTGTACCATCACTCGGTGTCCCTCCTGGAAGGTGTGTGACATACCGTTGAGGCGGAAACGGAGCAGTGTTGGTTCTCCTGGCACGAATGGTTGGGGATTGCTCATGCTGTTGCGGTATTTGCCTCGCATTATTTCCCATCTGACGAGCATCTGTGTGCCATCGGGTTTTACGTCGATGAGTTTGACTATAAAGTCTGCATCGGTAGTTGATATGCTCACATGGAACTCCACTTCTGGCACTCCCACAAGTGTGAGGTCGTCGTTGAGTTTTGCTGTCTGGAAAGTGGCCACATCAGGTCGCCACGATGCAAATCGCTGGTCGCTTATCATATAGTCGTGGTCGGCATCAGTATGAGGTGGTTTGCCAATATACGGCACTGGGTGGAATGGGTCGCTCACATAGCGGGTCATGAGTTCGTCGGCAGCCTTCTGAAGCATTCCTTCTTCCTTCGGACAACAAGTGACATTGCTGCATAACAATCCGTCAGGCTGAAGATAGAACACTGTCTCTGCGTTTTTGGTTGTTTCTTTTTCCCAATCGCCTCTGTAGTTAATCCATTCACATGTTCCGCTGTCGAAAAGCCGACATTTATATTCTGGTTTCTCTCCTTTTCCTTCGAGATAATATGCGAAGAATGGGTATTCTATGTTGTTCATATAGTATTCACAACTGGCTTCTTGACCGAAGTTATAGTTCTCGAGTTGTTCTGCACCAGCATACCTCCATGCTCCGTGGCCCCAAGGTCCCATGACGATATAGAGGTCGGTTTTAGGCGATTTGTCGCGTATGTTGCTGTATGTGGAGAATGCTCCGTAACAATCTTCGGCATCGAAGAGCCCTCCTACCACCATTACGGCTGGTTTCACGTCGTTGACGAAATTGGTCACTGTTCGTGCCTCCCACCATTCATCACAATTAGGGTGGCGTGCTGCATCACTCCAGAATGTTACTGAATCGCCATAAAGGGCAGTGAAATTCTTCACGGGACCTACTTGCAGATAATCGGTATAGATATCCCGTTCCACTATATCTGAAGGACTCTTTGTCTGGCGATTATAGTATCCTCCTCCACCCTTCCATGCAGAGGCGTTATTGAGGTATTGGAACCAATATTCGAACGAGAACATATCCATCAACGCGAGTGCCCCATTGTGGTGGTCGTCGTCGCCTCTGAACCAATCGGTTACAGGTGCCTGAGGACTTACTGCTTTGATGGCGGGATGACCTGAAAGGGCGGCCATTGTGGAGTAGAATCCAGGATAACTGATGCCGTGAACACCTATACATTTATTTGAATGAGTATTCCTGACAATCCATTCGGCAGTGTCGTAGGTATCACTTGCCTCGTCGATATCCGTTTTCTTCTTTTTCACTGGTAGGAATGGTCGGATATCCTCGTATGTTCCTTCACTCATATTCTTTCCTCTTACATCCTGAAACACAATGATATATCCTTGCCTTACATATTCTTTCCAACCAGGTCGGATGAAGTCCATGAATCGTTCTCCGTATGGCATACAACTATAACAAGTGCGGCTCATCAGCACAGGATGGGTAGTACTGTTGTCTTTGGGTTCGTAGAGTTGGGTAAACAGTTTCACTCCATCGCGCATCTCCACCATCACTTCTCGTTTGGTGTAATGGTCGGTAACCCACTGGCGGGTAATTGAGTCTTCCTGAGCCAGTATATCAGTAGCAAAGCAACTGAATATCAACAGCATACTGAGCGCATTGATTTTGTTCCTGTTTCCGATTCTGTATTCCATTTTTTTATTAATTTTACGTTATTTCCGTTTGGCACTTATATGATTCTAAAGGAATGCAAAGTTAGTAAATTTATTTCGTAGCATTAGAAGCATAGGCATTTATTGCGCTATGCCTTATTGTACATAATTACTAAAATATAAGTTATTTACCCTCCATAAAAAGCGAGAGTTATGATGTTAAAGTATTTAACCAGAGGTATTGCTGCATATTATACTGATAAGATTTCAATGCCGCTGATGCGTTCAAAATGCTTACGATTGTTTGTTACCATCGTCATACCTTCGGTTACGGCTGATGCCCCAATGAGTAAGTCAAAGTCATCAATACGCTGTCCTTCACTTTCAAGGCGTACCCGTTCCTTTGCATAGGTACGGAGTGCTGTGCTTACTTGAATTACGCCAAAGAAGTCAATAAGTGCTTCAACCTCTTCAAATGCCTTTTCTCGATTACTTTTCTCTGCACCAACATATAATTCAGCAATTGTAATTTCGCTGACAAAGCATAAGGAACTACCCAGAGATTCAACGAAATCAACGGTCTGTTTGCGATTGCGCAGAAGGTCAATCAAGATACATGTGTCAAGTAAATACTGCATAACCTGTTACCATGTTTCAACTATTCTGTTAAATATTCTACCGGAACGTAGTTGCTCAGCATCAACATCTTTCCAGTCCTCTCCAAACGATGCGCAAAGTGCAGCCAAAGAGTTTTGGGGTGTCTTGGGCTTTTCTTCACGTAGGGAGTCTGCAAGGAGACTGATTATATGAAGCCTTTCCTCTCGTGGCAATCTTGTAAGATATGCTGTAGTGAAGAATGGTTCTGACTGATTTCTTGGTACAGTATTCATAATCTGTATTTTTTTATTTCAAGTGCAAAGATATAAAGTTTTTTTTAATTGAACAAGTAAAAACAACAAAAATTCTTAACATGAGATTAAAATCGCTCCCATATCTCTACCTTAACGCTACCTTATCTCCCATTCGGAGAGGTTTTAACACCGACTTGTCACCGCCTCAACTCCGCCCTTTCGAGGATATATCAAGGATTACGTATCCTTGTTTGTTCTTTGGTATGTCTAAGGTATGTCTAAGGTATGTCTAAGGTATGTCTAAGGTATGTCTAA
>R15__coassemble_1920_pt1 | contig 9529 bp, 6 predicted proteins | sample R15__metabat2_low_PE_001 | metagenome-assembled genome bin R15
GTTAATGGAGTTTTTTTTTTATCATCTTTTTTGATATTTTTTTCATCACGCGTGAGATATGTTTTTCATTATACGGGAGATATTGGTTTCCCAGGTGCGGAGATATGGGTTTCCCGGGTGCGGAGATATGGGTTTCCCGGGTACTGAGAATGGGGTTCCCAGGTGGTGAGATATGGGGTTATACGAATCTTGCTCCGTCGTCGGTCTTACAGAAATGAATTTCGAATGTTTTCTTGTACTCTGGGAATTTAGTAAGATATGCCCGAGTGAGTTCTTCGCGGATAGTATCTACCTGGGAAGGATCTACGAGGGCTATACACGCTCCTTTGAATCCTGCACCTGAGAAACGACCTCCATACACCCCTTTAAGACCTCGCATTATCTCATAAATGGCAATAAGTTCCGGACTGCCACATTCGTAATTGTGGATACTGCTTTCGCAACTTTCGAAACTCAGTTGGCCAAAGAGTTCAAGATTGCCTGTCTCCCATGCCGTAACTCCTTTCCTTACCCTGCGATATTCGCTGTAGAAATGTTCGGCACGACGCGCAAAACGGGCTGGCATTCTGTCTTTTGTCATTTCAAATGTCTCCCTTGGTATATCTCGCAGGAATGTCTTATCCAGGGTTTTAAGTGGCTGATTGCAATAAGCGAGCATATTCCATGCAGATGCCTTACATTCGCTCACTCGGAGATTGTAGTCACTGCTTACAAGACTTCTCGTGAGTCCGGAGAAGAATATTCCAAGTTCAAAGTCTGGCATTTCGGGATGCTTGTGGATTACTCGGTATTCTTCTGTATCGGTGTCGAGGAAGAGCAAACTATTCTTCTCGCTGAGCACAATACAACTCTGGTCGAGGATACCATTGTTGAGTCCGATATACTCACGCTCCGCCTCACTGGCTATTTTTATAACTTCCATCTTGGTGAGTTGGATATCGTTTGCCTTAGCCATTGCCATAACATACGCAACAAGAACAGCAGCACTCGAAGAGAGTCCTCCCACAGGAAGCGACCCTTGAATGACGCCTTTTATTCCTTTCGCCAGGATGAAGCGTTTCTTCAATGCATATTTGGCACCTCTGGCATAATCTCCCCAGTTGTGTTCTTTTACTTGAGAGGGAGATGTGACACTGAATTTGATGTCACCTTCAAAAGTACGGCTTTGGAGTTCAACTGAATCGTCATCTGAAGGAGAGAACCAAAGGTCCACGCCCTTATCGAAAGCAAAACCTGTAACAAGACCATGCTGATGGTCAACATGTGCGCCGAGAGGACAAACTCTGTATGGCGAAAAAATGTGATATTTGTATTCCATATTATATGTAATGCTGATTTTTCAGTTCTCTTTCCACGGTTTCCATTTCTCTGTACCAATCCTCTCCAAACCTGCGTATTAGCGGTTCTTTAAGAAACTGATATACTGTCACACCCTTTTCCTTGCCAAGTTTTCGTGCCGATTTACACACATCCCAACGATGGTAATTGAGAGCGATTTTATCTCCCATCTTACTGAGCCTCACTGGATAAAGCGAACAGGATATTGGTTTACATTTCTGTATTGTGCAATAGTAACACCCCTTGTCATCCCTCTGGGCAAACACACAAGGACAGTCAACGGCAAATTCCCCATTGGCATATCTGTCAACTATACTGGCCACGAGTTCTCCAGTCTTGTCCGGATATACCACTCCTTGTTCCTGTATAATCCTCTTCGCTTCCTCCGTGAGTTGTGGCCACACTTCTTCTGATGCCCGTTCCAGTGTTTCTATCTCATCAACCTCTACAGGGGCTCCGGCATCACCTTCCAGACAACACCTACCCTTACACTCGCTGATATCGCAGAAGAAATATTCTGTAAACAAATCGAGCGACACCACCGTATCTTTAATCTCTATCATCATTTTCAATCAGGTTCATTAGTTCGTTAAGTTTTTCCTTCATCAGCAGAAATGGTGCAGAGTCTTTGAAGTCGGTATTCCTTTTCAGCGCATCATCCACTGAAATCACACTGTGTCGGTAACTCGACAGTTCGTTCTGTCTCTGCTGTTCGTGGCAAGCGTATGATTGTATTTCCTTTTCCCTTGCCTTTCTTAATGATGTACATATTGGGGTAAGCACACTGAGCACGACATTCTCCACCAAGTTATGTCCCTGAACAAAGAGGTATGTATTTTCCGGTGTCACACCGAGAGTCCTGAGTTCTTCTTTCAGAAGTTGGAGTTTTCCTTTTGCCTGAGGAAACTGGTGCTGTAGGGATGCCATTTTCCTGTTCACGGTTCTCCTAAGGTTTTCGAGTGCCTCTTCAGGGTTGTGGACATTGATTTTCTTCAGTGAGATGAAGTTATTGAACGATGTTATCGGAAATTCGTGTGCGAGTCCTTTCCTGTGAGTCCATATCTGCCACACAAACAGGTCGTAAATTATCTTCGAATAACTTTCCAGATAAGCCTCAAAATCAAATATCTGTCTGTCGTTCAGAGTCGCCAATGTACAAACCTCATGAAGACTCGGGGCATAGCAATGATAATTTTCTATCGCATATACAAATGTGTGAACCACAAATGGATTTTCAAGCAGCAACATGCTGAAGTCGTTGTGACTCTGCATAAGATAGTCATAATCAGCATCAACACAAGCGATAAGGCTGGTGCCGAGATTCTTGCCCAAGTTGTTCATTATGGCAGATTTCTTTCCTCTCGACAGATTAGTTCTTGATGGCAATACCACCTCAAAACCTATACTGTCGGTTTCGTATGGGCCAAGCACATCCCGCCAGAAATAGATGTCGTCATAACTCTCCACGTATGCTATGACCTTCGTTTTCTTCCACTTCGGCCTCATGTGGTTGGCAGCATCGAAGTACCTCGAACTAATATTTTCTGTCAGTCTGCTTCCCATCTAAATATAAGTATCCGATATTTCGGTCACAGTGTCGAGCCACCCGTTCATCACTATCGCAGGAGAATGGGTGGATAGGATTATCTGTGCGTTAGGGTTGAGGAAACGTATATGTTCCAGCAGATGTTCCTGCCAATCGATATGCAGACATATCTCTGGTTCATCGAGCAAAAGTACGTATGATTCTCTGTTTTCCAACAATACGGTAAGGAGTATTATCATAACATTCTTTTCTCCTGCCGACATCTGATATGCGTTGAGGGTATTGTCTCCCTGAAAGAAGGTAAGGCAATCGTTCTCTCTGTCAATCACTTTCCCCGTGTCCTTAAACAAATCGTCAATAATATCACAGAAATCCCACCATTGGTCGTTCTTTGTCAATTCTCCCCGTTGCTGCAATTTGTAGAGTTTCCAATCAAGGTAAGTCTTGACATTAGTGTCGGATATGGATTCGAGTTGTGACACACTCATAAGAGGACTGTCGAAACTCTTTATGAAATTGTATTTTATGCTCGTGGTACCTTCGGGGAAGATACTTATATGCACCCCATAATCCTCAAGCGATTTACCCTCATTAATCATGTGTAACCCCGAGGCTATACTTGAGATGATGGTACTTTTACCCATTCCGTTCATACCACTCAGCACATTCACTCCGAGTTGGAAATCGAGTCTCACGTGTTTACCTCCGTGCCAGAGTTCGTCAACTTCTATAGATTGCAGATATTGTCCTAACATATTTTTAACGAATTAACAGGTACCTTTACCTGAGTAACATTTTCTTACCGTTTACTATCACTATCCCCTTATAGTTCTCATCAACAATCTGCCCCGCAAGGTTGTAGATTTTGCCATTTATCACAGGGGCATCGTTATCCTCTGCTATGAGGTCTTCTATTCCTGTAGCCTCATCCATTATACTTTCCACTTCGCCAGCGCTGAGTGCATAGTTGTAAATTCTCACATCATCGAGATATGCCTTCAACAGCGGATCGGCTACATATTGACTCCTACCCAAATAGCACATTGCTGGGTGGAAATCACTTGGGCGTATCTTCATTTCCTCGGTTTCTGCCACCAATTCACCATCCAGATAAAGGGACACAGTCTTTTCTCCTAAGGTAACGGCTATATGGTGCCACGAGAGGTTAGCAATCTTTTTCGTTGAAAGAATTTCCTCTGCTCCGTTGTTTTTCATTACCAGCCTCATATCGCTTCCGCTATTGGTGGTGAGGAACATATATTGATTCGTTCCGTTTCCGAAGTCGAACAATCTTGCCCATGTGGCAGAGGTATTGCCTATCTTCACCCACATGGCCACACTCATTTCCTTCATATCGCCAACAGAATATGGCAACTGAACATATTTATTTCCGTCAAGACTCAGCGAACTGTTACCTGATTTCCTCAGAGCAGATACTGTAGAGTATGCTGTGGCACCATAATGTGCTGCATCGAAATGATTCTCCGACCAATCACACAAATCTTTTTCAAACTCCAAACGCATTATCATTGCCTTTTCGTCCAGAGTCTGCGCCGTAATCGATTCGCTACATTCCGAGGTATTTACACTTCTGTCAACTGCTTTTATTTTGTATTCATATTCAACGCCTTGGATGCAGAGATTGTCAAGGAATTCCGTACCTTTCACACTTCTTGCGATAGTGTTCCATTCCCCACCTTTAGGTCTCCGTAATATGGTATAACCATCTATATCGTCTTCCGAATTAGCATTCCACGAGAGCAATATACTTGCATTCAGAGGAGTTGCCTTCAATCCCGTCGGCGAAGCAGGGGCTTCCAGTTCACATTCAGCGTCAACAGGCATAAGCCGCCAGAGTTGACGACTCTGAGCCGATTCTGTTTTCCCTTTGGTCTGTTGGGTAATCGATGCTCCAGCGCTTGTTCCTGAAATTCCAAGTACGAGATTGCTGTGTTTGCTGTGAACATAATAATATCCGTCACCATCGTATTCAAACCACCATTGTTCGTTATTGCCCACACCATCGTCATTATATAGATTTACCGCCCCACCATTACTGAGCGACCAATTCCACACATTAGGATATTTGTTCGATGCAACACCTTTCATCATATAATAACTGAAGTCACCTCCGTGGGCAGAGTCCAAAGGTGTCACAATCCACTGCTGATAATTCTTTCCTACGTTTTTTCCCTGTACCAATGAGGTCCCGTTGCTGCTTCCCCCGTTTTTGGTTCCCAACACCATTTGGGTGGCTTTGTTCATAAAGATATAGGTGCCGTTGATAGCGAATGGCTGAACATCCTCTCCGAAAGTGATATTGACCACCCGTTCGGCATTTGTCTGTCCCTGCTGATAACCCGTTCCTCCAGGAGTTTGTACAAGGAATTCCCTCTGCGGTCCCTGTCCATCGTAATATACATCTCTGTCGGTACTCACAAACAGGTAACTGCTCTTGTTAGCCTGACGCTCACTTGTCCCTACGAATGCCTCGTATCTGTTATCGAGTGTATTTCTGTAAACCGAACCAGCAGTCCAGTTTGTTCTGTCTTCTCCGTATGCGAGACGGTCGCCGAAACTTGCTCTGCAGAATTCTCCACGAGCCAATCCGTCGAATCCCCACCATATTCCCTGAGTCATACCATATTGTACTCCTACCATAGCCTCCATTATATTGTGGAGTTCATCTGCGGTACCGATTTTCCCATCTGCCTTTACCTGAGTGAAGAAATTGGCATAGTTGTCAAAACTTCCTGCCAACTGATGGGTATTACCTTCTTCGAGATATTTTTTCAGATAATTGTACCATTCCAGAGCCTTATCGTCATTCAGGGTATTACCACCACAGAGACGGATAGTATCCAATCGTGGGAAATCACCACTCCGAACGGCTTTGCATATATTCAGGAAATTCACTTTTGCCCCACTTCCGTAGTCTTGTCCCCATCCGTAATCCGGTTCGTTGAAAGGAGCGATACTGACCACTTTGAATCCCAAGTTCTGAGCGTATTCAACAGTCTTATCAAAGAGTTGTGCCCATTTCTTAGGGTCATTCTGATACATCGACATTATTTTGCTGTCAACAGGGTCGTCATTAAGCAGTATTTCCACATGTTTTCCTATCAGTCCTATGTGGTTAAGACGGCTTTTCAGGGCAGATATGTGTCCTGACGACAGTTCTCCGGCAGAAGTGAGGTCTAAGTTTGGGTTGAATGATGCCCGTGCCAACTCGATCTGTTGTTTCCCGATAAAGGCGATACCGCGTCTCACGTTCTCTTCGCTGTCCCAAGCGGTATCCATTCCCCATTTTATTCTGAATGGTTCTCCTTCGTAGTTGATATCGTATGGTATAGTGCAGTTAGCCACTTTCCATGCCTTTACGTTGTCACTTGCTTTCTCTGTCTGAGCATTAGCAACACACACGGAAAGACATACGATACAAATTGCTGATATTATTCGTTTCGATTTCATGTATCTGATTTACTCTTTATTTAGATTACAAAGGTAATAGAATAATCTGAATTATGCAAATTTTAGCAGAAAAATTCTAATATAAAAAAGGCTGAATCCCTTTTTTCGAGATTCAGCCTTAATGAGTTTTTACTCCTTATATTATTTTACGAGAGTCTTCTTGCCGTTCTTGATAACGATTCCCTTGTAAGAGCCGTTAACCTGCTGTCCGGCGAGGTTGTAGTTGATTTCTGATACTTGAGCCTTTTCGTTTTCAACGCTCTGGATTGCTGTAGGCACTTCGAGGTTGATACATGTGAGGCGGAAGTTGTCGAGTTTGAACCAACCCATAGAAGCCTGAGTAGAGAGTTCACCTGTTGCGAGGTCTGTGCGGTCTGAACGGAATCCGATGCGTACTGGTTCTGTACCTTCTGTGCCGAATACAAGTGATGTGGTGTAAGGTATGCTTGAGTATCCGTAACTTGTATCCTTGTAGTTGCCAGCATAGTTGAGGTGCTTGAGGTCAGCATCTGGTGCCCATTCGTCGAGTTTGCCTGCATAGATTGCATCTTCCGGGAGATAGAGGAGATAGCGGTCTTCGTCACCGTACATAGCTACGTAGTCACCAGCGAAGAGGCGCTGAGTAGCGAGGTTGAATCCTGCCCAGTCGTTCTGAACTACGATATCGGCCTTAAGTTCGTATGTTCCTGCAGGGAGGTTGAGTTCCTGATAGATTTCTATCTGTGGTACGCTTCCGCTCCAGAGTCCCCAGAGGCATTCGCCATCTGTATATTGGTTATACCATGTGTTGCCTTCTTCGTCTTCTTCAGTGATGTTGTCACCGTGGTTGATAGCACACCATCCTGATGTGTGGCTTGCCATTTCTGCCTGAGTGGTACAAGCGTCACCATCGATAATGATATTCCATCCCTTTGGAGGTGCTGCAACGCCGTCGCTTACGCTACCGTTCTGGCTTGTGAGGTCTTCGAAACTTGGGTTCTTAATCCAGTTGGTTACGTCCTTGCCTGGTTCTACAACGTTGGATTCGATACAAGTCTGGAGTGCTTCTGCAAGTGCCTGGATGGCATCTGCACAACCTTCAGTTGTATATTCTCCGTCGTAGTAGTAGCCTTCGATTTCAGAAATCACATCTCCGTATTCAGGTGCTCCTGGGTAGTCCTGATAAGTCTCGAGGTCAACCCATGCCTGTGCGATAGCGTCGCTGAGTTGCTGATATGCCTTTGCGTTTGCAGATACTTCGCTGATGAGTTCGCGTGCTTCGAGGATTGCTGGGTTGATAGTTTCCTGTGGGCTGTCTTCTGTGATGTCTCTGTATTCGCCTATCTTCTCTTCGAGAGTTTCCTTGAGTTCAGCGCTCATGCTCTCGGTGTTCTGATAGAGTTCGTCGAGTGACTGTGCGAAGTGCTGGAAGATATTGTAAGCGTCTTCTGCTACATATCCGTTGTACTGCATACGGAAGTTATCTACCTTGAACCATCCGTCGCCACCGGCGCTGTTTGTAGTTGTACGCCAAGTTGCTTTCACATTGCCATCGGTACGTACACCGAGTGTGAGTGTGCCGTCATATACGTATGCCTTTACTTCCATTGGGAAGAGGTAACGGTCTGTTACGTAAGTCTGGTCGTTGCCTTGGAATTCATAAACTTCGCTCTTGTCGAGTTGGTCTTGGTCGTAGTCTTCTTCCTGACCGAAATATGTGGAGTTGAGGTTAGCGAATATTCTCTGTGTTGTCATACGGCTGCCGCTTCCGTTTGCACCTGCCATGAGGGATGCCTGAACGAGGTATGTACCGTTTTCAAGTCCTGAGATAGTCTGGCTTACTTCGTATGTAGGAACTCCTGAAGTCCAGATTCCGAATGCGTAGTTTCCGTCGAGTTCACCTTCTGCATCGTTGTTGATACCATGCCAGTTGGCGATACCTGCGCCCTTAACTTCGGCTGCTGTTACTACCTGGTTGCCGTTGATATAAACATTCCAACCTGTAGGTGCACCCTGAACGCCTGTAGTCTGCTGACCATCCTGTGAAGAGAGGTCTTCGAAACTGTTGTTTACTATAAGTGCTGTGAGGTCGCCGCTGCCTTCCTTATATTGCTTGAGTGCATTTTCGAGGGTTTCGTATGCTGAAGTGAGGCTTGCTGGCTCTGTATTGCCGTTGAAGATGATATATGCTTTGTCGATTGCTGCTGCAAGCACTGCATCGTCGTCAACATTCTCTGCTATACATTTCTGGATAAGGGCATAGAGATTTACCTTTGCGCTTATCATCTCGCTGATAGTTGGATTGTCGAGTTCGTAGAAGTAGTCAGGATCTTCATAGATTGCTGCTGCTGCATCGTATGTTAATTTGAAACCTGCCTTGTCTTCTTCGAGGATATTCTCGTTGAGGATGTAGTCGGTTTCAAACTGGCTGATGATGTCGTAGCCTTCTGCCTTGCCTACAAAGTCGGATGCATTCTCTTCGAGTACGAGGTTCCAATCACAAGTTGTTGAGTCGGCCATGATGTAACGGCCATAATCATCGAATACGTCGTTGCCATCTTCATCCTTGAGAGTGCCACCGAACATATCTGGATACCAACCATCGCCATCATAAGATGCTACTACATATGCGTTGCCAGCATTCATGTGGATGTTGTAACCCTGTGCAGCCTCGTTATTGCCTTCGCCTACAACAAAGCGGAATTCACCGTCTTTACTAGTAACAGTAAATCGAGGAATGATTTCCGAGTTAGGACACTCTGAGAGAACATTTGTATGGAGATTACCTCCTCCATTAGGAACTACGAGATATTTCACGGTTTCCTCATCTACAGGTACTGCAAATGACCACGTGCTATCATCATTCTTAACAGCCGTGAGTTTTACGTGATTTTCTGCACTGGCGCCAACATAATAGAGAGCACCATCCCAACTACCATCGCCCAACCAACTTGAGCGCTTGTGTACATTCTGGAACATGTAGGTTGCTCCGTCTCTCAGTTCCAACTCTCCTACTGGAGGATTGATTGCACTTGCACTTACTGCCAGTCCCATAAGGATAGCAATCGTCAAGATTTTTGAGTAGAATTGCTTCATAATGATTAAAAATTGGTTTATAAATTAATACTGATTAGCCGTTATGCCATATTTTCGTGCAAAGGTACAAAAACATTTTCTAACTTCCAAACAGAATTG